>Ga0126312_10000704_pt1 | contig 20802 bp, 20 predicted proteins | sample Plot104A_FD_92537 | JGI IMG/M metagenome (GOLD analysis project Ga0126312, IMG submission 92537) | Serpentine soil microbial communities from UC McLaughlin Reserve, CA, USA - Plot104A | ecosystem: Environmental > Terrestrial > Soil > Grasslands | place: USA: UC McLaughlin Reserve, Lake County...
CCTCCGCCGCGAGCTCGTCGAGCGCGCGCAGCGTGTTCACGGGCGGCGTCTCGGGATCGGGCTGGTGGAGGAGGTAGAGGTCGATTCGGTCGACCCCGAGTCGCTCCAAGCTGTCGTGGGCGACGCGGCGGACCCGTGCCGGCGCGAGCCCCTGGTCGTCCTGCTCGTGGACCGGGAAGAAGACCTTGCTGGTGAGGGCGACGTCGTCGCGCCCCCGCGACTCGAGCCAGCGTGCGATCGTCGTCTCACTGCGCCCGCCTCCATACGACGCGGCGGAGTCGAACGTGCGTATGCCGGCCTCGTATGCGGCGTCCATGATCGCGAACGCCTCGTCCTCGGCCGTTCCCTTCCCCCATGTACGCGGATCCGAGCCGATGCCGCCCCAGTTCGCGCAGCCGAGGACGACACGCGTGATCTCGATTCCGCTGCGCCCGAGCTCTCGCCGCTGCATCAGGGCGCGAGGCTACGGAATACAGTCGCGGCGTGCCGATCCACATCCGCGCGAACGAAGGCGACTATGCGGAGGCCGTCCTCCTTCCGGGCGACCCGCTGCGCGCGAAGTACATCGCCGAGACGTACCTGGACGACGTCGAGGAGCGGAACTCGGAGCGCGGGCTCCTCGGCTACACGGGGCGGTGGGACGGCAGGCCGGTGTCGGTTCAGGGCACGGGGATGGGCTGCCCCGGCGCAACGATCGTCTTCGAAGAGCTGATTCAGCTCGGCTGCAAGAAGCTGCTCCGCGTCGGAACGTGCGGCGGCCTGCAGCCGCACCACGCGCTCGGCGACATGATCGTGGCGCTCAGCGCGGTGCCCGCGGACTCGACCGCGATGCACCTCGTCGGCAACGAACCCCACTGCCCCACCGCGAGCTGGTCGCTGCTCCACGGCGCCGTGCACGTCGCGAAGGAGGTCGGGCAGTCGATGCACATCGGCCCGATCGTCTCCAGCGACCTCTTCTACAACCCCGACGAGGGGCAGTACGAGCGCTGGTCGAAGCGCGGCGTCCTGGCGGTCGAGATGGAGGCAGCGGCCCTCTTCACGGTCGCGGCACTCCGAGGCGTCGAAGCGGGGTGCCTGCTGACGGTGAGCGACATCGTCGTCGAGGGCGAATTCACCCGGATCTCGGACGACGAGCTCCGGGCGGCCGTCGACCGGCTGACGAAGATCGCGCTCGCGACGGCCACGGCCGGCCATTAACGCGCCTCCCGCAGACGTCGTCTTCGTCGTCAACCCGGCCTCGGCGAACGGTTCGACCGGGAAGCGCTGGCCGCAGCTCGCCAATCGCGCCGCCCACCTCGGCCTCGTCGGCGAGACCCTGCTCTCCGAGCGGCCGGGGCACCTGATCGAGCTCGCCGAGCGGGCTGCGCGGGACGGAGCGAAGCTGGTCGTCGCGTTCGGCGGCGACGGAACGCTCAACGAGGCGGTCAACGGCGTCCTCCGCGCCGGTACGGACACAGACCTGGCGTCGATCCCGCTCGGCACCGGGATGGACTTCGGGCGCACGCACGACATTCCGCGGCGTTTCGACGACGCCGTCCGCGCCGTCGTCTCCGGGAGGACGCGCACCGTCGACGTCGGCCGCGTCTCCTATCGAACGTGGGCGGGCGACTCGGCGGAGCGGTACTTCGACAACGTCTCGAGCGCCGGGATGAGCGGCGCCGTCGCCCAGCGCGCGAACGGGATGTCGAAGGCGCTCGGCGGGCGCGCGACCTTCTTCTACGCGCTGCTTCGCGTGTTCTTCGAGTGGGAGAACACGGAGGTCACGGTCACCGTCGACGACGGTTCACGCACCGGCCGCATGCATGACGTGATCGTCGCGAACGGCGTCTGGCACGGCGGTGCGATGAAGCTCGCGCCGGACGCGCTTCCCGACGACGGCCTCTTCGACGTCGTTCTCATCGGTGACGTGAACCGCGTCGACTTCATGACGACGGCGCCGAAGCTCTACAAGGGGACGCACGTCCACCACCCCAAGGTCGAGGTGCTGCGCTCGACGACCGTCACCGTCGACGCGGCGGAACCGCTGCCGATCGAGCTCGACGGCGAGCAGGTGGGGACGACGCCGGCGCGTTGGGAGATCGTGCCTGCGGCGCTCCGGATCCGCGTGCCGCGTTAGCCGCCCAGAGCGGCTAAGTCAACCGGGCGAATCGCCTCCGGTCGTCGCGGTCGACGCATCCTCGTCCGCCGCTTCGTCCTCGGTCGCGGAGGCCTTCTTCGCGGCCGTGGTCTTCCCCTTCGCCGTTCGCTGCCCCGCTGCGGCGGCTTTCCCATGCGCCGCGGCCTCGGCCGCCGGAGGCTCGGCGGGCTCCTGCTCGGCCGCGGGCAATGCCGCCGACGGCTCGCTCGGCGTTCCGGACAGCTCGTCCACGCGCTGCTCGAGCCGCTCGACCCGCCGCTGAAGATCTTCGACGCCGCGCACGCGCCGGCTCAAGTCGTCGAGCCGTTCTCGCGTCGAGTTCGCGAAGGTCATCATCCGGTCGATGCCGGGTGAGTCCCCGAGCTTCGAGATCGCTTCCTCGCCCGCGTCCGCGAGCCGTGTCAGCAGGTCCTTGGGTGCCATGTCTCGCCCTCCATCGTCGTTGTCGTCGTTTTACCGGATGCGGCGCACGCGGATCGTGACGTCGTAACAGCCCTTCGGGTTCCGCGCCCGCGGACACGAGCCGATGCCCCAGAGGTCCGCGAGCGTGTGCGTCCCCTCGATTCGCGCGCCCGACGTGAATGCCCGCAGGGTCCCGCCCGGAACATCGTCGCCGGCGCGGACGCCGGCCTCGCCCTGCTTCGGGCACGGGAATAGCGCGCCCGAACCGCCGAGGGCAAGCGTCCCCCAGTCGCACTCGCGCGGCCAGACGAACACGCGCCATCGCTTGCCGCGCGGTACCCAGAGGTCGACCGACCGGCGCGGCCGGATCGTCTGGCCGTCGCGAACTCTGAAGACGGACGGCTTCCAGAGCGACCACTTGCCGCCGACCGACCAGTAGAAGTTCCACTCGCCGGTCGGGCCGTGCGAGACCTGATCCTCCCGCGTCGTCTGCGGCGTCCCGCAAGGCGCCGTGCGCGCGGGAAGGCACGCGGGGTCCATCGCGCGGCGGATCAGCACCTTCTCGACCGAGACGCGGTAATGGAGCGGGCGCGTTCGGTGGTTCTTCCAGCCCGCGAACAGGCGCAGCGCGACGACGTGCCGCTTCGCGTCATCCGGGATCGTGAACGCGATGGCAGCCGTGTTGGAGCGGCCTCCGGTCGTCGCGACACGGATTCGCGGGCGGTTCACGCTGCCCTGGTCGACGACGCGCACGACCTTGGCGCCGGCGCGTCGCGACGGCGGCAGCGTCAGGACGAACTTGTAGTTGCCGGGCATCGCGAAATGGTCGCGCTCGCTCGCGAGGCACGCTTTGAACGCCGTCTGGTCGTGCCGCGTCTTGTGCGAGCAGTCGGCCTGCTTCCCGGCCTCGGTCTTGTCCGTCGTCAGATAGAGGTCGCCCTCGGACTCGCCGGTCCGGCTGTTGGGCGACCACTTTCGCTGGACCCACAGCGCCATGATCGGGTGGATCTCGGTGCGCTCCCCGGCCGGCTGGTAGTGGTCGCAATCCCAGACCCAGTAGCCGAGCACCCGCACGCCGTCGCCCGGCTCGGGCCAGGCGAAGAACGGAAGCCGCTGCGCCTCGCGCTCGGTGTGCAGGCGCCCCGCCTCCGAGCTTTCGGCGCCCGCGGTGGCCGTGTTGCTGACGCCGATCAGGTCGGCGTCGGCCGGGTCGAGCAGGACGTCCAGGTTGAAGTCGTAGCCCGCGTGGGAGTACGGAAGGTCGCCGCCAGATGTGTGCGGCGAGTACCACGGGAGGCCGTTCGAGTTCGCCACGCCCCCGGCCCAGCGGAGCGGCGGCGGCGCGCCTGTGGCCGCCGTGGTGCTGTCGCCGACCCGCGCCCAGTTCGGCGACCGCCCCTGGATCACCGACGCTTCGTTGCGTTCGCAGCCGTCGGCAACGGCGAGCTGGTTCGGATCCGGCCCGGGCAGGGTCTGCGCGAGCACGCCCGCGACCGCCACCAGCGCGACTGACCCGATCGCCACGACGACCCCTCGCACCCGCCGATTATCGCCCTTCGAGGACCGCGGTTTGAGGTTCGCGCGTGTTGGCGAATACCTCACGCGTCCGGCGACGGCCAACGATCTGCGCCAGCCAACGTCTGAACGAGTACGAGATTGTCACGCGGGGTTCACTGTTTCTTTGCAAACACCGATCAAATCGAGCGTAACGTCATAGAGAGAGATGTCGACGAAGCATTCGCCACACAAGCACGTCGCGGTCGTTCGCCACGAGCTGCGCCAGCGCGCGGGCATCCCGTACGAGGTCGAGCGTCGAGTCTGCTCGGCGTGCGGCCGTGAGCTCGACGAACGTCCGCTGAAGCGCGCCGCGGCCTAGTTCGCCGCAGGGCCGCGCGAGCCCCCGAGCAGGGGCGCGGATCAGTCATCGCGTGTTTCCGCGATCAACCGCGCGGCGACGGCGCCGAGCACCTCGCCCGCCTTCCCTTCGACCCTCAGCGTCGCCTGCGGATCGAACGCCGTCGGCCCGACGTTGACGATCGCGACTTCGCCGCCCGCCTGCACGGTTTCCCACGGAAGGCCAGAGACGGGCGCGACCTCGAGGGCGGAGCCGACGACGAGCAGGATCGCGGCCGCGCGTGCGAGGTCGTACGCGCGGTCGATCGCGGCCTGGGGCAGCAGCTCACCGAACATCACGACACCGGGCTTCACGACCGCGCCGCAGGTGCAGCGCGGAACGACGGTCGCGTCGAGGAGGCGCCGCACCTCCTCGAGCGGGTAGACCGCGCCGCAGGCGAGGCACTCGCACTGACGGATAGACCCGTGCACCTCGATCACCTCGCGACTGCCTGCGCGCGTGTGCAGCAGGTCGATGTTCTGCGTAATGACGGCCTCCAACAGGCCGCACTCCTCCAGTGCGGCGAGAGCGAGGTGTCCTGCATTCGGCTCCGCGCTCCCGAGCGCGCCGAACCGCGGCGCGTAGAACGTCCAAACCTTCTCGGGGTCGCGCCGGAACGCGGAGATCGTGGCGTACTCCATCGGGTCGAACTGCGCCCAGATGCCGGTCGGCGAGCGAAAGTCGGGGATGCCGCTCTCGGTCGAGATCCCGGCGCCGGTGAGCGCGACGCACGGCTGGCGCGAGCGGATCAGCTCGGCGAGCGCCTCGACGGACACGTCGCGAGTATCGTCGAGCCGTGGCCGGTTTCGACGACGAGCTGCCGCCGGGGCCGTTCGACCTCGCCGTGTCGGCCCTCGCCGTGCACCACCTGGAGGCGCCGGCGAAGCAGGCGCTGTTTCGGCGGTTGTGGCCGCTCGCGGCCCGGGGAGGCGGTTCGTGCTCGCCGACGTCGTCGTACCGCCGGAACCGGAGGACGCCGTCACACCGCTCAGCGATGGATTCGACCACCGATACCGCGCTGGCGCAGGTCGCGTGGCTGCGCGATGCGGACTTCGAGGCGCGCGTGGCGTGGGAGCACAACGACCTCGCGCTCCTCGTCGCCGACCTCCGCTGAGTTCATGCGAAGCGGGCAAGGAGCTCCTCGAGGGGAATGTCCTCGAGCGACTCGACGACAAGATCTGCGTGCGACAGGTCGAGCCGCTTGGTCACCTCGTTCGGGACCGCGACGCAGAAGATCCCGGCCGCGCGCGCGGCGAGAATGCCGTTCGGCGAATCCTCGAACGCGACCGCCTCGTCGGGCGCGACGCCGAGCTTCTGGAGAGCCTCGGCGTAGAGCGTCGGCGCCGGCTTCGCCCGCTCGGGGACGCCGTTCGCGCTCACGACGCACGCCCACCCGTCGGCACAGCCGAGGCGAGCGAGGCCGTCTGCGATCCACCGCTCCGGGCTCGACGAAACGATCGCGACGGCCAGGCCGAGCCGGTGCGCGTCGTCGAGATAGCGGCGGACGCCCGGACGGATCGGTTCGAGCTCGAGCAGCTCTTGCTCGCGCAGCCGCCGCGCAGCTTGAACGGCGTCGCGGTCGCACGGCGCCGCGAGCAGCGCGTCGAGCTCGTCCAGCTCGTTCGGGCCCGCGAGCGTTCCGATGCGCAGCGCGAACCGGTCCAGGGGAAGCTCCACCCCGTGCTCCTCGAACACCTCTCGCCACGAGCGGAGGTCGATCGACTCGGTGTCGACCACCGTGCCGTCGAAGTCGAACAGGAGCACGCGGATCACGCGCGCCATCGTAGAGTCAGCCCCTTGGACGGCTTCGCGTACTCGACCGAGGTGCGCGTCCGCTTCGCGGAGACGGACGCGCAGGGGATCGCGCACCACTCGAACTACCTGGTCTGGTTCGAGCTCGCGCGCGTTGCCTATCTCGCCGAGTACACGGGCGGCTACCAGGCGCTTCGCGACGAGGGGTACGAGGCGACGGTCGTCGAGGCGCACGCGCGGTACCTCGCGCCGGCGCGCTTCGACGACGTGATCCGGATCTGGCTTCGGTGCCTTGACGTCCGCGGCGCGCGGTTCCGCTACGAGTACGTGCTCGAGCGCATCGCGGACGGAGTCAAGGTCGCCGACGGCTGGACGTCGCACGCGTGCGTGGACGCGCGAACGCTGCGGCCGACGCGCCTCCCGCAGTGGTTGAAGGATGCGATCGCCGCGGCCGAGGCCGGGGCTACGGAACGACCGGCTTCGGCGCCGGAGCCGGCGCGCGGGTCGTCGTCGCAGGAGCGGTCGTCGTCGGTGCGGTCGTCGTCGGCGGCGGAGTCGTCGTAGGCTCGGTCGTCGTCGGGGCCGGATCCGGCTCCGGTGGGACCGGCTTCGCGCCGACGCGGACGACGCGGTACTCGCCGCGGTAGCTCGACCACCACGTGTTGTCGTAGAGCAGCCGGCCCTTCGCCGTGTAGACGACGCGGCGGACGTGCGTCGAGCGGGAAGGCTCACCGCTCTCGGCGACGATCGTCTCGCCGACGAACAGGTTCTCGTCGCGCTCCTCCTTCGTCGGTGCCGAACCCGTCACGACGAGCGGGGCCTCCTCCGTCTCGACCCGTCGGTGCGGGTTCGTCCCGTACAGCGCGACGGTCAGCGACGAGGATCCGACGAACGTCCGCACGAGGAGCCAGTGCCCCGTGTCGTTGACGAACTTGAGGTCGAGGTCCGGGTAGTTCACGGTCGCATCGCGGCCGAGCGGATAGTGCGAGATGTACAGCGCGTGGTTCGTCCGCTGCGTGATCTTGAGCCCCGCGACGTACGCGGCGTTGAACGTCGTCGTCGAGACCTGGCACACCCCGCCGCCGAGACCCGTCTGCAGCTCCCCGTTGATGATCACCGGCGCCTCGAGGAACCCCTTCTCCGCCGTGCGCTCGCCGGTGGTCTTGTTGAAGGAGAACTCCTGCCCCGGAGCGATCAGGTGCTTGTCGATCAGGTGCGCCACCAGCTGTACGTTGTGGACACGGTTCGCGTCGCCGCCGTAGATCGTCTCGTACGCGCCGACGATCTCCTTGATGTGCATGCTCTCGGCCTCCTCCGTCGTCAGCCGCGGCCTGGCCGTCTGCACGACCAACTCGGCGACGCGACGCTGCCGCGAGAGGGCCGCGCGCAGGACGTTCCGGCCCGTCGTCGGCGCGTCGACGGCCCGGCCCTCGCGTGCGGGCACGACCCGAACCCGATTGGCGGCCGTGATCGCGAAGTCGGCGTCGCGCGGCTTGCGCTCGATGGCCCGGTTCAGGCGCGCGAAGTAGCGATCGGCGAGGGGCCCTCCGATCCGCAGCGTGCGATCACCGTCGGCGGGAAGGTCGAGGAGCTGCGCGAGCCGGTAGCGCGGAAGCCTGTAACGGGTCGGCCCGAGCGCCAGACGCACGGGCGCGGAGAGGGCGAGGCGCACCTGGGCGGCCGCCGGGCGCAGATCCTCCGCAGTCACCGTCGGGGGATCGGTCCGCACCGGCAGGTCGACGTGGGTCTGCCGCTCGAGGGCCGCGAGTGACTGCACGACGACGCGTTCGGCGGCGGTGCGGTCGAGGAAGCGGCCGCTGCGACCGTCGGTGATCACGGGGTTCATCCCGTGGAGCTCGACGGCCGCCTCGCGATGCCGCCGGTTTACGGCGTGCTCGATGCCGTCGAGGAAGTAGTCCAGCGCGCCCGCGTACGCCTCGGCCGGCGGCGCGATGTCGGCGCCGAACAGTCGCACGCCGATGCGTCGGAACCCGCGCACCGGCGCCGGGCCTTCGCCCTGGTTCATTGCGGCGTCGACCGCCGCGGCCCAGTCGACGACGACCCCGAGCTGCCGCGGCGCAATGCTCCAGCCACGGCCTGCGGCGCGGAAGGCGACCGGCCGGTTGCGGGACGCATTCGCCTTCTGCTCGAGCACGCTCTCCGCCTCTGCCGCCGTGAGACCGCCGATGTCCACGCCGGCGATCGTGGCGCCCTCGGGGAGGCGCTGCGAAGACCCCGCGAAGACGAGCCCGATCGCCGTGGCAACAAGTGCGATCGCGCCGACCACCACCGCGACGCGGCGCCAGAGAAGACGCCGAGAGGACCGTCTCGGCACAGGCGGACGGGCTGCGCGACCCAAGTGCTTTCGAGTCTAGCCAGGCGCACGGCGCCCAAGGGGCGCGCGCGTCAGAACACGAACAGCTCGACGCCGCCGGAGACGTTGAGCTCGATTCCGGTCACGTAGGCGGCGAGATGCGAGCAGAGGAAGGCGATCGCGTTGGCCACGTCCTGCGGCTCGCCCGGGCGCCGGAAGACGGTCCGGTTGACGATCCGCTGGTTCATCTCGGCATTCGCCATGTTGTAGGCCTCCGTGCCGATGACGCCAGGGACGATCGCGTTGCACGTGATCCCGTCGCGGCCGCCTTCCATCGCCAGTGTCCTCGTCAGGCCGAGCAGGCCGGCTTTCGTCGTTGAGTAGCTGGCCTGGCCGAAGCCGCCGAGCGTGCCCGCGACGGAGGCCATGTTGACGATCCGGCCCCAGCCCCGCTCCTTCATGTGCGGCCAGACCGCCTGCGCGCAGTTGAACGCCCCGGTCAGGTTGACGCGGAGATCGCGTTCCCAGAGGTCCGGCGACTGGTTCTGGAACTGCGCCGCGTGGTCGAGCGTGCCGGCGTTGTTGATCAGGATGTCGACCGACCCGAGCTCCGACACGGCGCGTTCGACGGCGGCCGCCACCTGCTCGCGGTCGGTGACGTCGCAGCGGACGGCGAACGCACGGCGGCCGAGGTCTCGAATCTCCGCAGCGGTCGCCTCCGTCCGCACGAGCCCCTGCGTCCGTGCGACCGTCGCGAGCGCGCCGTAGCTGTCGGTCTCCTCCGAGAGCTCCGACTCGACCAACAGGTCGGCGATCACGACATCGGCGCCTGCCCGCGCGAGCGTCAGCGCGTCAGCCCGGCCAAGCCCGCGCGAGCCGCCGGTGACGAAGGCGACGCGGCCCGAGAGGTCGATCTCGAGTGCCACGCGCGGAGCCTAGTCGGCCACATAACAGTCTGTTACCAGTCGGCGGACCCGGAACTCTGTTCCTGGCGGGCGTCGAAGCGACGAGTCGGAGCCAGCCGTGTCCGAGGGACTGTCCCCGGGACATGCCTCTCCTAGACGCGACGTCACAGGCCACGTCGAAGGGACTGTCCCTGCGACATGTCCAGCTTCGAGGAGTCTGGATCGAACGCGTCCGAGGGACTGTCCCTCGGACATGCCTCGCAACGACGAGTTACGACGAGCCACGTCCGCGGGTCGTTCGCGCCGGCAGCAGCGCTAGTCTCGCGCCAGGAACAGCTCCTTCGCGATCACGAGCCGCTGGATCTGCGACGTGCCCTCGTAGATCTGGAACAGCTTCGCGTCGCGCATCAGCTTCTCGACCGGGTACTCCTTGATGTAGCCGTAGCCGCCAAAGACCTGCACCGCGTCGGTCGTCACCTTCATCGCGACGTCCGCGGCGAAGCGCTTCGCGAACGAGGAGTAGAGCGTCGCCTTGCGGCCGTAGCCGTTGTCGAGCATCCACGCCGCCTGCCAGGTGAGCAGGCGCGCGGCTTCGATCTCGGTCGCCATGTCGGCAATCAGGAAGTTGACGCCCTGGTGCATCGCGATCGGCACGTCGAACGTGACGCGCTCGAGCGCGTACTGCTTCGCGAGCTCGAACGCCGCTTGGGCGACGCCGACCGCGCCGGCGGCCGTGCCCGGGCGCGTGAAGTCGAGCGTCTGCATGGCGATCTTGAAGCCGTCACCCTCCGCGCCGAGCAGGTTCGCCGCCGGGACGACGACCTCGGCGAGTGCGAACGCAGATGTGTCCGTCGCGCGCTGGCCCATCTTGTCGAGGTGCTTCTCGATCGTCACTCCGGGCGCGTCCATGGGGACGACGAACGCAGACAGCCCGCGGTGGCCCTTTGTCGGGTCCGTCTTCGCGAAGACGATCGTCCATGCTGCCTGCCCGCCGTTCGTGATGAACATCTTCGAGCCGTTGAGGACGTACTCGTCGCCGCGCCGCTCCGCCTTCGTCTTGATGCGGGCAACGTCGGACCCCGCGTCGGGCTCGCTGAGGCCGAACGCGCAGAGGATCGGCTCCTCGAGCAGCGGCGGCAGCCATTCGCGCTTCTGCTCCTCGCTCCCGGCGAGCAAGACGGGGCCGGCGCCGAGCGTGTTCGCGACGATCGACACCGCGATCCCGGCGCACCCCCACGAAAGCTCCTCCCCGATCAGCATCCCCTCGAAGCCGGGGAGGCCGAGGCCGCCGTACTCGTCAGGAATGTGCGGATTCATCAGACCGACCTCGTGGGCCTTTCGGATGATGTCCTGCGGGTGCTGCGACCGCTGGTCGTAATCTGCCGCCCTGGGGCGGATCTCGTTCTCGGCGAACTCCCGTGCGAGGTGCCGCAGTGCCTTCTGCTCGTCCGTGAGCTCAAACGAGACTCCCGTTCCGAGCCCACGCTCCACGATCGCCATCGCTCGTCCCCCGAAGCTTGCCGCGGTTGATTGACCAGTCAGTCAATCCATTGTAACCGTTTGTCAGCGCCGAAAACGAGCGCGAAACAGGAGGACGCGCCGCACGTGCTCGTCGAGTTCCCCGCGGGCGGCGAGCGGCGTCAGCGCCCGGATCGCACGCCGAGCGAACGCGGGCGTCGTGAACAAGACGAGGTCCGCGCCGGCGCGGACGGCCATTCGCGCCCAACGCTCGACCGGCGCGTGGCGCAGGATGCTGAGCGAGTCGGTGATCGCAACGCCGCGGAAGCCGAGGTCACGCAGACGCCTGTACGTCGGCGCATCGATCGTCGCGCGGAAGCGGCTGCCGTAGAAGGCGTTGCTCGTCATCACGCAGGGCACACCCGCGCGGATCGCGCTCGTGAAGCTCGCAAGCTCGGATGCGCGGACGTGCGCGTTCACGTGCGGACGAGCGTCCGTCGAGACCGGCGCGCTGCCGAGCCCGGGGAAGTGCTTCGCGCAGGCGCCGGTGCCGCCATCGAGCACGCCCCGTGCAAAGGCGACTCCGAACCGGCCGCGGCGAAAGTGCCGCGAGCCAAGCGGCCCGTCCGGCGTGTCGAGCACCGGTGCGAGGTTCACGTCGACGCCCTCACGCCGGAGCGCTGAGCCGGTCGCTCTGCCGGCCGCCCGGGCCTCGGCCGACGTCGTGTAGGCCGATGCCGGCAGTGACGGCGGCAGGTCGTCGAAGCTCCGCACGCTGCCGCCCTCCTGGTCTGCGAACACGAGCGCGCCGCGCGGCCGCGGCAGGTCGCGGCTCCACCGCTGGACGAGCACCCCCGCGACGCCGCGCGGCGCCGGCAGTCCGGAGACGACGACGAGCGCCGCCTTGTCGCGCGGCGAAAGCGTCGGGAGCTGCTGCTGCGCGCCGGCAGCCGCGAGGACGGCTGTCACGAAGACCGCGAACGCCACTCGCGTGGACGCTAACTATCCTCGGCGCGCGATGGAGGCAGGGACACACACCGGGCCGCGGGTGACGGACGACGCCGTCGAGTTCCGGCTGCCGGCGCGATCGATTACCGGGGCGGCGCTCCTGCACGAGCTACGCGGCGAGCGACGCAGCGAGTTCTCCCGCGCCGGCGGCGCGTGGCGGCTCACGTTCCCGCGCCCGGCCGCGGATCGGTTCGAGTACGTCCTCGAGCGCCGCTTTCGGCGCGACCGGATCGAGGTCGGCCTCGATCCGACGAACCCTGCACGAGCGCCGGGCCCGTTCGGCGAGAAGTCGGTCGTCGAGTTCCCCGCCTACGAGGAGCCGACGTGGGTAAGCGACGAGGAGGCCGCTCAGGGCGACGTGCGCGAGCTCCCGCTCGAGAGCGTCCGCCTCAACACGACGATCCCGGCCCTGCTCTGGTCGGCGGCTGACACGGACCCGAACCGGCCGCTGCCGCTCCTGATCGTCCACGACGGGCCGGAGTACGCAACGTTCTCAAGCCTGGTCAGGCTGCTCGATCATCTGGTCGACTTCGGCGAGGTGCCGGAGTTCCGCGCGGCGCTGTTGCCTCCGCCGCTCGACCGCAACGAGATGTATTCCGCTTCTGCTCGATACGCCAACGCGTTCGCCGTCGACCTCCTGCAGGCGATCCGCGCAGAGGCGCCGACGGATCGGCCGCCAGTGCTCATGGGCGCCAGCCTCGGGGCGCTCGCGGCGATGAACATCCACGCGCAGACGCCGGGGATCCTGGGCGGCCTGTTCCTCCAGTCCGGCAGCTTCTTCCGCCGGCGCTTCGACGAACACCGGTCGCGGTTCGGCCGGTTCGCGCGCGTCACGCGCTTCGTCGGCTCGATCTACGGCGGCCGCGGCTTCCTGCCCGTGATCCCGACGACGATCACATGTGGCACGGCCGAAGACAACCTCGACAACAACCAGTCGCTCGTCGATGCCCTCACCAGACGAGGCTGGAATCCGCGCGCCGTCTGGACGCGGGACGCGCACAACTGGATCTCCTGGCGCGATGCGCTGCACCCGCACCTCGCCGACCTGCTGCTCAGGGTGTGGACGTGAGGCGGGACGTCGAGCTCGGCCCGATGCGGGTGCTCGCGTTCGGCCACTGGGGCCGCCCGCTGCTCGTGTTCCCGTCCGAGCTCGGCAAGCGTTGGGACTGGGAGGACGCGGGCATGATCGACGCGTTGCAGCCGCTGCTCGGCGGCGGGCGCGTGAAGGTCTACTGCGTCGACGCCGCCGACGAGTTCAGCTGGCGCGCCGACGACCAGCCGCTCGAGGAGCGTGCCCGGCGGCACGGTCTCTACGAAAGCTGGATCGTCGACCAGGTCGCGCCGTGGATCCGCGAGGACGCGAACGGCGGCGAGATCATGCTCACGGGCGCCAGCTTCGGCGCCTACCACGCCGCGAACTTCGCGCTCAAGCGCACCGATCTCTTCCCGCTCGCGATCTGCATGAGCGGCGTCTACGACGTCGGCATCGTCGGCTGGGGCGAGCGTGGAGACGCCGTGTACTTCAACAACCCGCTCGACTACGTCCAGCACCTGCACGGCGACCACCTCGACTGGTTACGCACGCGCGCGTCGCTCCTCCTCGTGTGCGGCCAGGGGCAGTGGGAGGACACGACCGGCGCGCTCGAGTCGACGAAACGGTTCGCCCGGCTGCTCGGCGAGAAGGGCATCCGGCACGAGCTCGACCTCTGGGGCCACGACGTGCCGCACGACTGGCCGTCGTGGCGGCGCCAGATTTCGCATCATCTCCCCCGGTTCGTCTGATGGCTGAAGCACACCTCATCGGCCTGCTGCTCGGAACGGAGGAGGACTGGCCGCGAGCGGTCGAGACCCTGGTCGAGCGACTTGGCCCGATCCGGTGGAACGGCACCGAGCACCGGCTCGCCACGGAGCGGATCGTCAACGAGCCCTTCGACCTTCGCTACAAGCCGCGGTACTCGCTCGTGATCGACCGGCTCGCGTGGTGGTACGACCTCCCGCGCGAATGGCTGAAGAAGGTCAGCCTCATGGACGACGTCTATCTGCTGAACAACCCGTTCACGTTCCAGGCGATGGAGAAGCACTCCGCCTACTGCGCGATGATGCGACTCGGCTTGAAGGTGCCCGCCACGTGGATGGTCCCGCACAAGCAGCCGGCGCCGATCCCGCGTTTCGACTACATGCGCGCGAAGTTCCCGGACGTCGCGTCGCGGTACAACGCTCCGTTCGACCTCGACCAGATCGGCGAGTTCGTCGGCTACCCGCTCTACCTGAAGCCGTTCGACGGCGGACAGTGGGTCGGCGTCACGCGCGTGGCGTCGGCCGACGACCTCCACGGCGTCTACGACACGTCGGGCGAGCGGCTGATGCACCTCCAGGCCGCCGTCGAAGACTTCGACGTGTTCGTTCGGTCGCTCTCGATCGGCGCCGAGACGATGGTGATGCACTTCGAGCCCGACGCGCCGATGCACCTGCGCTACGTCGTCGACCACGACTTCCTGACATCGAAGGTCGGGAACGAGGTCGTGACGATCTCCCGCCTCGTGAACGCGTTCTTCCGCTGGGAGTTCAACTCCTGCGAGACACTCGTCAAGGGCGAGGACGTCTTCCCGATCGACTATGCGAACGCGTCGCCGGACGTGGCGCTCACGTCACTCCACTACTACTTCCCGTGGGCAATCGAGACGCTCGTCAAGTGGTGCGCGTTCTGCGCGGTGACGCACCGTCCGTGGCGGATCAACCAGAACGTCGCGGACTACTTCGCGATCGGCGACCGCGAGGACCTCACGTACGACGAGAAGCTCGCCGAGTACCGCACGCTCGCGGATGCGTACCACCAGACGGACCTCTACGCAGAGTTCTGCGGCACCGCGTTGCCCAGCCTGCACGAGCTGGTGCTGGAGTACTTCGGGTCAGGCGAGTTCGACGAGCTCCTCGTCCGCGTCGTGGCGGCGACGTTCCCGCCGCACGAGCACGAGGAGATGGTCGCGCGGCACCGCGGGCTCGTCGCGCACCGGGTTGCGGACGCGACCGCTGCGGCGACCGGTCACGCCTCGCCTTCCCAGTAGTCGACCCCGTCGTCCTGGCGGAACATCGCGCGACCCTCGGCTCCCGGCTCGGGCACGACCAGGATCTTGCCGCTGTCCGGGTAGACGGCGACGGCCGGGTAGCTCATCGTCGACAGGATCAGCACTCGCACGGGCTCGCCGGTGTCGTTTCGCACCTGGTGCGCGCCCATCGGACCGGTCGGGAAGCAGACGACCTCGCCCGGGTCGAGCTGACGCTCGCCGTCCGGCGTTCGCAACGTCGGCCGGCCCACCAGGCAGATCAGCCACTCCTCCTCCGGGTACTCGTAGTGGTACGGGAACGACCGCGCCCCGGGGGGCAGCTCGTAGACGGTCGCGCCGAGCTTCTGCGCGCCGAGCTTGGGGCCAAGGCGGTCGTAGCGCCAGCGCCAGCCTTCGGGGCGCTCGCCTGCGTCCTCGAGCTCGGGTTCGAAGATGTTCGCCACCTGCGTAGCCTACGATCTGCTGGTGGCCGCGACGACGGAACGGACAGCGCTCGATCCGTATGACTTCCTCGCGATCGACTCGTTGCTCGACGACGAGGAGAAGGCGATCCGCGACACCGTGCGACAGTTCGTCCGCGAACGCGTCCTTCCGGACGTCGGCGACTGGTTCGAGCAGGCGATCCTGCCGAGGGAGCTGGCGAAGGAGCTCGCCGGGTTGGGCCTCTTCGGCATGCACCTGCAGGGATACGGTCTGCCGGGCGCGAGTGCCGTCGCATACGGGCTGACGTGCATGGAGCTCGAGGCCGGCGACTCCGGCGTTCGGAGCCTCTGCTCCGTGCAAGGGTCGCTGGCGATGTTCGCGATCTGGCGGTGGGGCTCCGAGGAGCACAAAGAGCGCTGGCTGCCGGCGATGCACGAAGGCGACGCGATCGGTTGCTTCGGTCTGACCGAGCCGGATGCGGGCTCGGATCCTGCAGCGATGCGAACGCAGGCGCGCCGCGACGGCTCCGACTGGATCCTCAACGGGACGAAGATGTGGATCACGAACGGCACGATCGCGGACGTCGCGGTCGTGTGGGCGCGCACGGACGACGGAGCGATCAACGGTTTTCTCGTCGAGCCGGGCATGCCCGGTTTCTCGGCGCCCGAGATGAAGAAGAAGCTGTCGCTGCGCGCCTCGGTCACCTCGGAGCTCGTTTTGCGCGACGTGCGCGTGCCCGAGGAGAACCGGTTCCCGGAGGTGTCGACGCTGCGCGGCCCGCTGTCGTGTCTGAACGAGGCGCGGTATGGCATCGTCTGGGGCGCCGTCGGTGCGGGGCGCGCGTGTTTCGAGGCGGCGCTCGACTACGCGAAGGAGCGGCTGGTCTTCGACAAGCCGATTGCGGCGTACCAGCTCACGCAGCAGAAGCTGGCCGAGATGGCGCTGGAGCTCAACCGCGGCACGCTCGTCGCGCTCCACCTCGGGCGGATGAAGGACGACGGCACGTTGCGGCCGGAGCACGTCAGCATGGGCAAGATGGGCAACGTCCGCGGTGCGCTCGACGTGTGTCGCAGCGCGCGCACGATCCTCGGCGGCAACGGGATCACGCTCGAGTATCCGGTGATCCGGCACATGAACAACCTCGAGTCGGTGCTCACGTACGAGGGGACGCACGAGGTACACACGCTCGTCGTCGGCAACGCGCTGACGGGCGAGAACGCGTTCCGCTGAGCCGACCTCGGCTTGCGCCCGCGATTGCTCGGCAGGCACGTCGTCGTGCAGGAGGCCGCCGCTCCAGGGCCAGCGCTCGCCGGGCGCGCAGAGGCCGGCGCGCTCGGGATTCGCGAAGACGTACGCGCAGACGCGGCCGAGCGAGTCCTCGTCACCGATGAGCCGCGCGCCGAAGCGCTCCTGGAACAGATGCCCGACGCGGCCATGGCGACGGTTGAAGCGCTGCGCGTACACCCCGTTCAGGCGGTGCATCCCGTCGGAGAGGCATTCGCGCAGACACTCGATCACCAGGTGAAGGTGGTTGTCGAGCAGGCAAAACGCGTACAGCCGCCAGTCGAACCGATTCTCGGCGTCGACGATCCTTCCAACCATCGCGGCGCGGTCGTAGTCATCCCGCACGATGTTCCGCCGCGCGACGCCACGAACGGTGGCGTGGAACGTCGCGTAGCGCGGGAGGACGGAACGTGCACGGCGCGCCATCAGGCGACGGTAGCGGCGGCCGCGAGCGTTGTTCCCGAGCGGCACGAGTCGGCGCAAATTCGACGCTTCGGCGTCACACGTGGGGCGCACCCGCCACGGCCGTACCAGACAAGTCCCAGGGACAGTCCCTCCGACAGCGCTCGCGTCGACGCGGCTGCACCGGACACGTCCCCGGGACGGTCCCTCGGACAGCTCTGGCATCGACACGGCTGCCACCGACACGTCGGTGTGACAGTCCCTCGGACGGCGCCGGCATCGACGCGGCTGCGAGGGACATGTCGGAGGGACAGTCCCGCGTACACGGCTCCGACGGACACGCCTCGGCCGGCCGAGCGCGCGGGAGATCGCACTGTGAACTACCGTCGGTGCCGTGAAACCGGAGGACGCCGCTCGCGAGCCACGCGAGCTATGCCGGCGCCGCCGGAGCCTCCGCGCCGCGGCACTCGCTGCGACCGTCGCAGCCGCCGCCGCCGCCGCAGCGCCGGCGCTCGGTGCTCCGCCCACCCAGGGAACGCTGGTCGCCGGGCGAAGCCTCGGCGGGCTTCACGTCGGGATGACCCCAAGGCAAGTGCGGAACGCGTGGGGCACCGACTTCGGCGTCTGCCGCAACTGCCCGCGGCGCACCTGGTACTTCACCTACCGACGCTTCCAGCCGCAGGGCGCAGCGGTCGGCTTCGAGCGTGGCCGCGTCGACGCCGTCTGGACGCTGTGGTCGCCGCCGCGCTGGACGACACGACGCGGCGCGCTCCGCATCGGCGCCCGCGAGGCACGCGTGACGGCCGTGCTCGGCGCTCTCGTAACGGTCCCGTGCGGCTCCTACAGCGCCCTCGTACGAACGCGCGGCGACGTCACGACCGCGTACTACCTCTTCGGCGGCCGGCTCTGGGGCTTCGGCCTGATGCGGTCGAGCGCGAGTCCCTGCCGCTGACGACGACCCGCTAGGAAACAGCCGGCGGCACGACGCGGCTCAGCCGCCAGAGCAGCGGGATCACGGCAGCGACGGGAACGCCGAGTATCGGCCACAGCGCCTGGTATCCCCCGGTGGCGTCGAGGTACGGCGCGAGGAGGTCGATCGCCGCACCCGCCGCGATCGGGCCGATCACGAGGCCAATCCCCTTCGTCGTCGTCGCAAGGCCCGCGATCGCGCCCCGGTCGCGCGCCGGCATGAGCGTGAAGAGAAGTCCCCACGCGAGCGTCATCACCATCCCGCCGGCGATGGTGACCGGAAACACGAGCAGGAGGTACGCGGGATTCCACGACTGCGCGAACCCGCCGGCAAACAATCCGCCCGCGTACACGAACGAGGCGAAGAACATCACGCGGCCGATCCCGAACCGGTCGGCGGCAAGGCTGGCGTAGAGCGCGGCGACGACATAGCCGGCCGCTACCGTCGCGAGCACCTGGGTCGAGACCGCGACCGACTCGCCCAGCCCTACGACGACGTAGAGGACGACGAACGTCCGCATGCCGGCGAACGCCGCCTCCCACGCCGAGTTGCAGATCAGGAACCTCCGCACGTCGGGGCTCTCGCGCAAGATTCGCCACGAGTGCGAGAGATACGTTCGGACACCTTCAAAAACACGGTTCGTCGCACGCTGCTCCTCACGCACGAACACGACGGGGACCGCGCACGCGGCGGTCGCGACGCCGGCCGCGATCAGGAACGGCGCGGGATGCCAGAGGCTGAAGAGGAACCCGCCGCCGACGAGCCCGGCGCCGAGCGCGAGCCCGCGCAACAGGTGCTGGATGCCCTGCGAGCGGCCGAAGGTCTCCAGCGCCAGCAGGTCGGGATAGAGCCCACGGTAAGGCGGCTCGTATACGTAGTACGCGAAGAAGAACGCCAGCAAAAGGAGCAGCATCAGCCACAGGCTCGGCATGAACGCGACGAGCGCGAGGCAAAAGGCGATCGGCCCGAGCGCCACGAGCATGAACGGACGCCGCCGCCCCAGCGGCGTCTGGAACGTGTCGCTCCACGGGCCGATGACGAGCGGCAGCGTCAGCGCGAAGAGGCCCTCCGAGCCGAGGATCAGCGCGATGACGGTTTCGGAGTCGGTGAACCGGCTCAGCAACGGCGGCAGGTACGCAGCCGTCGTCGTCAGCGAGAACGCGAGCCCGAACGCGCCCATACCGAGGATCCACGGCAGCCCCCGACGCCTCCGCCGCAGCGGCACGACGTTCGCACGCGCCGTCTCCACGCACGACTTCTATAGGTTGCGTCGGCGTGAAGCCGCTGGACGGAAGGCTCGTCGTCGACTTCACGCGGCTCTTGCCGGGCGCCTTCGCGAGCCGGGAGTTGCTTCGGCTCGGGGCGCGGGTCGTGCGCGTCGAACCGCCCGCCGGCGACGCGATGCGCAACCTCGCGCCGGCGTGGCACGACGCGCTCAACGCCGGCAAGGAGTCGGTCGTGTGCGACCTGAAGAGCGACCGCGCGCTGGCGGAGGCGCTGCTGGCGCGCGCGGACGTCGTGCTCGAGGGATTCCGCCCCGGGGTCGCCGACAGACTCGGCGTCGGCGCCGCACACGCCCCTACGAGCACGGTCTACTGCTCGATCACCGGCTTCGGCGCCGGCGATTTGCGCGCCGGTCATGACCTCAACTACCTCGGCTGGGCCGGCGTACTCGCCGACACCGCGCCGGCCGTCCCTCCGGTGCAGGTCGCCGATCTGGCCGCAGGCGCGCTCGGGGCCGTGGTCGAGATCCTCGCGGCGCTCCTCGCCGGCGGCGGCGCACGGCTCACGATCTCGATGACGCACAACTCGCACCGGTTTGCGTCGCACCGGCTCGACGGCGACCCTGCGCCTCGCCTGCTGACAGGCGGCGTCGCCTGCTACCGCATCTATGCGACCGCCGACGGCCGCTGGCTCACGGTCGCCGCGCTGGAGGAGAAGTTCTGGCGGCGCCTGTGCGAGCTGGTCGAGCTGTCGGAGCTCGTCGATCGCCGTTTCGAATCCGAGCTGCCTGAGCTCGAAGCGCGGCTCGCGTCACGCACGCTCGCGCACTGGCTCGACCTCTTCGAAGGCGAGGACGTCTGCACCGGACCGGTTGCGAGTCTCGACGAAGCCGCCCGGGATTTCGGAGACAGACCGCCGGCCGCCCACGCACCCCAGCTCGGCGAGCATACCGAGGCGTGGCTGCGCGAGCTACGCGGCGGCGACGGCGACGGCGCCGCGGAGGCGGCGCGAGAAATGCACGACTAGCGCCAGCACGAGGATCGTCGCGCCGGCGAGCATGCCCAGCGCCTGCGCCGCGACCGCGAACCCGATCGCGTGCGACGTGCTGATTCCGGCGGCGCCGAGGACAGCTGCCCCCGCGCCGGCCTGGGCGGCGGCCCCATGGGGCGTGATCGGCAACGCCGTGGCGGCCGCCGACGCGCAGAGGAACACGAGCGCGTGCGAGATCGACCCTCCGAGCGCGAGCGCGTCAAGCAGGACGAGCAGCGCACTCCCGCGGAGCGTCCACGACACGAGCACGAGCAGCCAAGCCTTCGCGGCCTTCCGCGGCGGAGCCGCATGAGCGGCGGCCCAGCGGGCGGCACGGAAGCGGACGACGCGCCTCATGCGCGACACGCGCGGCAACACGACGACGCCGATCGCCGCAATCAACCCCGCCGCCGCGACACCGACGAAAGCGATGCGCGCGAGGCCGTTCGGCGCGGCAACCGCGGCCGCGACGGCGGCGAACGGGACGAGCGCCGCGTTGTCGACCAGGCCCAGCGTGAAGAGCGAGATCAAAACG
>Ga0126312_10000705_pt1 | contig 20780 bp, 21 predicted proteins | sample Plot104A_FD_92537 | JGI IMG/M metagenome (GOLD analysis project Ga0126312, IMG submission 92537) | Serpentine soil microbial communities from UC McLaughlin Reserve, CA, USA - Plot104A | ecosystem: Environmental > Terrestrial > Soil > Grasslands | place: USA: UC McLaughlin Reserve, Lake County...
AGGAGGGCCCGTTCGAGCGCATCTGGGTGCAGCCGGCGGCGGGTGACGCGGGGACGGCGCTCGGGGCCGCTCTCCATGTCGCCCGGGAGCTCGGCGACGGCGTCGAGCCGATGCCGAGCGCCGAGCTCGGCCGCGGCTTCGACGAGGACGAGCTCGAGCGCGGGCTCGCGGCCGCCGGCGTCGACTTCGAGCGCCCGCACGACGTGGCCGAGGCGGTGGCGGAGACGCTCGCCGCCGACGGGGTCGTCGCCTGGTTCCAGGGTCGCAGCGAGTTCGGCCCGCGCGCACTCGGCCATCGCAGCCTGCTCGCCGACCCACGCGCCCAGGGGAACCTCGAGCGGCTCAACGACGGCAAGGGCCGCGAGCAATTCCGGCCGGTGGCGCCGATGGTGCTGGCCGAGCGCGCGGAGGAGATCTTCTCGAGCGGCCCGATTCCCAGCCCGTACATGCTGTTCACCCACCGCGTCGAGGAGGCATGGCGCGCGCGCATCCCCGCGGTCGTGCACGTCGACGGGACGGCGCGGATCCAGACGGTCGACGCCGACGAGGAGCCGCTCGTCGCGCGCATGCTGGAGGGCTTCGAGCGGCGGACCGGCGTGCCGGTGGTGGTCAACACGAGCCTCAACACCGCGGGCCGGCCGATGGTCGACGATCCGCGCGACGCGCTCGAGTGCTTCGGCTCGGCGCCGATCGACATGCTGGCCATCGGGCCGTTCGTGGTGCGGCGGCGGGGGTCGCGCGCCGCGCGCGGCGCGGTCGAGGCGCCGGCGGAGGTGGCCGCGTGACCGGTCCCGGCGAGCGAGACGGTGCCGGGCGCGCGGGCGGCCCGGGCGTCGCGCGGGCGGGCGCCCCGAAGGTCGACGTCGTGGTGCCGACCGCCGGGCGCGACTCGCTTCCCGCCCTTCCCGCCGCCCTCGCACGCGAGGGCGTGCCGCGCGGGCTCGGCGGACGCCTGATCGTCGTCGACGACCGCGAGCGGCCGGAGCGAGCGCTCGAGCTGGACGACGAGGTCGAGGTAGTCCGCGGGCCCGCGCGCGGTCCCGCGGCGGCGCGCAACGCCGGTTGGCGCGCGGCGAGCGCCGAGTGGGTCGCCTTCATCGACGACGACGTGGTGCCGGAACTGGGGTGGGCGGAGGCGCTGCTCGGCGACATCGCCACGCTCGACGCCGCGGTCGCGGGCAGCCAGGGTCGCATTTGGGTCCCCCTCCCCGCGGAGCGGCCGCCGACCGACTGGGAGCGCAACGTGGCCGGGCTCGAGACCGCGCGCTGGGCGACCGCCGACATGGCCTTCCGGCGCGCCGCGCTCGCCGCCGTCGGGGGCTTCGACGAGCGCTTCGCGCGCGCCTACCGCGAGGACGCCGACCTCGCCCTGCGGCTGCGGCGCGCCGGCTGGCGGCTCGAGCGGGGCGAGCGGGTCGTGTGCCACCCCGTGCGGGCCGCCGACCGCTGGGTAAGCGTCCGCCTCCAGGCCGGAAACGCCGACGACGTGCTCATGCGCGCGCTGCACGGGCCCCGGTGGCGCGAGGAGGTCTGTGCGCCGCGGGGGCGGCTGCGCCGCCACCTGGCTACGGCGGCGGCCGGCGCGGTGGCGATCGCCGCGGCGCCGGCGCGGGGCCGGCTCGCGCTCGCCGGTGCGCTTGCCTGGACAGCCGGCACGGCCGAGCTCGCCTGGGCCCGCATCGCCCCCGGCCCGCGCACGCGCGGCGAGGTCGTGACGATGGTCGTGACGAGCGCGGCCATCCCACCGGCGGCGACCTGGCACGCGCTGCGCGGCCTCGCGCGCCGGAGGCGCCTACGGGCCGACACCGAGCGAGCGCCTCGCCCCCGCCCTGAGGCGGTCCTGCTCGACCGCGACGGCACGCTGATCGTCGACGTCCCCTACAACGGCGACCCGACCCGCGTCGAGCCGGTGGCCGGCGCGAGGAGCGCGCTCGACCGCCTGCGCGCCGCCGGCCTTCCGCTCGGCGTCGTGTCGAACCAGAGCGGGGTGGCGCGCGGGCTGATCGCCTCGGAAGACGTCGCGCGCGTCAACCGCCGCGTGGAGGAGCTGCTCGGCCCGCTCGGCCCATGGGCGGTGTGCCCGCACGGCCCCGACGAGGGCTGCGACTGCCGCAAGCCGGCCCCGGGCCTCGTGCTCGAGGCGGCCTCGCGGCTCGGCGTCCCGCCCGAGCGGTGCGCGCTGATCGGCGACATCGGCGCCGACGTGGACGCCGCGCGGGCGGCCGGTGCCCGCGGGGTGCTCGTCCCCACGCCCCGGACCCGGGCCGACGAGGTAGCCGCTGCGCCCGAGGTGGCGCCCGACCTCGAGGCGGCGGTCGACCTGCTGATCGGGGAGGCGTCGTGATCCCGAGCCGATCCGACCACGTTCTGGTCGCGCGCCTCGACAACGACGGCGACGTCCTGCTCACCGGCCCGGCGGTGCGCGCGATCGCCGCGCGCGCCAGTCGGGTGACGCTCCTGTGCGGACCGCGGGGGCGCGCCGCGGCCGAGCTGCTTCCGGGCGTCGACGAGGTCGTCGTCCACCGCGCGCCCTGGATCGACCCCGAGCCGGGACCGTTCGACGGCGCCGCCCAGCTCGCGCTCGTCGACGACCTCGCCGCGCGAGGGATCGACCGGGCGGTCGCGTTCACCTCGCACCATCAGAGCGCGCTGCCGCTCGCGCTGCTCCTCCGACTGGCGGACATTCGCTTCGTGGCGGCGACGAGCGGCGACTACCCCGGGTCGCTGCTCGACGTGCGCCACCACGCGGACGACCTCGTCCACGAGGTCGAGCGCTCCCTGTCGCTCGTGGGCGCCTGTGGCTACGAGCTTCCGCTCGGCGACGACGGCCGCCTGCGCGTCCGCCGAGGCGGCGCCGGCTCGCTGCTTGACCTCGAGCGCCCGTACCTCGTCGTCCACCCGGGCGCCTCGGTGCCCGCGCGCGCGTGGCCGCCCGAGCGGAGCGCCGAGCTCGTCGGCGCGCTCGTCGCCTCGGGTCGACGCGTGGTCGTAACCGGCGCGGGGGAGGAGGCCGCGCTCACCGCGCGGGTCGCCGGCGGGCCGAAGCCGGGCGTGACCGACCTCGGCGGCGCGACGAGCTTCGGGGAGCTCGTCGAAGTGCTGGCGGCGGCCGAGGCGGTCGTCGTCGGCAACACCGGCCCTGCCCACGTGGCGGCGGCGGTCGGGACGCCGGTGGTCTCGCTCTTCGCCCCCACCGTGCCGGCGGTGCGCTGGCGCCCCTGGAAGGTCCGGCACGAGCTCCTCCACGTCGACGTTCCGTGCGCGGGCTGCCGGGCGCGGGAGTGCCCGGTCCCCGGACACCCGTGCCTCGCCGGGGTATCGGTGTCCGATGTCGTGGCGGCGCTCGACCGGCTGGTGGGCGCCCCGCCACGCGAGGCGAGGGCCCCGCTCGCGCTCGCCACGGGGGCCGGCCGATGAGGATCTTCCTGTGGCACGTGCACGGCTCGTGGACGACGGCCTTCGTCCACGGGGAGCACGAGTACCTGATCCCCGTGCTGCCCGACCGCGGCCCGGACGGTCGCGGACGCGCAAGGACCTACACATGGCCCGCCCAGGCGATCGAGGTGACGCCCGACGACGCCGCCCAGGCCGACGTCGACGTGGTCGTCATCCAACGCCCGCACGAGCTCGACGGCCTCGCCGAGGCATGGCTCGGCGGCCGCCGGCCGGCCCGGGACCTCCCGGCGATCTACCTCGAGCACACCTCGCCGCAGGGGCGGATCGCCGAGATGCGTCACCCCGCCGCGGACCGCTCGGACCTGACGCTCGTCCACGTCACCCACTTCAACCGCCTGTTCTGGGACGCCGGCTCGACGCCCACGCGCGTGATCGAGCACGGGATCGTCGACCCCGGCTACCGCTACACCGGTGAGCTCGACCGGGTGGCGGTAGTGGTCAACGAGGCGCGCCGGCGCGGCCGCGTCACCGGGACCGATCTCCTCCCCGCCCTCAACGGAAGCGTGCCGCTCGACCTGTTCGGGATGGACTCCGATGCCCTCGGCGGTCACGGCGACATCCCGCACGACGAGCTCCACGACGAGATGGCGCGCCGGCGCGTATACCTCCACCCGGTCCGGTGGACGTCGCTCGGGCTGTCGCTGCTCGAGGCGATGCAGCTGGGGATGCCGGTCGTCGCCCTCGGGACGACCGAGGTCCCCGAGGCGGTCTCGGGCGCGGCCGGCGTCGTATCGAACGACCTCGACGTGCTGGCCGCGGCCCTGCGGCGGCTCGTGCACGACCCCGACGAGGCCCGCGAGCGCGGGATCGCCGCGCGCGACGCGGCGCTCGCCCGGTACGGCCTCGACCGCTTCCTCGCGGACTGGGACGAGCTGCTCGAGGAGGTGGCGGGGTGAGGGTGGCGATGGTCTCGGAGCACTCGAGCCCGCTCGCGGCGCTCGGCGGAGTCGACGCGGGCGGCCAGAACGTGCACGTCGCCGCGCTCGCCACCGAGCTCGGCCGGCGTGGCGTCGAGGTCGTCGTACACACCCGCCGCGAGCATGCCTCGGAGCACCGGCGGGTTGCGCTCGCGCCGCGCGTCGAGGTCGAGCACGTCGACGCCGGCCCGGCGCGTGTGCTGTCGAAGGACGACCTCCTCCCGCACATGGGAGCGTTCGCCGACGAGCTCCGCGCCGGATGGGAGCGCGAGCGCCCCGACGTCGTCCACGCGCACTTCTGGATGTCGGGGCTCGCGGCGCTCGAGGCGGCCCGGCCGCTCGGGATCCCCGTCGTCCAAACCTTCCACGCGCTCGGGGTGGTCAAGCGGCGTCATCAGGGTGCGGCCGACCCGAGTCCGCCCGGCCGGCTCGCGATCGAGGGCCGGCTCGTCCGCGAGGCCGACCACATCGTCGCCACGTGCAGCGACGAGGTGTTCGAGCTCGTGCGCCTCGGCGCGGATCGCCGGCGCGTCACGGTCGTGCCGTGCGGCGTCGACCTCGGCCTCTTCACGCCCGAGGGGCCGGCCGAGTCGCGCGCCGCCGCGCGTGACGGCGCACCCCCGCCCGCCCGCATTCTCGCCGTGGCCCGGCTCGTCGAGCGCAAGGGCGTCGGCGAGGCGGTGGAGGCGCTGGCCGAGCTGCCCGGCGCCGAGCTCGTCGTCGCCGGCGGTCCGGACGGCGGACAGCTCGACTCCGATCCCGAGGTGCGGCGGCTACGCGGGCTCGCCGAGCGCTGCGGCGTCTCCGAGCGGGTCGACTTCCGCGGGCGCGTGGCGCGAGACGAGCTACCCGCCCTCTTTCGCTCGGCGGCCGTCGCGGTTTGCGTCCCATGGTACGAGCCGTTCGGCATCGTGCCGCTCGAGGCGATGGCGTGTGGCGTCCCCGTGGTCGCCGCGAGCGTTGGCGGGCTGATCGACACGGTCGTCGATGGCGTGAGCGGCGTGCACGTGCCTCCGCGAGACCCCGCACCCTTGGCGACCGCCGTGCGTCGCCTGATCTCCGATCCGGCGCTGCGGCGGACGCTCGGCGCGGCGGGCGCGCGGCGCGCGCGCGAGCGCTACGGCTGGGAGCGAATCGGCGGCGCGACCCTCGGGGTCTACGACAGGGGCACGGCGAGCGCGCTGGCGAGCACCGCGGCGGCGCAGCCGGGCGCCGAGCGCGCTGGCGGGCGCAGAAGGGCACCGGCGTGAGCGCCAACCGACTCCGCGAGGCGCGCCGGCACATCGCGGGCCTGTCCGCCTCTCTCGAGCTCCTCGAGGACCAGCTGCGACGACTCGACGACTGGAGCCAGCGGGTCGGCGCCGTCCTTGCCGGCGGCGGGCGCCTGCTCGCCGCGGGCAACGGCGGGAGCGCGGCCCAGGCCCAGCACCTGACCGGCGAGCTCGTCGGCCGCTTCCGCGACGACCGCGCACCGCTCAGCGCGCTCGCGCTGCACGCCGAGACCTCGAGCCTGACGGCGATCGGCAACGACTACGGGCCCGAGCAGGCGTACGCCCGTCAGGTGCGCGCGCACGGGCGTCCGGGGGACGTGCTGGTCGCGCTCTCCACCTCGGGCGAGAGCGTCAACGTGGTCGCCGCCGTCGAGGCCGCGAACGAGATGGAGCTCGCGACGTGGGCGCTGACCGGCCCGGACGACTGCGCCCTGGTCGAGCTGTGCGACGAAGCGGTGTGCGTCGACGCGCCGTCCGCCGCCACCGTCCAGGAGTGCCACCTCGTGGCCATCCACCTCCTGTGCGCCGGCGTCGACGCCCACCTCGCTGAGATCGGCGCTCCCGCCGCCGCTGGAGAGCTCGGGTGAGCACCTCCCCGCCCGCCCCCCTCGTTGTCGTCGGCGACGCGCTGCTCGACCGCGACCTCGAGGGTACGGTCGAACGTCTCAGCCCGGAGGCCCCGGCGCCCGTCGTCGACGACCCCGTCGAGCGCAGCCGCCCCGGCGGCGCCGCGCTCGCGGCGGCGCTCGCCGCGGGCGATGGGGAGCGCCCCGTGCGGCTCGTCACGGCGCTCGCGGGCGACGCGCGCGGGGAGCAGCTCCGCGAGCTGATCCATGCCGCCGGGGTCGAGCTGGTCGAGCTGCGTCTCGAGGGCGAGACGCCCGAGAAGTCCAGGGTCCGGGGAGCCGGACGGACGCTCGTGCGAATCGACCGTGGCGGGCGCGCACCGACCCGAGTGTCGGCACCTTCCGAGGCCCTGCACGTCGCGCGCGCCGCCGTCTCCTCCGCCGCCGGGGTGCTCGTGTCCGACTACGGCCGTGGGGTGGCCGCCGTCCCGGCCCTGCGCGACGCGCTCGGCGCGCTGCCCGCCCACGTTCCCGTGGTGTGGGATCCCCACCCGCGCGGGCCGCACCCCGTGCCGGGCTGCTTGCTGGCCACGCCGAGCGCCGCCGAGGCGGCGGACTTCGCCGGGACGGAGGGCGACGCGTTGGCGGGCGCCGCCGACGACGGCTTCGAGAGCGCTGCCCGGTACGGCGCCGAGCTGGCGCGGCGCTGGAGGGCCACTTACGTGGCCGTCACCCGCGGGGCGCACGGTGCCCTGATCGCCGCGGCCGAGGGCCCTGCGCTCGTGGTGGCCGCTCCGGACGCCGCAGCGGCGGGCGACGCGTGCGGCGCCGGTGACCGCTTCGCCTCCCGCGCCGCGCTGCGGTTGGCCGGCGGTGCGCTTCCCTCGGCCGCGGTGACCGCCGCCGTGGCCGCGGCCTCGCGCTTCGTTGCGCACGGAGGCGCCGCCGGTGAGGCACGCGCGCGGACGCTAGCCCGCGGGTCTGCGGGTGCGCCCGCCGACGAACGGGCGCTCGAACTCGCTGAGCGAGTGCGCGCCGGCGGCGGCCGGGTGGTCGCCACCGGCGGCTGCTTCGACCTGCTGCACGCCGGCCACATCAGCTCGCTTCGGGCCGCGCGCGCGCTCGGCGACTGCCTGGTCGTGCTGCTCAACTCCGACGCCTCGGTGCGGCGGCTCAAGGGGCCCGACCGCCCGCTCGTCGACGAGCGCGATCGCGCCGCGGTCCTCGGGGCGCTGGACGCGGTCGACGCGGTGATGGTGTTCGACGAGGACACCCCGGCCCAGGCCCTCGAGCGACTGCGTCCCGACGTGTTCGCCAAGGGCGGGGACTACGCCGGGCGCGAGCTGCCCGAGGCCGAGGTGCTCGAGCGCCACGGGGGCGACGTGGTCGTGCTGCCCTACGTCGCCGGGCGATCGACGACCCGGCTGATCGAGGAGGTAGCGCTGCGCGGTGGACACTGAGCTGGGCACCGTGGTCGTCACCGGAGGCGCGTCGGGGCTCGGGGCGGCGACCGCCGCTGCGGTCGGCGCCGCTGGCGGCACGCCGGTCGTGCTCGATCGTCGCGAGCCGCCGGAAGAGGTCGAGCACGAGGTGGTCGACCTCGCCGACGGCCGGGCGGCCGAGGCCGCCGTCGAGCGCGTCGCCGAGCGCCACGGCGGCCTCGGGGCGGTGGTCACTGCCGCGGCCATGGACGAGCCGGCGCCGTTCGACCGCATCGAGGCGGAGCGCTGGGAGCGGATCCTGCTGGTCAACCTGCTGGGGACCGCCGCCGTGGTCCGCGCCGCGCTCCCGCACCTCGAGCGCTCCGGGGGGAAGGTCGTGACCGTCGGGTCGACGCTCGGCCTCAGCGCGGTGAGCGACGCGACGGCGTACTGCGCGAGCAAGTTCGGCGTCGTCGGCTTCACACGCTCGCTGGCGGTCGAGACGGCCGGCCGCGTCGGCGTGACCCTCCTGATCCCGGGCGGCATGCAGACGGCGTTCTTCGACGGTCGGCCCGAGCAGTACCGCCCGCCGGAGGACGCGCAGCTCAACCGCCCCCAGGACGTCGCGCAGACGATCGCTTTCGCGCTGCGCCAGCCGCCGGGCTGCGAGCTGCGCGAGCTCGTCGTGTGCCCGTCGCGGGAGTCGTCCTGGCCGCCGTGAGCGCCGCCGGGCGCGCGCCGGCGGGCGAGCGCCCGCTCCTGCTCGTGCTCCGCGCCCTGGGGCTCGGCGACCTGCTGACCGCCGTGCCCGCCCTGCGCGCCCTGCGCGAGGCGTTCCCGGGGCACCGCCTCGTACTCGCGGCGCCGCGCGCGCTGGCTCCACTCGCCGAGCTCACCGGGGCGGTCGATGCGGTTCTCGACACGGCTCCGCTCGACCCGCTCGCCCCCGCCGTCGCCCGCGCCGACGTCGGTGTGAATCTCCACGGACGGGGGCCGAAGAGTCATCGCGTCCTGCTCGGCGGGCGGCCACGGCGGCTGATCGCCTTTGCGCACGCCGAAGTGGCCGAGAGCCGGGGGGGTCCCGAGTGGCGCGCCGACGAGCACGAGGTCGAGCGCTGGTGTCGCCTGCTCACCGAGAGCGGTCTCCGGGCAGATCCCGGTCGCCTCGAGCTCTCCCCCCCGGGCGAGGAGGCCCTGGATGAGTCGCGACGCGCCGCGCGCGCGGCAGCGTACGGGGCGACGGTGGTCCACCCCGGGGCGGCGAGCGCGGCTCGCCGGTGGCCGCCCGCGCGCTTCGCCGCCGTGGCGCGGGAGGCGCGTGCCGACGGGCGGCGCGTGGTGGTGACCGGCTCCGCCGCCGAGTCGGAGCTGGCGCACCGCGTGGCCCGCGAGGCGGGGCTCTCCGAAGACGCCGTGCTCGCCGGGCGCACCGATCTGCTCGCCCTCGGCGCGACCGTCGCGGCGGCCGAGCGCGTCGTATGCGGCGATACGGGCGTGGCCCACCTCGCCACCGCGTTCGCGACGCCGTCGGTCGTGCTGTTTGGGCCGACGTCGCCTCGGCATTGGGGGCCGCCACCCAGACGGGGCACCCACCGCGGGTTGTGGGCCGGACGCACGGGCGATCCCCACGGCGACAAACCGGACCCCGGCCTGCTCGAGATCGGGGTCGACGAGGTGCTGACGGCGCTGCGCGAGCTCCCCGCGCGGCGCGACCCGCCGGAGCGAGGGAGCTCTCGGGGCCGCTCGCTCCCCGTCATGCTGAGGAGATCCGCCGTTGCCGACCCCGATGCCAGCCCACCGAGCGCGGGCGCCGCGGCGCGCGTCGTCCGCTAGCTCTTCGAGAAAGCCTTCTGGACCTCGCCTGGGTTCTCGAACCGCTCCTCGCTATGGCTCTCGAGGTCGTCGATCATCTCCTGCGGAGCGCCGCTCGACTTCGCGTGCTCGATCAAGTCCTGCTTGTCGGCCGGGTAGTCCATCCCCTTGAGGTACTTCTGGGCCTCGATCGGGTTGAAGGGCATCTCGAGCCTCTGGTCGCGGGAGCGCCTCCGCCGTACCCGGGCGGCCGCCGGGCAAACCGGGAAGCGCGCCGCGACGAGCGCCACTCCGAGCGCCCGCACGCCCGCGCCCTAAAGAGCGGCACACCGCCGACGCGGCGTTTCGCTCGCAGCCCCCTGGGTAGGCCCCGGCCATGCGGGTCGTCATCACCGGCGCCACCGGCAACGTGGGAACGAGCGTGCTTCGCGCGCTCGCCGAGGAGGACCGCGTCGACTCGATCCTCGGCCTCGCCCGGCGGCTGCCCGAGAGCGACGCTCCAAAAACGGAGTTCGCCACCGCGGAAATCGTCGACGACGACCTGGTTCCACACTTCCGCGGCGCCGACGTCGTCGTCCACCTCGCGTGGCTGATCCAGCCTTCGCGCGACACGCGCGTCACGAGACGGGCAAACGTCGACGGCAGCGCGCGCGTGATCGAGGCCGTGCGCGAGGCCGGCGTGCCGTCGCTCGTGTACGCGTCCTCGGTCGGCGCATACTCATCCGGGCCGAAGGACCGGCGCGTCGACGAGAGCTGGCCGACGAACGGCATCCCGTCCTCCTTCTACTCACGCCAGAAGGCGGAGGTCGAGCGCCTGCTCGACCGCTTCGAGCGGGAGTCGCCCGACACGCGCGTCGTCCGCCTGCGCCCGGGGCTCATCTTCAAAGGAGGCGCTGCCTCGGGCATCAGGCGGCTGTTCGCCGGGCCGCTGGTCCCTCCGCCGCTCCTCCGCCGCGCGCTCATCCCCATCGTCCCCAAGGACGCCCGGCTGCGCTTCCAGGCGGTGCACTCGCTCGACGTCGGCCGCGCGTACACGCTGGCCGTGGCGAGCGACGTGCGCGGCGCGTTCAACGTCGCCGCCGAGCCGGTTCTCGACCCCGCCGAGCTCGGGCGCGTCCTCGGGGCCCGGCCCGTACCCATTCCCGGGGGGGTCCTGCGCGCCGGCGCCGAGCTCACCTGGAAGGCGCACCTCCATCCGACCTCCCCCGACTGGCTCGACATGGCGCTCGGCGTCCCGATCATGGACACCACACGCGCGCGCTCCGAGCTCGGGTGGGAGCAGCGGCATACGAGCGGGGAGGCGCTGCTCGAGCTGCTCGAGGGCATGCGGCGGAGCGAGGGTGCGGAGACGCCGCCGCTCGCGCCCCGCACGGGCGGCCCGCTGCGCGTCCGCGAGTTCCTCACCGGCGTCGGTCGCACCTCGCGCTGAGCCGCGGTTTCGGCGCCACGGCGGGCGGGGAAGCGAGAAGCGCGACCCGCCGCCCACACCAGAGAGGAGTCACGCGATGGCGCAGTGCGAGGTATGCGGAAACGAGTACGACAAGGCGATCGAGGTGACCGCCGGCGGCGAGGCCCACGTCTTCGACTCCTTCGAGTGCGCGATCCATGCCCTCGCTCCGACCTGTGAGCACTGCGGCGTGCGGGTCATCGGTCACGGCGTCGAGGCAGACGGGCGTCTCTTCTGCTGCGTGCACTGCGCCTCGCAGGAGGGCGTCGAGGGGCTCATCGACCGAAGCTAGTCCCGGCGGGCAAGCCGGCACTTGCTCCGGGCGGACGAGCCTTGAGCCCGCGCACCGACCGTTTCGGCGCCTACCGCGCCAAGCGCGATCCCGAGCGTACGCCCGAGCCGTTAACCGAGGGCGAGGCGGAGACCGGCGACGAGGTCGACCGGCCCCGTTTCGTCGTGCAGGAGCACCACGCCCGGCGCCTGCACTGGGACCTCCGCCTCGAGCGCGACGGCGCCCTGCTCTCGTGGGCCGTCCCGCGCGGCATCCCGCCCGACCCGCGCGAGAACCATCTCGCCGTCCGGACCGAGGACCATCCGCTCGAGTACCTCGACTTCTCGGGCGAGATCCCGGCCGGTGAGTACGGCGCGGGCATGATGAAGATATGGGACCGCGGCACGTACGAGACGCACAAGTTCCGCGACGACGAGGTGATCGTGACCCTGCACGGAGAGCGAGTCGAGGGCAGGTACGTCCTGTTCCGGACGCGCGGCGACGACTGGATGATCCACCGCATGGACCCGCCGCAGGATCTGGGCTACGAGCCCCTGCCCGAGGGCCTCGAGCCCATGAAGGCGCGCGTCGGCGACCTTCCGGAGCGCGGATCGGAATGGGCCTTCGAGATCAAGTGGGACGGCGTCCGGGCGCTCGCCTACGTCTCGGGCGGGCGCGTGCGCCTCGAGACCCGCACGGGACGCGAGGTGACCGAGCGCTACCCGGAGCTACGCCGGCTCGGGCGCGCGCTCGGCTCGCGCGAGGCGGTGCTCGACGGGGAGCTGGTCGCCTTCGACCGCGAAGGGCGGCCCGACTTCGGCCTGCTCCAGCGCCGCATGCACCTGGCCTCGGAGTCGGCGGTGCGCCGGCGGATGAAGGACACGCCCGTGGCCTACATGGTCTTCGATCTGCTTCATCTCGACGGTCGCTCGCTGCTCGACCTCCCATACACGGAGCGGCGCGAGCAGCTGGCGGCGCTCGAGCTCGAAGGTGAGAGCTGGCGCACGCCCGCCCACCACACGGGCGACGGCGCGGCCCTGCTGGAGGCGAGCCGTGGCCAGGGGCTCGAGGGGATCGTGGCTAAGCGGCTCGACTCACACTACGAGCCCGGCCGCCGCAACGGCGCGTGGCTCAAGATCAAGAACGTCCGTCGTCAGGAGGTCGTGGTCGGCGGTTGGCTCCCGGGCCAGGGTGCGCGGCGCGGGCGCCTCGGGGCGCTGCTCGCGGGCGTGTACGAGAGCGCGGAGGACGCCGCCGGGTCGGAGCCCCGCCTGCGCTACGTCGGCCGCGTCGGCACCGGCTTCAACGAGGCCGAGCTCGGGCGCCTCGGCGACCTGCTCGACCCGCTGCGTCGTGACGAGACCCCGTTCGGCGTCGGCAAGCCGCCCAAGGAGTCGATCTTCTGCGAGCCGGAGCTCGTGGCCGAGGTCGGGTTCTCGGAGTGGACGCGCACGGGCACCCTTCGCGCGCCGCGCTACCTCGGCCTGCGGGACGACAAGGACCCGCGCGAGGTCGTCGCGGAGCCGGTGAGCGCCGGAGCCGAGCCGGCGGGTGCCGAGCCGGCGGGTGCCGCGAGCCCGCGCGACGGGTAGAACGCACCCATGGCCAGGCCGATCTGGAGCGGCGCGATCTCGTTCGGGCTCGTCACCGTGCCCGTCAAGCTCATGCCCGCGGTCAGACGCAGGGGCGTGTCCTTCCACCAGCTCCACGAAGAGGACGGCGCACGCATCCAGCACCGCCACTTCTGCTCGGCCGAGGAGCGCGAGGTGCCCCGCGAGGAGATCGTGAAGGGCTACGAGCTCGAGGATGGCCGCTACGTCGTGGTCACCGACGAGGAGCTCGAGCGGCTCGACCCCGAGCGTTCGCGCACGCTCGAGATCGAGCGCTTCGTCGACCTTTCCGAGATCGACCCGATCTACTACGACGCCTCGTACTACGCCGTCCCCGACGGTGAGGTGGCGACGAAGCCCTACGACCTGCTGCGCCGAGCGATGGCGACTGCCGGGAAGGTGGCGATCGGGCGCGTCGTCCTGCGCGCGAAGGAGCACCTCGCGGCGATCCGGGCGAGCGGCGACGCCCTGACGGTCGCGACGATGGTCTTCCCCGACGAGGTCGTGCCGGCCGATCAGCTCGAGCGCCCGTCGGAGCGGGCGGAGGCCAGCTCGCAGGAGGTCCAGATGGCCTGCCAGCTCGTCGAGTCGCTTGGCGCCGAGTTCGAGCCCGAGCGCTACCGCGACGAGCACCGCGAGCGGGTGCTCGAGCTGATCGAGTGCAAGGCGCGCGGCGAGGAGGTAGTGGTCGGCCCCGAGCCCGAGCAGCCGAAGGCCGTGCCCGATCTCATGGCGGCCCTCGAGGCGAGCATCGCGGGCGCGGGCGGCGGGCGGCGCTCCCGGTCGACGGCCGGGCGCGACGGCTCGGGCGGCGGTGACCGCGCCGGTGACGGGTCGGCCGGCGGCCGCGCCACGAAGCGCTCGCGCAGCCGCGCGTGACTCAGGCCGTCGAGGTCGAGGTCGAGGGCCGGTCGCTCCGCCTCTCGAACCTCGACAAGGTCCTCTACCCCAAGGCCGGCTTCACCAAGGCGCAGGTGATCGACTACTACACGCGCTTGGCGCCGGTGGTCCTTCCGCACCTGCGCGGCCGGCCGCTGACGCTCAAGCGGTACCCGAACGGCGTCGAGGAGGGTCACTTCTACGAGAAGGAGTGTCCCTCGCATCGACCGGACTGGGTCCACACCGAGGCGGTGCCTATCCGCTTGGAGGATCGTGCGGTCAACTTCTGCCTCGCCGACGACCTTCCCACGCTCGTGTGGCTGGCGAATCTCGCCGACCTCGAGCTCCACACCTCGCTGTCGCTCGCCGTCCCGATCGAGCGCCCGACGATCCTCGCCTTCGACCTCGACCCCGGGCCGCCGGCCGCCGTGCTCGAGTGCGCGCGCGTGGCGTTCGCGTTACGCGAGCTGCTCGAGCCGCTCGGCCTCGAGGGCTGGGTCAAGACCTCGGGCTCGAAGGGGCTCCAAGTCTACTTCCCGCTCAACACCGAGACGACCTACGCCGAGACCAAGCCGTTCGCGCTCGCGGTGGCGCAGCTGCTCGAGCGACGCCACCCCGACCTCGTCGTCTCGAGCATGCGCAAGGACCTACGCGCGGGCAAGGTGCTCGTCGACTGGAGCCAGAACGATCAGCACAAGACGACCGTGTGCGCGTACTCGCTGCGCGCACGCGAGCGCCCGACGGTCTCCACGCCGATTGTCTGGGAGGAGCTCGAGACCGCGCTGGCGGAGGGCGAGCCCGACTGCCTCGTGTTCGAGTCGGAGGAGGTCGTGGAGCGCGTCGCCGAGCGGGGCGACGTGTTCGCGCCGGTGCTCGAGCGCCGACAGACGCTGCCCGAGCTATGAGGCTGGCGGGGCCGAGGACTACTCCTGGGCGCGGTTGGCTCCCTCGGTGGCCAACCGAAAGCCCGCCTGGAGGAAGTCGTTGATCCCCGACGTTGCGAGCACAGTCGCGGCGAGCCGTCCGGCCGGGGGCGAGGCGACGCGCAGGCCCACGATGGCGAGCGCCGCCCACGCGCCCACGCAACGCGTGCAGGTCACGAGCTCGCCGACCGCGTGGCGCATCCCCTGTCCGCGCGGGCCTTGGGGCTTGCGCTCGGAATCCTCCTCGACGAACGGCTCGCGCACCCATGTGCCGATCTTCTCGCGCGCGACCACCTTGGCGAGCGCGAACGTCGCCATTCCGAGCGTGGGCAGCTCGCTGCGCGGGATCGCGGCCTCCTCCTCCCTGCGCCGCCACACCGCGACGACCGCGGCGAGCAGCACGAGATAGACGGCGTTGATCGTCCCGTAGTGCGCCGGGTCGGTCGCCTGCCGACGATCGGCGTCGGGCCCGGCGGCGAGGCTGCGGGCGGCCGAGCTCATGGACTAGCCCTTTCCCGCCAACCCCACGGTCCACGCACGCGCCGCCGCTAGCGTTGCGGGCGAATGCTCGATCGTGCGCTGTCCGTCCAGATCGCCCGCCTCGCGTCGGGCGGCGACCCGCACGAGCGGCTTCCCGACGACCTCGAGGCGTGGGCCGAGCGCGCGAAGGCGGAGGTCGGACGCTTCACGGGGCTCGCCTCCGGCGACGCGCTCCCCGACCCCGAGCCCGTGGCGCGCGAGGAGTGGTCCGAGGTCAACGTCGCCATGCTCGACGAGATCCTCGCGCCCGTGACCGCGCGGCTCGACGAGCGGGTCGCCGCGGCCGGACCCTTCGCCGGTCCGTTGCGCGCCGTGACCGGTGCGACGCTCGCCGCGGAGGTCGGCCTCGTGGTCGGCTACCTGGCGCGTCGCGTTCTCGGCCAGTACGAGCTGTCGCTGCTCGGGCACGAGCGCCCTCCGCGGCTCCTGATTGTCAGCTCGAACGTGACCGGAGCGGCACGCGAGATGGAGGTCGACGGCGAGAGCTTCCTCGCGTGGATCGTCCTGCACGAGGTCACGCACGCCTTCCAGTTCGCGGGCGTGCCCTGGCTGCGGGAGCACCTCGGCGGGCTGCTCGAGCGCTACCTGGCGACGGTCGAGGTGCGCATCCAGCGCGGCACGGCGGGTGGACTCCCGTCGCTACCGGATCCGGCGACGCTCGTCGAGGCCTTCCGCGAGGGAGGGCTCGCCGCGCTCGTGCAGACGCGCGAGCAGCGGGCGATCATCGACCAGGTCCAGGCGGCGATGGCGGTCGTCGAGGGCTACTCCGAGCACGTGATGGACGCGCTCGGAGCCGAGGTCGTGCCGGCCTACGAGGGCCTGCGAGAGGCTATGGAGCGCCGCCGGGCCAACCGCTCGGCGCCGGAGCGCGTGCTCATGCGACTGCTCGGGTTCGACCTCAAGATGCGGCAGTACGAGCTCGGGCGGCGCTTCTGCTCTGAGGTGGCCGAGCGCGCCGGCATGGCGGGGCTCAACCGGGTGTGGGAGAGCGCTGGCGCGCTGCCCACGCTGGCTGAGCTCGAGGCGCCGGAGGTGTGGTTGGCCCGTGTCGAGCGGGCGGCCGCACTCGACGCGCCGGCCTGAGTTCGATAGCACCGATAGCACGCCCGGCGACGGGGTCACCCAGTAACTCGGCTCAGAGGGGCTGTGTGACGAGCCTCTCAGAGCACGTCGTTTACGGGAGCGCCCGCGCTGGTATAACTATGGTCGTTAGAACTAATATCCTTATCGCCCCGTACTGACCGGGGGGAGAGTCTCCGTCTGAGGAGGGATTCACACAACCATGGCCACCAACTCGCAGAGCCAGAACAGCAACCGCCAGACCGGCACCGGGAGCCAGGCACGTACGCGTACCCAGTCCCAGCGCTCGGCGGCGGGCAAGCGCGCCGCCGCCACCCGCAAGCGCAACCAGGCGCGCCGCGGCCAGTCGCAGACGCGTTCGCAGGCGCGGACGACCGCGCGCAGCGCCCGCTCGACCAGCCGGACCGCGACCCGGACCGCCGACCGGCGCGCCCGCGCCGAGGGCACGCGCGTCGAAGCCGCCCTCACCGAGGCGCAGCGCCCGGTCCTGATCTCGGTCGGGGCGGCGCTCACCGCGCGCGACAACGTCGCCGAGGCGGTGCGGCCGTACACCTCGCGTGCGGGCGTCGAGCGGGAGCTCCGCCGCCTGCGCCGCCGGCTCGCGACCAACCTGCGCAAGTTCGAGCGCCGGGGCACGACCGAGCGCAACCGCCTCGAGCGGCGGGTCAAGCGCACGCGTACCCAGGCTGAGCGCGAGCTCCGCCAGCGGCGCGAGTCGGCCGAGCGCGTCGTCCGCCGCACGCAGCAGGACATCGATCGCGGCACCGACAAGATCGAGAGCGGCGCCCGCGAGGTTGCGCACGGCGTCGAGGAGCTCGCGGGGGCGGGTCGCTAGGCCCCCAACCACTTCCCCTCGCCCGGCCGGGAGAGAGCCGGTGCGAGAGAGGACTGTCGGCCTCATACCTCGCCGGCAGTAGCAGCATCTCTCCTCCCTCGACCGGCGGGGCCCTCGGGCTCCGCCGGTCTTCGTTTTGCCCCGCCCGGCGCGCGCTCGAGCGCTGCGACAATGAAGCCATGCCCGAGCCTCCCAGCCGTGAGGATGTCCGCCAGGCTCTGCGCGCCGTGGTCGACCCCGAGCTGCACCAGAACATCGTCGACCTGGGCATGGTGCGCTCGGTGGCCTACCCGTCTCCGGGCGAGGTGGCGATCACCGTGTCGCTGACCACGCCGGGCTGCCCGATCCGCTCGCACTTCCAGAAGGCGGTCGACCGGACGGTGTCCGCGCTCCCCAGCGTCGAGCGCGTCCGGGTCGACTTCGACGTGCTGTCCGAGAACGAGAAGGCCGACCTGCGCGGACGCGTGGGGCGTCCGGACGGCCTTCCCGAAGGAGCGCTCGCCGCGGTCAGGAATGTGATCTGCGTCGGTTCGGGCAAGGGCGGGGTGGGCAAGTCGACGACCACGGCCAACCTGACCGCCGCCCTCCACGCCGAGGGCAAGCGCGCGGCCGCGCTCGACGCCGACGTGTGGGGCTACTCGATCCCGCGGATGCTCGGCGTGCACGGAAAGCCGAAGGTGTCGGAGCGGCGGCGGATCCTCCCGCTCGTCGTCCACGGCGGCGTCAAGGCGATGTCGATCGAGTTCTTCCTCGAGGGCCGCGACCAGGCGGTGGTCTGGCGCGGGCCCATGCTCCACAAGGCGATCCGCCAGTTCCTCGAGGACGTCGAGTGGGGCGAGCTCGACTACCTGCTGATCGACCTCCCTCCGGGCACCGGCGACGTGTCGATGACGCTCGCGCAGCTCTTGCCGCAGGCGCGCTTCGTGATCGTGACGACGCCGCAATCCGCCGCGCAACAGGTCGCGCGCCGCGCCGCCGAGACCGCGCAGCGGTTCGAGCTCGAGATCGCCGGGGTGATCGAGAACATGTCGGGCTTCGTGACCCCGGCCGGCGAGCGCTTCACGATCTTCGGCGAGGGCGGCGGCCAGCTCTTGGCCGACGATCTCGACGTGCCGCTCCTCGGCAAGGTTCCGCTCCAGGAAGAGCTGCGAATCGGCGCCGACAACGGGATCCCGCTGGTCCTCGAGGACCCCGACGCCCCAGCCTCGCAGGCGCTCTTCCACGCGGCGCGCGGGCTCATCGCCGCGACGCCGCAGCAGTCACCGGTGCTCCAGCCGCCGGCGAAGCCCGACATACCGCCGCCGTCGGGTGTGGCGCTGCCGATGGCGAGCTAGCCGCGGCGCCGAGGACGCCCCGGGTGCGGCTCAGCGCCGTCAGCTCGCCTGCGCGTAGTAGTCCGCGTTGACCTGGATGTACTTCTCCCACTCCGACGGGAGCTGGTCCTCGGCGAAGCAGGCGTCGACCGGGCACGCCTCGACGCACGCGTCGCAGTCGATGCACTCGTCGGGGTCGATGTAGAGCATCTCTACCTGGTCGTAGTCCGGCTCGTCGGGGGTGGGATGGATGCAATCGACCGGGCAGACCTCGACGCAGGAGTTGTCCTTCGTGCCGATGCAGGGCTCAGCAATGACGTAGGCCAATGGGTCTGACTCCTTGAGGGGGTAGTCGAGTCGTGACGGCTGCGCGGTACGGTCCGTGCGGCGGCCATTCTAACTACGGTCCCCGGTACGCTGCCCGCCGCGATGATCCTCCTCACGGGCGCGAGCGGCGCCGTCGGCTCGGCGCTCCTGCGCCGCCTGCTGGCGGCGGGGCGCCCCGTCCGCTGCCTCGTCCGCGACCCGCGCGAGCTCGGCGCCGAGCGCGTACGCGTGGGTCTCGTCCTCGGCGACCTCGCCGACCCGACCTCGACTCGCCACGCCATGCGCGGCGTCGACTGCGTCGTGCACCTCGCCGCGGCCATACGCGACGGCCCGCGCGCCTCGATCGAGCAGCTGAACGCGCTCGCCACCGTCCGCCTCGTGCGCGCGGCCGAGCACGCGAGCATCTCGCGGTTCCTCTTCCTGTCGACGCTCGGGGTGTCGCAGCATGCGCGCTCGCGCTACCTACGCTCGCGAGCGCTAGCCGAGGACGCGGTCGCGCGCTCACCGCTCGAGACGACGATCCTGGCGCCGTCGCTCGTCGTCGCGGCGCGCGCGCGCCTGATGACCCTGATCGAGCGCCTCGCGTGGCTGCCCGCGGTGCCGGTCTACGGCCGCGGCGATGCGCTTTGGGAGCCGATCGCGGCCGCCGACGTGGCGGACTGCGCGATCGCCGCTCTCGACGAGCCGGCGCCCGGCCGGTTCGAGCTCGCCGGTCCCGACCGGGTGAGCTACGACGAGCTCACCGCGGCCGTGCTGCGGGCGCGCGGGCGGCGCCGGCGACGTGTGCACCTGCCGCCCGCCGCGGTGCGTGCGGCTCTTGCCGGCCTCGAGCGCACGCTCGGCCCGAGCGCACCCGCCACGCGCGACGAGGCCGACCTGCTCGAGGTCTCGATGACCACGGAGCGCGGCACCGCCGACGCCGATCGCCTCAGGGTCCGCCCGCAGCCGCTCGCCCACGCGCTCGTCTCCTCGCGCTCGGGGCCGCCTTAGCCGGAGGCGCTCGCCCCGCCGTTGTCGAGGCGATCGAGGACGTGCAGGATGGCCCGCGTGTTCGCCTGAATCTGATCGCGCATGTCGTCGATCGACTCACGGATCGCCTCGAGGGCGGAGACCGTCTTCCCCCAGGCACGCGCGTTGCGCTCGAAGGCCTGGGTGTTGCGCTCCAAGAGCGCGTCGGTCTTCGTGAGATGAGCGTCGAAGCGCTCGAGCGCGGTGGCGAACCGATCGTCGGACATGGCGAAGCGAGTATGCCTCGCAGACGGGCGGTGTTCGGCGACCTGTTGCAGTTCGTTATGAACGAGTAACAGCACCGCCTGCTCGCGAGCGCCTTGAAGGCGCAACAAGAAGAGGGCCCGGCGCGCGGCCGGGCCCTCCAAACTCGCCTCCTCATGGAGGCACTCGCCTGTTGCGGCGATTACATCATCCCGCCCATGTCGGGCATGCCGCCGCCGGCGGCACCGGCCGGCTCCTTCTCCGGGATCTCACCGACGATGCACTCGGTGGTGAGGATGTTCTTCGCGATCGACGCGGCGTTCTGCAGTGCCGAGCGCGTGACCATCGCCGGGTCGATGATGCCGGCGGAGACGAGCTCCACGAGCTCGCCCGACTCGGCGTCGAGACCCTTGCCGTCGAGTCCGGCGCGCCGCACCTCGTTGACGATCACCGAGCCCTCGAGCCCTGAGTTATCCGCCAGCTGGCGGACCGGCTCCTCGAGCGCCCGCTTGATGATGAGCGCGCCCGTGCGCTCGTCCGGATCGCCGAGCGAGTCCGGATCGACCGCCTCCGCCGCGGCGAGCAGCGCGATGCCGCCGCCGGGGACGATCCCCTCCTCGAGGGCCGCCCGGGTGGCCTGGAGCGCGTCCTCGACGCGGTGCTTCTTCTCCTTCATCTCGGTCTCGGTCGCGGCTCCGACCTTGACGACCGCGACACCCCCCGACAGCTTGGCGAGCCGCTCCTGGAGCTTCTCGCGGTCGAAGTCGGAGTCGGTGTCCTCGATCTCGGCCTGGATCTGGCGAATCCGTCCCTTGATCGCCTCCTCGTCGCCCGCGCCGTCGATGATCGTCGTGTTGTCCTTGGCGACGACCACGCGGCGCGCGCGCCCGAGCTGGTTGA
>Ga0126312_10000706_pt1 | contig 20750 bp, 20 predicted proteins | sample Plot104A_FD_92537 | JGI IMG/M metagenome (GOLD analysis project Ga0126312, IMG submission 92537) | Serpentine soil microbial communities from UC McLaughlin Reserve, CA, USA - Plot104A | ecosystem: Environmental > Terrestrial > Soil > Grasslands | place: USA: UC McLaughlin Reserve, Lake County...
CGGCGGGCGAGTGCGTAGTCAACGTGTGACGGCACGGCGCAAAGCATAGGAGCGCATCCGGGGCGGCGCGACCCTCCCCGGCCATCTTCGTCTCGCGGTCGGTGCGCCGACGTCGCGGCGGCCCTCGGGCCAAGCCAGTGCTCGAACTCGCCATCCTCAGCCTGCTCAAAGAGCAGCCGCGGCACGGCTCGGAGCTGAAGAAGCGCCTCGGCGACACCCGGGTTTCTGTGGGGGTTTCGTACCGCTCTCTCTGCCCCGAGCTCAGACGCGTGGGACTCGCCCAACTCGGCCGGGGTCATGATCGACGCGCTGCGATGCGCCGAGCTCGCCCTCGACAGGGGCATCGGCGGGCCGCTCCTGGGGTCGTCGGCGGGTGTTCGGCGTGGCACGCCGCAAGTCGTCACAATGAGACCGTGACCAACACGGAGAGCTGGGACCGCATCGCGTCCCAGCGAACCGGGAGCCCTCCCACCGACATCGTGGGATACGGGCCGGAAGGCCCGACCGAGGACGATGTTCGCCTGCTCGGCGACGTGCGCGGCAAGCGGATCCTCGACCTCGGGTGCGGTGACGGGCAGGCCGCGGTCGCGTTCACGCTCCGGGGAGCGACGACGATCGCCGTCGACGAGTCGGTCCGAATGCTCGACCGCGCCCGCACGCTCGCCGAACAGGCCGCGGTACGGGTCGAGTGGCATCAGGGCGACGTCGCCGATCTCGCGTTCCTGCGTGCCGAGTCGATCGACATCGTGTTCAGCGCGTACTCGCTGGGTGAGGTCGGCGACTTGCACCGGGTCTTCCGGCAGGTGCACCGGGTCCTCAAGAACCGTGGTGCATTCGTCTTTTCCTACGAGCATCCGATCGGTCTGTGCGTCGGCCGCGAGCCGCCGGACACGCCGTCGACGCCCATCAGCCGGGTCGTGCGCATGTCGTACTTCACCGACGACCCCGTCACCGTCGAGCGCGACGGCCAACCCATCCGGCTCCACGTGCGCACCGTGAGCGAGGTGTTTCACGCGCTGAGCCGCGGCGGCTTCCGGGTCGAGGTGGTCGCAGAGCCGCGCCCCCCGGGTGCCGACGCCCTCGTCCCGCACACGATCATCTGGCGGGGCCGCAAGGAAGGGCTCTGAGCGAGGGCTTAGCGCGCCGGCTCGATGCCCCGCTCGCGCGCCCACGCCGTGAGTCGCTCGTACGCCTCGTCCTCGTCGATGGGGCCCTCGTCGAGGCGGAGCTCGAGGAGATAGTCGAGCGCCTCGCCGACGACCGGGCCCGGCTCGACGCCGAGGAATGCCATCACCTGCCGGCCGTCGAGGGACGGCCGGATGCGATCGAGCTCCTCCTGCTCGCGCAACCGCGCGATCCGCTCCTCGAGCTCGTCGATGCGCCGGTTCAGCGCCCGGGCCTTCGCCTTGTTCCGTGTCGTGCAGTCCTGGCGGACGAGATGGTTGAGCGGCTCGAGCAGCGGACCGGCGTCGCGCACGTAGCGGCGCACGGCCCGGTCGGTCCATCCCATCGAATAGGTGTGGATGCGCAGATGGAGGTAGACGAGACGCGCGACGTCGTCGACAACCTCGGTCGGGAACCGGAGCGCGCGCAGCCGCTCCTCCGCCATACGCGCGCCCACGACCTCGTGGTGGTGGAAGCTGACACCGCCCGGACCGACCGAGCGCGTCTTCGGCTTGCCGATGTCGTGCAAGAGCGCGGCGAGGCGCACACGCAGCTCGGGACGCGTCTTGCGCACGACTGCGATCGTGTGGGCGAGCACATCTTTGTGTTGATGGATCGGGTCCTGCTGGAGCTGCATGGCGTTGAGCTCGGGCAAGAACTCTTCGGACAGGCCGGTGCGGCAAATGAACCACAACCCCGCCGACGGGTCGGGAAGCTCCAGCAGCTTCGCCAGCTCGTCACGTATGCGCTCCGCGCTCACGATCTCCATGCGGCCGTGCAGCTCCTCGACCGCGGCCACGAGCTCGCCGTCGGGCTCGAGCGCGAACGCGGCGATGAACCGCGCCGCCCGCATCATGCGCAACGGGTCGTCGAGGAACGAGACCTCGGGCTCGAGCGGGGTCCGGAGACGCTTGCCGGCCAGGTCGGCCGCCCCGTCGAACGGGTCGACCAGCTCCGGATCGGGGAGACGCAAGGCCATCGCGTTGATCGTGAAATCACGGCGCGACAGGTCGGTCTCGATGTCGTCGGCGAACGCCACCTCGGGCTTGCGGCTCTCGGGCCGGTACACGTCGGCCCGGAACGTGGTGATCTCGATGCGGGTGCCTTCTTTCTCGCATCCGACGGTGCCGAACCGCTGGCCCTGGAGCCACACGTGATCGGCCCAGCCGCGCACGACGCGCTCGACGACGTCCGGCCGGGCGTCGGTGGCGACGTCGACGTCCCGCTGCTGGTCGGGAGACAGGTCGAGGAAGGCGTCACGGACGCTCCCGCCCACCAGGTAGCACCGGTGCCCGCCCGCGACGAGCCGCCCGGCGAGCTCCTGGACCGGGGATTCCGCGTCGAGGAGGGGCCGCAGGCGCGGCGGGATCGGGGTCACACGATCATTCTCGACCATCCACCACTTCGTGCGTCGGGTTCTATACGTTCACGACATGAGCGGATGCGGACGTCCCGGCTGCAGCGCACCAGCGGCAGCGGCGATCGGATTCGACAGCGCACGCCAAGCGGTGTGGCTCCACCCGCTCGACGAGCCCGAAGCCACCGGCCGGCTCTGCAAGGTCCACGCCGACTCGCTCCGGCCTCCTCGCGGCTGGCGGTTCTTCGACTACCGGGAGCCGACCCAGCCCCAGCCCAACGTCACCGACCTGCTCGACGCCCGCTCACCGCTCCTCGAGCGCGCGTTCCGGGGTGCCCGGGCCAGCTGACCGAGCAGCCCGAGGTTCCCGCTCGCTCGAGCTTTCCCGTACCGCCGAAACACAGTGGGCGCGGTAGCGTCGCGGCAGAACGGCAGGAGCCGCGGCCATGGACGTCAACTCTCCTGAGACCTGGCGCTGGATCTGGCTGATCGCCGTCGTGGGCTTCGCCCTGGCCGAGGTGTTCACGCCGGTCCTCTTCTTCATGGGGTCGTTCGCCATCGGCGCCGCCGCGGCGGCGGTAGCGGCGTTCGCCGGGGGCGGGCCCGTCATCCAATGGGCGCTGTTCGTCGGCGGGAGCGCCGTCAGCCTGGCCGCCCTCGTTCCGCTCGGACGCCGGCTCGAAGGCCGCGACGAGGTCCATCCCGTCGGCGCGAACCGGTGGGAGGGGCGCACCGCCACGGTCGTGAACGAGATCCCCGCGGGCAAGCACGAGACCGGCCTGGTGCGCATCGACCGCGAGACGTGGAAGGCGGAGAGCACCAACGGAATGGGCGTCGCCGCCGGTTCCACCGTGTTGGTGACGCACGTGAGCGGCACGCGTCTCGTCGTCAGCCCGTGGCGCATCGACGTCGCGCCGCGGGGCACCACCCCCGGCCGCACCGAGCCGGGCTCGCCGTCGGCACCCGGCTGACGGCCTTCGCGAAGGAGCTGTCCGATGGCAGCAATCATCGTTCTGGCCATCCTGGCCTTCCTGCTGTTCGTCCTCGCGTTCAGCTGCATCAAGATCGTGCGCCCCTACCAGCGCGGCGTCGTAGAGCGGCTGGGGCGGTACAAGGGGACGGTCGACCCGGGGCTGCGGATCATCGTGCCGTTCGTCGACCGGGTGCACCTGGTCGACATGCGCGAGCAGGTCGTGGAGGTGCCGGCACAGGAAGTCATCACGTCGGACAACGTGGTGGTCAGTGTGTACGCCGTCATCTACCACGAGGCCACTGACGCCAAGCGGCTCATGTACAACGTCTCCAACTTCGAGCTCGCGGTCACGAAGCTCGCACAGACGAACCTGCGGAACCTGATCGGCGACCTCGACCTGGACGATGCCCTGACGTCGAGCGCCAAGATCAATACGCACCTGCGCGACATCCTCGACGACTCCACCGACAAATGGGGCGTCCGCGTCGTGCGCGTGGAGATCCAACGTATCGACCCGCCGCCCGACGTCGTGCAGTCCATGCACCACCAGATGCAAGCCGAGCGCACGCGCCGCGCTGTCGTCACCGAAGCGCTCGGCGTGCGCGAGGCCGCCATCACGAGAGCCGAAGGCGACAAGCAGGCCGCCATCCTCGAGGCGCAGGGCCAGTCCGAGGCGATCCAGCGGCTGGCCGACGCCGAGAAGTACCGTCAGACCGCGGTAGCTGAAGGTGAGGCTTCGGCAACCCGGGCGGTGTTCTCGGCCATGCACGACGGCAACCCGACGCCCGACCTGCTCGCGCTGAAGTACCTCGAGGCGCTGCGGGTGGTGGCCAACGGGCAGGCGACGAAGATCTTCCTGCCCACCGAGATGAGCGGCCTGTTCGGCGCCGTCGGCGGGTTGGCCGAGCTGCTGCGTGAGCCGTCGAGTGACGGGGAGAAGCGCGCCGCCGACACCGAATCGGCCGAGCCAGGTTGATCGACGCCCTCGCAAGCTCGGGCTCTGCGGCGACGGTCGGCAAAGCCGCCGCCGCGGGCAGTTAGGGCGCGGGGGCGACCTCGCGCCACAAGTCGGTGGCGGCGTCGACGACCTCGCGGCCGGGCCCACCCGAGGTCGGCGGCTCGACCGGGGCGACCTCCTCGCCCACCAGCGCCGTGACGGTGGTGGCGGTGCCGTCGCGCAGCGCGTCGAGGTCGTACCCACCTTCGAGGAACACGATGACTCGTCCCGGGCGGGGTGCCAGCTCGGTCATGCGCGTCGCGAGCACCCCGTAGTCGCCCGCTGACAAGCCGAGCCCGGTGAGCGGGTCGGCGCGGTGGGCGTCGAAGCCACACGACACGAGCACCCAGTCCGGGGTGTGGCGAGCTGCGAGCGGTGCGACGAGCTCGTCCACCGCGCGGAGGTAGAGGTCACCGGTGGCGCCGGCGGGGAGGGGCACGTTGCATGTCGTGCCGACTGCGCCATCGCTCCCGAGCTCATCGAGGCGACCCGTCCCCGGGTAGAGCGGCCATTCGTGGAACGACACGTATGCCACACGTGGGTCGGCGTAGAACGCCTCCTGCGTGCCGTTGCCGTGGTGCGCGTCGTAGTCGACGATGAGGACGCGTTCGCCGCGCTCCGCGAGCGCTGCCGCCGTGATGGCGACGTTGTTGAGCAGACAGAACCCCATCGCGCCCTCGGGGCGGGCGTGGTGACCCGGCGGTCGCACAGCGAGGAAGGCGGTGTCGTCGGCGGCGGCTGCAAGCGCGTCGGCGGCGGCGAGCCCGGCGCCGGCCGCCCGCACCGCGGCCGGCCACGACCCGGCCGACATGGCCGTGTCGAGATCGATCGACCCGCCGCCGTGCCGGGCCAGCGTTTCGAGGCGCTCGACGTGCCGCGTGGTGTGTATCCGGGTGATCTCCTCGACGGTCGCGTCGCGCGGCGGCAGCGGCGTGACCAGGGCGTCGGTGTCGGCGCCCATGTCGCGCGCCGCCTGGGCCATGCCGGCGTGGACGGCTTCCAGCCGCGCCGGGCGCTCGGGGTGCCCGCGGCCCGGATCATGGTCGGCGAAGCGCGGGTCGGCGCCGACGAACAGCATGTCGTCCACGGTACCCGGGTGTTCTGTCGAACCGGCTCTGCCGGGCCGCGGCGCGACCCTGCGGTTACGCTCGCGCGTCGCCATGTCGCCCCTGAACTCTCACACCCTCCGCTGGCGGGGTGGCTGGGCGCGTATCGGGCCGTTCCGCTCGGACGCCGATGTCGCCCGCCTCACAATGGGGACGGATGCTCCTCCGAGCCCGTCCGTGATCGAGCGCTGTCTCGGAGAGGTGCAAGCGCGCAGCTACAAGGCGGTCGTGACGAACGCGCTCAGTCAGGCCGATTCGGCGCCGTTCGTCGACGCCGGGTTCGCCGTGCGAGAGCGTCTGCATCTACTCGCACACGATCTCGACCAATTGCCGCCGCCGACGGGATCGACGCGGCGCGCCCGCCGTCACGACCATCCCGCGATCCTCGAGCTCGACGCGACGGCCTTCGACGGTGACTGGCGCCTCGACCGCGACGGCCTCGTCGAAGCGCTCCGTGCGACGCCCGTGACGCGCTTTCGTGTCACACCCGACGCAAGTGACGCGATCTCTGGCTACGCCGTGACCGGGCGGTCCGCACGCAGCGGGTACCTCCAGCGCATCGCCGTCCACGCCGACGCGCGTGGGCGCGGCTTCGGCCGCGCGCTCATCGCCGACGCGCTCTGGTGGTTACGCCGGCGCGCCGTCGACCGGGCGCTCGTCAACATGCAGCTCGGCAACACGGCCGCGCTGTCGCTCTACGAATCGTGCGGCTTCCGCCGGCTCCCAGTCGGTCTATGCGTGCTCGGGCGGACGCTTTGAGGCGCGCCGTCGTCGTCGTGTTGGCGTCAGCCGTCGTGGTCGTGCTCGGCGCGTTGCCCGTCGGCGCCGGCGTCGACCCGCCGTCCACGACGGCCGACGCAACGCCGGACGCGCCCCGCCTCGTGCTCACCGGGCAACCGGCCTGGGTCACGGTCGGCGGCAACCTCCCGTTGCGCCTCCAGGTTCGGGGCCAGGCGGCCGGAACCCCCGGCCTCATCGTGAGCGCCACCGCACACGAGGCAGTCAGCTCTCGGTCCGGCTTCGAGACCGCGCTCGAGGGCCGGAACCTGGGCTCCGTGCTCGGCCACGCCGAGCTCCCGCTCGACCCCTTCCCCGCCGGCGAGGACGGCAGCCGGACGCTCACGTTCCCACTCCAAGCCGACGACGCGCCGCGCGAGTCGACCCGCCTGCAGTTGCGTCGCACCGGCGTGTATCCGGTCGAGGTGGAGCTGCACCAGCCCGACGGGACCCGGCTGGACGGCTTCGTCACCCCGGTCGTCGCTGTGGCGCCAGGAGCGAACGGCGAGCCCAGCATCAGCCAGCGCCTCGGGGTCAGCTGGATCCTGCCGATGACGGCCCCGCCCGCGTACCGCGTCGACGGCAAGCCGGATCCCGACGTCGTGTCGCAGCTGCGGCCCGAGGGACGCCTGGGCCGTCGCGCGATCGCGATCGCCAACTCGGGCGTGCCGCTCACGCTCGCGCCCGGCCCCGAGACGCTCGAGTCTTGGACTCAGCTCGCGAACGACGACCCTGCCCTCACTACTTCGCTCGACGCTATGCGTGACTCGCTCGGCCGGTCGCAGGTCCTCGCCGGCACCTACGTTCCTGTCGATGTGCGTTCGCTCGTCAGCGGTGGACTCAGCGCCGGGGTCGGGCCCGAGCTCGTGCAGGGGACCGACAAGCTCAGCGCGCTGCTCGGGACGCGCGTCGACCCCAGGACCGAGATCGCGCGTCCCGCCAACGACGCTTCGCTCACACGGCTGCGTGACGCCGGCGTCGACCGCGTGATCCTCGACGGGTCCGACCTCATGCCTCGCGACGAGCAGTTCACGCCCGCGCAGCCCTTCGTCGTGCGCAGCCAACCCGGGACGACCACCGCCGTCGGGTCCGACGCCGGCCTGCAGCGCCTTCTCGAGGGCGATGACCCGCCGGCGCTGCGCGCCCAGCGGTTCCTCGCCGGACTGTCGGTCGTGGCGCTCGAGCAGCCGAACACCCGGCGCGGCGTGGTCGTCCTCGAGCCAGACGACTGGAACGCGAGCAGCGCGCTCCTCGAGTCTGCTCTGGCCGGATTGACCTCCGACCATCCTCTGCTCGAGCCCGTCACTGTCGATGATCTCATCGCCACCGTGCCGCCGGCGACGAACGGCTTCGCTGCCGTCCAGCGTGAGCTGGCGCCGTCGCCGGTACCGACGGCGCCCGTGACCGAGCGCGAGTATCTCGACGCCGAGACGAAGCTCGACGCCTTCAATGCGCTCGTGCCGCCGCCGAACCCCGTGGCCGATCCCGGCAACCGGTCGCTGCTCGTGTCGCTGTCGTCGGCGTGGTCGGGGCCGAGTGGCCGCGCCAGGGCCCGCGCTGAGCTGGCGAAGATCAACGCCGCCGTCAACCAGTTCGTGGGCCATCTGCGCGTTCCAGCCGTCAACAGCACGATCACATTGACCGCCCGGAAGGGCGAGATCCCGGTGACGTTCCTGAACGAGACCGGCCAGGCACTCCGCGTACGTGTGCGTCTCGACAGCGACAAGCTCCTGTTCCCGGATGGCGACCAGCGGATCGTGGACCTTCCCCCTCGCAGCACGACCGTGCGATTCAGCGTCGAGACCCGCGGCTCGGGGACGTTTCCTCTCACGCTCCGGGTGACGTCTCCAGACGGCGCGTTGCCCATCCAGCAAACCGAGGTGAAGGTGCGCACCACATTCTTCGTGAGCAACGTGGGCGTGTTCCTCACGGTCGGCGCCGGGCTCTTCCTTGCCGGGTGGTGGGCCCACGACATCCGGCGGCGCCGGCGGCGGCGCGCCGCTACCCCGGAACACCCGGCGCTCTCGTCGCCGCCCGCGACCCCCGGCGCCGGGCAGAGCTCCGCGCCGTGAGCGACGCGGTCGGCGCCGCGGGCCAGCGATCGACCAGCCTGCTGCGGTCGAGCGCCATCGTTGGGCTCGGCACGGCCCTGTCGCGCATCACCGGGTTCCTGCGCGTGGCGGCGATCGCCTACGCGATCGGCGCCGGCGCTCTGGCGGGGACGTACAGCTACGCCAACGAGACCCCCAACATGCTGTACGAGCTGCTGCTCGGAGGTGTCCTCACCGCGACGCTTGTCCCGCAGTTCGTCCGACACGTCGAGCGCGAGGACGACGAGGCGATCAGCGCCATCATGACCATCGCGATCGCCCTCCTCGTCGCGGTATCCGTGGCGGGCGTTCTGCTGGCGCCGTACATCGTGCAGGTGTTCACCCTGCGGGCCGAGGGTGCGAGCCGGGCTGCGCAGCAGGAGGTCGCGACGACCCTGGTGCGCCTGTTCATGCCCCAGATCGTCTTCTACGGGTTCACCGCGCTCGCGACGGCGCTGCTGAACGCGCACCGGCGATTCGCGGCGGCGGCGTTCGCGCCGATGCTCAACAACATCGTCGTCATCTCGATCTTCGTGTCGTTACCGCGGCTGCTCGACGAGCCGATCACGCTCGCTCGGGTCCGCGACGACACCGCGCTCCTCATCACGCTCGGGGTCGGCACGACGGCAGGCATCGCGGCGGTCGCCCTCGCACTCGGCGCGGTGCTGCGGTGGGCCCGAATCCGGCTCCGGTTCGTCTTCGCGTGGCGGCATCGCGCCGTGGTCGCGATGGCGCGCCTCTCGGTCTGGACCGTCGGGTACGTGATCGCGAACCAGATCGCGCTCTGGATCGTGCTCGTCCTGGCCAACGGCCGCGACGGCGGGCCGTTCATCTACCTCAGCGCGTACGCGTTCTTCCAACTTCCTCACGGGCTGCTCGCGGTCTCGCTCATGACGACGCTCGCGCCTGAGATGGCGAGTGCGGCCGGCCGTGGAGCCATCGGGGAGCTGCGCGACCGTCTGTCCTTCGGGCTCCGGCTGACGACCTTCGTGATCGTGCCGTGCTCGGCGATCTTCATCGCCCTCGCCCGGCCGATGGTCGTCGCGCTCCTCGAGCGAGGCGCTTTCTCCAGTGGTGATGCCACCGTGGTCGCTCACACGGTGGCCGGATTCTCGCTGGGACTGGTGCCGTTCTCCATTTATCTGTTCTCGCTGCGCGCGTTCTACTCGCTGCAGGACACGCGCACGCCGTTCGTCCTGAACTGCTTCGAGAACGCGTTCAACATCGCACTCGCGTTCCCGCTGTACTACGTGTTTGGCGTGCCGGGTCTCGCGGTTGCGTTCGCCGGTGCGTACAGCGGAGCGACCGTGCTCACGATCGTCGTGCTGCGCCGCCGCCTCGGGTACATGGACGGGCGGCGGTTGATCGACACGCTGGCGCGTTCGCTCGCCGCCGGAGGGCTCGTGGCGTTGGTGACCTGGATGATCGCGCGGGGGCTCGGATGGTCGAACCCGTGGGTGGCGCTCGGGACGACCGTCGCCGGGGCCACGGTCGGCTTCGCCGAGTACTTCGCCGTCACCGCAGCGCTCCGAATGCGCGAGCTCGACGATCTCTGGTCGTTGTTCGCGCCGCGGACCCGCCGAGGACGCGGGCTGCACCCACCGGCGCGCCCCGAGGCCGCCATCGGCATGCCGTCGGACAGAGAGGGTCGAACGGTGTAACGATGCTCACGCGCCGGCAGTCGAAGCGCGGCGAAGCGGCCAGGGGGTGCCATGGGGGTTCGAGTCGTCACCGACAGCGCGTGCGACCTGCCCGACGACCTGCTCGAGCGGCATGGGATCGAGGTCGTGCCGCTCACGATCCGCTTCGGCAACGAGGAGCTCATCGACCGCAAGGAGCTGAGCACCGACGAGTTCTGGCGGCGCCTCGCCGACTCGGATGTCCTCCCCGAGACCTCGGCGCCGTCAGCGGGGGCCTTCGAGAGCGCGTTCCGGCGCCTGGTCGAGGACGGCGCCACCGGCATCATCTGCATCAACCTCTCCTCCAAGCTTTCGGCGACGATGCAATCGGCGCAGGTCGCGGCGCAGGCGGTCCAGGCCGACTGCCCTGTCGTCGTCATCGACTCGCTCATGGTCTCGATGGGCCTCGGGAGCCTGTGCCTCACCGCCGCGCAGCGGGCATCGGACGGGGATTCGCTCGAGTCGATCGTGGCCAACGTCAGCGACCGTCGAAATCGCTCCAAGCTGTACGGGACCCTCGACACCCTCGAGTTCCTCAAGAAGGGCGGCCGGGTCGGCAACGCCCGAGCCCTCCTCGGCTCGATGCTGGCGATCAAGCCCGTCCTCGAGGTTCGCGACGGCGTGGTGGAGGAAGCGGGCAAGGTCCGCACCCGTTCGAAGGCGTTGCGCCTCTTGGTCGACCGCGTGAAGGAAGGCCCGTTCGAGAACCTGTCGGTGCTCCACGGCAACGCGCCGGATCTCGACGAGCTCCTCGATCTGCTCGAGCCCCTCGCGGCCCGGGACCAGATCGTCGTCGGCCAGATCGGTCCGGTCATCGGCACCCACGCCGGTCCCCGTGTCATCGGCGTCACGTTCCAGGCGGGCAGCTGACGCCCTCCTCCACCGCCGTCGGGTGTGAAGCGAGCACGGCGCGACCAGCAACTAGCGTCGGGTGACGTGCCGGAACCAGCCACGGCCGGACGCGTCCTCGGCGGGCGCTACCGCCTCGACCGCGAGCTGGCGCGCGGCGGCATGGCCACGGTGTGGATCGCCGAGGACGCGCTGCTGTCACGACGCGTGGCGGTCAAACTGCTCCTCCCCGCGCTCGCGGTCGACGACGCGCTGCGCGTGCGCTTTCGCAACGAAGCGATCGCGGCCGCGAAGCTCACGCATCCCGGGATCGTGGCGACGTACGACACCGGCGACGACGACGGCACCGCGTACATCGTCATGGAGCTCGTCGAAGGAAAGACCCTCCGGCGTCTGATCGACGAGCGCAGCCGGTTGCCCGTGCGGGACGCAGTCGACATCTCCTCACAGGTGGCGGACGCGCTCGAGCACGCGCACCGTCAGGGGCTCGTGCATCGCGACATCAAGCCGGCGAACGTGCTCGTGCAGGGGGACGGACGCGTGAAGGTCACCGACTTCGGAATCGCCAAGGCGGCCGGTGGCGACGACCTGACTCGCACCGGCACCGTGGTCGGGACCGCCCGCTACCTCGCTCCCGAGCAGGTGAACGGCCATGCCGTCGACGGTCGCGCCGACGTCTACGCGCTCGGCCTCGTCCTCTACGAGATGTTGGCCGGCCGGGCGCCCTTCGGAGGCGACTCCGACATGGCGACCGCTGTGGCTCGCCTCACGAATGCTCCCGAGCCGATCCGCAAGGTGCGACCGGAGGTGTCGCGCCCCCTCGAGGACGTCCTGGCGCGCAGCCTCGCTCGCGACCCCGAGTACCGGTATCAGTCCGCGCAGGCGTTCAAGGACGCGCTGGCGCCGGGCATCGACCCCGACGCGACCGGCCCGCTCGCGCCGCCCGTCGCACCGCGTCGGTCCTCGCCACCGCCCGACGGCCCGTCGCCGACCCAGGTCGCGCCCCGGCCGCCGCGTCCGGCGCCGCCGCGCCCGGTGCCGGCGGCTCGCAAGGCGCGCCGCTGGCCCTGGCTCCTGGTGATCCTGCTCCTCCTGGTCGCCGGCGGGATCACCGCGTATGCGCTGTCGAGTCTGACGAGTGACGACTCCGGCAACGGCACTGAGACGCCTGCCGCGAACACTGGCGCGTTACGAATCGTCGACGCCAAGGACTTCGATCCGCCGCCTGGCGGCGGAAGCGAGCACAGCGACGAGACGCAACACGTCTTCGACGACGACGCCGGCACGACGTGGCAAACGGAGAGCTACAGCAACCGCGACTTCGGCAACGCCAAGCCGGGTGTCGGTCTCTGGGTGAAGCTCGAAGCGGTGCGCGACATCGCATCGGTCACCGTCACCGCGCTCGAGAGCGGCTGGAGCGGCCAAATCTACGTCGCCGACCAGCCCGGAGGCACACTCGACGCGTGGGGGCCGCCGCGGGCGGCGGGCGACAACAATCCGGCGACACGTCCCTTCGCACTGAACGACGCGCGCGGCCAGTACGTCCTCGTGTGGTGCACGCAGCTCCCGCCGTCCAACAAGCTCCAAATCGGTGACATCAAGGTCGAGGGCCGCTGACGAGGGCGGATCCGACGACGATCTCGCCACGCGCGCGGGTGCAGGTGACCGCGGCGCGCTCGACACCCTCCTGGCACGACACGCCGATCGCATCCATGCCGTGTGCCGGCGGATTCTCGGCGATCGCGAGGACGCGCTCGACGCCACGCAGGAGGCGATGATCGCGGTCGCGCGCGGTATCGGCCGCTTCGACGGCCGCTCGGCGTTCACGACGTGGCTCTACCGGGTGGCGACGAACGCCGCGCTCGACGAGGGCCGACGCAAGACGCGGCGCCCACGCCCCGTCGACCCGCCGGCGGAAGCAGCCGTCGCGGCATCACACGAGGATGCGGTCGGCGCTCGCGTCGACGTCGACGCCGCTCTCGGTGCCCTGCCCGAGGAGTTCCGGGTCGCGGTGGTCCTGCGTGACCTGTGCGACCTCGACTACGCCGAGATCGCCGAGGTGCTTGGCGTGCCCGCGGGCACCGTGCGGTCGCGCATTGCCCGCGGCCGTTCCGCGCTGGTGGACGCGCTCGGGAACCGCGGGCGCGCCGGCGAACGTCCTACCTCTGAGAGCCGACACACGCGACCATGACCGACGACCTCTCTCCCGACGAACGCGACGAGGAGCTCGCCTCACTCCTCGAAGTGCCGCCGCTCGACGACGTGACCCGCGAGCGGCTGGTCACGCGCGCGCTCGACGATGCCAGCCCGCGGCGCTCCACACGGCGACTGGCGCGGCTGCTGGTGCCGGCGGCGGCCGCGCTCGTCGCGCTGGTCCTCGTCGGGGTGGGCGTCTTCGCTCTGGTCAACCGCGACGGGGACAACGCCGGCACCGCCGGCCGGTCGCGCACGCCCGAGGCGGCATCACCGAGCCAGCGCAGCCCCGCGCCCGACGCGTCCTCGAGCGCGGAGGCGGCGACCGGCGTGCGCGACCTGGGCGATCTCGGCGACGTGACCGACTCCGGCGAGCTCCGGCGCCGCGTGCGGGCGCAGCTCGACGAAGCGCGGGCGTCGTCGTCCCGGGCCGCCCCGCCCCGCTGCCTCGAGCGCGCCGTCGCCGGGAGCCCGGCACCCACCGCGTATGCGACCGGCACGCACCGGGATCAGTCTGTGCTTGTGCTCGTGCTCCCGGCGAGCGGCGACCGTTCGACGCTCGTGCTGCTCGACACGAGGACGTGCCGGGCCGTCTCGGTCTTCGACCTGGCCTGAGTCGTCATGGCCACCGGCGGGTACGCTCGCCGGGTTCTCGGACCGGACGAGGAGCCATGAGCGACTGGACGACCGACGCCGTCGACAACATCGAGCGTGTCGTCTCGACCGTCCGCGACAAGACGGTCACCCCCGCCCAGAACGTGACCCGGGCCATCGTGTTCGGGCTGCTCACCGCGTTCTTCGTCCTCACCGCCCTCACGATCGTCTCCGTCGGTCTGTTCCGGCTGCTCGACGTCTACCTGCCCGCTGGAGTCTGGGCCTCGTACCTCATCTTCGGCGGAATCTTCCTCGCCGCCGGCACGTTCTGCTGGGCGCGGAGGACGAAGGCGTCCCCGCCCGAATGAACCGGGGAATCGCCCCATGACCGAAGTACGTGAGCTCATCATCGTCGGCTCCGGCCCCGCCGGGCTGACCGCCGCCCTCTACGCGGCCCGCGCCGATCTCAGGCCCGTCGTCATCGAAGGCGCCGAGGCGGGCGGGCAGCTCATGCTGACCACCGACGTCGAGAACTACCCCGGCTTCCCCGACGGCATCCTCGGCCCCGAGCTCATGATGAAGTTCCGTGAGCAGGCGGAGCGCTTCGGCGCCGAGTTCGTGACCGCCGACGTCGACCGCGTCGACCTGTCGGCGTCGCCGTTCGGCGCGTGGGTCGGGAGCACGGAGTACCGCTCCGAGGCCCTGGTCATCTCGACCGGGGCGTCGGCCCGGATGCTCGGCCTCCCGTCCGAAGCGAGGCTGCTCGGCCACGGTGTGTCGACGTGCGCGACGTGCGACGGGTTCTTCTTCCGGGAGAAGGACATCGCGGTCGTCGGCGGGGGCGACAGCGCCATCGAGGAGGCGCTCTTCCTCACGAAGTTCGCCAACCAGGTCACGGTGATCCACCGGCGCGACGAGTTGCGGGCGTCCAAGATCATGCAGGACCGGGCGTTCGCCAATCCGAAGATCGGGTTCAAGTGGAACTCGGTGGTGACCGACGTCGGCGGCGACGGGACCGTCGACGTCGTGCGTCTCCGCGACACGCGCACGGACGACGAGTCGGAGCTGGACGTCGGCGGCCTGTTCGTCGCTATCGGCCACGACCCCAACACGAAGCTGTTCGAAGGCCAGGTCGACCTGGACGAGAACGGCTATGTCGTGCTCCCCCAAGCGGGGTCGACCCGCACGTCGGTCGAGGGAGTGTTCGCAGCCGGCGATGTCGCCGACCAAGTGTTTCGCCAGGCCGTGACGGCAGCGGGGACCGGTTGCATGGCGGCGATCGAGGCGGAGCGCTGGATAGAGGCCCGCCGCCACGCAGTCGCCCAGGCATGACATACGCGGAATGGCCGGAGACGCGGCTCGGTTTCACCTCGTAGCTACACTCGACCGACCCTCGCCGAAAGGACCCCCGTGGGCGCCGACATCACATTCCTCTCCGACAACACCTTCGACGAGACGGTTGGGGGCGCGGACACGCCCGTGCTCGTCGACTTCTGGGCCGAGTGGTGTGGTCCGTGCAAGATGATCGCCCCGACGCTCGAAGAGATCGCCTCCGAGCACAAAGGCAAGCTGCGCATCGCGAAGCTCAACGTCGACGACAATCCGCAGACGGCGATGCGTTACAACGTGATGAGCATCCCGACGCTGATGGTGTTCAACGAGGGCGAGCCTGTGAAGCGACTCGTCGGTGCCAAGGGCAAGGGCCAGCTGCTCCAGGATCTCGCCGAATTCATCTCGTGACGGCTCTCTCTGTCGCCGTCGCAAGCTCCGGCTTTGCAGCGACGGTCGGCAGAGCCGCCGTCGCTGCGCCGCGCCGGGGTGCATGACCGCGGCGGCGCTCCAGCGAGGTGAGACCGGCGAGGCGGTCCGGGACCTTCAGCGGCGTCTCGCCGCGCTCGGGCTCGACGCTCCGTCGGACGAGCCGGGCGAGTTCGGCCCAGCCACCGAAGCCGCGGTGCGCGCGTTCCAGCAGCAGCGCGGCCTCGTCGTCGACGGGCTCTGCGGCTCGCAGACGTGGGCGGCACTCGTCGAAAGCGGCTTCACGCTCGGCGATCGAACGCTGTACTTCCGTCAGCCGATGCTGCGCGGCGACGACGTCACCGAGCTCCAGCGTCAGCTGAACTCACTCGGGTTCGACGCCGGGCGCGAAGACGGCATCCTCGGAGAGCAGACCGCAGACGCCGTCGCCGAGTTCCAGCGCAACGTGGGCCTCGCCCCGGACGGCTTCTGCGGCTGGACCACGGTCGCGGCGTTGCGCCGGGTTGGCACGCTGGCCGGGGGCTCCGTCGCCAGCGTGCGCGAGCGCGAGATGCTTCGTCGCGGGCCACACCGGCTCGGCGGCAAGCGCGTCTTCATCACCGCCGCGCCCGGGTTCGAGGCCCTGGGCGACACGGTCTGCCGCGGCCTCGCCGAGGTCGGCGCCGGCGCACTGTTGGACTCGGCCGGTTCGGACGACCGCACGACCGCCGCCGCCGCGAATCAGTTCGGCGCCGCGCTCTTCCTCGCGCTGCGTGCCGGCACCGGCAACGAGGGCTGCCTGTGCACATACTTCTCGTCGGGAACGTTCCGTTCGGAGGCGGGCTACCGCGTGGCCGCCGCCGTCCAGGACGAGCTGCACGGTGTCCTTCCGACTGCGCCGGACCCGTGTGGGAAGGCGTACGGCATCCTCCGCGAGACGCGCATGGCGGCCGTGGTGTGCGAGCTCGTCGAGCGGGGCGATGTTGCCGCGATGCGAAACGTCGTCGCCCGCGCCGGCGACGTCAGCCGGGCGATCGTGCGCGGCATCCGCCGCGGCGTCGAAGAGCCTCCCGACAGTTAGGGCGGTGTGCTCGCGACGTACGTCGTGAGCGCTCGAATCACCTCCGCTCGCGCGCGGTCGACGTCCACGCCGTGCTCGCGGAGCACCCGCCCGCCGACGCCGTCCTGCTCGGCCGTGAGCGCGAGGAGGAGATGCTCGGTCCCGACGTAGTTGTGGCCTAGGCGGAGCGATTCGCCTCGCGTGAGATCCAGCACCCGCCGCGCCCGCGGGGTGAGCGGCAGGTCGGCCGCGATCGCGCCGTACGGTGACCGGGGCACGGCGGCTTCGATCACGGCCTGGCGTAGCTCGTCGGCCGGCACGCCGAACTCGGCAAGCACGCGCACAGACAGCGCGGCGGGATCGGCGAGCACACCCAGGAGCACGTGTTCCGTGCCCACGTAGTTGTGACCCATCGCGCGTGCTTCCTCGCGAGCGCGCGCCATGCTGGCGCGGGCCCGCCCCGTGTACCCAGCGAGAATCTGCTCCTCGTCCGGCCGCGTCGACTCGCCGCGATCTACGAAGCGTTGCTGGGCACCCTGCTTCGTCACGCCGAGCGCGGTCCCGATCTCAGCCCACGAGCAGCCCGCCTGCCGCGCCGAGTCGACGAAGTAGCCCAGCAAGGCGTCAGCCTTGCTCGTGATCTCGCCCGACACCTCCGCCGCCGCCTCGACGCGGGTGAGTGCGTCGTTCCCGGCGCTGCGGTCGTGAACGGTCTCGATGAGCTCGGAGAGCGACGGGGCGGGCACCACCGGTCGACTGTAGATTGACGTCGCCGGGTCGTCAACGATCCATTGACGGTGGTGGTCGGTCAGCCGGTTTCGGCCCGACGCTGACGGTCGCCCGTCACGACCCGGTACAGCCGCTCGAGGTCCTCCAGGTCGGCGAAGTCGACGGTGATCTTGCCCTGCTTGCCGCCGACTGTGATCTTCACGCGGGTCTCGAGGTAGTCGCCGAGAAGCTCCTCGAGCTCGAGTAGGCCCGGTGGGCGGAGCTGGCCGGGTGCGGCGCTCGGCGCGCGCTTCGCCTCGCCGCCGTGGGCACGGACGGCATCCTCCACCGCGCGCACCGACAGGCCCTCGTTGACAATGCGGCGCGCCAGTTTCTCTTGGAACGCGCGATCGGGCGTGCCCAACAACGCGCGCGCGTGCCCGCCTTTGAGCGTGTCGTCCTGGATCATCTTCTGGATCGCGGGCGGCAGCTGGAGGAGCCGCAACGTGTTCGTGATCGCCACGCGGCTGCGTCCGACGCGCGCTGCCACCTGCTCGTGCGTGAGACGAAAGTCCTCGATGAGCTGCTGGTAGGCGGCGGCCTCCTCGAGCGCGTTGAGGTCGGCGCGGTGCACGTTCTCGACCAGCGCGTGCTCGAGAGCCGACGCGTCGTCGGTGGTGCGGATCAAGGCCGGGATCGCCTGGAGCCCGGCGCGGCGGGCGGCCCGCCAGCGCCGCTCCCCCGCGATCAGCTCGTAGCCGTCGTCCGCGGGACGCACGAGCACGGGCTGCAGCACGCCGACCTCTCGAATCGAGTCGGCCAGCGCGCTGAGCTGCTCTTCGCCGAAGTGCTCGCGCGGCTGGTACCGGTTGGGCCGGATTGTTGAGACTGGTAATTCCTGGTAGCCACCGGCGCCGAGGCCTTCGGCCGCGCCGGGCGGGATCAGGGCGCCGAGGCCCTTACCCAGACCGCCTTTTCGCGTCACGGCACACCTCTTTCGCCAGTTCCCGGTACGCCTTGGCGCCGCGGGAGGTCGAATCGAACACGATGATGGGTTGTCCGAACGACGGCGCTTCCGACAGCCGCACCGTCCGGGGGACGACGGTCTCGTACACGCGCCGCCCGAAGTGGGCGCGCACCTCGTCCACCACCTGGTCGGCAAGCTTGGTTCGACCGTCGTACATGGTCATGATGATCCCGTTCACGTCGAGATTCGGGTTCAAGTTGGCCCGAACGAGCCCGACGTTGCGGAGCAGTTGTCCGAGCCCCTCAAGGGCGTAGTACTCGCACTGGATCGGGACGACGACGCCGTCCGCGGCGGCGAGCCCGTTGACGGTCAGGAGACCGAGGGAGGGCGGGCAGTCGATCAGGACGATGTCGTAGTTGTCGCGGACCTCGTCGATGGCGCGACGCACCTTGAGCTCCCGACTCATGGCAGGCACGAGCTCGATCTCGGCGCCGGCGAGGTCGATCGTCGCCGGTGCCACGAAGAGATTCTTCAGGCTCGTCGGCTCGATGCAGTCCTCGATGGCGGCGTTGTTCATGACCACGTCGTAGACCGACGATCCAAGGTCGCGGGCGCTGAGACCGAGCCCGGTGGTCGCGTTGCTCTGGGGATCGAGGTCCACGACCAGGACCCGGAAACCCTCCTCGGCCAGCGCAGCGCCGAGATTGACGGCGGTGGTCGTCTTGCCCACGCCGCCCTTCTGGTTGGCGATGGCAAGCACGGCCGGGAGGAGCAGCGGCGTCGGATCCTCAGCCGCCCGGGCGAGGAGCTGTCGGGTGGGAACGTCGGCGCCTTCGAGCGGCGGAGGGTCGAAAGCCGGCAGTTCGAGGCGCCGTTCGCCCTCGTCGGTGACCGCGGTCTCGACCTCCGCCTCGGCGCGCCGGCCGCCATCGCTCGTGGCGGTGCCCCCGCGTAGCGACGCGAGCGCCTGACGGCCGCGACGCTTCACTTCGTCGTCCACCCGGCCCATTACCGGTCCTCTACTCGTTGACCCGTGCGCGCGTCGGGCCATGTTGGCCGAGAGCTTCCGCCTGGTCAAGGGTGAACAGGATTCGTCTCGTTTCACGGGGAACGAGCCGCGAATCGGACATTGTACGCTCCTGAGCCCCCGGCCGGCCGGCGATTCACGGGAAACGGTCCCGCCTTCCTGGCCCGCCGTGCGACCTGGTTTCACGGGAAACATCCCGGTTCCCCCGCCTTGAGCCCGGCCTCACCACAACGGGCGTCGTCGTGGAACCCCCACCCGCCGCGGCCAACGCTCCCCCGGCGGTCCCGCGGCCGTCAGCACGGCGACCCCGACTCCCTCCCTGCGCCGCAGCTCCGGGCCGAGCAGGCCCAATTCGCCCAGCCCGTCTGCCGGCCAGCGCTTCGGATCCGGGTCGCCCGGCGGCTCGCTCACCACCAGGCGGCCTCCCGCACCGAGGAAGCCCACCGCGCACTCCGCCGTTGTCGCCGACCCTCCAAAGCTGCGCGCCACCACCAGGTCGAACCCCTCTCGGAAGCCTTCCCGCCGGGCCAGCTCCTCGGCTCGACCGCACGCGACGGCCCCTCGATCGCTCAACCCGAGCCCACGAAGAGCAACTTCGAGGAACGAGCACCGCCGCTGGCGCGCATCGAGCAAGACCCCGGTCGCCGCCGGCCACACGGCGAGCAGGATGACGCCCGGCACGCCCCCGCCCGAGCCGAGATCAAGCAATCGGCCTCGGAAGTCGCCGTCGACGGCCGCCGCCATCGCCTCGGCGTGATCCAGATGCGCTTCGACGGGCCCCGGCCCGAGCATCCCCCGCTTGCGGGCATCCTCGAGCTGGGCCGTCAGTCGACGGCGAAGGTGCGGGGCGAGCATCGCTCGCCGTCGATCACGCCGGCCGGATCACGACCCGCCGGCGTGGCTCTTCGCCCTCCGAAGTCGTCGTGACGCCCTCCATCTCGGCGACGACGTCGTGCACGACCTTCCGGTCGGACGCCGACATGGGCTCGAGCGCCTGCTCCGCATCCTCGTCGCGGACCCGCTCCGCGAGCTGGCGCGCAAAGTCCGACAACGCCTCCCGCCGCTTGGCCCGGTAGCCGGCGACGTCGACGTGGACACGAACGCCGTGGCCGCCGGTCTGGCGCTGGACGACGGTGCGCACCAGCTCTTCCACCGCGGCGAGCGTCGCTCCGCGCGGGCCCACGAGCAATCCGAGGTTCTCACCCGTCACGTCGACAAGGACCGTGTCCTCGTCCTCGAGGTGGCTGGCCACCTCCGCCTTGGCCCCGAACGCCTCCACCAGGCCCCGGGTGAACTCCACGGCCTGGTCCGCCTGCTCATCCACCGAGATGTCGACTTGCTCGTCCACGTTCGCTCCCTGCTCCCGCTCCTCGCGTTGCCCTTGCCCCCGCCCGCTGCCGCCACCGCGGCTGCGGCGACGGCGATTCCTCGCCGGCTCCACTCCCCTGTTCTCCTGCGATCCGTCCCCCCTC
>Ga0126312_10000707_pt1 | contig 20746 bp, 18 predicted proteins | sample Plot104A_FD_92537 | JGI IMG/M metagenome (GOLD analysis project Ga0126312, IMG submission 92537) | Serpentine soil microbial communities from UC McLaughlin Reserve, CA, USA - Plot104A | ecosystem: Environmental > Terrestrial > Soil > Grasslands | place: USA: UC McLaughlin Reserve, Lake County...
CTGGGGAGTCTCTGTATAATTCTGGGCGTCGTGACGGGCTTCGCGGGAGTCTAGAGCTTGGATCTCTACGAGTATCAGGGGAAGGAACTGCTGAGAAAACACGGCGTCGAGACGCTCGCCGGCATCGTCGCCCGAACTCCGGATGAGGCCAAGCAGGCTGCGGGAGAACTGGGCAAGACCGTAGCCATCAAGGCCCAGGTTCTCACAGGAGGACGCGGCAAGGCCGGCGGTATAAAGGTAGTTGGAAGCCCCGAGGAAGCGAGGACAGCGGCGGAGCAGATCCTCGGCATGGACATACGAGGCCACACCGTAAGCAGGGTGCTAGTCGAGGCGGGGGCGGACATCGAGCGCGAGATGTACCTCTCCGTGACGGTGGACAGGGAGGCGAAGAAGCCTTTGATCCTGTTCTCCACAGAGGGCGGCGTGGACATCGAAGAGGTAGCCGAGAGGAACCCAGAGGCTATCGCGCGGCTGCACGTCGATCCTCTTCTCGGCCTGCTCCCCTACCAGGTGCGCGAGATCGGCTTCTCAGCAGGGCTCGAGGGCGACGCCGCCAAAGCCTTCGGACGGACGCTTGGGAATCTGTATAGAGCCTTCGAGGACATGGACGCGAGCCTTGTGGAGATCAACCCCCTGGTCGTCACGCGGGACGGTCGCGTTCTCGCCCTCGACGCGAAGGTAACGGTAGACAACTCGAGCCTGTACCGCCACAAGGACATAGCGGAGTTGCATGACGTCGAGGCAGCCGACCCGCAGGAGCAGCGGGCGCAGGAGGCCGGGCTCCAGTACGTGAAGCTCGAAGGTGACGTGGGGATCCTCGGTAACGGGGCAGGACTCGTGATGAGCACGCTCGACGTCGTAGCCCAGGCTGGCGGAGATCCTGCCAACTTCTGCGACGTCGGCGGAGGGGCTGACGCCGAGAAGATCTCGACCGCCCTTGACATAGTGACCTCGAACGAGCAGGTAAGGAGCGTTCTCTTCAACATTTTCGGAGGCATCACACGCGGCGACGAGGTGGCAAGAGGTCTGCTATCTGCCATAGAGCGCACCGGCATCGACCTCCCCATAGTCGTCAGGCTCGACGGGACGAACGCAGAGGAGGGACGCGAGATACTCGCCGAGAACACCCCCGAGAACGTCGTGACAGAGGAGACCATGCTCGAGGCGGCGCGAAGGGCCGTCGAGCTGGCGCGTGACGGAGGGCGGTGATCGGATGGCGATACTCGTCGATGAAGGTACACGCCTGCTCGTACAGGGCATAACGGGAAGGGAGGGCGCCTTCCACACGGGACGCATGCTCGAGAGCGGCACCAGCGTCGTTGCCGGGGTGACGCCTGGCAAGGGCGGGCAGGAGTACGAGGGCGTGCCGATCTTCAACACCGTGGAGGAGGCGATAGGGGAGACAGGGGCGAACGCAAGCGTGATCTTCGTCCCCCCGCCCTTCGCTGCAGACGCCATCTTCGAGTCGCTGGACGGAGGGCTCTCTACGGTCTGCTGCATCACGGAGGGTATCCCCGTACACGACATGATGCGGGTGACGGATTACCTGAGAATCAAGGACGCGACGCTAGTAGGTCCGAACTGCCCTGGCGTGCTCTCGCCCGGCAAGTCCAACGTCTCGATCATGCCGCGCGACATCTTCGCGCAAGGCAACGTCGGCGTCGTCAGCCGCAGCGGGACGCTCACCTACCAGATCGTGAACGAGCTCACGCAGCGGGGGATCGGCCAGAGCACGGCGGTCGGCATCGGGGGCGACCCCATAATAGGGACGAACTTCATAGAGATCCTCGAGAAGTTCGAGGCTGATCCCGAGACCGGGTGCGTGGTGATGATCGGGGAGATCGGGGGCAGCGCAGAGCAGCTCGCCGCAGAGTATGTACAGAGCCAGATGCAGACCCCCGTCGTCGCCTACATCGCGGGCTTCACAGCTCCAGAGGGCAAGACGATGGGCCACGCTGGCGCGATAGTCTCTGGCGGCGAGAGCACCGCCGAGGCGAAGAGCGAGGCGCTTCGGAGAGCGGGCATCAGGGCGGCGACGAACCCTTCGGAGGTTGGTGAGCTCGTTGCCGAGGCGCTCGGAGCCTGGTGAGGTAGCCTCTCTCCCGTATGACGGTCAGCGGCTGAGTTGTTCCCCCGGCTTTCGGCTCCCCGGCTCATAGTCCTCGCCTTCGCCGGGCTCATCCTGCTCGGTACCCTGCTGCTCAAGATCCCTGCGGCGAACAACGGCATCTCGTGGACGGATGCCTTCTTCGAGTCGGTCAGCGCGGTAACGGTGACCGGCCTCCAGGCGGTCGTTCCGGCCGAGGCCTTCACGCCGCTCGGACAGGGAATCTTGGCTGTCCTGATCCAGCTTGGGGGCCTCGGGATCATGACGGCCGCCACGGTAGGTGCGCTCCTTATCGGGCGCCGCATGGGCTTCAGGGACCTCCTCGTCGTACGCGAGGAGCTCGCGAGCCCGGACTCGCCGAGGAACGTGGCCCGCCTCGTAGGCCAGGTGGCGTTCATAACGTTTTTGGTCGAGCTGGTGGGCGCGGTGGCCCTGACGGTTCGCTTCGCCATCGAGGGGCACGGATTGGGTTCTCTGGGGCTCGGGATCTTTCACACCATAGCCGCCTTCTGCAACGCGGGGTTCGACATCTTCGAGCAGGGAACCGCCTCGTACGCGGGTGACCCCACGGTCAACCTTACCCTGATCTACCTGATAATCGCCGGCGGCCTGGGGTTCCCCGTTCTAGTGAACCTCTACCACTATCGGAGGGTGAGGCGGCTTACCCTGCAGTCGAAACTTGTGCTCATAGTCACAGGCGTCCTTCTGCTTGTCGGCATCCTTAGCGTGGCTTTGCTGGAGTGGACCAATCCGCGCACGCTGGGCGGCGAGCCTCTCGGGACCAAGGTTCTCATGTCGCTCTTCCAGGGTGTGACGCCGCGGACGGCCGGGTTCGCGACCGTGACATACTCGGAGATGCGGGACCCTACGCTCGCCATCCAGGCCGTCCTGATGTTCATCGGAACCGCTCCCGTCTCTACGGGAGGGGGGATCAAGGTCACAACCGTCGCCCTCCTTTTCCTGATCATCCTTGCCCAGGTACGCGGCCAGGAGGAGGTCAGAGCCTTCGGGCGAAAGATCCCGCGCTCCTTAATCGCCAAGAGTGTGACGGTCATGACCCTTTCGACGCTGCTGGTCTTCGGCGCGGCCCTGGCGCTTATGATCTCGGACGACGTCCCTGCCTTCACCGCCCTCTTCGAGGTCGCCTCGGGGTTCGGGACGGTTGGGCTATCTTTAGGTCCGGGATACGGGCTCGCCACGGAGCTCGGCACGTTCGGTAAAATTCTTCTGGCATTCGTGATGTTCGCGGGCCGGGTGGGACCGATTACTATAGTCGTGGCCCTGAGCGAGCGGAGCAAGCCCTCGCGGTACACGTATCCTGAGGAGGACATCGCGATAGGATGAGCCGGCAATTCGCAGTCATAGGGCTAGGGCGTCTGGGTAGCGCCATGGTCGGTACCCTGAGCTCACTCGGGCACGAGGTGCTAGGGATCGACGCAAACGAGGACCTGATCCAAGATCTCTCCGGCCAGTACCCCGAGGCGCACCTCGTCGCCGCGGACGCCACTGACGAATTGGTTCTGCGCGACCTCAACGTCGGTCAGTTCGACGGCGCGGCTGTGGTGATCGGGGAAGACATGGAGGCTGGCATTCTGGCGACAGCGAACCTTAAGGAGATGGGAGTGCCCTTCGTCGTAGCTCGCGCCAGCACAAAGCTTCACGCCCGCGTACTCGAAAGGGTCGGGGCCGACCGGATCATCGAACCGGAGAAGGACATGGGGGCTCAGGTTGCCCGCACTATGGCTTCCCCCGGCGTTATGGACTACATCGACCTCGGCGAAGAGGAAGCCCTGATCGAGGCTGAGATTCCGGGGGAGTGGAAGGGCAAGAGCCTGGCCGACCTGCACCTCTCGCGGCAGAGCGGCCTGACGATCCTGGCCGTCAAGCCCAAGGGTAAGGCGGGGACCATCCCGAGGGCGGACACCGTGCTGCGCGAGGGAGACGTTGTCGTGGTTGGAGGGACCAAAAAGGACCTGGACAGGTCCAATCTCCTCCATCCGAGGGGGAGGTAGCAGGGGAGTGCGGACGGTAATCATCGGGGCAGGGGAGGTAGGATACAACACGGCAAGGTTGCTCTCGCAGGAGGGCCACGATGTCGTCCTCATCGAGCAGAGCGAGGCGCTCGTCGAGCGAGCAACGGAGCAACTCGACGTCCTGGTGATCCACGGCAACGGGGCTAGCCCGAGGCTGCTCTCCGAAGCCGGGATACGGAAGTCAGATCTGCTGATTGCGGCGAGCAGCTCGGATGAGGCGAACATCATCGCGTGCCTCGCCGCCAAGGCCCAGGGGGTAGCGCGCACTGTGGCCCGCATCCACAACCCTGACTATTACGACCCGAAGGATCAGTTCGCCCAGGACATGCTCGGGATCGACTTCGTCATCCACACCGAGCAGATGGCGGCCGAGGAGATAAAGGCAGCCCTCCTCGTTCCGGGAGCGGTGAACGTCGACACGTTCGCCGGAGATAGTATTGAGGTGGCCGAGGTGGTCCTGAACGAAGGCTCCCCCGCCGTGGGCAGGGCGCTTAGGGACGTGAACCTGCCCCCTGGAAGCCTGATGGTGGGGGTAGTGAGGCGAGGAGAAGCCCTCGTGCCAAGAGGGGGAACCATCCTCGAGCTCCGAGATCACGTCCTCCTCATCAGCGGCAGGCGCCACATCTCCGAGGTGGTCAAGGCCGTAGCTACCGATACGGCGCCGGTGCGCGATGTGACGGTCTATGGCGGCGGGCGCATCGGGCTGCGGCTCGCGCTCGCGCTCGAGGGGGCTGGCATGTCGGTCAGGGTTATAGAGAGGGACGAGACCAGGGCGCGGTATGTGGCCTCCCAGCTCAGGAGGGGATTCGTCCTTCACGATGAAGGAATCTCCAGGGACTTTCTGCTCCAGGAGCGGGTGGACAAGACGGATGCCTTCGTCGCCGTCACCGGTGACGACAGGGCGAACCTCCTGGCCGCCATGTATGCCCGCCAGCTCGGTGCCCGCATGACCATAGCGGGCGTAAGCCGAGGGGAGTTCGCGCCGCTGGCCGACGCCCTCGGGGTAGACCTGACGATCTCGCCCAGGATGCTCGCCGCCGAGGCGATATTGCGTTTCGTGCGCAAGGGAGATGTCATAGACGTGACCCTCCTGGAGAGCGGTGCCGAGATGATAGAGCTCAGGGTCCCGGAGCGGAGCAGGGTCGCCGGTCGACCGCTCTCGGAGGTAGGGTTCCCCGAAGGGGCAATCGTCGGCGCTCTGCTGCGCGACGAGGACATCGTCATCCCTACGGGCAAGGAAGTGCTCATGCCGGGTGACGACGCCGTCGTCTTCACAGTCGAGGAAGCCATAGATGAGGTAGAGCGCCTCTTTGCACCCTAGGATAATAGCCAACGCGGTCGGGACCGTTATCGCCGCCGGGGGAGCCGCGATGCTCCTTCCGGCGATTTTTTCGCTCCTGGCGTCTGATGGGAACGGGACGAGCTTCGGATTCCCGGCACTGGGCGCGATGATCCTGGGAACGATCCTCTTCTACCTGACCCGCAACCCAGGTTCATACATCTTGAGACAGGACGTTTTCCTCATAGTGGTTCTGGGATGGCTGGGGGTAGCGACCATCGGTGCGCTGCCGTTTTTCATCTCCGGGCTCATGGGACCGGTGGATGCTTTCTTCGAATCCATGGCCGGCTTTACAACCACCGGAGCATCCACCATCAGGGTACCGGAGGAGGTCGCGCCTTCGCTGCTTCTGTGGCGCAGCATGACCCAGTGGACCGGGGGCATAGGCATCGTGCTCCTCTTCGTGGCAGTAGCCCCGATCGTCGGGTTCGGAGCGACGCAGCTCTACTCGGCCGAGATAGCGGCCCCTGTAGCCGAGAGGATAACGCCGCGCATACAGGATACTGCGAAGGTGCTCACCTACATCTATGGGGCGCTGACGCTCGGGGGCGTCGCCGCGCTCCTGCTGGCTGGGATGGGGCCGTTCGACGCGCTCAACCACGCCCTTACTACCGTCTCCAGCGGCGGATTCTCGACCCGCGCGGATTCCATAGCTGCGTTCGATTCCTGGGGGGTCGACCTATTCGTTGTGGTGGGGATGGTGCTCTCGGGGATCAACTTCACCCTATACTTCCACGCCGTGCAGGGACGCCTGGGACGCATACTCGAGAACCGGGAGCTGCTGGCTTACCTTGGGTTGATAGCCGCGGGTACGGCGGTCATGACGATCTCTCTCTCTACGCCTTCGACTACCACGACTCGCCGATAGTCGCCTTCAGGGAGGCACTGTTTCAGAGCGCGAGCCTCCTGTCCGGGACGGGCTTCAGCACGGCTGACTGGAAAGTTTGGGACCCGCTCTCCCAGGGCTTGCTGATGATCTTCATGGTCATCGGTGCCATGGCCGGATCTACGAGCGGGGGGTTGAAGGTGATTCGGGTCCTCCTGCTGGTGCGCCACGGCGTGCAGGAGGTATTCCGCATGGTCCACCCGCAAGCCGTAACCCCCTTGAAGCTCGGGAACCGGGTGATCCCGGAGCGGCTTAGGACGGCGTTCCTGGGGTTCTTCTTCGTGTACGCGGCGACCCTCGCGGTAGGCACCTTGCTAATGGCCCTGCACGGCATCCCGCTCGGGACGGCTTTCGGCGCGGTCTTTGCCTGCTTGAACATCACGGGAGCATCCCTCGGACCGGTAGGAGACCCGGCGTTCTACGCAGCCTTGCCCACATCGGCGAAGCTGATCCTCAGCCTCTTCATGCTGCTGGGTCGTCTGGAGCTCTTCACTGTTCTGGTTCTGCTCACACCGGCGTTCTGGCGCAGCTAGAATACGCGCCGTGAACGCTAGGGTAGTGCTTCGAATCAACTCCGGGGTCGTCCTGGCCCTGGGAATATCGCTCCTTATTCCCTTTTTCCTATCCTTGCTCTACCGGGACGGTTCGTGGAAGAGCTTCCTCTTGCCGGCAGCCGGGATGCTAGCGATGGGGGGCACAGGGATATGGGCTACCGGCACTCCTTCCTCGAGGCCCGAGGTGGGGTACCTGTCGAATCAGGACGTGTATCTCTCTGTCACCCTCGCCTGGATGCTCGCCGCGCTCCTCGGCGGGGTTCCCTTCCTTATCGAAGGGACCTTCAACAGCGTGATCGACTCGGCGTTCGAGGCGATGAGCGGGTTCACCACCACGGGGGCCACCCTGCTCTCCGACATCGAGGCCGAGACGCCTTCCATCTTGTTCTGGCGCAGCATGACCCACTGGCTCGGTGGCATAGGCATCGTCGTCCTCTTTGTGGCCGTCGCACCGCTGCTCGGGGTTGGGGCGGCGCGTCTGCTCGGGGCCGAGATGTCGGGGCTGACCCAGCCGCGGCTCACCCCGCGCATCGCCGACACCGCCAAGGCCCTCGTCGTCATCTACCTGGCAATCTCCCTCGTCGAAACCGCCTGCCTGCTCGTGGCCGGAATGCCCCTCTACGACGCGGTAATCCACACCTTCGGCACGGTCGCGACCGGCGGGTTCAGCTCGAAGACAGCCTCCGTCGGGTTCTACGACTCCATCGCCATAGAGGCGATCATCGCCGTTTTCATGACTGCTTCGGGGGTCTCTTTCTCTCTCTACTACCTGCTCTACACCAGGCGCCGTCTCGACGTTGTCCTGGACAGGGAACTGCTGGCATATCTCGGCATCATCGCCGTCTCCGTCCTCTGCGTGTGGGCCGTGCTCGTCCTCGGAGGGGACTACGGAGACGAGATGGGCAGGGCGCTGCGCGACTCGGCGTTCTCGGTGTCGAGCGTCATAACTACAACGGGGTACGTGACCGCTGACTTCGACAAGTGGGACCCGGCTGCCAAGATAGTTCTAGTCCTGATCATGTTCGTGGGGGGCTGCGCGGGCTCGACCGCAGGCGGGATCAAGGTTATCAGGGTCCTGATTATCTCCCGCACCATCCTCCAGGACATCTTCAGGATGGTGCACCCGAGGGCCGTGACCCCGCTGCAGCTCGGCGGGCGCGTGATTCCAGAAGGGGTGCGGCTCGCCGCCCTCGGGCTCTTCGCGGCCTGGATGGCGATCTTTGGCGCCGCGACCTTCCTCGTGGCCCTCCAGGGGAATCTCTCCTTCACATCTTCGGCGACGGCGGTGGCGGCCACCCTCAACGACGTGGGACCCGGCCTGGACCAGGTAGGAGCCACGGAGAGCTTCGAGATCGTGAACCCCTTCGGGCGCGTGGTACTCACGCTGTGCATGATGCTGGGCAGGCTCGAGATCTTCACCGTCCTCGCGCTCCTCTCGCCCGCGTTCTGGCGCCGCTAGTCGGGAAGGCCGATGATCTGGCGTCCCATCAGGCTCGCGACGAGCTCGACGGCGAGCACGGCGGTCTGGTTGGCGTGGTCGAGGATCGGGTTCACCTCGACGACGTCGAGGGATGTGACGATGCCAGCCTCGTTTATCAGCTCCATTACGAGGTGGGCCTCGCGGTAGGTGAGGCCGCCCCGCACGGGGGTCCCCACGCCTGGAGCTATTCCAGGGTCGACTACGTCGAGGTCGAAGGAGAGGTGCACCCGCTCGAGGTGCGAGAGGTCTTTGAGGGCGCGGCGCACTACCCTCGCGATGCCGTAGGCGTCTATCTCCTTCATCGTGTACACCCTAACCCCGGCCTGGAGGAGCAGGCTCCGCTCCTTCAGATCTACGGAGCGGAGGCCAAGGATCACGACGTCCTCAGCGCGCACGCTAGCGCCCGGTCCCCCGACGTGAACGAGGTCGGGATGCCCTTGCCCCGTGAGCGCGGATAGCGGCATGCCGTGGATGTTCCCTGAGGGCGACGTCTCGGGGATGTTGAAGTCGGCATGGGCGTCGAGCCAGATCACACCCGTGTGTCCAGCGGCCCCCGCCGCTCCCGAGACGGTCCCGATCGCGATGGAGTGGTCGCCCCCTAGAAAGATCGGGAAGAGGCCGTCGCCAACCATCGTACCCGCGCGTCCGGCGACCTCGGCGCAAACGTCTCTTACGGCTTCGAGGTGGCGAACATCCCCATCTTCGTCGACGGTCTCGGGGATCGGGGTCGCCGCATTGCCGAGGTCGGCTACGGGGTAGCCGAGTTCCTCGAGCACGCTCTGCAGGCGCGCGTAGCGGATGGCCGATGGGCCCATGTCAACCCCCCTGCGATCCTGGCCGAGGTCCATGGGCACGCCGAAGATCCCAACCGGCCGGCGCGTCCCTTCAGACAAACGCCACGCCCCCCGATCGCCGGGGATCGGCGGCGGCCTCGAAGGGTCCCTCAGGGGTGCGCCGCACCGCGTTTACCCCGCCGAAGTACATCGAGGGCTCCTCGTAGACGAGCACCTGCCCGTAGCCGTCGAGCCCGCCCGTACGGGCGCCGGTCTCGTAGGCGAAGAGGTCGCCCTCGGCATGGAAGCGCGGGGCGAGGACCGCCGACTCCAGCGGCATACCGAAGTCAAGGACGTTAACCAGCGTTTGCAGTATGGCCGTGGGTATGCGGGAGGCGCCTGGCGACCCCAGAGCTATCAGCCCCCCCTCCTCGGAGGTAACTATCGCAGGGCTCATGCTCGAGATCAGACGCTCCCCCGGCGCCAGCGAGTGGAAGCCTTTGGGGTTGAGCTCTGGCTCGCCCAGGGTGTTGTTCACAGGGATGCCCGTGCCCGGTATCACGAGCCCTGACCCGTAGCCCATCGTCGCGGTTATGGAGACTACGTAACCCTCGTCGTCGACGCAGGAGAGGTGCGTGGTGTGCGGCGAGCCGAAGATCCTGCTCCGCTGGGTTCTGGCATACTCCTCGCTCGTGAGGCGCTGGGCCACGATCTCGTTCTCCGCTCCGTCGACGTAGGCGATCTCCCTGTCGTGGAGGGCATGCTTCATCGCACCTGCCATGACCCTCGCGTAGTCGGGCTCTGGCAAGGCTGCCAGATCGTATCCCGAGACGATCCTGAGCATCTGGGCCAGCGTGGGCCCGCCCGCAGAAGGCGCACCATTGGTGTAGACGGTCCCTGGTCCGTAGGCTACGGACAGAGGCTTGCGTATGACGGCCTCGTACTCGGCCAGGTCCCTCTCCGTGATTATGCCGCCCATCTTCAGGATGTAGGAGGAGATACGCCGCCCGAGCTCGCCCTCGTAGAAGTAGCCTGCGCCCCTCTGCCCTATCTCCTCGAGCGTGTCTGCGAGCTCGGGGAAGCGCATCTCCTCGCCCTCGAGGTAGACCCGGTCGCCGTCGAAGAAGCTCGCCCGGGTCTCCTCTGTCAGCGCAAGGACTTCCTGGGCAACCTGGAACCACATTGCGCTCGTCTTGCAGACGCGAAACCCCTGCCGCGCAAGCCGAACCGCGGGCGCGAGGATCTGCGCGAGCGCGAGCCTCCCATGCCGCTGCAGGAGCGCCTCCCAGCCCCTGAGAGCGCCGGGCACGGCTACCGAGGCGCCCCCCACCGTCGAGTTGACCCCTGCCCCGTACTTGAGCACTACGGTCTGCGGGTTGCCCCCCGCGCCGAAGGCAGAGGCCGGTAGGCCCTTGCCTGGCATAGCGTCGTAGTAATCGATCAGCTCGGCATCGCCACTCGGATCCCGCACGAGGGCGAACCCCCCGCCCCCGATGGAGCTGAGGAGCGGCTCGGTGACGCTAACCGCTGCGGCCGCAGCGACGGCGGCGTCGGCAGCGTTGCCCCCCGCCCTGTAGATCTCGGCAGCAGCCTCGGCCGCGTAAGGGGTCCCGGCCGAGGCCGCGAAGGTTCGGGTAGCGTCTGCAGAATCCATACCAAATCATTATGCACGTTTCCGGCCACCTCGTGCCGGCACTAGGCGGTATCGGCGGATTACCGGAACGAACAGATCCCGCACCGCGAGACCTGGCTCCCCTACCCCGACGCGCGGGGCAGGGAAGGCGCGTCGCAGAGCACACTCGTTATGTAAGCCCTCGGCGCGGCCAACACAGAGAAGGGGATCTTGGCTATCATACGCCGCAAACGGATCAGCGGAAAGGGCTCAAGGCTTTGGGCGAAGAGAGAGGTAGCACCCTGAGGGCGAGCTTCGACACGGCCTCCTACGAGGAGATAAAGCGCGGCGAGGTAGCCGACGTCTACTTCCACAGGACGATGGAGATCCTGCGCGCCCGCGGTCTCCAGGACACGCCCGTCCACGCGGAGGTCGCCTACAAGACCTCGGACCCGAATGAATGGTTCGTGGTAGCGGGGCTCGATGAGGTCGCTCGCCTCCTCGACGGGGTAGAGGTCGAGGCGCGTGCGGTCCCGGAGGGTACGATCTGCCGCCCCAACGAGCCGGTTCTCACCCTCTCGGGTCCATACGGCGCCTTCGCCGAGCACGAGACGGCTATCCTCGGGTTTCTCTGCCAGGCTTCTGGTGTAGCAACAGGCGCGGCGCGTTGCCGGCTCGCCGCTGGCGAGAGGCAGGTCATCTCCTTCGGTGCCAGGAGGATGCACCCTGCGATCACCCCCATGATAGAGAGGGCCGCCTACCTCGGCGGGTGCGACGGGGTCGCCGTTGAGCTCGCCGCCAGGCGCCTCGGCATTCCAGCCTCCGGCACCGTGCCCCACGCGCTTGCCCTTATCCTTGGCTCCACGGCCGAGGCCGCGCGCGCCTTCGACGAGGTCGTTCCCCCCGATGTCAGGCGCACGATCCTCGTCGACACCTTCGACGACGAGAAGTTCGGAGCCCTGCTCGCCGCACGCGCCATCCCAGACTCGATCTACGCCGTCAGGCTCGACACTCCAGGCAACCGCCGCGGCGACTTCCGCGACCTGATGCAAGAGGTACGCTGGGAACTAGACCGAAACGGTTTCGCGCACGTCAGGATCTTCGCCTCGGGCGGCATCGACGTCGAGTACATCCTCCATCTCAACCCCGTTTGCGACGCCTACGGGGTAGGCGGAGCTATCGCCGACGCCCCGATGGTCGACTACTCCCTGGATATCGTCGAGGTTGCAGGCGAAGACCGTTCCAAGCGAGGAAAGCGCGGCGGCCGCAAACGCCTCCTCCAGCTCGATGACGGCTCCCACCTGGTAATCCCCGCCGGAGCGGCAGCCCCCGACGGCGCCCGAGACCTGCTCCAACCCGTGGAGGAGCTCTTCTCCGTCTCGCCTGACGCTACAGCCCTGCGCGCCCGCGTCCTCGACCAGCTCTCCACCGGCGCCTACACGCTTTAAGAAGGTTTCAGACTTCAGGTCTTGCTGATGCCTGACGCCTGTAGCCTATGACCAGGTAGTAGCTGCACTCTCCTTCCCCGGCGTTATCGAAGCGGTGCGGCACCTCGGCCTCGAAGAAGAGGGCGTCACCCTCTTCCAGCAGCTGCTCCTCATCCCCGAGGCAAGCTCTGAGCATCCCCTTCTCCACCACCAGATACTCATCCACCCCCCTTCGATGTGGAGGATACTCGCCGGAGCTGGAACCCTCGGGTACAACGTTCCGGGTGAACTCGATCCCACGCCCGCCGAAGCTCGGAGAGAGCAACTGCCGCTCGAAGCCGGTCTCCGAATCCCTCTTCACCATCCGCCGTTCTCGCGGAACGACGACGACCTCTCCCCTACCCTCGGTCCCAACGACCTGCGAGAGGCTCATCCCAAGACCCTCGGCCACCTTGGCCGCTACCACCAGTGTGGGGTTCTTCTCACCGCGCTCGAGCTTGGAGATCATAGCCCGGCTCACCCCCGAACGTCCCGCCAGAGCGTCGAGCGTCAGCCCCCTCTCCCCGCGTAGAGCCCTTATCCGCTTCCCCAGACGCCCCGACGATACCTCCTCAACCACGTCGAACGTTCTTGTGTTACCTTCGTCCATTCTGGTAGAACTGAGTTTATCATGGTAGAAATTCTCGGATTCCTGGTGGCGGGCGCGCCGTTTCTGGTGGCGGGGGTGGCGCTACTCGGGTTGAGGTGGCCTGCGGCGTGGGCGGGGATTACGGCGCTAGGGGTTGCGTTGGCTGGAGCCGTGGGGTGGCCGTCGCTAAGTCCTTCGGGGCTTCCAGCGGCAGTTGTGGATGGTCTGGGCACCTCGGCGAGTGTGTTGTACGTGCTCTTCGGGGGTCTCCTGCTCTACAACCTGCTCTCTGCAGGAGAAGCTATAGGGACGGTTTCGCGGTTTCTACAGGAGCTAGAGCCGGAGAAGGAGGCGCTGGCCGCTGGCGTTGTGGTAGGGGTTGCTCCGTTCTTCGAGTCGGTGACGGGGTTCGGCGTGGCTGTGGTGATCAGTGCCCCCATCCTGCTGGCTGCCGGGTTCTCGCCGCTGCGGGCAGCGGTCCTCTCGAGCTGGGGGCAATGCGCCGTGCCGTGGGGAGCCCTCGGGGTAGGGACCTTCATCGGGGCGGACCTTGCTGGGATGAGCTTCGGGGAGCTTTCGGACTGGAGTGCGGTGTTGAGCCTCCCCCTCTTCCCCGTCTACGCTGTGGCGGCCGTAGTCCTGGCCGGCGGATGGGATGGCATCAGGCGGCGTTGGTTCGAAGCATTGCTTTATGGTCTGCTCACCGGGGTCGGGACGCTTGTGACGAGCGCGTACCTCGTCCCCGAGCTCGCGGGCGCCGTAGGCGGGCTCGCTGCAACCGGCGCGTTTCTCGGGCTGCGGTGGCGACGGCTCTCCGAGATTACGGTCCCGCTCAGGGCACTCCTCCCCTACGCCTTCCTGCTCGCGCTCCTGGCGCTAGCCAATGGTGCGGGTTCGCTGGGCAAAGTGCTCGAGACCCTGGGGCCTGTGTTTGCCGGGCCCGGTTTGCCGTTGCTGATCTCCTGCGCCTTCGCGGCGCTGCACTTTGGGCTGGGGATCAGAGGTGTGGGCGCCGCCCTCGAGGGCACCTTCAGGCAATGGCTCCCGACGGCTGGCGCCGTGCTTACGTTCGTCGTCGCTGGCCAGGTAGTGGCGAGCTCCGGCGCGGCGGCGCTCCTGGCCTCGGGTGCGGCGACCTTCGGCGGCCTGTACCCTGTCGTAGCGCCGGTAGTCGGAGCGCTTGGCGGGTGGCTGACCGGCTCGAACGCTGCGTCCAACGCCCTGTTCATGCCCCTTCAGCTTGAGGCAGCTCGGGGTACAGGCGTGCCGGAGGCGCTCGCAGCGGCGACGCAGAACCTCGCGGGGAGCCACGCGAGCCTGCTCGCTCCCCAGCGCATGGTCCTCGCAGCGACCGCGACGGGGTTACTCGGGCGCGAAGGAGACATTACCCGAGCCGCGCTTCCTCCTGTGCTCGTCTGCGTAGCGATTCTGGGTGGCCTGGGTATGCTCTTGAGCTAGGCTCTACCAGTCGTAGGTCTCGGGGCGGCGGTTGGCGAGGGCCGGGAACTCGGTGCGGAAGCGGTCGAGGTAGTCGAGGTCGAGGGCGGCGAGCGCGTAGCCGACGCGGTCGGGGCAGGTAGCGAGCACCGTTCCCCAGGGGTCCACGATCATGCTCCGCCCGTAGGTCCAGCGCCCGTCGGCCTTCTGCCCCCATTGCGCTGGAGCTATCACGAAGGCCTGGTTCTCGATGGCGCGGGCGCGCAGCAGTATCTCCCAGTGGTCCTTGCCGGTCTGCAGGGTGAAGGCGGCGGGGACGGCAAGTATCTCGGCTCCCTGCACAGCCAGCAGCCGGTACAGCTCGGGGAAGCGCACGTCGTAGCAGACCGAGAGGCCCAGGGTCGCAGGTCCAGCCTTGGCGGTGACGACCTCGTTTCCTGGTGCTATGTTCGCGCTCTCCAGGTACTCCTTACCCGAGACCTTCACGTCGAAGAGGTGGATCTTGCGGTAGACCGCCGTCATCTCTCCGGAGGGATCGTAGAAAGTCGAGGTGTTGGACAATCGCTCCGCGCCTGGCTCACCCTCGAGGATCGAACCCCCAAGGACATACACACCAAGCTCGCGCGCGAGATCCCCTAGAAACTGCGTGGTTGGTCCAGGAACGGGCTCTGCGTTCTCGTGGTAGACCTTGTCGAGTCCGTGGCAGCTCCAGAGCTCGGGCAACGCGACGAGCTCGGCCCCGGCAGAGAACGCTCCCCGGATTAGGGCCTCGGCCGTCGCTCTGTTCTCCTCCCTGTAGGGTGTGGAGGACATCTGAATCGCCGCCGCAACCAGTTTTCTACCATCCATCTCAGTACTCCTTCTAGCGTGACCTCAGGTTAGCACGCCTCATCGCCGCAGGTACCTTACGGTTTCCACAGACCACTTTCTAGAACATGCCGTTCGTCCAGGTCGCGCAAGGCAAGATAGTATCTGGCCGTCTGCAGGACTGTCTCGAGGGGAGCGAGCCCTACCAACTCCGTGGACTCCACCGAAGCTCCGTGCTCGGCCGCCACGGACCGGACCGCGTCGAGGGCGACATGCAGCGGGGTCGTCTCCAGGTCGGTCAGGTTCATCGAGACCTGGGCCTTGCCACCTACAAGGAGCCCCAGCGCCTTGACGCCGGGCAAACCACCGTCGCGCTCCCTCACCTTCGAGGCGACTGCCCTGGCAACGCTCACGTCGGAGGTGTCGAGGTAGGCGTTGAACGCGACCAGAAAAGGACGGGCGCCTACGACCACAGCACCCGTTCTAGGGTCGAGCTTGGACGGACCGTAGTCCGGTTGCCAGATCGAGTCCTGTATGCGGGCGGCGAGACCCTGGTAGCCGCCCTGGCGGACGTCGGCCAGGTTGCGCCGGTTGGGAGTGGTAGCTGCGGCCTCGTAGAGGTAGACGGGGACTCCGAGGGCACCGATCCTCTCCCCCGCCGAGCGGGCGAGCCGGGCTGCGTCATCGAGCGTGGCGCCTTCGAGGGGGACGAAGGGTAGCACGTCAAGAGATCCAATCCTGGGGTGCTCGCCGGTCTGTGACGAGAGATCTATCTCTCGCAAACACGCCTTCGCGAGGGCTACGGCGGCGTCCAGTACGGCACCCTCCTCACCAGCGAACGTAAGCACGCTCCTGTTGTGGTCGGGGTCGGAGTGGAGGCCGAGGACGCGGACGTGTGGCACCGCGCTTACGACATCTACGATGCGGTCGATCTTAGCGCTGTCGCCGCCCTCGCTGAAATTTGGGACGGCCTCGAATAGCGGCAGCTGCACGGAAACGCTACCCTTCGCCGAGGGCGCGGTCGAGGTGGACGGCGGCGCTGATGAGCGCGAGGTGGGTCAGAGCTTGGGGAAAGTTGCCGAGGGCTTCTCCGCTCGGCCCGATCTCCTCGGCGTATAGCCCGAGGTGGTTGGCGTAAGAGAACATCTTCTCGAGGGCGAGACGGGCCTCGTCGAGGCGACCAGCCTGCGTGAGACACTCGACGAGCCAGAACGAGCAGAGGCTGAAGCTCCCTTCCTCTCCCCGCAGGCCGTCGGGGGCGGCTTCCCTTAGCTTGTAGCGGTCCACGAGAGTATCGTAGGTCAGTTCTCGCTGGATGCGCTCAAGCGTGGCGAGCCAGCGCGGGTCCGTAGGACCTACGAACTTCATGAGGGGCATCAGTAGGAGCGAAGCGTCGAGGGCGTCGGAGCCGTAATGCTGGACAAAGCTCTCTTTCTCCTGATCCCAGCCCTTCTGCATGACTTCCTCGTAGATTTTGTCCCGCTCGCGGATCCAGCGCCCGTTCCCGGCTGGGAGCCCGCGCTGGCGGGAGATGCGCCCGGCGCGTTCGAGGGCTACCCAGCTCATTACCTTCGAGGAGACGAATTGCCTCCTTCCTCCTCGAACCTCCCAGATGCCTTCGTCCGGCTCTTGCCAGTTGTCGCTGAGCCAGCCAAGTATCCTGCAAAGGTTCTGCCACACGTCGTAGTCCAGGGGAGCGCCGTACTTGTTGTAGAGGTATGCCGCGTCGAGGATGGCCCCGTAGAGGTCGAGCTGGACCTGGCGGTATGCGGCGTTGCCCAGCCTCACAGGCCTCGAGTCCCTGTAGCCGGAGAGGTGGTCGAGCTCGATCTCGGAGAGATCCTCGCGGCCGTCTATGCCGTAGAGCGGCTGTAGGAGTCCGTCCCAGTCACACTCGCAGCGGTTCCTGAGCCATCCCATAAAACTACGCGCCTCCTGCTCGAAACCGATGGAGATCAGCGCATAGATCGTGAACCCCGCGTCCCTGAGCCAGGTGTAGCGGTAGTCCCAGTTCCGTTCTCCACCTATCTTCTCGGGCAAGCCCATAGTTGGGGCCGCGACCAGAGCCCCCGTAGGATCGTAGACCATAAGCTTGAGAGCGAGGGCGGAGCGGTGGACATCCTCCCTCCACCTCCCGTGATAGGTGCAGCGGGAGATCCAGCGCCGCCAGTAGCCCAGCGTGGTTCGCAGCAGATCATCATAGTCCAACCCCGAGAGCGCCCCTCCCGGTCCTTCGCCGTCTTCGACCTCGGCCAGCACGAAGGTGGCCCTCTCCCCCTCCTTCAGCGTGAAGCGCGCCCCTGCCGCGCCTCCCTGCCGCTCTCGGAGCTGCACCTCCGACGAGAGCCCGAGGGAGGCGTGCGACGTACCCTTGGACGCGAAGACGGCCCCCGACCCTCCTACCGAGACGACGTGCTTCATGCGGGCGTAGTCGAAAGCCGGCCTGCACTCCACGTCGAAGGTCATCGCGCCGCGCACGGCGCGCACGTTACGGACCAGCCTGTGTCGCTCGGAGCGATGGGTGAGGATCGGCATGAAGTCGAGCACCTCGGCCATTCCTCCGGAGGAGAGGAAGCGGGTAAGTAACACGTTGGTGTCGGGCAGGTAGAGCTGGTGGCTGCGGACGTACTCGAGGGGACGCAGGCTGAAGTGCCCGCCATTCTCGTCGTCGAGGATCGAGCAGAAGACGCTCGGAGAGTCGAAGGCAGGCAGGCAGAGCCAGTCCACCGTCCCGTCCGTTCCGACCAGCGCCGCCGTGTGGAGATCTCCCACGATCCCATGGTCTTCTATGGGCAGGTAACTCAAGTCTCACCCCCTACCGCTCGGCTACCAGCTACCTACTCCTGCGAGCATATCTTACCGGCTGGCAGTCCCGTCCGGTTGCCTTCCCCAGGCAGGCTTCGTTCGAGCGTGGAGTGGAAGATACCGCCGTTTCTCTGAGAATCCTCGCGGGTATACGGTAGATTGTGCGCGTTTTGATCGGCTAACAGATGGAGGTAAGTTGTGCAAGAGATGCTAGGCGGGACCAGGATCACCTACCTCGGGCACGCGACGTTCCGGTTTGTGACCCCTGGGGGCGAGCAGATCATCATAGACCCTTTTCTTACAGAGAACCCCCAGACCCCCGACGAGCTGAAGCGGGTAGGTGAACTCCACACCATCCTCATCACCCACGGACACTTCGACCACTTCTCCGATGTCATGCCGCTCCAGGGGCAGACGGGCGCGAGGACGGTCTCGAACTTTGAGATCTTCTCCTACCTCCAGCGCCAGGGCGTCGAGAACGCAGTGCCCGTACAGAAGGGCGGCACCGTCGAGGTGGGCGGCATCAAGGTCACCGCGACCCACGCCTTCCACTCATCGAGCATCGCCCTCGACGACGGCAGCGTCATCTACGCCGGTGAGCCCGTAGGCTACATCATAGAGTTCGAGAGCGGCTTCAAGGTCTACCATGCCGGGGACACCGCTGTCTTCGGCGACATGCAGCTGATCGGAGAGCTCTACAGCCCTGATCTGGCTCTCCTGCCTATCGGCGACCAAGTGGTGATGAGCCCCTACGAGGCCGCCCACGCCACCCGGCTCCTTGGCATCCAACACGTCGTCCCAATCCACTACGGAACCTTCCCGTTCTTGCCAGGCACCCCCGAAGAGTTCCACGAATACGTAAACCAGGTTGCCCCCGGCACCACGTTACACGTCATGCAGCCAGGCGACGATCTGGCCTCGTAGAACGGTCGCGCACGTAGTAAGGGCGCTCCACCCAGTATGTAAGGGCGGATCGCGATCCGCCCTTACACCCACCGCCTCTCCCAAGTGCCTATATCGTTGCGGAAAGCGCAACCAGCAATACGGTCCTGGCCGCCTCTCCGGTCGCGCCAAGCAGGTCGCCGGTTATGCCCCCGAAAGCGGCTCGCGCCACGCCGAGGGCAAACGAGACCGTGAGAGGGACCGACAGGGCGACTAGCGGGACGAGACCTCCCAGCGGCAGCAGGCAGAGTAGAGGCCCGAGAAGCGCCAGTGCAACACCCAACGCCCTGCGCCGGCCTTCCAGGGACCTGACGAACGGCGCAGAGGAGGAGCTCCGCTCGGCGGGTTCTCCGAAGGCCAGGGCGAGTAGGATCGCCGCGCGGACCGCGACCTCCCCGGCGAGCAGACCAAGCGCGGCGCGGGCGAGCGAGTCATCGGCGAGGGCAACGAGCGCTGCCAGCGCCGGCGCGTAGACTACAAAAAGCGCCCAGATCGCGCCGACCCCCACGCGATGGTCCTTAAGGACCCCCCTTCGCCGCTCCTGAGTGCCCCTGACCATGAGAGCATCCCCGGTATCGAGCACCCCGTCCGTGTGGTGCAGCCCCGCCGCGAGCAGCACCGTCCCGAGCGCCAGGGTCGCGACCACACTAGGGGGCAAGGCTTGTCCGAGCAGGAACAGGGCTACGCCAGGCGCCCCGGTGAAGAGGCCTACAAGGGGCAAGAGGTAGATCTGCCTCGCCGCCGCTTCGAGCGACGAGCCCCCGAGCGGCAATGCCGTGAAGAAGGATAGGAGCGCCCGCACCTATTTGATCCTCGCCGCTATCCCTGCGAGGCAAAGGTGAACCTCCTCGGCCGCCTGCGCCACATGCTGGTTGGCGCGCCCGAGCGTATCCCTGAACCGCCTACCGGCCACGGTCTCGGGCACCACCCCGAGCCCCACCTCGTCGCTCACGAGGATGAACGGTGTAGCGAGGGAGGTGATCCCCTCCAGAAAGTGATCCAGCTCCGCGAGTGTTTCGTCCTCGTCCTCCCCGCTTGAGGTCCGCGACGAGACCCACAGCGTTAGGGAGTCGAGGAGCACCGCTCTCCACCGTTCCGCCGCCTCCAACGCCGCGCCGAGATCGCCGCCCCCCAGCTCGAGCGTCCCCCACCTCTCTGGCCGACGCACGCGGTGGAGCAGTACGCGCCGTTCGAGGTCCCGGTCGCTCCCTTGCAGGGCGGTCGCCACGTAGAGCACCCCGTCGCCGCCGATGGAGGCAGCCATCCTCTCTGCTAGGGCGCTCTTGCCGCTGCGAGCTCCTCCCAGGATGAGCGCGCGGAGGGCTACAGCTCCTCCCTGAGGGCGGCCAAGAGCCGCTCGTTCTCCGTGGCTCCCCGCACCGCTACCCTGAAGTACCCTGACCCGAGGCCGGGGAATGGCTCGCAGCCCCGGACGAGCACCCCCCGCTGCGCTAGCCCCTCCGCGAGTCCCGCCGGACCGCGGACGAGCAAGAAGTTCGCTGCGCCGGGATAGGGAGAGAGTCCAGGCAGTGCGTTCAACGCCTCGAAGAGCTCCGCACGCAGGCGTGCTACCCCGGCGATGGAGGCGTCCACAAAATGCCTGTCTCCTACGGCGGCGATCCCCGCAGCGGCAGCGATCGCGTTTACCGACCACGAAGGCTGGAACTCCCGGGCGCGAGCCGGCTCGGAGCAGACCAGACAGCCAAGGCGCAGACCAGGTATGGCGAAGAACTTGGTGAAAGAGCGGGCAACGTAGAGCCCATCGCGCGCCTCGGCGGCCACGCCGGCCCCCGGAACGAAGTCGGCGAACGCCTCGTCGACTACCAGCACGGCGCCTCTCTCACGCACGCGTTCGGCCACCGCCAGCACCTCGGCGCGGCTCAGCACATCGCCCGTGGGGTTGTTCGGGTTGCACA
>Ga0126312_10000708_pt1 | contig 20715 bp, 26 predicted proteins | sample Plot104A_FD_92537 | JGI IMG/M metagenome (GOLD analysis project Ga0126312, IMG submission 92537) | Serpentine soil microbial communities from UC McLaughlin Reserve, CA, USA - Plot104A | ecosystem: Environmental > Terrestrial > Soil > Grasslands | place: USA: UC McLaughlin Reserve, Lake County...
ACGAGCAGGCGAAGGCGTGCGACCTCGACGCGTACGCCGCCTTCTGCCGCGGGATGCTCGACCGCGGCATCTATCTACCGCCCTCGCAGTTCGAGGCCTGGTTCCCGTCGCTCGCGCACACGGACGAGCACGTCGCCAGGACGGTCGACGCAGCCGGCGAGGTGCTGGGGTCGCTGGCATGAGCACGCTCGCCGAAGTCGTCGCCGCCGCCGACCCGGCGCTGGCGCCCTATGCCGTCGGCGACCCCGGCCCGGGCCGCTTCGGCGCGGTCGAGGGCGTCCGCGGGTTCGTCCTCGAGGCGGTCTACGAGGGCTACCTCATGCACTACGACGTGCCGCGCGCCTTCACGGGCATGGACGCGGACCTGCGGCTGCTGGCGGGCGACGCGCTCTACGCGCTCGGCCTGTCGCGCCTCGCCGAGACCGGCGACCTCGAGGCGGTGGCCGTGCTGTCGGACCTCATCTCCGGCTCGGCGCAGGCGCAGGCGGAGGGCCGCCAGGCCGACGCGGAGGCGCTCTGGGAGGCGAGCGCGGCCGCCCTGGCGCGATAGGCTGCGCCCCCGCCCGCCGCGAGCCCGCTCGTGCGCTCCGCAACCAAGTTGGCAATACGATTCGCGGGGCGGAACAATCCCTAGCTCACCCGTGGCCGACTCACCCCAGAAGTTCGACAAGCAATCCCGCTACACCGAGGGTCGCGGGATCGCGGGCGCGTGGGAGGGTGAGACGGTCACGCGCCGCCGGCTCATGGAGGGCACGGCGCTCGCCGTGGGCGGGATCGCGACGATGGCGTTCGCGCTCCCCGGCCTCGGCTTCGCGCTCGGCCCCCTGTTCGAGAAGACCAACCCGACGCTCTGGCAGGACGTGGGTGCGGCGGGCGACTTCAACGACGAGAGCTACGTGCCGCGCGTGATCAGCATCGACCCTGAGATCGGCGACGCGGGGAAGACCACGGTCTACGTCCGGCAGTTCAACAAGGACATCGACAAGGTCGTCACGGGGCAGGACCCGCAGCCGTACGTCGTGATCTCGACTCGCTGCGCGCACCTGGGCTGCCCCGTGCGCTACATCCAGGCCTCGCAGAAGTTCGTCTGCCCGTGCCACGGCGGCGTCTACGACTCGCAGGGCAAGGTCCAGGGTGGCCCGCCCGTGCGCCCGCTCGACCGCTTCTACACGCGCGCCGAGACCGGCCGCGTGCTCGTGGGCGACCGCTTCTCGCTCAACTCCCAGCTCGAGCGCTTCTCGCCGCGCGACCCGTCGAACCACCTCGACGGGCTGTGGCAGTACATCTACCCGTCGAGGCCCACCACATGAAGTTCCCCTCGCCACCGCTGCCGAGGGCGCTCCGGCGCAGCCCGCCGAAGCCGGGGCGGGACGAGCGCCGCAACGGTGGCCGGAACGGCGCGCCGGCGACGAAGCCGACCCCCAAGGAGCAGGCGGTCGAGGGCGCCGCCAGCGTCGTCGGCTGGCTCGACGAGCGCACCGGCACCAGCCCGTTCCTGCGCGGCTTCCTCTACCGCAAGGTGCCGAAGGGGACCAACTGGTACTACACGCTCGGCTCGGCCACGATGTTCGCATTCCTGTCGCAGGCCGTGACCGGCGTCTTCCTCGCGATGTACTACGAGCCGGACCCGTCGCGCGCCTACGAGTCCGCCTCTCGCATCACGAACGAGGTCTTCCTCGGCGAGTTCGTCCGCGGCATGCACCGCTGGGGCTCGACCGTGATGATAATCCTGATCTTCCTCCACATGGGGAGGACGTTCTTCTTCGGCGCGTACAAGTACCCGCGCGAGCTGAACTGGGTGATCGGCGTCGTGCTGGTCGTGCTCACGCTGATGATGGGCCTCACCGGCTACCTGCTGCCGTTCGACCAGCGCTCCTTCTGGGCGACGGTCGTGGCGGTGAACCTGAACGCCTCCGGCCCGATCGTCGGCCCCTACCTGGCGGACTTCCTGCGCGTGGGATCGGAGTTCGGGCCCACGACCATCTCGCGCTTCTACGCGCTCCACATGCTCGCGGTGCCGGGCCTGATCGCGGCGCTGATCGGCGCCCACCTCTACCTGGTCGCGAAGCTCGGCACGACGGCTCCTCCGTGGCTCAAGGCCGAGAAGAAGGATCTCCTGCGAGAGGAGGTCTGAGCCGTGGACGCACGCGAGAAGGAGCAGTACCTCCGCGAGTACTCGATCCTGAAGAACCAGGGCAAGCCGTTCTTCCCCTACGCGATCGCGAAGGACGGCGCGATGGCGTGCGTCACGCTCGCCGTGATCATCACGATGGCGATCCTGTTCGGCGCCGAGCTGGGGCCGAAGGCGGATCCGACGACCACGACCTACACGCCGCGACCCGAGTGGTACTTCTTCTTCCTGTTCGAGCTGCTGCGCGTGGTGAAGCCGCCGGAGCTCGTGTTCATGGCGACGATCGGCATCCCGACGATCTGCCTCGTCCTCCTGCTGCTCCTGCCGTTCATCGACCGCAGCCCCGAGCGCAACCCGCTCCGCCGCCCGATCGCGACGGTGGCGGGTCTCGCGACGATCGCCGCCATGGCCTACCTGACGATCCTCGGAGCGCTGGCCGGCTCGCCGACGGAGATCGACAAACCGGCGCCACCGGGGCTCAAGCGCGGCCAGGAGGTGATGGCGTCGTCCGGCTGCCTCGGCTGCCACAAGGTCGGCGAGAACGGGAACACGCTCGGGCCGAACCTGACGGAGGTCGGCGACCGGCTCGGCAGGGACGCGATCGCGCGCACGCTCGTGAACCCCACGCCGCCGATGCCGCCCTACGCGCGGTTGCAGAAGGACAACCCGAAGCAGTTCAGTCAGCTCGTCGATTACGTCGCCTCGTTGAAGGCCGAGTGAGCGGCACGCCAGGGAGCGGCACGCTCCCCGAAACACAGGTCAGGGCGATGTTCGACCGCATCGCCAGGGTGTACGACCTGATGAACTCGGTCATGACGGCAGGGATGCACCACCGCTGGCGCGAGCGCGCGGCGGACCTCGCCCGGGTGGGGCCCGGTCAGGCGGCGCTCGACGTCGCCACCGGCACGGGCGACCTCGCCGTGGAGCTCGCGCGGCGCGGCGCCGAGGTCACCGGCTCGGACTTCGCGCCCGCGATGCTCGAGATCGCCCGCCGCAAGGCGCCCGGGCTGCGATTCGAGGAGGGCGACGCGCTGAACCTCGAGCATTCCGACGATTCCTTCGACGCCGTCACGGTCGGCTTCGGCGCGCGGAACTTCGCCGACCTGGACCGCGGCCTGAGCGAGATGGCGCGCGTCGCGAAGCCGGGCGGCCGCGTGGTGGTGCTCGAGATCACGACGCCGACGAAGCCGCCGCTGTCGCTGTTCTTCAGGGCCTGGTTCGATCGCGTCGTGCCCATGCTGGGCCGGCTCGCCGGGGACCCCGACGCGTACACCTACCTGCCGAGCAGCGTGCGCCGCTTCCCCCCGCCGGAGGAGCTGGCCGCCCGGATGGCCGCGGCGGGACTGACCGACGTCCGCTGGATCCTCACTGCCGGAGGCATCATCGCGATCCACGCGGGCACGAAGCCGACATGAGCAACACGGCGCAAGCGCAGCTGGGCGCCGTCCTGGCCGCGGGCGGCACGGAGCTTGCCGAGCTGCTCGCGCGCACCGAGGAGCGGCTCGCCCGGGTGGCGGATGGGCACGGCCCCGAGCTCGGCCGCCACGCCGGCGGCACGCTCGCCGCGGGCGGGAAGCGGCTGCGGCCCGTGCTGCTCTTCCTGTGCGCGTCGGAGCTGGACGAGCGGCTCGCTGCCGCCGGGGTGGCCGTCGAGCTCCTCCACATGGCGACGCTGGTGCACGACGACGTGCTCGACGCCGCGGAGCTGCGGCGCGGCCGGGCCACGGTCTTCGCCGAGGGCGGACGCGGCGCGGCCACCGCCACCGGCGACCTGCTCTTCTCGCGCGCGTTCGCGGAGCTGGCGGCAACAGGCAGCGAGGACGCGGTGCGGGCGCTGTCGGCGGCCTCGTCGGCGCTCGCGCGCGGGGAGCTGATGCAGCGCGCCGACGCCTGGGACGGAGACGTGACGCCGGAGCGCTACCTCGAGCGCTGCCGGCTGAAGACGGCGAGCCTGTTCGAGGCGTCGTGCCGGCTCGGCGCCCTGTTCGGCGGGCGGCCGGAGCTGGCGGACAGCCTCGGAAGCTTCGGCGAGCGGCTCGGCGTGGCGTTCCAGATGCTCGACGACGTGCTCGACGTGTCGGGGCCCCCCGAGCGGACCGGGAAGCCGCGCGGCGCCGACCTGCTCGACGGCACCGTGACGCTGCCCCTGATCCTGGCGCGGGAGCGCGACCCCTCGCTGACCGTCCCGGTCAGGTGCGCCGAGGAGGCCGCCGCGGTGTGCGACCGCATCGCAGCCACCGGCGCGCTCGAGAACGCCCGCGAGCGGGCGCTCGGCTACGTCAGCGAGGCGAAGCGGGCCCTCGACGGACTCGAGCTGTCGGACCAGCGGGCGCGCGCTCTCCACCTGGTGGCGGACGGCGTCGTCGAGCGCTACGCGTAGTGCGCTGCTTTTAGAAGTCTTCCGGCAGGATCGCGCCGGCGTCGAGAGCGCCCACGAAGCGGTCGATCTCGTCGGCCATGTTGGCGCGCATGAGGCGCTTGTAGTCGCGGGCCAGCGCGTCGGCGCCGCGGTCCAGCTCCTCGTCGAACAGCTCGACGTTGTCCTGGGTGAAGACGCCCTCGCGGAACACGTCGCAGTTCGGGCAATGGAGCAGGACGCTCCAGTTCTCCGCGCCGGCCTCCTCCCACTGGACGGGGTAGACCAGCTCGGAGTCGCACTCGACGCAGGCGTGGAGGTCCTGCTGCCGCTCGGCGGGGGGATGGGCCGGGGTCTCGGCGCCCTCCGGATGGATCTCGTCGGTGAAGTAGACGACCTCGATCGTCTTGCCGCTCGGGAGCGTCACGCGCTTCGTGAAGTGGCCGTTGTCGCCGTTCGAGTCCATCGCTTCCATCCTCTGCCACCTGTATCGGAAATGGGGCGGCGAACTTGAAAGGAAATTCATGGACTTTCCGGGATCGTGCGCGGACCGCCCTCGTAGCGGGACTCGGTCGCCTCCATCTGGCCGTGGTAATGGCTCCCCAGGTCCGGGTGCCCGTAGGGCCGCTCGGCCGCCTGGTCGAGCGCCATGAAGGACAGCTGGGCGATCGGCCTGCCCGGCCACAGCACGATCGGCACCCGGGTGAGGTTGGTGATCTCGAGCGTCAGCGTCCCGCTGAAGCCGGGGTCGACGAAGCCCGCCGTCGCGTGGACGATCAGCCCCAGCCGCCCGAGGCTCGACTTCCCTTCGATGCGGGCGACGATGTCGTCCGGGAGCTCGACCCACTCCACCGTCGACCCCAGCACGAACTCGCCGGGGTGGATCACGAAATTGGCGCTGTCCTCGATCTGGACGTGCTCGGTGACCCCCGAGGGCGGCTGCGCCAAGTCGATGGCCGGGAGCCGGTGGTTGTGGAACACCCGGAACGACGTTCCGAGCTTCAGGTCCACGCTCGCGGGCTGCACCATGGCCGGATCCCAGGGACGAATCTTGATCCGCTCCTCCGCCACGAGGCGCCGTATCGTGCCGTCAGAGAGAACGGATGTGATCACGCCGCCATCCTCGCAGCTACCATGGACTGAGCTATGTGGACTCCTGGGCCTTTAGAGATCATCATCATCCTCGTAATCGTGCTGATCGTGTTCGGCCCGAAGCGACTGCCCGACCTGGGCCGCTCGCTCGGGCGCGGGATGCGTGAGTTCAAGGATTCGGTGACCGGCAAGGACAAGGACGAGCTGCCGGAAGGCACCGCGGACAAGCCCGAGCCGACCACCGTCACGCCGGCCAGCGAGCCGACTAGCGTCACGCCGGCCCGCGAGCAGAAGTCCTAGCCGCAGGAGCCGCGTAGGCGTGCGGCGAATTCGGCCAATCTCGCACGAGGACCGGCTCTCGGTCGTCGACCATCTCGACGAGCTGCGCAGCCGGCTGGTCATCAGCGTCGCGGCGTTCGTCGTCGCGTGGGCCCTCACCACCTGGCAGAACAACCTGGTCCTCGAGATCGTGAACGCGCCGCTGCCCAACGGACCGGACGGCAACCAGATCCAGCCGATCACGCTGAGCCCGGCCGAGGGCTTCACCACGACACTGATGAACGCGGCGTACTTCGCGCTGATCATCGCGGCGCCGGTGATCCTCTACGAGCTGTACGCGTTCATCCTCCCGGCCTTCAGCCCCTCCGAGCGGCGCCTTGCCACGCCGCTGCTCATCCTCGTGCCGATCCTCTTCATCGGCGGCGTCGTCTTCTGCTACTTCGTCGTGCTGAAGCCGGCGCTCCACTTCCTCCTCAACTTCAACGCGGACGAGTTCAACACGCAGGTCCGAGCGAAGGACTACTACTCGTTCGTGTCGCTGCTCATGCTCGCCATGGGCCTCGGCTTCCAGATACCCGTGGGGATCCTCGCGGCGTGCAAGCTCGGCCTCACCAGTGCCGCGCAGCTCCGCCGGAACCGTCGCTACGCGATCGTCGTGATCGTGATCCTGGCGTCGCTCCTGCCGACGCTCGACCCGGTCACCCTGCTGCTCGAGTCGCTCCCGTTCTATCTGCTCTACGAGCTCAGCATCGTCCTGGCGGGCCGCTTCGGCCGGCCTGCCTACGAGGTGAGCGACGAGCCCGCGGCCGAGGGCCTGTAGCTAGCCTACGACGCGCATGCTGTTCGACTTGAGAGGACGCCGCCGGAGGGCGGTGCAGGTGACGTACCTGATGCTCGCGCTGCTGATGGGCGGCGGCCTCGTCCTGTTCGGAGTCGGCGGTGACGTCTCCGGCGGCCTCCTCGACGCGTTCAAGGGCGGCGGCGGGTCGAGCGGCGACAGCGCGCTCCAGGACCGGATCGACAAGCAGGAGGAGCGGCTCCAGGCGAACCCGCGGAACGAGCAGCTCCTGCAGAGCCTGGTGCGCGACTACTACTCGCTCGCGACGGGCCAGCGCGAGAGCGGCAGCACCGGCTTCCCGGCGGATGCGAAGGACGAGCTGCGCAAGGCGGGCACGTACTGGCAGCGCTACGCCGACGTCGCCGAGAAGCCCAACCCGGCCACCGCGGGCTACGCGCTCCAGATCTTCGACGTGGGCGGGCTCGACAAGCCGAAGGAGGCCCAGCAGGCCGCGTCGATCCTCGCCCAGGCCACGAATGACACACCGTCCTACCTCCGCCTGGTTTTATACGCGGCGCGGGCCGGAGATAAGCGGACCGCGGATCTGGCGGGACAGAAGGCGGTGGACCTGGCGCCAAAGGCGCAGCGCAAGCTAGTCGAGAAGCAGGTCAAGCTGGCGAAGAAGGCGGCAACGCAGCAGCAACCAGGCGGCTGACGTACCCTAAGGCACCGAACGGCCCTCCCGGGACACGGACTAGGCAGGGAGAACACGTGAACTTCCACATCCAAGACGAATCGGTAGACGACACGACGCACGTGATCGAGCTCGGCGGAGAGGTCGACCTCTACACCGCGCCCGAGTTCAAGGAGCGCATGGTCGAGCTGATCGAGTCGGGCAAGAAGCAGATCGTGGTCGACCTGTCGAAGGCGACCTTCATCGACTCGACCACCCTCGGCGTGCTGGTGGGCGGCGTGAAGCGCCTGCGCCCGGCCGGCGGCTCGCTGGCGCTCGTCTGCACCGACGAGAACATCACCAAGATCTTCGAGATCACGGGCCTCGATCGGGTCTTCCCGATCCACTCCTCGCGCGAGGAGGCGCTGGACGCGGTCAGCTCGGGCGCCGCTGACTAGACTCGCCCGTTCGGGCCGTTAGCTCAATTGGCAGAGCAGGAGACTCTTAATCTCAAGGTTGAAGGTTCGATTCCTTCACGGCCCATTCGGCCCACTGGGCCCGCCCGGCCCGCGCTCTAGCGCGTGCCGCGCGACCAGTTCCTCATCGACGCGAGCTCGTCCTTGCCGGACGCGCTGGCCGGCGCGAATGCTCCCGGCGCGCCGCCGTACACGTTGCGGTAGGGGTGCTCCGCGATCCCGCTCCCGTCGACGGTGTAGTAGCCGTACACGACGCCGACGAACATGACGATGCAGACGATCAGGATCTCCATGTCCGTGAGCATCACACCTGCCGGGAGAGCCGGGTGTGAGGATCGTCACGTAAGCGGCATGGCAAGATAGGCGCCGATGTCCGACGAGGTCGCTGCGCCCACCACGACGGCCGAGCTCGCCTGTGTCGACGGCAGCTTCATGCCGGCGCACGAGGCCACCATCCCGGCGACGGATGAGGGGCTCCTGCGCGGCGACGGCGCGTTCGAGGTCATCCGGGTCTACGACGGCCGGGCGTTCGCGGTGCCGGACCATCTCGACCGGCTCGAGCGTTCGGCGGCGAACCTTCGGCTCGAGGGGGTGCCGCGGAGCGAGCTGGAGAGCGAGATTCCCGAGCTGCTTCAGGAGCGCGGCGGCGCCGACTTCGACGGCTGCCTGCGGGTCGTCCTGACGCGGGGCGGGCACCGGCTGCTCCTCACCGAGCCGCTGCCGCCGACGCCGGAGCGGGTCCGGCTCGGAATCGTCGAATACGCCCCGACGCGCGTGCTCGACGGGGTCAAGTCGCTCTCATACGGCGCGAACATGCTGTGCGGCCGCCTCGCGCGCGAGCGCGGCTTCGACGAGGCGCTCCTCGTCACGCCGCACGGGCGCGTGCTGGAGGCGCCGACCGCCTCGCTCTTCTGGGTCGACGCCGACGGGGCGATCTGGACGCCGCCGCTGAGCGAGCACATCCTCGCGTCCATCACCCGCTCGCGGGTGATGGAGGTGGCGGAGGTGGGCGAGCGGCCCTGCACGATGGACGACCTGCGCGCGGCGACCGAGGCCTTCCTGGCCTCGACCACGCGCGAGGCGCAGTCGATCGCCGCGGTCGAGGACCTGGAGCTCCCGGAAGGGGAGCGCACGCGCGCGGTCGCCGCGGCGCTGCGCGATCGCATCCAACAGGAGCTGGCAGCCGGCTGATCGCCACGGTCATCGGCAACCGCCCGCAGTTCGTCAAGGCGGCCGCGGTCTCCCGTCGGCTGCGCGAGCGCTTCGACGAGGTCATCGTCCACACCGGCCAGCACTACGACGACGAGCTCTCGCGCATCTTCTTCGAGGAGCTCGGCGTGCCCGCGCCTGCCCATGAGCTGAACGCCGGCGGCGGGACCAACACCGCCCAGACGGCGCGCATCCTGGCGGCGCTCGAGCCGGTGCTGGCAGAGCTCCGGCCGTCGCTCGTGCTCGTCTACGGCGACACCAACTCGACCCTCGCCGGCGCGCTCGCGGCGAGACAGGCCGGCGTCCCGACCGGGCACGTCGAGGCCGGCATGCGCTCCTTCGACCGCGCGATGCCAGAGGAGCTCAACCGGGTGCTCACGGACCACGCGAGCGATCTCCTGCTCTGCTCCACGGAGACCGCGGTCGCCAACCTGGAGCGGGAGGGCGTGGCGGGCGAGGTCCAGCTCGTCGGCGACGTCATGGCCGACGTCTCGCTCGCCTTCCGCGACATCGCCGAGGAGCGCTCGGAGATCCTGGAAGAGCTGGGCGTCGAGCCGGGCTCGTACCTCGTCGTGACCGCGCACCGCGCGGGCAACGTGGACAGCCCGGAGCGGCTCGAGCAGCTCATCGGCCTGCTGGCGGCGCTCCCAGGGCCCGTGATCTTCCCGCTGCACCCGCGGACGCGTGCGCGGCTGGAGGCGGCCGGCCTCACCGACCGGCTCGGCGACGTCCGGCTCGTACAGCCGCTCGGCTACCTCGACTTCCTGAAGCTCGCGCGCCACGCCCGCGCGGTCCTCACCGACTCGGGCGGCGTCCAGAAGGAGGCGTACCTGCTCGGGGTGCCGTGCGTGACCCTGCGGGACACCACCGAGTGGGTCGAGACCGTGGAGAGCGGCTGGAACGTGCTCGTGGACCTCGACCGCGACGCCGCGATCGCTGCGCTGGAGCGGAATCCGCCCGCCGAGCGGCCCGAGCTCTACGGCGGGGGGCACGCCTCCGACCGCGTTTGCGACGTACTCGGGGCCTACACTCAGCGCCTATGAAGATCGGAGTCGTGGGGCTCGGATACGTCGGCCTGCCGCTCGCCGTGGCGTTCTGCGAGGCCGGGCACGACGTGACCGGCGTTGATACCGACGCGCGCGTCGTCGACGCGCTGTCGTCGGCGCACTCGCACGTCGAGGACGTGCCGGACGAGTCGCTGGCGGCGATCGCGTCGCGGCTCCACGCCACCACCCGCTATGCCGACCTCGCGAAGGTCGACGCGATCGTGGTGGCGGTGCCGACGCCGCTGACGCGGAACCGCGAGCCCGACCTCCAGCCGCTCATCGCCGCGGGCACCGCCCTCGCGGGCGTGCTCCAGGAGGGGCAGCTCGTCGTGCTCGAGTCCACGACCTACCCGGGCACGACGCGCGAGCAGTTCGTGCCGCTGCTGGAGGAGTCGGGCCTCGCCGCCGGGCGCGACTTCTACGCCGCCTTCTCGCCCGAGCGGGTCGACCCGGGCCGCACCGACTTCACGCTGCGCACGACGCCGAAGGTGGTCGGCGGGCTCACCGACGAGTGCCGGGCGCGCGCGGTCGCGCTCTACCGCGAGGTCTGCGACGACGTCGTCGAGGTCTCGACCCCGGAGGCCGCGGAGCTCACGAAGCTGCTCGAGAACGTCTTCCGCTCGGTGAACATCGCGCTCGTCAACGAGATGGCCATCCTCTGTGACCGGATGGGGATCGACGTGTGGGAGGTCACCGAGGCAGCGGCCTCCAAGCCGTACGGCTTCATGTCCTTCAAGCCCGGCCCGGGCATGGGCGGCCACTGCCTCCCGGTCGACCCGTTCTACCTCGCCTGGCGCGCGCGCGAGTTCGACATGCAGACCGAGTTCATCGAGCTCGCGGGTGAGGTGAACCAACGCATGCCGTACTTCTGCGTCGAGCGCGTCGCGCGGGCGCTGAACGACCACGCGAAGTCCGTGCGCGGCTCGCGAGTGGGGATCTTCGGCGTCTCCTACAAGCCGGGAGTCGGCGACCTGCGCGAGTCGCCGGCGCTGCGGATCATCCGGCTGCTGCGCGAGCAGGGGGCAGAGATCGTCTACCACGACGAGTTCGTCCCCGAACTGCCGGAGCACGGCCTCCGCTCGCAGTGGCCCGAGGAGGTGGACTGCGCGGTGATCGTGACGGCCCACCCGGGCCTGGATCTCGAGCGCGTGGTGCGCGAGGCGCCGCTCGTCGTCGACTTCCGCGGCGTGACCCGCGGGATCGAGGCCCCGAACCTCGTGCGTCTGTGACGACGGTCGGGGTCGTCGGCCTCGGCTACTGGGGCCCGAACCTCGCCCGCAACTTCGACAGGCTCCCCGACGCCGAGCTCACCTGGCTCTGCGATTCCTCGGAGGAGGCGCTGGGGCGCCGGAGCGGCGCGTTCCCGCGCGCGCGAGCCACGGCCCAGCTGGACGACCTGCTCGCCGACGACTCGCTCGACGCAGTGGTCGTGGCGACGCCCGTCCACACGCACGCCGAGCTCGCCACACGCGTCCTCGCTGCCGGGAAGCACTGCTTCGTGGAGAAGCCGCTGGGCCGCTCGGAGCAGGAGGCGGAGGCGGTGGTGGACGCCGCGCGGGCCGCGCAGCGCGTGCTCATGGTCGGACACCTGCTCGAGTACCACCCGGGCGTCGAGCGGCTCGACGAGCTGGTGCGGTCCGGCGAGCTCGGCGACCTGCGCTACATCTACTCGAACCGCCTCAACCTCGGGAAGCACCGCCAGGACGAGAATGCGCTCTGGTCGCTCGGCGCGCACGATGTGTCGGTGATCCTCCGCCTCGCCGGCGAGGAGCCGTACGAGTGCACGGCCGTCGGCGAGAGCTACGTGAAGCCGGGTGTCGAGGACGTGGTGTTCGCGTTCATGCGCTTCGAGTCGGGGCTCACGGCGCACATGCACCTGTCCTGGCTCGACCCGCACAAGGAGCGCCGTTTCACCGTGGTCGGCTCAAGGCGGATGGCGACCTTCGACGACATGGAGCTCGAGCGCAAGCTCACGGTCTACGACAAGGGCTTCGACGAGAACTACTCCTCATACGGCGAGTACATCGCCCGCTCGGGCGACGTCTTCTCGCCGCGCGTGCCGAATGAGGAGCCGCTCCGGATCGAGTGCAGGCACTTCCTCGACTGCGTCAGGGACGGCGCCGAGCCGCGCTCGGGCGGCGAGTCCGCGCTGCGCGTCGTCCGCGTATTGGAGCGGCTCCAGCGCTCGCTTGTGGAGAGCTCGCATGTCGCGGAGCGCTGAGCTCGAGCCCTCCGAGCGCGCCTCCGGCCTGCTGCTGGGCGACGGGGTGGAGCTGCCCGATGACGTCGAGATCGGCGGCAACGTCGTCGTGCACGCAGGGACCCGGATCGGCGCGGGGGCCAGGCTTCAGGACGGCTGCGTGATCGGGAAGCCGGTCGCCCTCGGGAGCCGCTCGGCCGCGGCCGGCGCAGCCGAGCCGGGTCCGGCCTCGATCGGGGCGGGCACGACGGTCGGCGCCGGGGCGGTCGTGGTCGCCGGCGCGAGCATCGGGGCCCGCTGCGTGGTCGCCGACCAGGCGCACGTGCGCGAGCACACGGAGATCGGCGACGAGTCGGTCGTCGGCCGCGGGGCTTCCGTGGAGAACGACGCCCGCGTGGGGGCGCGCGTCCGGATGCAGACCGGCGCGTACGTCACGGCCTGGTCGCTTGTCGAGGACGACGTCTTCATCGCGCCGGGCGTGATCCTCACCAACGACCCGACCGCCGGGCAGCGGCCGCCAGACTTGGAGCTGCGCGGCCCCACCCTGCGGCGCGGGTGCCGGATCGGAGCGGGCGCCGTGCTGCTTCCGGAGGTCGAGATCGGCGCGGGAGCGTTCGTTGCAGCGGGCGCGGTCGTCACGCGCGACGTGCCGCCCGGAGCGCTCGTGATGGGAGTGCCTGCCCGGGTGGTGTCGTGAGGCGCCGCCGTCGCGCGCTCGCGCCCGGTCGCGGGACGCTGGCTCTCGGCACCGCGGCCGCGGTCGTCGTCGGGGCCGTCGTGGCCGCCGAGCTGCGGCGGGTGTGGCGGCGCGGCTCCGCGCCGGCGCTAGGGCAGACGAGCCATCCGCTGCTGGCGGCCGAGGAGGCGGTGGCCGAGACGGCGCGGGTCGCCCGCGAGGGCTACAGGGTCGTGTCCACGCGCGAGAACTCGATGTTCAACCTGCTCACATCGTTCGCGTCGACCTTCCTGCTGGCGCGCTCGATCACCTATGTGCTGCGCACGCACGGGAACGTCGGACCGTTTCGCAATCTGCGTGTCGCCCGTCGCCACATCCACCACTACGTGCCGGGGATCGTGATCGCCTTCGCCTCCGGCACCGGCGCGATCCTGACCCGCAGCGAGCGGCTCGAGCCGCTCCTGGCCATCCCCTTCGGCGTGGGCATGGGGCTGACGCTCGACGAATCCGCCCTCCTGCTCGAGCTCGAGGACGTCTACTGGAGCCGCGAGGGCCTCCTCAGCGTGCAGATCACGCTCACGGTGATCGCGATGCTCGGGGCGCTCGCCCTCGGCCTCCGCTTCCTGAGGCGCGGCGAGGAGCTCGTGCTCGTTCCGGGCGGGGCGTCGTCCTGAGGTGATTTGATTGCGCGATGGAGACGCCTCAGCCGCCTGACCGGCCCGACCCAGATCAGCCGCCGAGCCCGAACGAGCCGCCACCGCCGCCCGGCGGCCCGCAGGCGCCCGCGGGTCCGGGGGGACCGCAGGCCCCCACCGGCCCCCAGGCGCCAGGAGGTCCCCAGGCGCCGGGCGGTCCGCCGGCACCGGGCGGGTACCCACCCCCGCCCCCCGCGGGACCGCAGGCACCGGGCGGGTACCCACCGCCCCCTGGCGCGCCACAGGCGCCTCCCGGCGGACCCGAGGGGCCGCCCGCCTACGGCGGCCCGGTGCCGCCGGGCGGCTGGCAGCAGCCGATCGCGCAGCAGCCGCCCGCCTGGCACGGCCGCCAGCTCGCGAGCTGGGGCTCGCGGCTGGCCGCCTACCTGATCGACGCGCTGGTCCTGCTCATCCCGGTCGTCCTCTTGACGATCGTCGTGATCGGGGTCGCAGCCGGTAGCGACACCGGCGCGATCGTCACCCTGATCCTCGGCTTCCTCGCCTACCTGATCGCCGCGTTCCTCTACGCGCCGCTCCTGATGGCCCGCACCGACGTGCGGAACGGCCAGACCTGGGGCAAGCAGGCGCTCGGGATTCGGGTGATCCGCGACGGCGGCGAGTCGATGAGCTTCGGCTGGGCCGCCCTGCGCGAGATCGCGGTGAAGGGCCTCGGGGTGGGAATCGCGTCGTCGATCATCCCGATCATCCCCTGGTTCCTGAACTTCTTCTGGCCGCTCTGGGACGACCAGAACCGGGCCCTCCACGACATGGTCGTGTCGACGCACGTCGTGCAGGCGTAGCGCCGCAGCGCAAGCGCACCCTGCGGGGCGGCGTTTAAAGCTCAGGCGGCCGCTGGGCGCAGGCGCTCGGCGGCGCCCGTCCAGATCATCTGCTCGCGGCCGGGGCCCACCCCGACCATCACGATCGGGATCCCGAGCGTCTCGGAGACGAAGTCGAGGTAGGCCTGGGCGTTCGCCGGCAGCTCGTCGATCGAGCGGCAGCCGCGGATGTCCTCGTGCCAGCCCGGCAGCTCGACGTAGTCGCCGTGCACCCTGTGGACGATGGACTGGTGATAGGGGAACTCGTCGAAGCTCGCGCCCTCGGGCCCGAGGTAGCGCACGCCGATGTTGAGCGGGTCGATCCCCGTTAAGACGTCGAGCTTGGTCACCACGAGGCCGGTGAGCCCGTTGACGCGCGTCGCGTACCTCAGCGCGACCAGGTCGAGCCAGCCCGTGCGCCGCGCGCGGCCGGTGGTGGTGCCGAACTCACGGCCCGACTCGCGGATCTGGTCGCCCAGCGCGTCGTCGAGCTCCGTCGGGAACGGGCCGGCGCCCACGCGCGTCGTATACGCCTTGGCGATGCCCCAGACCTCGTCGAGCGCTCCGGGGCCCACGCCGGCGCCCGGGCCGGCCGCCCCGGCGACGGTGTTCGACGAGGTCACGAACGGATAGGTGCCGTGGTCGATGTCGAGCAGCGCGCCCTGGGCGCCCTCGAAGACCACGAGCCCGCCCTCGTCGAGCGTGCGCCAGGCGATCGGCGGGGTGTCGGCGATGAACGGCTCGAGCCGGTGCCCGTGCGTCCGGTACTCCTCGGTCATGGTGTGGAGGTCGAGCTCGGGCAGCTTGGCGTAGGGCCGCAGCATCAGCCGCTTCGGCTCCATGGCGGCGTAGATCTTCTTGCGGAGGATGCTCTCGTCGAGGAGGTCCTGCATGCGGATGCCGAGCCGGGCCGCCTTGTCGGCGTAGCAGGGGCCGATCCCGCGGCGGGTCGTGCCGATCTGGAGCTTCCCGAGCTTCGCCTCGCCCTCCTGATCGAGCAACTTGTGGTACGGCATGATCAGGTGCGCGTTCGCCGAGACGCGCAGGCCGCGCAGGTCGATGCGGCGTCGCCGGAGCTCGTCGATCTCGGCGGTGAGGACGACCGGGTCGACCACCACCCCGTTGCCGATCGCGCACAGCTTGCCGGGGTAGAGGATCCCCGACGGGATCAGGTGGAACTTGAAGGTCTCGCCGTCCCGGACGATCGTGTGGCCGGCGTTGTTGCCGCCCTGAAAGCGGACGACGAGGTCGGCCTGCTCCGCGAGCAGGTCGACGACCTTCCCCTTCCCCTCATCGCCCCACTGGGCGCCGACGATGACCACTCCTGGCATGGCGAGACGAGTGTAGGAGAAGATCGCTGCGCACCGGGCACGCGCACGACGCCGCGCGTCCTCAGAGGGCGCCGTCGCCCGACGGCATCGGCTCGGCGGCCCGCTCGCGGTACAGGTTCGCGAACTTCGGATACTTCGGCAGGAACGTGAGCGCGACCTCGCCAATGGGCCCGTTCCGGTGCTTGGCGACGATGACGTCCGCCTCCCCGAGCCGCTCCGACTCCTTGTTGTAGTACTCGTCGCGATAGATGAACATGACGACGTCGGCGTCCTGCTCGATGGAGCCGCTTTCGCGAAGGTCGGACAGCATCGGCACCGGCGGGTTTCGGGACTCCACGGCTCGGGAGAGCTGGGATACGGCGATCACGGGCACGTCGAGCTCGCGGGCCAGGATCTTCAGGCCTCGGCTGATCTGCCCGATCTGCTCCACGCGGCTGCTGTCGGGGCGGCCCTCGGGGCGCATCAGCTGGAGGTAGTCAACGACGACCAAGCCCAGGCCGTGGCGGGCCGCCAGGCGGCGCGACTTCGCGCGCAGCTCCAGCACGCTCATGTCACTCGAGTCGTCCACGAAGATCGGCGCGCGGGCGAGCTTCTCGACGGCCTGCAGCACCTTCGGCCACTTCTCGGCGCGCACGCGGCCCTTGCGGAGGTCGTCGCTCGACACGCGCGCCTGGGACGCCAGGAAGCGGTGGGCCAGCTCGGTCTCGGACATCTCGAGCGAGAACAGCGCCACCGGCACACCGGCCTCCACCGCCGCGTGCTCGGCGATGTTCGTGGCGGCCGCGCTCTTCCCCATCGACGGCCGGGCGGCGAGCACGATCAGGTTGCCGGGCTGGAAGCCGCCCGTCAGCGAGTCGAGGTCGGTGAACCCGGAGGGCGTGCCCGTGAGCCCGACGTCGCCCTTCGAGAGCTCCTCGAGCTTGTCGATCTCGTCGTGGAGGATCGCCTCCAGCGAGCGCATCTCGGACGTGCCGCCGTCGTGCCCGATCTTGAAGAGCACCGCCTCGGCGCGCTCGATCAGCTCGCGCGCGCCGCCGCGGTGGGCCGCCACGTCGTCCTGGATCTCGCGAGTGGCCCTGAGCACGTTGCGGAGCAGCGAGTGCTCCTTCACGATGCGCGCGTAGTCGAGCACGGCGCCGACCGCCGGCACGACGGTCGGGAGCGAGTGGAGGTAAGCCTCGCCGCCGGCCTTGTCGAGCTCGCCCGCGCGCCGGAGCTCCTCGGCGACGGTCAGCGCATCGACCGCCTCGGGCGTCGCCTTCTCCTTCAGGCGGATCATCGCCTGGAAGATCGCGCCGTGGCGAGGGCGGTAGAAGTCGTGCGCCCTCAGGCCCACCTCGAGCAGAACGCCGTCGAGCGCCTGCTCGGTGAGCAGGATCGCGCCGAGGACGGAGGCCTCGGCCTCCTCGTTGTGGGGCGGGACGCCGGCCGCTGCCTCTGGCGGGACGGCTACGGCCACCTGGCCGTACCTACGCGGTTGGGGTGACGATCGTCTTGATGTCGGCCGTCACGCCGTCGGAGACCTCGACGGAGACCATGTGAGTGCCCGTGGTCCTGATCGGCTCCTCAAGCCGGACGCGGCGCTTGTCGAGCCGCACGCCGCGCGCCTGGCGGATCGCGTCGACGATCTCCTGCGAGGTGACCGAGCCGAACAGCCGGCCGTCGTCACCCGCCTGGTGCGAGATCGTCAGGACGGTCTTCCGCAGAAGCGCCGCGGTCTCCTCAGCCTTCGCCGCGGCCTCCTCGGCAGCCCGCTCGGCCGACTCGCGGCGCCGCACGGCGTCCGCGATCGAGGCCGGCGTGGCCGGCTGCGCCAGCTTCCGCGGGACGAGGAAGTTGCGGAGGTAGCCCGGCGAGACGTCGATTACGTCGCCGCGCTCCCCGAGCGTGTCCACGTCCTTAAGGAGGATTGCCTGGGCCATCTGGTCCGTCGCTTACCTGTCTGCGACGTACGGCAGGAGCCCCACCTCGCGCGCCCGCTTGACCGCGAGGGCGAGCTGAGACTGGTGGCGGCGGCAGGCGCCGGTCACGCGAGACGAGCGGATCTTGCCCTTGTCGCTGATCGCGCGGCGCAGCGCCGAGAGGTCCTTGTAGTCGACGACGTCGATCTTCTCCCGGCAGAACGGGCACGGCTTGAAGCGCCCCCCAGGGGCGCCCTTGCCGCGGGGCCCGCGCTTGCGGTCCCGCGTCTGTGTTCCACCACGCTGCTTCGCCACTTGTGCTCCTGCGTACTCGCTACTCCGGGATCAGAACGGAATGTCGTCGTCCGTCGTCCCCCCGGCGGCCACCGGCGCCTGCGCGAAGTCGGCGGTGTCCGCCGGAACGTCGCTCTGAGGCGTGAAACGGCCGCCGTTCTCGCCGCCCTCGCGGGAGCCGAGGAACTGAACGGAGTCGGCAATGATATCGATCGACTGCCGCTTGTTCCCCTGCTGGTCCTGCCACTCGCGCCACTCGAGCCGCCCGTCGACCGCGAGCGGCCGCCCCTTGGAGAGGTACTGCGCGCAGTTCTCGCCCTGGGCGCCCCATACGGTGACGTCGAAGTAGTTCGGCTTGTCGACCCATTCGCCGGTCGACTGGTCCTTGCGGCGCGTGTTCACGGCCACGCGCAGGCTGCAGACGGCGGTACCGCCGTTCGTGTGCCGCAGCTCGGGATCGCGCGTGAGGTTCCCGGTGATGATCACGCGGTTCAGGTTTGTCGCTGCCATCGGACTGCCTTCCTCCTGTCCTGCTCGAAGAACGTCGATCGAGACTACATACGGGCTCGGAGCGCTCGGGTCCCGGCGCCCACGAAGTTGCCGAAAAGTGCGGGGTCTTTCGCGGAGCGGTTACGTTGGTAGGAGGTTGGGGCGTCCCTCCGGGAGCTGACCAGGGACGTCGTCTGCCTGAGGGCCTACTCGTCCTCGGCGCTGGGGATGACGAGCTCGTCCTCGTCCGTAGGCGGCGCGTCGGCGGCTGCGCGGGCGGCCACCTTCGTGTCCTGCGCCTCGCGCTCCTCGCGGCGACGGGCGGACTGCTGGTCGGGCGGCGGCGGCGTGGGCTGCCCCGGCTTGATCTTGATGATCCGGAAGCGCAGCACCCCGTCGAGGATGCGGAGCCGCTGGTTCAGGCGCTCGAGCAGCTGGTTGTCGCCCTGGAACTGGTAGAGCCGGTAGTCCGCCTCGGGCCGGTGGTCGATCTCGTACGCCATCCGGCGCGTGCCCCAGTCGTAGCTGGCGACGAGCTCCCCGCCCGACTGGATCAGCGATTCCGCCTCGGAGATCGCGGCACTGCGCCGCTCCTCTGGAGCGGTCGGGTCGACGAGCAGCATGAGGTCGTAGAGGCCGGCCATGCGACGGGCCACGATAGCGAAAGCGGGGCGAACCGCCGGGGCGCCGCGCTTCACGGGCATGGCGTGGCGGCGGGTGCGGTGGCGGAACGTGGGGAGGGCCGCGTGTCTGCTCGGGGCCGGGGTGTTGATCGCGACACATGGGGCCGGGGAGGCGCCGGCGCCGCTCGCGCCCGCCCGCCCCCTTCCGACGCCGCCTGAAGTGCAACGGCTCCCGCGCCTGCGTGACATCCGGCGCTTGGTGTTGCCCGGGCCGCGTCAACGACGGGCATTGAAGGAGGGCGATTCGGGCGGGAGAGGGGGTCCTCCTGGAGTGATGCGTCGTAGGGACGTAAAAGTGACGAAGCCCCCCGGTACCGCCCGGTCCACACCCCCTTCACCGCAATCCGGCGCGGTCGATCAGGCGGGGCCGTGGGAGCGGAGCGCGGGGCCGCCCGAGCGGAGCGCACCCACGAGCGGCGAGTTCACGCCGGATCCGGGGCCCTAGCCGTGCGCTTTCGCTCGATGTCGGCCAGCTGGTCGTCGACCCAGTGGCCCGGGTGGCGAGCGGTCACGATCCGCTTCTGGCCCTGCGCGCGCCAGGAGCGCTCCTCGGCGGACATCGTGAGCGCGCGGTGGATGGCGTCGGCCTGCTCCTGGACGTCGAACGGGTTCACCGACAGCGCGAACTCGGCCAGCTCCTCGTGAGCGCCGGTGTTCTCGCTGAGGAGCGACACGCCGTTCCGCTCGTTCACGAGCGGCCCCTCCTTGGCGATCAGGTTCATCCCGTCGAACATCGCGTTCACCATCAGCAGGTCGTAGTGCTTGTAGGCGGCGATCGCCTCCTCGAGGTTCTCGCGCAGCCGCAGCTCGATCGGCATCCAGTCGGTCGTCCCGTGCCGGTGGTTGACCACGGCCACGAGCGCCTCGATCCGCTCCAGGTACTCGGCGTACTCGGGCACGTCCTGGCGCGAGGGGATCAGGTGCGCGATGAACGTCACATGCTCGTGGAACTCCGGGTGCTGCTCGAGGAACAGGTCGAACGCCGTGAAGCCGCGAAGCACGTTCTTGGACAGGTCGGCCCGGTCGACCCGCAGGATCAGGTGCTCGCGGCGCCGCCGCAGGATCTCGCGCTCGTACTCGTGGACGGCAGGGCGCTGCGCGGTCTTCTGGAAGGTCTCGGCCGAGATCGGCAGCGGGTATGAGCGCACCCACACGTCGCGACCGTCGAACTTCACGACGCCCGCCTCCTCGTCCACCTCCAGGTCGAACAGCTCGCGGCAGCAGAGCAGGAAGTTGCGCAGGTAGGAGCGCGTATGGAAGGCGATGATGTCGTTGGAGAGGATCCCCTCATAGATGTCCTCACGCATGTCGGCCGGCAGCACGCGCCAGGCGTCCGGCTGCGTCCACGGGATGTGCACGAAGTGGTGGAGGAAGAGGTCGGGCCGCTCCTGGCGGATGAACTTCGGCGCGACGTAGAGGTGGTAGTCGTGCAGCATCACGACCGCCTCCTCCTCGCCCTCGACCTCCTCCAGCACCGCGCGCGCGAGGTCCTCGTTCACGGCGCAGTAGCCGTCCTCGTACGCCTGGACCTCGTGCGTGCGGATGTCGGGCGCGTTCGAGAGGTCCCACAGGTAGTGCTGGATGAACC
>Ga0126312_10000709_pt1 | contig 20689 bp, 28 predicted proteins | sample Plot104A_FD_92537 | JGI IMG/M metagenome (GOLD analysis project Ga0126312, IMG submission 92537) | Serpentine soil microbial communities from UC McLaughlin Reserve, CA, USA - Plot104A | ecosystem: Environmental > Terrestrial > Soil > Grasslands | place: USA: UC McLaughlin Reserve, Lake County...
AAGGCTGGCTGGCCATTCGCGTACGTCGGCACCATGATTTGATCGCCAGGCGCTTCGGCTGGGCAGTGCGTCGCGATCAGACCTCCGATGGCTTCTGGTCCCTCGTACCAACCGGTGAACGGCGGCATCTCCCAGACGGCGTCCTCGGCGAGCAGCTCGACGATCCGCTGCACGTCGTAGTTCTCGAAGGCGGCGACGTAGTCGGCGAGGAGGCTCTTCGCATGATCGTCATCGAGCTGCTGGTCTGGATTTTCCGGATCGCGCTTGTGCACCTGGGCCCTGGCGCGCTGCAGACTGCTGTTCACCGCCGCCGTTGACATGTTCAGCAGTGCCGCCACCTCGCTGGCCTGCCAAGCCAGCACGTCGCGCAAGATCAAGATCGCCCGCTGCGGCGGCGTGAGATGCTGCAAGGCCGCAATGAACGCCAGCCGGACGCTCTCCCGATCGACGACCTCGGCCGCTGGATCGTCCACTGGTCCGCCCCAGACAACCGAGTCCGGCACGGGCTCCAGCCAGGGCACCTCGGGTCGGGAGTCCAGCGAACCGTAGGGGTCCGAGCTCGGCTGCCCAAGCCCTGTTGGCATCGGGCGTCGCGCACGGCCGTCCAGTGCAGTGAGGCAGACGTTGGTGGCGATCCGATACATCCAGGTGCGCACCGATGAGCGGTTCTCGAAGTCACCGAAGCCGCGCCAGGCGCGCAAGTAGGTCTCTTGAACCAGGTCTTCAGCATCCTGAACCGAGCCCGACATCCGATAGCAGTGAACAGTCAGCTCCCGGCGCAATGGTTCAACCAAGGACGCAAAGACATCGTCATCAACGGCAACAGTCATGCCTGCGAACTTACCTGGTCCCTCGGACACAGCCCGGTCTGGTGAGCTGCGAAGGCAAGCAGGTCGGCCCACTCGGCAGCGACCAGGGCAGTTGGCTTGCCGAGCCCGTGACCGGTCGAGATTTCGATGCGTGTCAGGATCGGCTGCTCACCAGCCTGTGCATGCTGCAACGCAGCAGTGAATTTGTGGCTGTGCAGCGGTACGACCCGATCGTCATGGTCGCCGGTGAGCACCAAGGTCGCCGGATAGCTGGTTCCCGGCCTCACGTTGTGCAGCGGCGAGTACGCCAGCGCTCGCACGAACTGCTTTGGATCGTCGGGATTCCCGTAATCGGAGATCCAGGCGGAGCCAATCGTGAACAGATGAAAGCGCAGCAAATCCAAGACACCAACCGCCGGCAGTGCCGCCGCTGCCAGATCGGGATGTTGTGTCAGCACCGCACCGACTAGCAGACCACCATTGCTGCGCCCATGCAGCGCGAGCCGCTCGGTCGTGGTAACACCGGTCTGTTTGAGGTGTTCGGCAACCGCGACGAAATCGTCGAAGACGTTCTGCTTCGCAGCAAGGCGGCCATCCTCATACCAGGTCGTACCGAACTCTCCCCCGCCCCGCAGGTTCGCGATGGCAAGCACCCCTCCCGCAGCCAGCCAGCAAGGCCAGCCGGGGCGATAGTCAGCGAGTACGGGGATCTTGAAGCCGCCGTATCCATACAGCAGGGTCGGTTGCGGCAGCGACCTGTCGATGTCGACCGGAGTGATCAAAAAGTATGGCACCGGTGTACCGTCCTTGCTGGTCGCGATGCGGCGCTCAACCACGATCTCCGGAGCGACGAATTCTTCACGCCGCGACTGCACCAGTGCCCCGAGGGAGACCGTGCCCGACGAGCTGGTGTCAATGAGATAGCTGCGGATAGGCGAGGTGACCGAAGAAAGGCCGACGAACGCCTCCTCATCGTCGCGCTTGGCGTTGAGACCGACTAACGCGCCGCCAGGTACATCGACGATGCGAGGCGAGCTGCCGTCGAGGCCAACGTTCATGATCAGCGGCTGTGCGTCGGCAAGGTAGATCATGATGAATCCGTCGCCGGCCGCTCTCGCGTCGACCAGCGTGTATGTGGACTCAGCAACTATCTGCTGCCAGCGAATCTCTCCACTGTCGGCAAAGGCTTCAAGATCGACAGCAAGCAGGCGTCCGAATTCTGCCTCGAGATCGGTCCGAAGATACAGCGTGCTGGCATTCGATCCAGCGAGCGCGAACTCAGCGATGGCCTCGTCGATGATCTTGATCGGATCTCCTAGCTCACTGCGCTCCCCGGAGATGATCGGGTAGACCCACAACCGGTTCTTGTTCTCAGTGCCCTCCACAATGCTGACCACCAGATAGCGGTCATCATCGGTGACCTCACCCCAGAACATCAGCTGATCGTTCTCAGGGAACTCCAAGATCAGTTCATCATGATCTTGCGGCTCGCCGATGTGATGCAGCCGGAGCTTCGGTCCTGATAGCGCGGCCGTCTGAGTACCGTCGGCGTCGCCTTCATGATCAAAATGGGTGTAGATGTATGAGCGCCCGTCAGGCAGCCATTCCGCCTGAGAAAATTTGGTTTGGATTGGCGCATCATCCACCGGCTCTCCGCTGACCAGGTCCAGCAGCCGAAACTTAGTCCAGTCACTGCCGGCCTCGCTGACGCCGTACGCGACGAGACGTCCGTCACCGCTGACGGTCAGGCTGGTCAAGGAACTCGTACCGTCCTCGGAGAACGTGTTGGGATCCACCAGCACCCGTCCGCCGGCAAGCAACTCCGACAACAATGAGGCAACGTAGATCACATTCTGGTTCTGAGTGCCATCGTTCCTATCCACGAAGTAGTAGCCGGCACGCTTAAACGGGACACCCGCTCTCGGCTGTCTGATGATGCGCTGCATGGTGTCGACGAACCAGGCCCGGTCGGGCAGCGAGTCCAGGTAAGCGGCGGTGAACTCGTTCTGGCGCTTGACCCAGTCGGCGGTCTCGTCGGAGTCCGGGTCTTCCAGCCAGCGATACGGATCGGCGATCGGCTGGCCGTGCAGTATGTCCACCGTGTCGCCGCGTCGGGTCTCAGGAAAGCGAGTCACGTTGGTGAAAGATACTCAGCGGTGCTCCCAGGATGCTGTTTACGTGCCCTTCGACCGGCTTAGGCGCACATGAATTCTGCCTCAGTTGGCTCTATGGTCTTTATATGACGCTGCTCGTCGACCTTTCCGATATTGATGCCACCATGATCAATGTCGTCGGTGGTAAAGCGCTCAATCTCGGAATCATGAGCTCTGGCGGATTGCCGGTCCCCGGCGGCTTCTGTGTTACCACGGACGCCTATCGCTTGGTCGTTGCGGACCGGCTGGACGACCTGATGGGAAAGCTTGCCGACGTGGCCGACTCCGACGCTGTGACTGCCGCCGCCGAGGAGGCGCGCGTCCGTGTTCTCGCGCTGCAGATCCCGCACGAACTGCAGGCTTCGATCACCGATCATTACCAAGCCCTGGGCGACCAGGAGCCTGTCGCAGTACGTTCATCGGCTACTGCCGAAGACCTGGCGTATGCCAGCTTCGCGGGTCAGCAAGACACCTATCTGAATGTGGTCGGGACAGCCGCACTACTTGATGCGGTACGCCGCTGCTGGGCTTCGTTGTGGACCGATCGCGCCATCAGCTATCGCAATGCCAATGGCATCGATCACCGCAGCGTCACACTGGCAGTCGTCGTGCAGCGGATGATCGATGCGGCGGCAGCCGGAGTGATGTTCACTGCCAACCCGGTCACCGGCAACCGGAATGAGACAGTGATCGACGCCAGCCCCGGTCTTGGGGAGGCCGTGGTTTCCGGTGCGGTCAACCCCGACCACTTCGTCGTCAGCACTCTCGACCACACTATTGTGACGCGTCGATTGGGCGACAAGCGGCTGATGATCACCAGCGCATCGGGCGGTGGCACTGAACATCATGAGCTGGCCGACCGGAGCTCGGAAGCATCCCTGGATGATCAGCAGCTGCATCAACTCGTTGATCTTGGTCAGTGGGTCCAGGAAGATTACGGATTCCCGCAGGACACCGAGTGGGCTTTGGATTCGGCAGGCAAGTTCTGGTTGACGCAAGCAAGGCCTATCACGACCCTGTATCCACAAGCGCGAACCCATCGGCCGGGCCTGCGAGTGCTGATGTGTATGAGTTTGGCTCAAGGCTTGACCAGGCCGATCACCCCAATGGGGCTTGCGGCCATTCGATTGATTGGCACGTCTGTGGCCACCGCGATCAAAATGCCACCTGCTCAGCCATTAGCCGGCCCGCCCGCAATGCATGCGCCTGGTCAGCGGTTCTTCCTGGACATTACGAGCGTGCTGCGCAACCGGCTCGGGCGGCGGGTCATGATTGCAGCGTTCGGAGTGATGGAAGCACGAGCGTCGGCGGTGTTGAAGCAGCTCGCGGAGCGACCAGAGTTCTCGATCATCGATTCTGGAGACCACACCGTATTGCGGCACATTGCCGGTGCTCTGATCCGGAACAGGGTGCCGGTGCGCGTGGTGGCCGGGCTGATTAATCCGGAATTGGCCTATCGCGGCATTGCCGCGACTGAGCGGCGGTTGCGCCGAACCCTGACTCTGCCCGCCAACTCGACGGCGACCCAGCGCCTCGACTTCGTCCAGCAGCGACTCGGTGATCTCTTCCTTCTTATGCCGCAAACGGTCGCGTACGCGGCTGGCGGTCTATTGACGTTTGTTATGTCTCGTCGGCTGCTCCGAGACGTTGCCCAACCCGGTGAACTGCAGGAAGTGCTGCGCGGACTGCCTCACAACATCACAACCGAGATGGATCTGAAGCTTTGGGAGTTGACCGAGGAGATCCGAATGGACGAGGAGTCTAGAAGGGTCTTCATCGACTTGGCCGTGCCCGATCTGCTGCAGCGCTATCGCCAGCGCGCGCTGCCACCTGTAGCTCAGCGTGGGTTCCAGAGTTTCCTACGCCGCTTTGGACATCGAGCCGTGGCCGAGATTGATCTCGGCATGCCGCGCTGGTCAGATGATCCAAGCCATCTACTTGGTGTGATCAGCAACTACCTCCGCCTCAATACCGATGATCTTGATCCCGTGACACAGTTCAAGGCTGGTGAACAGAAGGCCGAATCGATGATCATGGCTCTCACCAGCCGTGTCGCAGAGCACAGCCGGTTACGGGCAAGACTGGCCGGCTGGACGCTGCGGCGGGTACGCCAGCTCGTCGGCCTGCGGGAGGCGCCGAAGTTCTTATTGATCGTCGCGCTCGGAGTGATGCGGGACCACCTGAAGGCGGTCGGCAGCGAACTCGCCGCCAAGAACGTGATCGATGACGTTGATGACGTGTTCTTCCTCGATTTGCGGGACGCGCGCCGAGGTGTGGCAGGCGAAGACCTACGGGCGGTGGTCGCGGACCGGCGAGCGGCGTACGAGCAGGAACTCAAGCGACGCCACATCCCTCGGCTGCTGCTCTCCGACGGAACTGAGCCGGAGGCGGTGGCCGCTGAGGCGGTGGAAGGTGACGGGGCATTGATCGGCAGTCCAGCCTCGACTGGCACTGTAACCGGGCGGGCTCGCGTCGTGCTGGACCCGGTCGGCGCGCGCCTGGAGCCTGGTGAGATCTTGGTCGCACCTTCCACAGATCCCGGCTGGACTCCGCTGTTCCTGACAGCCGGCGGCCTGGTCATGGAGATGGGCGGCTCAAACTCGCACGGCGCGGTGGTCGCACGGGAGTACGGCATTCCTGCTGTCGTTGGCGTACCGGATGCGACGCACAAGATCGAGACCGGCCAGCTGATCACCGTTGACGGCGCCGCTGGCCTGGTGACCCTCACGGCTTAGCGATGTGCAGCCACTCGCAGGCGGTATGGTATGCGGTATGGCAAGCAAGAAGATCACGGTTACGCTGCCACTGGACCAAGTCATGGCCATCCAGCGCCTAGTGAACGCAGGAATGTCGTCGTCGGTATCGGGATTTATCCAGCACGCGGTTGGTGTGGCCTTGGATGACGTCGCCGGTTGGGGAGCCATGCTGGCGCAAGGACTGTCGCAGACTGGCGGGGATATGACGGCCGAGGAGCGAGCCTGGGCCGATCAGATTCTTGGTGTCAACAACAGCACAGCTGCTGCATGAGTCCTGGGCTGACTCTCGACGCCGGTGGTCTTATCGCAGTGGATCGCGGGCAGCGAGAAATTGCGGTATTGCTCGCCCGTGCGGCTGAAAGGAAGGCACGCATTACCGTCCCGGCCACTGCCTTGGCGCAGGCCATCCGCGATCCCGCACGACAGTCCCGACTGGCGCGTCTCGTGCGGCAGCCCACAACGGACGTCGTCGCCCTTGATCGTATCGACGCCACGAGCGTCGGACGCTTGCTCGCGGCCAGCCGGACCAGCGACGTCACCGACGCACATGTCGTCATATGCGCCGCGAGAGCCGGCCAAGCCGTGATCACAAGTGACCCCGACGACCTGCGTGCCCTCGATCCCGCACTCGAGCTAGTCACGCTGTAGGCCTCTAGCAGCGATTCTCAATCCACAAGTTCGGGTTTTGCGCGCTCCCGGTGAGCATCCAAGGCAGCAAAGACCCGCTCGGACACTTTGTTTATCTCGCCGAGGCCATTGACTTCCACCAGCAATCCACGGGAGCGATAGACATCAAGCAGTGGCTCGGTCTGCTCCGCATAGACCTGGAGGCGTACGCGGATGGTCTCTTCGTTGTCGTCGGAGCGTCCATCGATCACTGCCCGCTTGAGCAGCCGGGCGACGACCTCCTCAATGTCTGCCAAGAGGGAGATCACGGCCTCGAGTGGGCGCGTTGTCTCAGCAAGATAGTCGTCCAGGGTTTGAACCTGCTGCAGCGTACGCGGGTAGCCGTCAAGCAGGAAGCCGACTTTACAGTCACTCATCGCAAGCCGGTCCAGCACGATCGCGTTGGTGATCTCGTCGCTCACGTATCCGCCAGATTCCATGATCTCCCGCACCTGCCGCGCCAGTGGCGTATCGGCAGTCTTCATGGCACGGAAGATGTCGCCGGTCGAAATCGCCGGAATTCCATAATGCTCGGCAATCAACTTCGCCTGCGTACCTTTGCCAGCGCCAGGAGGGCCCATGATGACAAGTTGCATTTAGCGGAGGAACCCTTCGTAGTTGCGCTGCTGAAGCTGGCTCTCGATCTGCTTCACCGTATCGAGCCCAACACCAACGATGATCAGGATTGAGGTGCCCCCGAAGGGAAATTCTTAATAACCTTCCAAAAGAAGAAACGAAACCAAAGCAAGAGGGCGATCAATCCGAGATAGAGAGAGCCGGGGAACGTCAGGCGCGAGAGCACGAAGCCGAGGTAGTCCTCGGTCGGCTTGCCGGCACGGATGCCAGGAATGAACCCGCCGTACTTCTTCATGTTGTCGGCGACCTCGGTGGGGTTGAAGGTAATCGCGACATAGAAGTAGGCGAAGAACACGATCAGCAGGAAGAAGCTGACGATGTAGACCGGATGGTCGCCCTTGACGAAGTTCGCGCTAATCCAGGATGAGAACTTGTCGTCCGGCCGGAACTGGGCATACAGCGCCGGCAGGTACAGCAGCGACGAAGCGAAGATGACGGGGATGACGCCGGCTTGGTTGACCTTGATCGGGATATAGGTGGTGGTGCCGCCGAACATCCGGCGCCCCACCATGCGCTTGGCGTACTGCACGGGGATGCGCCGCTGAGAAAGCTCGACGAAAATCACTCCGAGCATCACCAGCAGGCCTAGTCCGACCACAAGTAGGAAGATGACCCAACCTTGGGAACCGGGGCGAGCAACCTTGATGCTCCACAGAGCGCTGGGGAATGTCGCCGCGATCTGGGTGAAGATCAGCACCGACATGCCATTACCGACGCCACGCTCGGTGATCAGCTCACCTAGCCACATAATGACGCCGGTACCGGCCGTCATCGTCAAAATCATGACGATCACCGGGAAGATGTCTTTGCTGTACACCAGCCCGGGACATCCGGTGAAGAGGCGATCGTTCACCGCGACCGTGACGAAGGCTGTGGAGTTGAGCACCGCTAGCACGAGCGTGAGGTAACGGGTGTACTGCGTGATCTTGGCTTGCCCTGACTGGCCTTCCTTCTTGAGCGCTTCCAATCGTGGAATGACCACGGTCAGCAGCTGCAGGATGATGCTAGCGGTGATGTAGGGCATGATGCCCAGAGCGAAGATCGCCAGCTGCAGCAGCGCTCCGCCGGAGAAAAGGTTGATCAGGGAGTACAGGCCCTGCTGCTCACCGGTGGCCGCCTGCTTCAGACAGAAGTCCACCTGCTTCACATTGACGTTAGGCGTCGGAATGATCGAGCCAAGTCGGAAGACTGCGAGGATGGCGAGGGTAAAGAAGATCTTCTTACGCAGGTCCGGGGTTCGGAACGCATTGGCAAAGGCCGCGAGCACCCGTGCCTCCCTTTCTCTTGACAATCCTGTACGCCGCGCTGAACTGCTGGCGCCTGGCCACTCTAGGCGACTTACGCGAACAAGACCGACTGACCTTATCAAGAACCGACTCCGAACCCCGCATCATCTCGATGCCCCCAGGAGAAGCCATTCCCTGAAAACTTCACTCTAGGTGTCCGAGAGCAGAGCCCGCTACGCTCAGCGGGCCGGACCGAATCACCGCTGGAGTGAGCTTTTGAGGGATCCATACCGTCTTGTCGCAAAAAGGGGGCCCATGCCGTGATTGTGAAGCGCCGGGCAGCAGGTCTGACCACCGCGCTGGCCTGCTTGCTCGTTCTGGCTGTGTTGCTTGCTCCAAACGAGCTCGGCCGGCTGACCGCAGGCACATTTGTCAGCGTCCCGCTGGAGATGCTGCTCGGCGGGACCTTTTTGCTGCTGTTGCCCCAGAAGCCTCGATCAGTCGTGGCGCCGCTCTTTGGAGTGGCGCTCGGCCTGCTGGCCATCATGAAGCTCCTCGACATGGGATTCATGGCTGTTTTTGCTCGGCCGTTCGACCCGGCGGTGGACTGGACGCTGCTGAATGACGCCATGAGGTTTCTCTCCGGCGCAATCGGCCCATTCTCAGCGATCGGCTGCCTCACGGCAGCCGTCATCTGCTGCACCAGCTTGCTCATCATCATGGCTAAGTCGGTGCAGCGGCTGGCCCGCGCGGCAGCTGGCCACAACGTGGCTGCGAGCCGCGCCGCCGTTGTCCTCGCCGCAATCTGGCTCGGCTCGGCAGTGTTCGGCGCCCAAATCATTCCCGGGACTCCCCTGGCAGGCGCGAGCTCAGCGGAATATCTGCACCACCGACAACCACCGGCGACCACCGACCTAGACGACCCGGCCAATGCAGCCGCCGACGCCCATCTAGATTCCTTCGCCAATACGCCTGACGATCAACTGTTGACGGCGTTGCGCGGCAAGGATGTCGTTTTTGCCTTCGTCGAGAGCTATGGCCGTAGTGCCATCGAGGATCCAGAATTCGCATCGCAGGTCGGCGGGGTGCTCGACGCCGGGAATCGTCGGCTACGCGCAGCCGGCTTCGACTCCCGTAGTGCCTACCTAACCTCACCAACAGCTGGCGGCGGCAGTTGGCTGGCGCACGGCACTTTGCTGTCCGGCATGTGGGTCGACAAGCAGCAGCGCTACGACGAGCTCGCTAGCAGCCCGCGCCTGACCCTGACCAAGGCGTTCCGCCGCGCGGGTTGGCGCACGGTTGGTGTCATGCCGGGCAATGACACCGGTTGGTCGGAGAGTCAATCTCTGGGCTATGACCGGATCTACGACGCCAAGGACATGGGATACCGCGGCCCACGGTTCAGCTGGGCTGCCATGCCCGATCAATACACCCTGTTGAGATTTCAACAAACCGAGCATGCTGAACGAAACCGGCAGCCTGTCATGGCAGAGATCACGCTCGTCTCCAGCCATGCCCCATGGGAGCCCATCCCACGAATGATCAACTGGGATGACGTCGGCGACGGCTCTGTCTTCAACGGCATGGCCACCACGGAGGAACCGCCGGAGGCGATTCTGACGCGAAAATCGGGGCGGGTACGTGCCGACTACCGAGCCGCCATCGAATACTCGCTGAACGGCCTCATCTCTTATCTGGAGACATACGGCGATGAGAATCTGGTGATCATCTTCTTGGGTGATCATCAGCCCTCACCGATCGTGACTGGTTACGGAGTCAGCCGAGACGTACCGATCACCATCGTCGCCCGCGACCGAGCTGTGCTCTCGCGAATCTCAACCTGGGGCTGGCAGCCCGGCCTAAAGCCCAATTCACAAGCACCTGTTTGGCGGATGGACGCCTTCCGCGACCGATTCCTGAACGCGTTCGGCCCGCAGATTCAGAGGATCAGTCATCGTCACTGACTGAGTGCATGATGAGCATCGATGCGGAGGTCTGGCGCGCCACCTTTTCGCTTCACGCCCCACCTTCTCCCTTGACGCTCCACATATAGGTGGGGCGTCAAGGGAGAAGGTGGGTCGCCAGCTGCCATTCCCGGCTGATGCGGTATGTACCGTCTAGCTGATTCAGACCTCGGTACTGCTGCCACCTGCGGCAGCGATCTTCTCCTTCGCCGAGGCAGAGAACGCGTCTGCCGTCACGTGCAGCGCGACGGAGATGTTGCCGGTGCCAAGGATCTTGACCCGCGAGCCGCGGCGTACGGCTCCCGTTGCAACGAGATCGGATACGCCGATGGTGGTGCCGCCCTCAGGGAACAACTGCCCGAGACGATCCAGGTTGACGACCTGGTATTCCTCGCGGAACGGGTTTTTGAAGCCACGCAACTTGGGCAGCCGCATGTGCAGCGGCATCTGACCGCCCTCGAAGTTCTCTGGAATGTTGTGACGGGCGCCTGAGCCCTTGGTGCCACGACCGGCCGTCTTACCCCGCCTGCCGGCCTCGCCGCGGCCCACCCGGATCTTTGCTTTCTTGGCTCCCGGCGCCGGCCGAAGGTGATGAACCTTGAGCGTCATGTCAGTCGACCTCCTCTACGGCCACCAAATGGGCAACCGTCTTGATCATCCCGCGTACTTCCGGCCGATCCTCGCGCGTCGAGGCATCACCGACGCGCTTCAAACCCAAGGTGCGCAAGGTGTCCCGCTGGTACTGCTTGCCGCCAACGGCACTGCGCACCTGGCGAATCTGCAACTGAGTCATGCGCTCGCCGCCTCACGGGCCCGCAACAAAGCGGCTGGCGTCACATCTTCTACGGCCTTGCCGCGGCGCTTGGCCACAGCCTCGGGCTGCTCCAGACTCTGGAGCGCGGCAACCGTGGCATGTACCACATTGATGGCGTTAGGCGAACCGAGGGACTTCGCCAAGACATCGCGTACGCCGGCGCACTCCAGCACCGCACGGGCAGAGCCACCAGCGATCACACCGGTACCAGGAGAGGCAGGACGCAGCAGGACCACACCGGCGGCCTTCTCGCCCTGCACCGGATGGGGGATCGTGCCTTGAATCCGCGGCACATTGAAGAAGTGTTTCTTGGCCTCCTCGACACCCTTGGCGATCGCCGCAGGCACCTCCTTAGCCTTGCCATAGCCCACGCCGACATTGCCGTCGCCGTCGCCGACTACGACCAGCGCTGTGAAGGAGAACCGGCGGCCACCCTTGACAACCTTGGCCACTCGGTTGATCGCCACCACACGCTCGATGTAGTTGCTCTTCTCGGGGGCCGGGCCACGACGATCGTCACGGCCGCGACGCTCCCCGCCGGCACCACTACCGCGGCGCTGGGTTCCAGTCAATTCCTTCTACCTTTCGTTCTTCCGCTTGCATGACGAGCCTCGGTCGCGCGAGCAGTGCCTAAAAACCCAGCCCGCCCTCGCGGGCTCCGTCTGCGAGCGCGGCGACGCGCCCGTGGTATTTGTAGCCGGCGCGGTCGAAAACCACCTTCTCGATGCCGGCCGCCTTGGCACGCTCGGCAAGGAGACCGCCAACCTGCTTAGCCTTCTCCGACTTATCCCCGCTCGCCGTTCGCAGCGCCGCTTCCATGGTGGAGGCAGAGGCAAGCGTACGTCCCAGCGTGTCGTCGATCACCTGGGCGGAGATGTGCCGCGCTGAGCGAGTCACCACGAGTCGCGGACGCTGCGGCCCACCAAACACCTTCTTGCGTACGCGAATCTGGCGCCGCGCCCGCGCGGCGCTCTTCGGCGCCATGCGCCTGTGTTGGGACAGCGATACCGCCATCGTCACTTACCAGCCTTTCCAACCTTGCGACGAACGTGCTCGCCCGCGTACCGGACACCTTTGCCCTTGTACGGCTCGGGCTTTCGAATCTTGCGGATGTTCGCCGCAACCTCTCCGACTCGCTGCTTATCGATGCCGAGCACGGAGAACCGCGTTGGGGTTTCGACGTTGAAGGAGATGCCCTCGGGCGCAATGACCTTGACGGGATGGCTGTACCCGAGCGCGAACTCTAGCTCCGTCGGGCCCTTCGAGATGACGCGATAGCCGACGCCGACGATCTCAAGCTTCTTCTCGTAGCCAGTCGTGACACCTGTCACCATGTTCGCGACCAACGTCCGCGTTAGGCCGTGCAGTGACCTGCTCTCCCGTTCGTCGTCGGGCCGAGTGACCTCCAACTCACCGTTATCGCCGCGAGCAACCTTGATCGGCTCGGCAACGCGATGTTCTAGTGCGCCTCTGGGGCCCTGCACCTTGACCAGTTGACCGTCGAGCGTCACCTCGACGCCGGCGGGTATGGCGACCGGCATCTTGCCAATGCGTGACACTTCTCTACCTCCTCGTCCGCACTACTCACCACACGTACGCGACGACTTCGCCGCCCACGCCGTTGCTGTGCGCCTGCTTGTCGGTCAGCAGACCCTGAGACGTCGAAATGATCGCGATGCCGAGCCCGCCGAGCACCTTCGGAAGCGCGCTCGACTTGGCGTACACCCGAAGACCGGGTTTGGAGATCCGGCGTACACCGGCGATCGACCGTTCCCGGTTCTGGCCGTACTTCAAGTTGATCGACAGTGTCTTGCCGACATTGCCCTCTGCTGGCTCGTCGACGGTGTAGCTGGCGATGTAGCCCTCATTGGCCAAGATCTCAGCGATTCCTACCTTGATCTTGCTGTGCGGCATGGTCGCCGTCTCATGGTACGCCTGGTTGGCGTTCCGGATCCGGGTCAGCATGTCCGCGATCGGGTCTGTCATGGTCATGGGTTGGGTGTTCTACTTTCTCGGAGTGGTTTCCCTACGGACCTGTTCCGTTTGGTCTTACCAGGACGATTTCGTGATACCGGGCAGCTCGCCCTGGTGTGCCAACTCCCGCAGACAGATGCGGCACAGGCCGAACTTGCGATAGACCGCCTTGGGCCGGCCGCATCGCTGGCAACGCGTGTAGGCGCGTACCCGAAACTTCGGCTTGCGAGCCTGCTTCACTCTGAGCGCTGTCTTGGCCATAGGTTTCCCTCCTTATCAGTTCGCCCGAAACGGGAAGCCCAGATGGCGCAGCAGCGCCCGGCCCTCGTCGTCGTTGGCCGCCGTGGTGACAAACGTGATGTCCATACCGCGTACTCGATCGATCCTGTCCTGGTTGATCTCGTGGAACATCACCTGCTCGTTGAGACCGAAGGTGTAGTTGCCCTTGCCGTCGAACTGCTTGGGCGACAGGCCGCGGAAGTCCCGGATACGTGGCAGCGCCAAGGTCAGCAGCCGGTCGGCGAACTCCCACATGCGCGTACCGCGCAAGGTCACATGCGCGCCAATCGGCATGGCCGCACGGAGCTTGAACTGTGCAATGGACTTCCGTGCCCGGGTCACCACAGGCTTCTGGCCGGTGATTGTTGCCAGATCGCGGACCGCGCCGTCGATCAGCTTCGAGTCCCGTGCCGCCTCGCCGACGCCCATATTCACCACGATCTTAACCAGATTGGGCGTTTGCATGACGTTGGAGATCTTGAACTCTTCGCGCAGCGCAGGCGCGATCTCATCGCGATAGCGCTGCTGCAGCCTGGGCAAGGCGCGTTCGGTGGTCGGAGTCGTCATTAGGCCTCCTCGCCGGTTGCCCGAGCAATCCGTACGCTGCGGGTGGATTTGTACTCGGAGCCGTCGGGACGACGTTTGGTCACCTCGACGCGGTCATAGCCAATCCGCGTAACGACTTCTTCGCCCTCGGAGTTCTTCACAACCAGCTGCACGTTGGAGGCGTGGATCGGCGCCTCCGAGGAGACGATTCCGCCCTTCGTGGTCTGGCGGGCTTGCGGCTGCGCGGCGGTGTCACGGAGGTGGCGCTTGACGATGTTGACCCCGGCAACGGTGACCTTGTTACGGTCGGGATAGACCGCGATCACCTCCCCGATCAATCCGCGATCTTTGCCGCTGATCACCTTGACGCGGTCACCCTTACGGATGTGCAAGCTGCGCTTCTTCTCAGTGTTCTTTTCTAGGTTCTTTTCAGGCATGGTTACAGCACCTCCGGTGCTAGCGAGATGATCCGCATAAACCGCTTCTCGCGCAGCTCACGTCCAACCGGGCCGAAGATGCGGGTACCGCGCGGCTCGCCGTCATTCCTCAAGATCACCGCGGCGTTCTCGTCGAACTTGATGTAGGAACCGTCCGCGCGACGATGCTCCTTGGCGGTCCGTACGACCACCGCCTTGACGATCTCGCCCTTCTTGACGTTGCCGCCCGGGATGGCGTCCTTGACCGTAGCGACGATGATGTCGCCGATGCCCGCATACCGGCGCGCGGATCCGCCGAGCACCCGGATGCACAAGATCTCCTTGGCACCGGTGTTGTCGGCGACCTTGAGCCGCGACTCCTGCTGGATCATCTTCTACTACTTCGCTTTCTCGACGATTTCGACGAGGCGCCAGCGCTTGGTTGCGCTGATCGGCCGGGTTTCCATGACGCGTACGCGATCACCGACGGCGGCGGCGTTCTTCTCGTCGTGTGCCTTGAGCCGGCTGGTCTGGCGCAACACCTTGCCGTAGAGGCGGTGCTTCACCATGGCCTCGACCGTGACCACAATCGTCTTGTCCATCTTGTCGCCGATCACATAGCCCTCGCGGACCTTGCGCCGCCCGCGCTCAGCGTCGGGCACATCAGCACGCCCGCGGTCCTCGATGGGCTCTGTGCTTTCACTCATTCCTCAACCTCCTGGGCATCCGGATCATCGATGATGCCGAGGTCGCGCTCGGTGATCACCGTGTAGATCCGCGCAATGTCTTTGCGTACGGCGCGCAGTCGACCGTGGGACTCAAGCTGGCCCGTGGCGGACTGAAACCGGAGTGTGAAGAGCTCTTCCTTCAGCTCGTTCACCTTGGTCGTCAGCTCGCTACGAGTCAGGCCACGCAGCTCGGCGGCAGTTGTCGCCTTGGCCATCAGATCTCACCTGCCTCACGCTTGATGAACCGCGCCTTCATCGGCAGCTTGTGGATCGCCAGACGCATTGCCTCGCGCGCCACGTCCTCATTGACCCCGGAAAGCTCAAAGAGCACTCGGCCAGGCTTTACATTGGCGATCCACCACTCCGGCGAACCCTTCCCAGAACCCATCCGGGTCTCAGCCGGCTTCTTAGTGAGCGGACGATCCGGATAGACGTTGATCCAGACCTTTCCGCCTCGCTTGATGTGACGCGTCATCGCGATACGCGCGGACTCGATCTGGCGGTTTGTGAGGTAACCACCCTCTAGCGCCTGAATGCCGTAGTCGCCAAACGCCAGCCTGGTACCGCCCTTGGCCGTCCCGGTCCGCCCGGGATGGTGCTGCTTGCGGAACTTAACTTTGCGTGGAACCAACACCGCTCAGCCCTCCTGTCCCGACGTCTCGGCGGGCGCCGCAGCACCAACTTCGGCCGGTACCGCCTCGGGCACCCCTGTATCAGGGGCAACCTCGGGCACGGTCTCCGGAGGAGTCGCTTCAGGTGCCCCTTCACGCCGTCGCGTACCCCGCTCCGGTCGCTCCCCGCGCTCCGGTCGGTCCCCCCGCGCCGGCCGATCACCGCGACCAGGACGGCCTGGCCGGGTCCGTCCACCGGCGGCATTGCGGGCCGCCTTCTGAGCCGCCCGCTCGGCACGGGTGCCTGATACATCGCCCTTGTAGATCCAGACCTTCACCCCGATCCGACCGAACGTGGTCTTGGCCTCGTGGAAGCCGTAATCGATGTCGGCACGCAGGGTGTGCAGCGGCACCTGGCCTTCACGGTAAAACTCCGAACGACTCATCTCGGCTCCACCGAGACGGCCCGAGCACTGAATCCGGATACCCCGAGCGCCGGAACGCATGGCACTTTGCTGTGCCTTACGCATGGCACGCCGGAACTGCACTCTGGAGGCCAGCTGCTCAGCCACGCCCTGGGCCACGAGCTGCGCATCGGTCTCTGGGTTCTTGACCTCCAAGATGTTCAGCTGCACCTGCTTACCGGTGAGCTTCTCCAAGTCCCCGCGGACTCGCTCTGCCTCGGCTCCGTTGCGCCCGATCACGATCCCGGGCCGCGCCGTGTAGATGTCCACGCGGACCCGATCGCGAGTGCGCTCGATCTCTACCGAGGAAATGCCGGCTCGCTCCAAGCCCTTGGTCAGCATCCGGCGAATCTTGACGTCCTCGCCGATGTAGTTGGAGTAGAGCTTGTCTGCATACCAGCGGCTCTTGTGATCAGTAGTGATGCCGAGCCGGAAACCGTGCGGATTGATCTTCTGACCCATGCTCACTTCTCCTTCGAGCGGGTGTTTGCCGGCCCGCGGGTCGCGGCTTCGGTTCGGGGTTCGACGACAACGGTGATGTGGCTCGACCGCTTGAGAATGCGTCCCCAGCCGCCGCGAGCTCGCGGACGAATACGTCGCAAGGTGACCCCTTCATCCACGAAGGCCTGCGACACATACAGATCTCCGCGCCTCAAGTTGTCGGTGCGCTCCGCGTTGGCCACCGCACTCGCAATCACCTTGTAGACCGGCTCGCTCGCCGCCTGGGGGCTGAACTTGCACGTGTTCAGCGCATCTTCCACGTCCATGCCGCGAACCAGATCGACGACACGGCGCACCTTCGGCGGCGACAGCCGGACCTGGCGTGCGATCGCGTACGAACCGGGACGGTCGCCGAGCAACGCCTGTCGGCGGGTAGGACGTACGTCCTTGCTCATCTGTTCAGATTCCTTCTCTGCCTAGCGGCGCCGGGACTTCCGGTCATCCTTGACATGGCCACGGAAGGTCCGCGTAGGCGCGAACTCTCCCAGCTTGTGGCCGACCATCATCTCGGTGATGAACACCGGCACATGCCTGCGGCCGTCGTGTACGGCGATCGTGTGGCCGATCATGTCGGGCACGATCATGGAACGGCGTGACCAGGTCTTGATCACGTTCTTGGTGCCGCGCGTGTTCTGCACCTCGACCTTCTTGGCGAGGTGATCATCGACGAACGGTCCCTTCTTCAGACTGCGTGGCATGTTGTTGTCGTTGCTCCTGCTCAGCGTTTCTTGCCGGTCTTACGGCGACGGATGATCATGCGAGAACTTGCCTTGTTCTTGTCTCGGGTTCGGCCCTCGGGCTGCCCCCACGGTGAAACGGGATGACGGCCACCGGAGGTCTTGCCCTCTCCGCCGCCATGCGGGTGATCAATTGGGTTCATCGCCACGCCGCGGACGCTGGGACGCTTCCCCTTCCAGCGGTTGCGGCCAGCCTTGCCCCAGCTGATGTTGGACTGCTCGGCATTTCCGACCTCACCGACCGTTGCGCGGCAGCGCACGTCGACCATCCGCATTTCCCCGGACGGCATGCGGAGCGTGGCGTTTTTGCCCTCGCGAGCCACCAGCTGGATGCTCGAACCGGCGGAACGCGCGAGCTTCGCACCACCACCCGGGCGCAGTTCCACTGCATGGACCGTGGTACCGACGGGGATGTTGCGTAGCGGCAGGTTGTTGCCTGGCCGAATGTCGGCACGCTCGCCGGCCTCGACCTCACTGCCCTGCCGCAGCCCCTCGGGCGCGATGATGTAGCGCTTCTCGCCGTCGGCGAAGTGCAGCAGCGCGATCCGGGCCGTGCGGTTCGGGTCGTACTCGATGTGGGCGACCTTGGCCGGCACGCCATCCTTGTCGTAACGCTTGAAGTCGACCAGCCGGTACGCCTGCTTGTGTCCACCACCGATGTGCCGAGTGGTGATCTTGCCGGCGTTGTTCCGACCACCTGTCTTGGGGCTCGGTACGACCAGCGACTTCTCCGGTGTTGATCGAGTCAGCTCGACAAAGTCCGCGACGCTGCTGCCGCGCCGGCCCGGCGTCGTCGGCTTGTACTTACGGATAGCCATGTGATCTTCCTTGTCTTACCTGATCAGCTGCCTGGCGAGGAGAAGATGTCGATGCGCTCGCCGGGGGCGACCGTCACAATCGCTCGTTTGGTGTCGGGGCGCTTGCCAGAGCCGTACCTGGTACGCCGCTTCTTACCAGGCCGGTTCAGCGTGTTCACCTCTGTCACCCGAACCTTGAAGATCGCTTCCACTGCGATCTTGATCTCGGTCTTGTTCGCATCGGGCGCAACCAAGAAGGTGTACTTGTTCTCATCCAGGAGTCCGTAGCTCTTCTCGCTCACCACCGGCGCGAGCAAAATGTCGCGATGATCATGGATCTTGACGCTGCTGCTCATTTCTGGTCCTCCTTCGCCGAGGCGCGATCGACGTACGCCTGCAGCGCAGCCGAAGTGAAGACCACCTCGTCACTGACCAGCACGTCGTAGGCATTCAGCTGGTCGACCGAGATCGCGTGCACTTTGGCCACATTGCGCAAGCTCAGCCATGCCAGATCCTCATCCCGATGGATCACGACGAGGACCTTGTTGGAGGCGGTAACGGCGCCCAATGCCGTGAGCGCTGTCTTGGTGGACGGCGTATCGCCGGAAGCCAATTCCGCAACCACGTGAACGCGGCCCTCGCGAGCTCGGTCGGACAACGCCCCGCGAAGTGCTGCGGTGATCATCTTCTTCGGCGTGCGCTGCGCGTAGTTGCGCGGCTGCGGTCCATGGACTGTGCCGCCGCCGATGAACTGGGGCGCCCGCCTCGAACCCTGTCGAGCGCGGCCGGTGCCCTTCTGACGCCAAGGCTTCGCGCCACCGCCACGTACCTCGCCCCGGGTTTTGGTGGCGTGAGTGCCTTGGCGGGCTGCCGCAAGCTGAGCTGTAACCACCTGATGGATCAGCGGAATGTTCGCTGGTACATCGAAAAGCTCGGCAGGCAGCTCGGCGGTTCCAGACTTGACGCCGTTAGCATCAACGACGTCGACGGTACGAGTCTCGCTCATGCCGCAGCTCCCTTCTTGGCCGCGGTCCGCAACACCACGAGGCCGCCTTTGTTGCCGGGAATGGCGCCCTTGATCAAGATCAGTCCGCGCTCGGCGTCGACGCCATGGACTACCAGGTTTTGCACGGTGACACGCTCGGCACCCATCCGACCTGCCATTCGCAGGCCCTTGAACACCCGCCCCGGCGTAGCGCACCCGCCGATCGAACCTGGTGCCCGGTGCTTACGATGCACGCCGTGGGACGCGCGCAGGCCAGCAAAGCCGTGCCGCTTCATCACACCAGCGGTGCCCTTTCCCTTGCTGACACCCGTCACATCGATGACGTCTCCGGCTGAGAACACCTCAGCGGTGAGCTCCTGTCCCAGGGTGTACTCGCTGGCATCGCTGGTCCGGATCTCGACCAGATGCTTCCGCGGCGTTACGCCTGCTTTGTCGAAGTGGCCGGCGCTGGGTTTGGTGAGCTGCTTTGCCTTGATCGCGCCGAAGCCAAGCTGCACCGCTGAATAACCGCCGCTCTCTGGCGTCCGCACCTGGGTCACCACGCACGGCCCAGCCTGAACGACGGTCACTGGCACAATACGGTTCTTCTCATCCCACAGCTGGGTCATGCCGAGCTTCGTGCCCAGCAGTCCCTTCACTGCGCGTTCTGTCTTAATGGCGGTCATCGTGATCAATCCTCAGAGCTTGATCTCAATGTCGACACCAGCCGGCAGGTCGAGCCGCATCAAAGAGTCGACGGTCTTGGGAGTCGGGTCGATGATGTCGATGAGACGCTTGTGCGTCCGCATCTCGAAGTGCTCCCGGCTGTCCTTGTACTTATGCGGTGAGCGGATGACGCAGTAGACATTCTTTTCCGTAGGCAATGGCACCGGCCCGGCAACCTTTGCTCCGGTACGCGTCACAGTGTCGACGATTTTGCGCGCCGACGAATCGATGACCTCGTGGTCGTAGGCCTTGAGCCTGATGCGGATCTTTTGTCCCGCCACCGTTCATCCTTCTTCTCGTCTTTTAGTCGAGGCCCCGACCCCCGCGGTCGGGTGTGTCGGCCAGGCTTGGCATACCACACCCGTCACTTGCGTGCTGAGGAGGTGGCCCGGCCCTGGACGGGGCGTCCAGGCAACCGAGCAATCTGAGGATCTCGCGGTTCGGCGAACATGCAATCAGGCTCTAAGATCAGGCCCGACAGGCATGGTTCACCCCGGCGACCCCGTCGGAGCAACCTGACGATTCTGTCAGAGTCCTCCGGTCAGATCAAATTTTGACGGTTGGCTACCGAGGATTGGCGCAGCTGCCAGATGACGCTCCGACTAAATGACCAGCACAGCAAAGCCAGGGCTGTCAGCAGAAAAGCGGTTGGCACCCAGTGCGCGCCGTGGGTCAAGCCGAAGGCAAGTGCGGCGAGCGGATCACGCAGTAGACGTTCTTCTCCGTGGGCAGCGGCACCGGGCCAGCGACCTTGGCACCCGTCCGGGTGACCGTGTCGACGATCTTGCGCGCCGAGGAGTCGATCACCTCGTGGTCGTAGGCCTTCAGCCGAATGCGGATCTTCTGTCCCGCCACAGTTCGTCCTTCTCTCGTACCGCCGGTATGTCCGACCCACGCGGTC
>Ga0126312_10000710_pt1 | contig 20684 bp, 24 predicted proteins | sample Plot104A_FD_92537 | JGI IMG/M metagenome (GOLD analysis project Ga0126312, IMG submission 92537) | Serpentine soil microbial communities from UC McLaughlin Reserve, CA, USA - Plot104A | ecosystem: Environmental > Terrestrial > Soil > Grasslands | place: USA: UC McLaughlin Reserve, Lake County...
AGGAGCAGGCAGACCAGCGCCACAATGGCAGCGATAAACGGGATGCCGAAGCCCATCACACCCACGATCGCGAGCACGAAGCCGACGGCGGCGACAATCCCGGCGGCTCCCCCGGCCACGGCGAGCCGGTAGGCACGCTGCTCCCGGGAGCGTCGCGAGGGCGGTCCGCCTGAGGATGGTGTGAGTCCCACGCCCTGAACCGTAGTCAGTCGGCGCCGAGGAGGCGGTGGTCGAAGCCCGCGGGAGCGTGGATGTTCAGGACGCGGGTGGGGCGGTCGAGGGCGTTGCGGAAGGTGTGGTCGACCCCCGGCGGCACCAGCACGAACGTGCCCGCGGGCGCCGCGAGGTCGCCCTCGTCGAGCAGGAACGTGAGCTCGCCGTCGAGCACGTAGAACGCGTCGTCCTCGTCCGCGTGCACGTGCGGCTCCGGCCCGTCCGCGTTCGGCGCCATGGTGATGACGCTGACGTTGAGCCGCGGCGAGTGCTCGCTCAACCCGAGGAACTCGACGTTGCCGGTGCGCACGCCCGCGCCCGGCGGGATGACGACAGCCCGGTCCACGCGTCAAGGGAGCATCAAGGCTCGCACCGCGGCCGTCAAGGACCCGCGCCCGGGATGGGCTACCGCTTCACGCGGGCGGAGAGCGGCTAGTACGTCAGCGTCGAGTCGGCCCAAGTGGCGAGCTCGACGAGCTTCGTTGGCGGCGCCATCTCGGCGCCCTCCGCGACCGCGTCGGGCTCGAGGCCGCGGGCGTTGCTCGACATGCCCGACAGGAAGATCGGCACCCCGGCCGTGACGAGCGCCTGCCAGTGCTCGCCGAAGCTGCCGGTGCCGACGCCCTGGACGGTCGAGGCGGTTGCCGGGCGCGCGTAGTGGACGCCGTCGCCGGCGATGAAGACCTGGACGTCGTGGCCCTCGTCGACCGCGGTGCGCGCCACGAGCAGGGCGAGCGCGCCGCGCGTGGGGTTCTCCGGGCCGGTCGCGAGATGCACGAGCAGCTTCGCCATCAGGGACCGTCCTCCCCCATTCCGGGATGAACGCCGCGCAGGACGGTCTGGCCCTCCTGGAGCTTGTGCAGCAGGTCGATCAGCAAGTCGCGCTCCTCGCGATTAATTCCGGCGCACAGCCGGGTCTCATAGTCGATGGCAATCTTCCCAGCACGCTCGAGCGCCGTGCGGCCCTTCCTCGTCAGGTACAGCCCGCGCACCCGCCGGTCGTCGGGATCGGCGCGCCGCTCGACGAGGCCTGCCTCCTCGAGGTGGTCCACCAGAGCGACCATGCGGCTGGCCGGCACGGCGAGCCGCTCGGAGAGCGCCTGCTGCGACTGGCCCTCGCTCGCGGCGATGAAGCGCATCAGGAGGAACTCCCGGGGGCCGATCCCCACCGGCTCGAGCGCCTCCAAGAAGGCCTTTGAGGAGAGAAACCCGAGCTGCGAGATGAGGAACCCGACGCTGCGCGGCGGTGTATCCGCCGCCGGCGGCTCGATGCGCAGGTCGTCGGACATCACAAGAAGATTACACCCGAAACTGATTCCTGATATAAACCGTTCCTGAGCGTAATGATTTCAGCCCGGAGGTAGCACACGTGTCTTCCCTGACCCGCTGGGTCCTCGCCCACAAGCGCACCGTCGTACTCACCTGGATTGTCCTGACCATCGCGGGCATCGCTGCCTCCGGCCCGGCCACGGACGCCCTCGATCCCGAGTTCTCAGTCCCGAACAAGGAAGGCTGGGAGACCAACGTCGAGATCGCGAAGCACTACCGCGGCACGGGCGGCGACACCGCGCCGCTGCTCCCGGTCGTGACGCTGCCCGAGGGCACGCGCGCGGACTCGGCGAGCGTGCGGGCGGACCTCGCGAAGGTCGACAGGTCGCTCGAGAAGGCCCTGCCCGGCTCGCGGCTCGCCTCCTATGCCTCGACGGGCGACAAGACGTTCATCTCGAAGGATGGGCGCACCACCTTCGCCGTGATCTACCCCGAGCCCGACCCCGACTCGGCGTTCGGCGAGAACCCGAGGGCGGAGAAGGCGGCGAGCGCGGCGCTGAAGGGCATGACCGTCGCCGGCCAGCCGGTGCACCTGACGGGCTTCGACGCGCTCATCGAGGACAGCGGCGCTGACAGCGACGGCCCTGGCCTGCTGCTCGAGGCGGTGCTCGGCGGGCTGGGCGCGCTCGCGGTGCTGGCCTTCGTGTTCGCCTCGTTCCTGGCGATCGTCCCGATCCTGATGGCCGTCGTGTCGATCATGACGACGTTCCTGCTGCTCCTGGGCCTCACCGAGCTCACCTCGGTCTCGCCGATCGTGCAGTTCCTGATCGCGCTCCTCGGCCTCGGTGTGGCCATCGACTACTCGCTGATCGTCGTGTCGCGCTGGCGCGAGGAGCGCGCCCACGGACGCAGCGGCGACGAGGCCGTGCAGAAGGCGATGGAGACCGCCGGGCGCGCGGTCGTCTTTAGCGGGATCACCGTCGCGATCGGCCTCCTGGCGCTGATCGCCCTGCCGCTCCCCTTCCTCCGATCGATGGGCTACGGCGGGATGCTGATCCCGCTGGTGTCGACGCTCGTCGCTATCACGCTGCTGCCGGTGGTGCTCGCCAAGGCGGGCTCGCGGCTCGACTGGCCGCACTGGCGCACGGACGACAAGGCGAGCCGCGCCTGGACCCGCTGGGCGACGCTCGTGGCCAGGCGCCGCTGGATCGCCGCGTTCGCGGGCATGGCCGTGGTGCTCGCGCTGGTCGTGGCGGCCACCGACCTCCAGCTTGGCGCCTCCGACGCCGATACGGTCGCGAAGTCGGGTGATGCGAGGAACGGCCTCGTGGCGCTCGAGAAGGCCGGCATCGGCGAGGGCGCGCTGCTCCCGCATGAGGTGCTGGTGCATCGCGGCACGGATCCCGGAGCGGTGACGAACGCCGTCGCCCAGATCGAGGGCGTGCACGGCGCCGTGGCGCCTGACAGCCCGCAGTGGCGGCGCGACGGGACGGCGCTCGTCGAGGCCATCCCGGTTCCCGACAGCGGATCGAGCGAGGGCGAGGCGACGCTTGACGGCGTCCGCGACGCCGCGCACGGCGCCGGACCCGACGTGCGCGTCGGCGGCCAGCCCGCCTCGAACGCGGACTTCATCGACGCGGTCTACGGCAGCTTCCCGCTGATGATCGCGCTGATCACCATCACCACGTTCATCCTGCTCGCGCGCGCGTTCCGCTCGCTGCTCCTGCCGGCGAAGGCGATCATCCTGAACGTCCTCAGCATCGCCGCCGCCTGGGGCGTGCTCGTGCTCGTCTGGCAGCACGGCTACGGCTCGGAGGCGATCTGGGACATCCAGGCCACGGGCTCCATCCCCTCCTGGATGCCGCTGATGATCTTCGCGTTCCTGTTCGGGCTCTCGATGGACTACGAGGTGTTCATCCTGGCGCGGATGCGCGAGGAGTTCGACCGCACCGGCTCGACCGAGGCGGCCGTGATCACCGGCATCGGGCGCACCGGACGGCTCGTGACGAGCGCGGCGCTGATCCTGTTCCTCACGTTCGTCGCGATGGCGTCGGGCCCCGGCACCGATCTGAAGATGTTCGCAACGGGCCTCGGAGCCGGCATCCTGCTCGACGCGACCGTCATCCGGGCGCTGATAGTGCCCGCGGTGATCTCGCTGATGGGACGCTGGAACTGGTGGCTGCCGACCTGGCCGGCGCGGCTGCTCCGGGTGGAGCCGTCGCTCCCGCGGCGCGTGGCGACGGCCGACGGCGAGGGCTAGGCTCGCGCCGTGGAGGGCGCGCCCGATCCTCCGCGCGGCGTGGTGCGACTGGCCGGTGGAGCTCGTGACAGAGCACGCCCGCCCGATCATGGCGGGCATTGAGGAAGCGGACAATCCTGGATTAGCCACCCATACGGTGGTCTATCCAGGATTGTTGACTCCTCAGTGCCGTCGTTCGGCAACCGCCAGCGCCCGCTCGTACGCCAGGCGGGACACCTCGACCGCGCCCGCCAGGTCCGCGACCGTGCGCACCGGGACCGTCAGCCAGCCCGAGTCGGGCATGGCCGAGTGCGGCCGCGCGCGGCCGGCCTCGATCAGCTCGTCCCTGAGCGCCCGCGGCAGCGGGATGTCCGCGAAGGCGCCGCGCTCGCCGGCGTCGTGCAGGTGGCCCAGCTGGCGGCGGCCCAGCTGGAACATCGGGCCGCCGAAGCGCGGCTCTGTGGCCAGCTCGACCCCCTCCCAGTTGGCGACCTCGCCCACCAGCGCGTCGACCGCGACGCTTCCGCTGAGCCTTGCGTTCTCGAGCTCTTCGACCGTCATGCGTGAATGATGCAACTTCAAGCGCACTTGAAGTCAAGTGCCGCGTGTGCTTCCATCGAGGGCGTGCCCGAGATACTCACGATCGGCGAGCTGGCCGCGCGAAGCGGCGTGGCTACCTCGGCCCTTCGCTTCTACGAGGAGCGCGGCCTGATCGGCTCCGAGCGCGCCTCCTCGGGCCACCGGCGCTTCAACCGGCCCGTGATCCGTCGCGTGGCGTTCATCGTGTTCGCCCAGCGCGTGGGCCTGAGCCTCGACGAGATCGGCGACGAGCTCGCGAAGCTGCCCGCCGACCGTGTCCCCACCCGCAGCGACTGGGCGAAGCTGTCGACCTCCTGGAGCAGCCGCATCGACGAGCGCATCGCCGAGCTGGAGCGCCTCAAGGAGGGCCTGACCGAGTGCATCGGCTGCGGCTGCCTCTCGCTGGGCCGCTGCCAGCTCGCCAATCCCGGCGACCGCGCCGGGGCCCGCGGCCCCGGCCCGCGCTACTGGCTCGGCGACCCCCGCGACTAGCCGCCTCTGCCCAATCCGGGGTGGGGCCTTTATGTACCGATATGGGCGCATAAAACGCCCAACCCTCTCCCTTCAGTGCCGGTCGTTCGCGCACCTCGTATTTTTGGACTGATGACGGACACGACCTGTCCCAGCTGCGACGCGCCTGCCCCCGCCCGGGCGCGCAGCTGCGCGCGCTGCGGATACCGCTTCGTAGAGGACGCGGGCCCCGCGAGGCGCCCTCCGCGTCCGGGGCCGAGGCAAGTCGCGCTCGGCATCGGCGCGGCGCTGGTTGTCGCGGCAATCGCGCTCGCAGTCGCGGCCCTCGGAGGCGGCGGGGACGAGGACACCGCACGCGGCGCCGCCTCGGGGGCTCACCTGGAGGTCCTGTCGAAGCACCCGCTCTCCACCCGCGCGGCGGAGCGCGCCATCGAGGACCGCTTCATCACGCTCCGCGACGACGACACCGCCGCCGCCCGCTGCTCGGGCCGGATACCGAAGCCCGCGCACTCGGTCCGCCGCTGCCGCCTGCGCTACCCCACCGGGGACGAGCGCATCATCATCCTGCTCACGACCGCCAACGGCGCGGAGGTCATCAGCAAACGCTGATGGGGGGCCACGTGGAGCTCGTCGTCCTCTTCCTGCTCGTCAGCGTGGCCGCGCTCACGGCGCTGGCGCGCTTGCTCCGCGTGCCTTATCCGATCCTGCTGCTGCTCGGCGGCAGCATCGTCGGCTTCGCGCCGGGGGTCCCGGACGTTCAGCTCGAGCCGGACCTCGTGCTGCTGATCTTCCTCCCGCCGCTCCTCTTCAATGCGGCCTACTTCTCGTCTGTGCGCGACCTCCGCTACCACGCGCGCGCGATAACGCTGACCGCGATCGGGCTCGTGCTGGTCACGGCCAGTTCCGTCGCCCTGGTAGCCCACGCGGCGATCGACGGCCTGCCCTGGGCGGCCGCCTTCGCGCTCGGCGCGATCGTCTCGCCCACGGACCCGCTCGCGGCCACGGCGATTGCGCGGCGCCTCAACGTCCCGCGACGGCTCACGGTCGTGATCGAGGGCGAGAGCCTCGTCAACGACGGCACGGCCCTCGTCGCCTACCGCACCGCGGTGAGCGCCGCCGTGGGAGGCAGCTTCGACCTGCTCGACGCCACGGGCGACTTCGTCGTGAACGTTGCCGGCGGCATCGCGATCGGGATCGTCGCGGGCTTAGTGCTCGTGCAGGTGTTCAGGCGGATCGTGGACGACGACCTCGTGGGCGTGGTCACCTCGCTCGCGGCGGGCTACATCGCCTACATCCCGGCCGAGGAGATCGGCGTGTCGGGCGTGCTCGCCGCGGTCACCGTGGGGCTCATCGTCGGCTACCACTCCCCGGACATCTCGACACCCGCCTCGCGCCTCCGCGGCTACGGGTTCTGGGAGGTGCTCGTGCACCTCCTGAACGCGGTGCTGTTCGTGCTGGTCGGGCTGCAGCTGCCGGGCATCCTGTCGGCGCAGGAGCGGTCCGCCGGCGAGCTGATCGCGCTCGCGGCCCTGACCGGAGCGGTCGTCGTCGGCACGCGGCTCCTGTGGGTGAACACGGTCCCCTACCTGCTCCGGGCAATCGACCGGCGGCCGTCCCAGGTCGCGCGGCGCGTCGGCTGGCGCGGGCGCTTCATCGCAGGCTGGAGTGGCCTCCGCGGCTCCGTGTCGCTCGCCGCCGCGCTCGCGCTGCCGCACGGGTTCCCCGAGCGCGACCTGCTGATCTTCCTCACGCTCGCGGTGATCTTCGCCACGCTGGTGGTGCAGGGCCTGACGCTCCCGTACGTGATCCGCCGCCTCGACGTGCAGGACGACGGCGGCGGCGAGCGCGAGGAGCTGCACGCGCGGCGCGAGGCCGCCCAGGCCGCGATCGCGCACCTGCGACGGCTGGGAGACGAGGACTGGACACGCGACGACAGCGTGGACAGGATGATCCGCTACTACGAATTCCGCGACCGCCGGCTGAGCCAGCGCGCGGGCGAGCTCGACGGGGACGAGGAGGACGACCTCGACGAGCGCTCGCGCGGCTACCAGCGCCTGGTGCGCGAGGTGCTGGACGCCCAGCGGAGGCGCGTGGTCGAGCTGCGCAACGAGGGCGCGATCTCCGACGACGTCATGCACGCCCTCGAGCGCGAGCTGGACCTCGAGGACCAGCGGCTCGAGATCTGAGCGGCGTCGGTTCGCCGCCAGACGATCGTCGGATGGCCGTACGCCGAACGGCGGCCAACCCGTTATCCGCGGGCCGTAAACATCGGCACGATGGGCGCATGAACCCCACCGTCCGACAGCTTCAGTCGCTTGGGACCCCGTATCAGCCGAAGCCGCGCAGGGCCGAGCGGCCCGTGCGCGCCCGCGAGAGCAGACGCCTCCGGCGCCTGCTTCCGCTCACGTCTCGCACGGGATCTCAGCTTTGACCACGGTGCCGCGGCCGGCGGGGCTCCTCACGCTGAGCGTCCCGTCGACCGCGGCCACCCGGTCGGCGATGCCGCCCAGGCCCGAGCCGAGCAGGTCCGCCTCGCCGCGGCCGTCGTCTGTCACGGTGACCCGGAGCGCGCCGTCGCGCTGCTCGGCGCAGACCTCGACGGTGCTCGCCTCCGAGTAGCGAGCGGCGTTGGTCAGCGCCTCGGCGACCAGGAAGTAGGCGGCCGCCTCGACGGGCGCCGGCAGGCGCCCGTCCGGCACCGCGACCACCTTGGCGGGGATCCGGGACCGCTCGACCAGCGTCTGGAGCGCCGGCCGCAGGCCGCCCTCGGTGAGGACGACCGGGTGGATCCCCCGAGCGAGCTCGCGCAGCTCGGCTGTGGCCTCCGTGAGCGAGCCGATCGCCGCGTCGAGGAACTCCGCCGCCTCCGCGGGATTGGTCTCGATCTGCCCACGCGCCATCCGCAGGTCCAGCGCCAGCTCCACGAGGCGCTGCTGCGCGCCGTCGTGCAGGTCGCGCTCCAGCCGGCGCCGCGCCGCGTCACCCGCCGTGACGATCCGCGCGCGCGAGGCGCGCAGCTCGGCCTCCGCCTCCTTGCGTTCGGTGATGTCGCGCAGGTAGCCGGCGAAGCCGGCCTCGCCAGGCAGGTCGATCCTCGTGATCGTGAGCTCGACGGGGAAGGTCGAGCCGTCGGCGCGCATGCCCGTTATCTCGATCCGGCGGTCGAGGATCTGGGGGACCTTCGTCTCGAGATAGCGCGCGAAGCCGTGGCGATGGCGGTCTCTCAGCTCCGGCGGGACGATCAGGCTCGCCATGTCGTGCCCCACCGCCTCCGCCGCGGTGTAGCCGAAGGTGCGCTCCGCGGCGGGATTGAACTCGACCACGCGGCCACGGTCGTCGATCGCGATGACGCAGTCGAGCGCGACGTCGAGCATCGCCTGATGGCGCGTCCGCGCCGCGCGAAGGTGCTCGGCGTCGCGGCGCCGCTCGACCGCCTGGCCGATCTGGTCGCCCAGCGTCGCCATGGTGGCCAGGAGCTCCGAGTCGAGCTCGCGCGGCTCGCCGGTGAAGAACTCGACCACCCCGAGCACGCCTCGCGCGCTGCGAAGCGGGAAGCAGAACGCGGCCCGGAGCCCGGCGCGCCGCGCGGCCGGAGCGCGCGGAAAGTTCGGGTCGCTCTGCACGTCCGCGATCCAGGCCGCCTCACCGGTCTCCCACACGCGACCGGGCAGGCCCTCCCCGCGCGCGAGCGTGATGCTCCGCGACAGCGCCACGAAGTCCTCGCCGTCCACGCCGGGCAGGCACCAGGTCTCGCTGCACATCAGCTCGTCGGGCCTGCCGGGCGGCGGCTCCCATGCCGCGCCGAGCTGCCAGGCGAGGCCCTCGCCGATCGCCTCGAGCGCCCGCGCGAGCGCCTCCTGCGGGTCCAGCGTCTCCGCGAGGCTGCGCGCCACGCGGTGCTCCGTCCTGGGCAGGGTGGCCATTGCCCCCAATGATCCTCCGGCGGGCCGCCGGATGCGAGCGCCGCACGCGGAATATCCTGAGCCGATGGCCGACTCGCCCCGGATCCTGCTCTTCGACATCGACGGCACGCTCGTCTCGACGGGAGGCGCCGGCGCGGTCGCGTGGAAGCGCGCCTTCGAGGAGCTCCACGGGATCCCGGCCGACATCGGCGAGTTCACCGACGCGGGCATGACCGATCCGGACGTGGGCGCGAAGACCTTCGAGGCCGTGCTGCACCGCGAGCCGACTCCGCGCGAGCTCGCGCAGCTGATCCAGCGGCGGCTCGAGCACCTGCCGGAGGCGATCGCCGCGAGCGAGGGCTACCGCGTGCTGCCGGGCGTGCCGGAGCGGCTGCGCCAGCTCAGCCGCGACGGTCACCTCCTCGGACTGATCACGGGGAACGGCGACGGCGCCGCCTTCGTGAAGCTCACGCGCGGCGACCTCAGCCGCTGGTTCAGCTTCGGCGCCTACGCCACCGCCGGCGTCGACCGCGCCGGCATCGTGCGGCGCGCCGTGGAGCGCGGTGAGGCGACGCTCGGCTGCGACGTCCCGAACAAGGACATCTTCGTGATCGGCGACACGCCGCTCGACATCAGCGCGGCTCACGCCGTCGACTGCACGGCGATCGCGGTGGCCACCGGGCACTACGACGCAGCCGCGCTGCGCGAGGCGGGCGCCGACCACGTGCTCGAGACGCTCGAGGAGGAGCTCCCGCTGTTACAGTCGACCAACGGCTGAGCAGCACTCAACCGTCACCGATCGATTCCTCGCGGAGCTCGAGGCCACGAGCCGCCGCTATGAGCGGAGGCGCACCGAGCGCGAGGAGGCCCAGCAGATCCTGAAGACGAAGGGCGTGCTCCACGTGGACGACCCGGGGCGCGTCCAGAAGCGGCTCGCGCGGCTGGGGGCGGACTGGAGCCTCGCCATGGCCGTCGAAGGGACTCCCGCAAAGCCGAGCACCGGCCGCAGCCTCGACGTGGAGCTCGAGCCGGCGAGCTTCGACGCCGACGTCCTCGGCCTCGAGCGGCTCATGGGCCGGAACGACCTGGTCGACGTCGGCTTCCTGGAGCGGGGCTACCTCGCCGGCCGCGCGGTCGGGCGCATCGCAGTCGGCCCGCCGGAGGCGCACTACGGCACCGGCTTCATGGTCTCGCCGCGGCTCCTGCTGACGAACAACCACGTGCTCCGGAGCGCCGAGGAGGCGGTCCGCGGCCACGTGGAGTTCAACTTCCAGTCCGGGCTAGACGGCCGCTCGCTCCAGCCCGTCGCCTTCGCCCTCCGGCCCGAGCTCTTCTTCGTGACCAGCCGCGAGCTGGATTTCAGCGTGGTCGCGGTCGCTGACCAGAGCGAGGAGGCGATCGCCCTCTCCGGATTCGGCTGGCTGCGCATGATCGAGCAGGAGGGCAAGGCCATCAAGGGCGAGCTCGTGAACATCATCCAGCACCCGAACGGCGAGCCCAAGCAGCTGGCCCTCCGCGAGAACCGGATCGTCGACGTGCTCGAGCGCTACCTCCAGTACGAGACGGACACGGCACCCGGCTCGTCCGGGTCGCCGGTGTTCAACGATCAGTGGGAGGTCGTCGCCCTCCATCACTCGGGCGTCCCGCTCAAGGACGACCAGGGGAACTATCTGGCGATCGACGGCACCGTCTGGACACGCGACATGGGCGAGCAGCGCCTTGCCTGGAAGGCCAACGAGGGCGTGCGCATCAGCCGCGTGCTCCAGGCGCTGCGCGACCAGGCCCTCACGGGCGCGCCCGACGCGCTGCGCGCGCAGATCTTCGCCGTCGGCCCCGCGCCGGGTTCTGTCCCCGTCGAGCAAAGCGGCGCCACGGCAGCTCCGGTCACCCTCGCCGCCCCGCCGGGGCTGCCGATCACACTGAGCATCACGATAGGGCCGTCGACCACCGCCCCTCCCCAGCCGGTCGTCCAGCCGCCTCCCGCCGGGCCTCCCGCGATCCAGGACGCCCCCGACGTCAACGCCGCGCTGCGAAACGTGGAGGCCGCGCGCGACCTCCCCTACTACGACGGGCCGGCCGACGAGGCCGCGCGCGAGGCCTACTACCAGGGCATCGACGCGAACGGCGCCCCCGAGGCGCTTTACACCGCCCTGCACGAGCTGCTCGACGCGACTCACACCCAGCGCCCGGCGTACAGCCCGTCGCGGCTCGTCTACCCCTGGGTCGACCTCCACGAGGACCGCCTCATCCACAGCATCTACTCGGACCAGACGTTCAGCCCCGAGGAGCTGATACGCGCGGACGCGGGTATCGAGCTCGCTCGCACCGAGCGCCTCCAGGAGCTGGTCCTGCGCGAGTCGGCCGTCGGACCGAACACGCTCGAGGCCGAGTTCGACGCACTCGAGGCCACCCTCCCCTACAACTGCGAGCACGTGGTCCCGCAGTCCTGGTTCCAGAAGAAGGAGCCGATGCGCGGCGATCTGCATCACCTGTTCGCCTGCGAGTCCGGCTGCAACAGCTTCCGCGGGAACTTCCCGTACATCGACTTCCCCGACAGCGACGAGGCGATCCGCGAGCAGTGCGGCCACCGCGAGTCGGACGGCTTCGAGCCCGGTGCCGGAAAGGGCCCGATAGCGCGCGCCACGCTCTACTTCCTGGTGCGCTATCCCGGTTTCGTGGGCGACCCGCCCCAGGAGCTCACCGCGGCGAGGCTCGACATGCTCCTCGACTGGCACCGGAGCAACCCTGTCGGGGACTACGAACGGCATCGCAACGCGGCGATTGCGGCCCTCCAGGGGAACCGCAATCCGCTCGTGGACCACGAGACCTGGGCGGAGCTGATCGACTTCTCCACGGCCTGGGTCAGCGCTTAGCTACACAACTAATGTGGTGCTAACGTCCTCGGACGTGGTGGCCACGGAGTTCACGGAGGCCCTGCACGACTTCTTCCAGGCCGCGCGCCGCGCCCGGGGGCGTGCTGCGCGCGATCCCTCGCCGGACGGGGTCTCGCTGGCGCAGTACCACCTGCTGGAGCCGCTCGCCGGGGGGCCGCGCACCAACCGCGAGCTCGCGGAGCTGGCGGGCATCTCGGCGCCCACCGCCACGCGGATGATCGACGGCCTCCTCCAGCGAGGCCTCGTCACGCGCGTGGAGGACCCGATCGACCGGCGCGCGGTCGTGATCTCGCTGAGCGCGGCGGGCCGCGCCGCCGTCGAGCGCAAAGAAGGCGAGTACGACGCCGTGCGCACTCGCATCGCCGCCGCGCTCGAGCCCCACGAGCAGGAGCTCGCGGCCGACCTGCTGCGCCGGCTCGCCGCGGTGATCGAGGAGCTGTGACCCCTCGCCGGCGTGAGCACGGTCACGGCACCCCGCCAGCACCACAACGTCACGCTCGCGGTGCTGGCCGTGGCGGCGCTCGCCTACGCCCTCCTCCAGACGATGGTGGCCCCGGCACTGCCGGAGATCCAGCACGAGCTCGGCGCGTCGCCCTCCACCGTCACCTGGGTCCTCACGGTCTACCTGTTGAGCGCGTCCGTGACCACGCCGATCCTGGGCCGGCTCGGCGACATGTTCGGGAAGGAGCACATGCTCCTGGCGGTCCTGGGGCTGTTCGCCCTCGGGTCGCTGATCGCCGCGCTGTCCAGCAGCCTCGGGCTTCTCGTGGCCGGCCGCGCGGTTCAGGGCGCCGGCGGCGCGGTGTTCCCGCTCGCGTTCGGCATCATCCGGGACGAGTTCCCGCGTGACCGCGTGGCGACCGGCATCGGCCTGATCTCGGCGACGTTCGGGATCGGCGGCGGCGCGGGACTGGTGCTGAGCGGCCTCATCGTCGACCACCTCTCGTACCGGTGGATCTTCTGGTTCGGCCTGGTCGTTGTCGTGATCGCAATGGTCGCCACGCGCCTGTTCGTCCCGGAGTCGCCGGTGAAGTCGCCGGCGCGCATCGACTTCGCGGGCGCCGCCCTGGCCTCACCTGCCTGCTCCTTGCGGTGAGCGAGGGGAATCGGTGGGGCTGGGGCTCCGCCCCGACGCTGGGCCTGTTCGCCGCCGCCGTGGTGGTGCTCGTTGCCTGGGCGAGCTACGAGCGCCGCGTGCCGGAGCCGCTCGTGGACATCGAGCTGATGCGCGTCCACGGGGTGTGGACCACGAACCTGACGGCCTTCCTGATCGGCTACGGGATGTTCGGCTCGTTCATCCTGATCCCGCAGTTCGTGCAGACGCCCGCGACGGCCGGGTACGGCTTCGGCGCCGGCGTGACGGGCGCGGGCCTGTTCCTGTTGCCGTCCGCGGCGGTGATGCTCGTGGCCGGCCCGCTCGCGGGCACGCTGGGCTCGCGGGTCGGCTCGAAGCTGCCGCTCCTGATCGGCACCGGCTCGGCAGCGGCGAGCTTCCTCTTCCTGTCGGTGGCGCACTCCGAGCAGTGGCAGATCGTGGCCGCGGTGTTCCTGCTCGGCTTCGGCATCGGGATGTCGTTCGCCTCCATGGCGAACCTGATCGTCGAGGCGGTACCACAGCACCAGACCGGCGAGGCCACAGGGATGAACACGATCATGCGCACGGTCGGCGGCGCCTTCGGGGCGCAGATCGCGGCGGCGATCGTCACCGACCACATCGCAGCGGGGAGCCGCTACGCGTCGGAGTCCGGCTTCACCGAGGCATTCGTAATTGGCGCAGTGGCGGTCACGGTCGCCCTCGCGGCCGCCACGTTGATCCCACGGCCCGGGCCCCGGGTTAGGATCGGCCCGGATCCCCTACGGAGGAGTGTTCATGGCCCGAGCCGAATCGAAGATCAAAGAGGGCGCCGCCCCGTACCTCGAGCAGGGTGAGGAGGTGCTCGCCGCGATCGTCGCGCGCCCGCGCGGCTGGACGCAGTCGACCGCCTCACCGGGCGGCGGTGTCGCGGCCGGGCTCATCGGCGGGGCCATCGGGGGGAAGAAGCAGCAGCAGAACGTCGAGGCGGCGGAGGAGTCCGGCTTCGAGATCGCGAGCCCCATGGCACTCGCGGTCACGGACCGGCGGATCCTGTCCCTGAAGATCAGCAATCCTGTCGGGCTCGGTATCGGCGGCGACGTCAAGGAGCTCGTCAGCGCGGGCCCGCTCAGCGACGTCGACTCGATCGAGGTGAAGCGCCTCGCCGTCGGCAAGACCGTCACCGTGACGGTGCGCGGGACCCCGTTCGTGCTCGAGGTCGGCGCCGGGGCGAACGCGAAGGGAGTGGCCGAGGAGTTCGAGCGGGCGAAGGCCACGGCCTAGCTTTTTTCAGCTTCCTCAGCGCATAGCGGCCCCGCGCCTAGGCGCAGTTCAGGGCGGCGAGGGCTTCGCGGGTGTCCACGACGCGGCCGAACTCCGGGTCGAGGTTGCTCGCGGTCACGCGCGAGAGCTCGTCCGCGGTGATCGTGCCGCCGCCGTGCGCCGGCAGGTCGAACGTGTGCGTCGCGTCGAGGACGAAGTCGGTCTCGAAGCCGAGGTTGGCCGCGACCCTGGCCGTCGTCTCGCAGCACATGTTCGTCTGGATGCCGCAGACGGCGACACGTTCGATGCCCTCGGAGCGCAGCCAGGCGGCGAGGTCGGGCTCGCCGTGGAACGAGGAGTTCACGCTCTTGACGACGAGGAGATCCGGCTCACCGTCGACGAGGTCCCGGAAGTCATTGCCGCGCTGGCCCGGCGTGAACGGCGAGCCGGGCTCCGCCGAGTCGTGCCGCACGAACACGATCGGCTGGCCGTTCGAGCGCCAGGCCTCGATCAGAGCGGCGATGTTCTGCTCGCAGTCCAGGTTGTTGCGCCTCCCCCAGACCGGGTCGTCGAAGCCCTGCTGGACGTCGACCACGATCAGCGCGACCCGGTCCACCTCAGCTCCCCTGCGCCTTCGCGTTCGCCACGAAGCCGCGCACGTCGGCCGCCGGCTCGGAGTAGGCGTCGCCGAGCGAGTCCTCGACGGCGGTCATGTACTCCTCCGCCCAGGCGGGGAACTCGTAGTCGACCGCACGCAGGAACTCGAGCGTCGCCGCCAGCCGGATGTCCGCGATCGAGGGAGTCTCGCCCCCGATGAACGTCCTGCCGTCGAGGAAGAAGGCGTGATACGCCTCGAGCGGCTCCGCGATCGCCGCCTCGGCGTCCTTCTGCGCCTTCGCCTTCATGTCGTCATCCGCCGCGGAGGTCGCCACCTCGCCGGCGTACTGCGGGAATCCGAGCGTGGGATAGGTCGCCCGAGCGACCAGCGGGTACAGCGTCCCGATCAGATAGAACATCGCGCTGTCGACCATCGCCCGCTCACCGGGGTCGGTCGAGTACAGGCGGTCGAGACCGTGCCGGTTGCAGAGGTACTGCATGATCGCGCAGCTCTCCCAGAGCGACCCCCTCGGCAGGCCCTCCTCCTCCAGCAGCGGCGTGAGGTGAGCGGGGTCCTTGGCCAGGAACTCTGGCGTGGTCGTCTGCCCCCAGACGTCCTCCTCCTCGAAGTTGAGCCCCGCGGCGCGGACGAAGACGCGCGCCGTGAGGTTGTTGACGCTCGGCATGAGGACGCTGAGCGTGTTTGACGCCATGGCCACCCTCCTTGTCAAAGACTGCGCATCCGGATGCTATTCGCCCGGCTAGGGCTGGACGATGACCAGCACGAGCGTCACGATCGCGAGCGCGGCGTATCCGGCGCCCACGGTCGTCACGCGGTGTGAGCATGACAGCGGTGGGCTCTTCTCCGGCTGGTCGGTGTGAGCATGACAGCGGTGGGCTCTTCTCCGGCTGGTAGCTTGAATGCATGAGTCACGCAGCAGCGCGCAGCGCCAATCTGCTCGGCAGCGTCGGGTTGGCGGTGGCCGACCGGATTCGCGCTGCGGGCGAGGACGAGCTCGGCCTCGGCGGGTCGGCGCCGGTCGCGATCGTCGCCCTCTCCACCTACCTGGCCGACAAGCCGCTCGAGGAGATCGCCGGCGCGTTCGGGATCACGGCTTCGGCGGTGGTCAGGCTCGTCGACCGGCTGGAGGCCGCGGGCCTGGTCCAGCGCCGGCCGGGGCCGGACGGGCGCCGGGTGTCGGTGCGGCTCACCGCGAAGGGCGACCGGCGCGCGAAGGCCATTCTCGCGCGACGGGAGCGCGAGCTCGACACCGTGCTGGGCGTTCTGACGGCCGCCGAGCAGACGGAGCTCACGCGGCTCCACGAGAAGCTCCTTCAGAGCCTGCCCGACGACGTGGCCGGCGCGGCGCGCGTGTGCCGCTTCTGCGACGTCCACGCCTGCGGCCATTACGACGGCCGCTGCCCGGTCACCCAGGGGATCGACGCGCGGGGCCTCCGGAGCCCGGCCTGAGCGGTCAGCCGCCGCAGACGGGCGCGAGCGGCACCGACGGCTGCGACCTGATGGCCAGTTCGCCCGGACGGCCGCGGACCTTGCAGAAGCCGTAGCGCCCGGTCCGGAAGTCGATGCGGGTGCGGTACGGGTGGCCCAAGACGCCGTTCTTGTTGCCGGACGTGGCGGGGATCTCGCTCGTCACGGCGAGGCACGCGTAGCGCCCGAAGCGCTTCGAGGCGACCCGATCCGCGGGCACGGCGCCGACCCCGGGCGGGTAGGGGCGGCACTCGACGCGCATGATCGACCCGTTGAGCTCGCCCGCCGCGGCGCGCTTGCTCGCGTCCGCGCGGATCGAGGCCGAGGCGGACGCGACCAGCGCCGCTCGCGCCTCGAGGTCCGCCCCCGCCGGCGCGCCGCGCGCGAGGCGCGGGCGCTGCTCGCGCCGGGTGCGCTGGAACTCGAGCAGCTGGATCCTCGCGCTCTCCGCCGCCTCGGCGCGAGCCCGCTCCTCCTTGCCCTGCTGGATCCCCGGGGCGAGGAGGACCGCCAGCGCCACCGCCGCGACCGCGGCGGCCACAACGGCGAGCTTCGCGGCGCGCGGAAGTCGCCGCCAGACGTACGCCGGGAGCTGCGGGAGCCCCGGCAGCGGCTCGTAGCGGTCGTTCAGCTGGCCTTGCACGCACCCGAACAATACATGCATGATGCAGTCAATGCCTGCGGAGGAACCTGCCCATGGCGAGCGGTGTAAAGACCATCGCGTTTATGCGCGACCCTGGGACCATCCTCACCATCGCGCCCGACGGCTCAGATCAGGCCGAGGTTCCTTCGACAAGCCAGCCACCGGAGTGGCCTGGGTGCCCGCTCGATGACCGGCGGCGCGGACGGCGGCCTGAGCCGGCGCCAGCTGCTGGGGCGCGGCGGCGTCGCCGGCGCCTCGGTGGTGGCGGGTGCGGGTGGATACCTCGCGGCTCGGGAGATCGCCGGCCCGGAGGACGGGCACTCGGGCGGGGCGACCGCCTCCGGCCCCGGCTCGGGCGGCCCCCTGTTCGCGCTCGACCCGCGCTTAGTGAACCTCACGACCTTCCTGCTCGCCGGCCACCCGCGGCCGGTGCGGCAGGCGATCGAGCGGCATCGCCGCGCCCTCGACGCGGATGCCGCCCTCTACCTGCGCAAGTCCGAGGTCTCCCTCGAGGAGGCGGCGCGCGCGGCGGTGGCGGGCTACCTGGGCGCCGAGCCCGACCAGATCGCGCTCACCGACTCCACGACCATGGGGCTCGCGCTCGCGTACGCGCGCCTGCGGCTCGAGCCCGGCGACGAGGTCGTGACCTCCGAGCACGACTTCTATGCGACGCACGAGTCGCTCCCGCTGCGCCGGCAGCTCGACGGCGTGACCGTCCGCTACGTGCGGTTGTACGACACGTCGGAGTCGGCCTCCGCGGACGCGATCGCCGAAGCGGTGGCGCGGGCTCTCGGCCCGCGAACGCGCGCCCTCGCGCTCACCTGGGTGCACTCGTCTAGCGGCGTCAAGCTGCCGCTTCGGGAGATCGCCGGCGCCGTCGACGAGGCGAACCGCGGGCGCCGGGAGGCGGAGCGCGTGCTTCTGTGCGTCGACGGCGTGCACGGCTTCGGCGTCGAGGACGCCTCGCCGGTCGAGCTCGGCGTCGACGTGTTCGCGTCCGGCTGCCACAAGTGGCTGTTCGGCCCGCGCGGCACAGGCTTCGTGTGGGCACGTGCGCACGCATGGGCGCGGCTCGCTCCGACGATCCCGTCGTTCGACCCGCGCGCCTACCTCGCCTGGGTCGATGGCAGGAGTCCGGCCGGGGTGCCGCCCGGAGCGCTGATGACGCCCGGCGGCTTTCACTCGTTCGAGCACCGCTGGGCGCTGCCGGAGGCGATCGAGCTCCACACGCGGCTGGGCGGCCGGGCGGAGGTCGCGAGGCGGACGCGAGCCCTGGCCGCCCGCCTGAAGGACGGGCTCGGCGAGCTCGCCGGCGTGCGAGTCCGGACGCCGCGCGACGAGGCGCTGTCCTCAGGCCTCGTCTGCGCCGAGATCGCCGGGGTGGACCCCGGCGAGGCGGTGGACGAGCTGCGCGAGCGCCACCGCGTGATCGCCGGCGTGACCCCATACCGGACCCGCTACCTGAGATTCGGCCCGAGCGTGGCCAACAGCGCCGACGACGTCAAGAGGACCCTCGAGGCCGTCGCGGCCATCGCGCGCTAGCGGCCCGTGAAACGGGGTCTGACCCCGTTTCACGGAACTCTCGGCCGCGTTCGGGCGTAGTCATGGTATGTACGCTCACACCCCAGACGAGCGCGCGGCGCGGGTGCTCGTGGTCGCCTGCCGCACGGCGGCCGACGACGCCCTGATGCATGCGGTCAGGCGGCGCGCGGCGGTCTCCCCCTCCCAGTTCACCCTGATCGTTCCCCGGCCCTGTCAGGGGCTTCACCGCGTGGTGGATCCCGAGGATCACGGCTGGCGCGAGGCTCAGACGGTCATCGACACGGCCTGCCCGCTCCTCGCGGACGCGGCGGGCTCGGAGGTGCATGGCCTGATCGGCTCGCACGACCCGGTCGCCGCGGTCGAGGACGCGCTGAACGTCCACGGGTTCGACGAGGCGATCGTCTCGACGCTCCCCGCGCACCTCTCGCGCTGGCTGCACCTGGACCTGCCCAGCAAGGTCGCCGGCATGGGCGTCCCGGTCACGAGGGTGACCGGGACCGGGACCGGAGCCGCGGAGCGCGCCCTGGACGAGCCGCGCGACGCCGCCTAGCTAGCCACTATCCGCTGCCCGGCGATCCGTTGCCGAGCGCGCGGGCCACGATCCGGCCGCCGCGCTCGGCGACCGGCGCCGTGGGGACCGGGTCGCGAGCGGGGCCCCGCTCGGGGACGCCCGTGCGAATGTCGAAGGTCGAGCTGTGACACGGGCAGGTCAGGGCGCCGCCCCCGCCGTAGGCGAGGTCGCAGCCCGCGTGCGTGCACACAGCGCCGAGCGCGAACAGCTCGCCGTCCTTCGTCCTCACGACGATCGCCGGGTCGCCCGTGGCGGGATCCGCGTAGGGCAGCGACTGCCCTGGCGCGAGCGCCCGCGCCGGGCCGAGGTCGGCCGCGCCGGTGGAACCCCCGCCCGCGGAGCCCGCGCCCGCCTCCGCGCCCCGCAGGCGGGGGCGTGCCTGCGCGGTCGCCTGGAAGCTGCCGCGGGCGAGCGTCGAGACGGCGGCCGCGCCGGCCGTCAGTAGGCCGGCCAAGCCCAGCACGTGAGCGAGCAGCGCCCGCCGGCTGAGCGCGGGCCCGCGCCGGAGCTGCGGCACGGCGATCTCGTGCCCGCGCACGCACGCCGGACGCAGGCCGAGCGAGCGGCGCATCAGCAGGTCGCGAATGGTGGGCTGCCCGTCGGCGCCGCTCAGGACGAGCGGCAGCCAGGCGAAGACGAAGACGATGTCCGACCCGAGGAAGTACGGGGTCGTGTGCCACGTGGCCGTCAGGAACAGCACGAGGTTGAGCGCGAGCCCGCCGGCCGCAGCCAGCCTGGTGAGGAAGCCCATCAGCACCAGCACCCCGATGGCGATCTCGAGCAGCGCGACCGCCACGCCCGCGAGCTCCGCGTGGGAGATCGCCGGCTCGAGCAGGATGCCGCCGGGCGTCCCGTCGGCGAACCCGTGGAGCTGCGTCCCGATGTAGGTCGGGCCGTCCGGGTTGAGGAAGCCCGGGTCGCTGAGCTTCTGGATCCCGGCGTAGACGAAGGTCCCGCCGAGGAACAGACGCAGCGGCAGCAGTGCCATCGCCGGGGTGATCGTTGGTCCTCTGAACGGCATCACGTCGAATACGACCGCCGGCGCGATCCGGTTCCCCCGCGCTCGTGATATTCAGGGTGAGTGGAGATCGAGGTCGCCGGAGCGGCGGATGCGGACGCGCTCGCCGCGCTCTTTACGGCGTCGCGGCGAGCCGCGATGCCGTGGCTCCCGCCGCTCCACAGCGCGGCCGAGAATCGGCGCTTCATCGCCGAGCAGGTGATCGGCGCGTCCGACGAGGTGCTCCTCGTGCGGCGCGACGGGCTGCCCGTCGGCTTCCTCGCGCTGCGCGGCGCCATGTGGGTCTTCCAGCGCAACGAGGGCGCACGCGCCTTCTACGCGAAGCACGGCTTCACCGAGGTCGAGCGGACCGACGGCGCCGCCAACGAGGAGCGCGAGCCTGACGTGCTCCTCGCGTGGCCGGGTGCTGCTAAGGACTATCCGCGCCCGTGATCAGCGGATGGTCACCGTCCGCACCGCGCTCTTCCCCGGGAAGTGATCCCGATCTGCGGGGCGGTCGGCCCTGAAGGAGTACGTCCCTCGGGCGAGCTTCCGCTTGAGCAGGAAGGTCGATCGGGGCGACAGCTTGAGCTTCGCGAAGCGCACGAATGAGCCGCCCTTCTGCACCTTGACGATGAGCGCCTGCCCGGGATGGCTCGGCGTGACGCGCCCGGAGAGAATCACCGTGCGGCCCTTCACGCTGGCACTGAGGCTCACCTTCTGGGGGTCGACGAGCGCCACCTTGCTCACACCCGCGAGATGATCTGCGTCCGCGGCCGTGCGCGCCCTGAACTGGTACTTCGCGCGCCGCTTGAGCCGCTTCACGGTGCTGAAGGCCGACTTGCTGTTTGTCTTGAGCTTCGCGAAGTTCACCCAGCGGCCGCCGCTGCGCTTCTGGATGACGACGACCCGGCCCGGATGCCGCGGGCCAACGCTGCCCGTG
>Ga0126312_10000711_pt1 | contig 20671 bp, 23 predicted proteins | sample Plot104A_FD_92537 | JGI IMG/M metagenome (GOLD analysis project Ga0126312, IMG submission 92537) | Serpentine soil microbial communities from UC McLaughlin Reserve, CA, USA - Plot104A | ecosystem: Environmental > Terrestrial > Soil > Grasslands | place: USA: UC McLaughlin Reserve, Lake County...
AGCTCGGCACGCCGGCGCTCGCGCTCTTCCGCACGCCGCGCCCGACGAGCATCTGCGCCGCCACCACGTCCTTCCACAGGCCGCCCAGCCTGCCATGTCGGAGGCGGGCGCGCGCCTAGGCCGAGCGCTGGCGCGCGGACGCACCGAGGCTGCCGACGATGAGCGCCACGACCGTGACCATGTAGATCTGGCCGAGCAGCTCCTCGATGATGGCGAACGAGCGCCCGAGGTCAGTCCCGGCGGTGAGGTCGCCGAATCCGGTCGTCGTCTGCGTCGTGAAGCTGAAGTACAGGTAGTCCGAGGTATCGGCGTGGTCGATCTGAGCGAAGAAGGGCGTGTCGGACAGATTGTCGATCAGGCCGTAGGTGAACGCGAACAGGGCGCCGATCAGCAGGTAGATGCACAGGACGCCGAACATCGTCTGCACCGTCACCCGCCCCTCCTCGCGAACGTGGGCGATGACGCCGCTCAGGATCACGGCTTGGGTGACGACGACCAGCGCGACGCTCACCGCTCTTGCCCCAGCGGCGTCCACGCCTCCGGAGGCCGCGAGGCCGAGCGCGGAGGCGAACGCGAAGGCGGCGATCGCGATGGTGGTCGCCCGGAGCATGCGCGTGCGCCCATGGGATATGCCGAGTGCGGCCAGGAACATGCCGCCCTGGAGCACGATCGTGATCCAATGGGTGAGGTCGCTCTCGGGCGCCCCGAGCTGGAATCCCAGCGAGAAGAGGATGAGCAGCAGGAGCAGGCCGTACCCGTGGCGCCGCGGGCTCAGGCCATGCTCGGCCAGGGACGCGCGCAGCGATTGAGCCTCGGCCATGCCCGCGAGCATGCCACCGCCGCCCGACGGCAAGGCGCGAGTGGGTGCCTACCGCGGCGTGGGCTCGATGACCTCGAACTGCGACATCAGCCCGTGATCCTCGTGATCGAGCATGTGGCAATGCACGATGAACTTCCCGGGATGGTCCGAGAAATGACCGGCGACGACAAACCCGCAAGGCGGAACCGTCCGAAACCGCACCTGTTCCTGGCCCGTCGGCCCTATCCGGGGTCGGCAACCGGGACCGGCGTCTTCGCCGGCGTGCTCTCGCTCACCAGGATCGCCCCCTCGCCGCTCGCGTAGGCCTCTTCGCCGTGGTGGATCACGTCCATCCCCTGCGCCTCGTCGCGCTCGGGGCCGCGCAGCGGCATGAGCGCACCGAGCACGCGCAGCAGTAGATACGTCGCGCCGAACGCGTAGGCGGGCGCCGCGACGGCGGCCTTGACCTGGTCCCACAGCTGCTCGGCGTTGCCGTAGAAGAGTCCATCGGCTCCGCCCCAATCGACCTGGGCGAAGAAGCCGATGAAGAGGATGCCCGTGAAGCCCGCGATGCCGTGTGCGGCGAGAACGTCGAGGGTCTCGTCGACCCGCGTCCGCGTGCGGTAGGCGATGAGCCCATAGCACGGGAGCGCGACCAGAGCGCCCAGCAACAGTGCGTAGCCGGGGCTCACGAAACCGCCGGCGGGGGTGATCCCGACACAGCCGACGATGATCGCCGTGGCCGCCCCGACGGCGGTCACCCGCCTGCCCCGCAGCGCATCGAGCAAGAACCACATCAGCAGACAGGCCGCCGGGCAGAGCAGCGTATTCGTGAAGGCGAGCTGCGAGTTGGTGCCGGTTCCGAAGCCGCTACCGCCGTTGAACCCGAACCAGCCGAACCACAGCAGGCCCGCGCCCAGAAGCACGTACACGGTGTTGTGCGGAAGGAGCGCCTGTCGCCCGTAGTCCTTACGGGCTCCAACCACCAGCGCCGCCGCAAGGGCCGAGAAGCCCGACGCCATCTCGACGGCGATGCCCCCGGCGAAGTCGAGCGTCCCTCCGTTGAAGAGCCAGCCGGGCCCGAACCCCCAGTGCGCCAGCACACCGTAGACGAGCACCGACCAAAGGGCGGCGAAGACGAGGAACGCCGGGAACCGCATGCGCTCCACGACCGCGCCGGACACCAGAGCCGTGGTGATGATGCAGAAGGTCGCCTGGAAGGCGAAGAAGACGAGGTGGGGGATGGTCTGGCCCGGGAGGGGCTCGAAGTTGACGTCCTTGAGGAACGCGTAATCAAAGCCGCCGATGATGTCGTTCCCCTCCGAGAACGCGAAGGAGTACCCGATCAGCGCCCAGGTGACGGTCGCGACGGCGATCGCCGCGATGCTCATCATGAACGTGTTCAACGTGTTCTTCGAGCGCACCAGCCCGGCGTAGAAGAGGCCGAGGGCGGGGGTCATCAGCAGAACCAGCGCAGTTGCCGCGAGCATCCACGCGGTGTCGCCGGTATCGACCTTCGCGAGGGTCGTGAGCGCTTCCATCAGGAATCTCCTGCGGCGGCTTCGCCGCCTGACACGCCAGTTTCCGTGCTAAAGCACCTCATGACGCACCTACCGGGGTAACAGCACCCTGATCGGTCTCGCCCGTGCGGATGCGAACCGCGCGCTCGAGGGGAACGACGAACACCTTGCCGTCGCCGACCTGACCGGTGCGCCCGCCGTCGCAAAGGGCGTCGATCGTGGGCTGCACGAAGTCGTCGGAGACCGCGACCTCGAAGCGCATCTTCTCGGAGAGGCCCACCTGCACAGTGGTCCCGCGGTAGGTCTCCACGCGATCCAGCTCGCCGCCGTGCCCCTGGACCCGGCTCATCGAGATGCCGCGCACCTCGGCGCGGTACAGGGCCTCCAGTACGTCGTTGGTCTTCTCGGGGCGGACGATGCCGATGACGAGCTTCATGACGCTCGCCCATCGGACAAGGGCATCTGCATGTGCGGCTCTCCCTTTCGTGTGCGGCAGCGGGCGTGCGCCCGCTCACCCGATTCTTTGCCGCGCGGCGCGGCCCACGCACTATCCGCGGGTACAGGATTGGGACGGAGCTCTTGTCCAGGAGGCGAAACCCTCACCATCCCGGGTGAGGCCAAACGTGGATGCGCTCGTCATCACAGCGGACGACTACGGGTATGCGCCCCCGTATGACCGCGGGATTCTCGAGGCGGTTGAGGCTGAAGCGATCGACGCGGTTGCCGTGATGACGGCCCGCGGGGGACTCGACCCCTGGCCGCTCGCGACGAAGGAGATCGAGCTGGGCCTGCACCTCGAGCTGCCGGAGGCACGTGAGGCCGTGCTCGTGGCCTTCGAGGTGCAGCTCGAGGCGTTCCGCGCCGCCTTCCGGCGCGACCCCGCGTTCATCGACGGGCACAAGCACTGCCATGCGAGGCCGTCCGTGGCGCTGGCCATCGCGCGGCGCGGGGCCGAGCTGGGGGCCGCCGTGCGATCCGTCGACGACGGGCACCGCGAGCGCCTCCGCTCCGCCGGGGCGAGGACGCCCGACCGGCTGATCGGCCGGATGAGTGAGCGCGAGCCGGCCCTGCCGGACCAGGTGAACGAGCTGCTGATCGGCGGTCCCGGACAGGCCGGCGTGGTCGAATGGATGGTCCACCCCGGCCACGCGGACGCCTCAACCGGCTCCACGTACGACCGGGGCCGCGAGGAGGACCTGCGCCTGCTGCTGCGCCTTACCGAGGAGCCTGCGCTGCGGCGGGTCCGCGCGACGCACGCGCGCGCCCTCGCTTGATCTCGCCCGCGCCGGCGGCCTTGGCCAATTCGTCGATCGAGGCCTCGAGGTCGCCGGCGAGGACCTCGAGATCGGGCATCGCGTCGTAATCACCGATGAGGCCGAAGTTCACCTGCCCGTCGTAGCTCATGATCCCGAAGCACACCGCCTGGCGCCGTGCGAGCGGGACCATCGGGAAGATTGCCTCGAGGCGGTGGCCGAGCAGGTAGAGGGGGAACTGCGGGCCTGGCACGTTGGTCACGACCAGGTTGAAGAACCGCTGCGCTGGCTGCAGGCGAGCGGCCTGGCCGGCGATTGTCGTCGGGGCGAAGTCCGAGAGCTGGGTCATGATCGCCGCGCCGACGGCCTGCTTGGACTCCTTGAGGTCGCCCATCGTCTCCCTGACGAGCCGGAGGCGTTCCACGGGGTCCTCCGACCACACGGGGAGCGGCGCCATGAAGGACGAGACCCGGTTACCAAGCGCCCCATGCTCATCCGCCGTGCGTACGCTGATGGGGACCATCGCGCGCAGCTCGAGATCGTGGGTGGAGTGGCCTCGGGATCGCAGATACCGCCCGAGCGCCCCGGTGACCGTCGCGAGGACGACGTCGTTCACCGTGCCTCCGAGCTCGCCCTTGACCGCCTTGAAGGTCCCGAGATCCGCGCGCACGGTGGCGAAGCGGCGGTAGGGGCCGATCGGCACGTTGAACGGGGAGGAGGGCGCGGCTACCCCCGTTCGGGCGAAGGCTCCGGCGGCCTCGAGGAAGTCAATGGCAGCGCGAGCTGCACGGCGCGGAGCGCCGAGAACGGCGCGAGCGCCCCGCACAACCTCGGCCGGGGTTGTGGCCCGCTCGATGAGCGACTCGGCGAGGACCTCGGCGCCGCTCGGCTCGGGTTGGGGGATCCAGGGCTCGGGCTCCGGAACGGAGTCCGGCTCGGGCTCGGTGTCGAAGAGGACGGTCGTGATGTCCATTCCCGAGACCCCGTCCACAAGACAGTGGTGAGACTTCGTCACCAGGGCGAAGCGCCCGCCCTCGATGCCATCGACAAGCCACATCTCCCACAGGGGCTTCGAGCGATCGAGTCGCTGGGAGAAGATGCGCGCGGCGAGCGTGAGGAGCTGCTCGGAGGACCCGGGCTCGGGAAGCGCGGTGTGGCGGATGTGGTACGCGAGGTTGAACTGCGGGTCGTCCACCCATCGCGGACGGCCCTGCCCCAGCGGCACGAAGCGGAGCTTCTGGCGGAATCGCGGCACCAGGTGAAGGCGCGATTCGATGTGGTCGCGCAGTTCGCCGTACTCCGGGGCGGGCCCCTCGAAGAGGGTGGTCGAGGCCACATGCATGTGCGCGGCATCGCGCTCCAGATGGAGGAAGGACGAATCGAGCCCGCTCAGACGGTCGGGATTGGAGGGCATGGCGCTAATCCTCCCACGACCTAGAATTCGTCACAAGTTTGAGCGCAGAAGCCAAGAACCTCGAGGCGATCTCGCAGGCGATCGACCAGCACAACTCGAGCTGCCCGTATCCGGCAGCCGAGGTCCGACTCAACCCGTTCGAGGCCGAGCGCCTTGGCTGGGAGCAGATCCGCGGGCTGCCGATCGTCCCCGACCCCGCGATCGGGACCGGCCGATTCCGGATCGTCTGCTCTCGCGAGGGCGAGGGGTCCGAGATCGAGGAGCTCGAGGTGGTCGGCGAGCCGATCGAGGTGGATGCGCCCCCCGAGCCCGTTCGCCCTCCGGTCTAGGCGTTCAGACGTCCAGGCCGAGCGTCCGGGTCGCCTTCTGCGCCCAGATGTTGAAGTCGGTGAACCAGCCGGCGAGGATCGCGACTCCCATCACGATGAGGATGGCGCCGCCGAACGCGATCACCGCCGTGTAGTGCCGTTTGACGGCATCGAAGAGGGTCGCCATCCTCGAGAAGGCAAGGGCGGCGGCCAGGAACGGGACGCCGAGGCCGGCCGAGTAAACGGCGAGCAGGAAAGCGCCGTGGCCCGCCGAGTCGCTGAGCGCCGCAGCGGAGAGGATGGGCCCCAGGGTGAGGCCCACGCAGGGGGTCCATGCAACGGCGAAGGCCGCTCCGGCGACCAGCGGGCCGCCCGTCCCCGCGCGCTCGAGCAGGGCGTCGACGTGCCATTCGCGCGCGAGCCGCGGCACGAAGAAACTCGCGACGAACAGGCAACCCATCACGATGATGAGAACGCCCGAGATGTCCGTGAGGAGCTCGCGGTGGTCGTGCAGGACGTCCCCGACTGCGGTCGCGGTGAGGCCGAGCAGAATGAAGAACGTGGAGAACGCGGCGATGAAGAGGAGGGCAGGGATCGCCACGCGGTACCAGCGAGCCTCGTCGAGCTCGCTGACCCCGACGCCGGAGATCACCGACAGATAGCCCGGGACGAGTGGCAGCACACAGGGCGAGAGGAACGAGACGAGGCCGGCGCCGAAGGCAGCCAGCACGCCGATTCCGGCTGCGGGATCGCTCTCCACGGTCGTGAGGCTAGTCCGCTAAGGCTCAGCTCAACGCCGCGGCCAGGCGCCGGCGGTGAGCTCGGGCGAGCGGGTCCGTGGGCCCGAGCTCGGTGAAGATCGCCACCATGACCCTGCGCACGAGATCGCGCGCCTCGGGGTCCGAGGCCTCTGCGATCGCCTCCTGAAGGGCCTCGAGGGCGCGCTCGTGATCGCCCTCGTCCCAGGCCGAAAAGGCGCGCTCGAGCGTGGCGGGCCGGATGCCGTCGACGCTCTCGCCGGTCTCCAGGCGCAGGCGGGCAACGAGACCCTCGGCGGCGAAGTCGCCGGCCAGGGGCTCAAGGAGAGAGCGGGCTTCGTCGGTCTCGCCGCGGGCGATCAGGAGCTTGCCGAGCTCGCGGGCGGCCTCGGAGTGCTTGGGGTCGATCTCGAGCGCTCGGCGCAGCGACTCCTCGTCGCCTTCGGCCGCGAGCGCGTCGGCGAGGGAGGGGGCCAGGTTGTCGAGGAACTGTTCGATGGCCGGCGGCGGGATGGCGCCCGTGAACTCCGAGTCGACCTTCCCGTCGCGGAAGGCTTTAACGGCGGGGATCCCGCGGATGCCGAAGGCCTGGGCGAGCATCGGGTTCGCGTCGGTGTCCACTTTCGCGAGCTCGACGGCGCCGTCGCGTTTGGCAACCGCCGCCTCGAGGGCGGGCGTGAGCTGCCGGCAGGGGCCGCACCACTCGGCCCAGAAGTCGACTACGACCGGAACCTCGCGCGAGCGCTCGATCACGCGCTGCTCGAAGTCGGCCTGTGTTACGTCGTACGACATCGTCGGTTACGAGGTTAGAGAAGGCTCAACGGATGCAGGCATGGTTATGTCAACAGACGACATCGGGAACATGAATGGCATGGACGACTCCCTCCGCGGCAAGCTGCTGATCGCGTCGCCGGCGCTGGTGGACCCGAACTTCGCGCGCAGCGTTGTGTTCATCACCGAGCACAACGACGACGGGGCGATGGGAATCGTGCTGGACAGGCCCTCGGAGACGACCGTAGGCGAGGTGGTGTCGCAACTGAACGATGTGGCGGGCGCGGACGCGCCGGTGTATGTCGGCGGCCCAGTGCAGCCGTCCGCGCTTGTCGTCCTAGCGGAGTTCTCGGACCCCTCAGCGGCCGCTTGGATCGTCGTGGCGGACGTCGGGTTCGCGTCGGCTGACGCCGATATGGACGAGCTCCCGGAGGCCGTGCGCCGCGCGCGCGTCTACGCGGGCTATTCCGGTTGGGGACCGGGTCAGCTCGAGGCGGAGATGGAGGCGGACTCGTGGATAGTGGAGCCACCGCTGCCCAAGGAGCTCTTCCCGGACGCCCCAGAGGGGCTCTGGAGCGATGTTCTGGCCCGAAAGGGCGGCCAATACGCCCTTGTGGCCCGAATGCCGGTCGATCCGTCGGTGAACTAGGGCGCGGGCGCCTGCGGGCCTCGTGCCTGGTCTAACGCCTGATAGGCCATCTTATGTCCCCTTGGTGCTGAAGCGCGGCCGAGCGAGCAGTTGTGCTCGCTCTATGACCACAACGGCCCAGTCGGTGACCGAGAACGGTCGCAGCGTGCCGCCATCCCCCCGTGTTTGCGATTTGCGCGGGCGGGGTACTCGACCAGCCTGCGCAAGGCACGCGGGCAAACCCCCGCTTGTTTCGGCGCCGATACACATATAGACGTCGCAGACGCGGCGAGGCAGCACAGAGGCCCGGGGATTTCGCCCGGGCTTCTGTCATCTGGAGCCTCGAGCTGACGCTTCTCAGCGAGGACTTGGCGCCCTGCCGTACTCTGGTTGCCGAGAGATACGAGGGCGAGCGTCGTCGACTGGGAATCGGGGCCACTTGAGCGACACACCAGGAGCCGCCCGGCCGGAGCCACCCGCGCCGGGTCCCAAGGAAGGGCTGGCGAGCGAGAGCGAGCTTCTCGCGCGTTACCACGAAACGCGGGACCCGCGCCTGCGCGAGGAGCTGGTCCGCCGCTTTCTCCCGCTGGCCCGCAGCCTGGCCCTGCGCTACGCCGGCGGCGGTGAGCCCAGCGACGACCTGATCCAGGTGGCGAGCGTTGGCCTCATGGGCGCCATCGACCGTTACGAGCCCAACCGCGGCGTCCCGTTCGCGGGATTCGCGGGGCCGACGATCCTGGGCGAGCTCCGCCGCCACTTCCGTGACCGCGTGTGGACCCTTCGCGTTCCACGCGGCCTTCAGGAGCAGATCAGAAGCGTCGAGGAGGCGATCACGAAGCTCGGAAGCGAGCTCGAACGCTCCCCCACCGTCGTCGAGGTCGCGGATCGCCTCGGCTTGGACGAGGACGAGGTCCTCGAGGCGCTCGAGGCCGGGGACGCGCGGCGCACGGTTTCCCTGGACCAGCCCGCCGGAGGCGAGGACACGGGTGACGCGGCAATCGGCGATCGCGTCGGGACGGCTGACCCCGGCTTCGAGCTCGTCGAGGCGCGCTCAGCCATCTCGGCGGGAGTGCGGGTCCTGAGTGACCTTGAGCGTGAGGTCCTGCGCCTGCGCTTCGTCGAGGACCTCACCCAGTCGAAGATCGCAGAGCAGGTCGGCTACTCCCAGATGCACGTCTCGAGGATCCTCCGGCGAGCCCTCGAGCGCCTGCGCGAGGCGTCGACCCGCACCGACTGATCCCCCTCAGCGCTCTGAGGCGATCTCGACGAGCAGGACCTCGGCGCCCTCCTGCTCCTCGACCTGCACCCGGTCCGCGAGCCCCTCGAGGGAGGCGTCCATACCGGGGATCTTCATCGCCTTGATCAGGCGAACACCCGCCCCGTCGATGAGGGGGCCGACCCGCACGGAAACGGCCCCGCCTTCGGCATCAACCGCGACCCGCGCATTGCCATCCGGAAAGTGCGCGGGCGCGTGGGCTGAGATCGCATCCCCCAGGAGCACGGCATCCGAGAGACGGTCGACGGAGAAGTTCGCGCGGACCGCGAACAGCGAGATGATCCGCGAGAGCACCGGGCCGACGAGCGCCCCGGCCGGCATCGTCATCGATGCCCCGTCCCCCCATGCCAGCGCCCCGGACTCAGTCTCGATGGCCGGGGGGCTCGGCACGTCGCCGTTGGATGACATCGCCACCCGCATCGTCACCTCGGTCCCGCGGCCCGGGCCGCCACGGATCTCAAAGCTCGACGAGAGTGCGGCGATCAGCGGCAAACCCATCTTCAAGCTCTGGCGGCGCGACTCGGGGCGCGGGCGAATCCCGGCGCCCTGATCCCGCACCACGACCACGAGGAGATCCTGGTCGCGATGCGCGTCCACCTCGAGCGGGCCGGCCTCGCCCTCGTAGGCGTGGATCACGACGTTCATGCAGGCCTCGGTGACGACCGTCTTAAGGTCGGCGACGCGATCGGTTTCCATGTCCATCGCCTCGGCCAAGCCCGCAAGCGCGTGGCGAACGATCGCCACGTTCTCCGCGCGGGCGGGCAGCTCGAGTTCGAGCTCGCGCCGCTTCATGCGCGCCCCCACGGCGGAGCGGCCTGCTCCCACGTCGACGGCGCGCGGGAGGCCCGGCAATCTGTGCTCATTCGATCGTTATCCCGTCGAGCTTGATGACCAGCACTCCGTAGTCGATTGGCCGACCCCGGTCCGCCGTACGGGCACCACCACCTGACGAGAGTACCCTCGTGAGCGGCTTCTATTCCCCCCTGGTCAGCTGGAACGTCCCGCGCGCCCGCGGCCTAGTGGCGTTTCCAACCCCCGCCCAGCATGCGCCCCAAGCGTCCCCCCCGAACGTTCGCGCGAAACGTCCCCGCGCCGCTCTCCGGAGGCGGGAGCTCCGCCGCCTCCTCGCTCGTGATCGCAAGCGTCACTCCGCGCTCAGCCGTGCGAGCCACCTCCGGGCCGTCGGCGAAGAGCAGCTCGCCGCCCTTGGCGCGGATGACGATCCCGTCGAGGATGTGCTCTCGGTAGTTGTCGACCACCTGATCGACCGTCCCGACCTCCGCGCCGTCGGAACCGTAGACCGGGGTCCCCCGCTGCACCGCCGAGTAGTGAATGGCGTGTCCGTGGTCCATGCCCAAAGAATAGGCGGGCCGGCTCGCTAGCCGGAGAGCCTCTCCTGAACCGCCGCTTCCTCGCAGAAGTCGGCGATCGCGTGCGAGAGACGCCCCCCCTGCCATGCGAGCGGAGACTCCCCGGGCTCCTCGCTCACCAGGCGCGCCGATGGGAGGCGCTCGGCCCATGCCCCGGCGACTTCGTAGGCATGTCCCGGGTCCGCGACGTCATGGCTTGCGACCACGAGCGCCGGCACATCCAGGCGCTCCAGCGCCGACGGCCCCTCGAACGGAACCGAGCGCGGAACCTCCTGCAGGGCCCGCGCCACGGCCTCCGGGTGGCGGTGCGCCTGCATCCGCTCGCGCGTGAACCGAAGGATCGTCTCGCGCCACGCGGGATTCAAATCCCCTTCGTAGGCCCTCAAGAACCCGTCGACCCCGCCCTCCTCCAGGCCCGCCGCGAGCGCGTCCCAATAGGCGCGCGTCTCATCCGTCGGCCGGTCGCCCACGACCCCGGGGCCGATGAACACGGCGGCGGCAACCCGGCCGGGGTTGCCGAGCGCGAACGCGGCCGCTGTGTGCGCTCCCATCGAGTGGCCCACGAGGATGGCCCTCCCCTCCCCCACCCTGCCATCAAGCACTTCCGCGAGGTCGCCCGCCAGCTTCTCGTAGTCGTAGCCATCCGCCGCCGGCTGTGACTCACCGTGCCCCCGCGCGTCGTAGGAGATGGCACGGAATCCGCGCCGCGGCAACACCCGCGAGCCGTGAACCACGTAGCGCCTGGTGGCGGTGAGGCCGTGGAGGAGGACGATCGGCGCTCCGGCCGTTCCGGTCGGAGCCAACTCCTCGCCAGCGAGCGCCAGCCCGCCGGCCTCGATCGTGAACGGCTCGGGCTTGGCGGGCCCCGCGGCCACTAGGAGGGAGCGCGTCTCGGGATCCGGGTGCGGCGCTTCATCCCGTGACGTGCTCCAGCTTGATTCGCTCGGTCACGACCGGGGAGACCGGCTTTCCTCCCTCCGGTCCCAGCGAGGGATCGGCCTGCGCCTCGATCGCATCGATGGTCGACTCGCCGCCGACGACCTTCCCGAGCACGGCGTAATCCGGCTGCAGTCCCGCGTCCGCCTCGGTCACGACGAAGAACTGGCTTCCCGAGGTCCCCGGCGGCTCGACGGCCGTCTTCGCCATGGCCACCGTCCCGCGCGTATAAGCGGTGTCAACCGGGGGCTCCTCCCTGATCGTGTAGCCCGCGTCTCCGGAGCCCGTCCCCTTCGGGTCGCCGCCCTGGATGACGAAGTCCGACACCACCCGATGAAACGTCGTGTCGTCGTAGACGCCGTGGTCCACCATGTAGACGAACGAGCGGGCCGTCTTCGGGAACTCCCGCGTGTCCAGCTTGATCTCGAAGTTCCCGCAGTTCGTCTGCACCGTCGCGGTGATGTTCCCGGCGATGCCCACCTTCCTCTTGGGTGGCTTGAGCTTCACCTGCTTCGACTCGGGCGCCTCGACCTGCTCACAGCGCGACGCGGGCGCGCCGGTCGTTGCGGTGGGGGTCGAGGTTGCGTCCTCGGAGCCACCGCACGCGGCGAGCCCGAGCGGCGCAAGCGCAACGGCCGCAATGGCCAGGGGGGCGGCTGGAGTCGGGGTCCGCATGAATCGAGCAGCGTAGAGGCTGGCTTCCGCGGAACGGCATGCGTCCCGCACTAGGCTGCCAGGCGTGAGCCCCCATCTACTTCTCGTGAACCCCTCCGCGGGCGGGGGCAGGGCGCGCAAGCGACTGCCCGAGGCCCAGCGTGCGCTCGACGCCCGCGGGATCGAGCACCGCGTGGTGCTGACGAAGACCCTCGAGCACGGATGCGAGGAGGCGCATGCCGCGGCGGCCGTGGGCGAGACGGTGATCGTGATGAGCGGCGATGGGCTGATCGGGCAGATCGGTGGCGCCCTGGCCGAGGGCCGAGGAACGCTCGCGATTCTTCCCGGGGGACGAGGCAACGACCTCGCGCGAGTGCTCGGCATCCCGAGCGAGATTGACGGCGCCGCTGATGTGATCGCCTCCGGGGGCACCCGCGAGATCGATGTCGGCGAGCTCAACGGGAAGCGCTTCCTTTGCATCGCGAGCTGCGGCTTCGACTCCGACGCCAATCGGATCGCGAACGAGGCCCGTCTGGTGAAGGGCCAGATCGTGTATCTCTACGCGGCCCTGCGGGCGCTCATCGAGTGGAGTCCCGCGCGTTTCACCCTCACGCTTGATGGGGAGCGGATCGAGTTCACCGGCTACTCCGTCGCGGCCGCCAACAGCAAGGCATTCGGCGGCGGCATGTTCGTTGCCCCCGACGCGGAGCTGGACGACGGGCAACTCGATGTCGTCTGGATCACGCAGGTGGGGAAGCTTCGTTACCTGGCTAACCTGCCGAAGGTGTTCAAGGGGGCGCACGTGGAGAACCCCGAGGTCGTCGTGCGACGCGCCGCCGAGGTGCGAATCGAGGCCAACCGGCCCTTCGCGGTCTATGCCGACGGAGACCACCTCGGCGACCTTCCCGCCACCCTGCGCGTCCTGCCGCGCGCGCTTCGGGTGATCGCGCCAGCTTGAGCGCGCTCTTCGGCACCAAGGTCGCGCTCGCCCGCGTGATCGGGCGCCTCAGCCGGCGCAGCGGCCGCGGCGGGGGGACCACGCTTCCTGGGCGTGTGCTGCTGCGACTCGCTCCCGACGCGATCGGCACGCTCGGCACGCGCCTTACCGACTCCTCGACCATCGTCAGCGCGACCAACGGCAAGACCACCACCGCGGGCATGATCGCCGCGGCCCTGAAGGCCGATGGCCGAGACCCGGTGCACAACCGGGCGGGCTCGAACATGACCTGGGGCGTTGCCACGGCGCTGCTCGAGGGCCACGGCACCGAGGGGCTCTTCGAGGTGGATGAGGCGTGGCTGCCGACCGTCGCCTCGCAGCTCGACCCGAAGTTGATCGTCCTGAGCAACCTCTTCCGCGATCAGCTCGATCGCTATGGGGAGCTGGAGGAGCTGGCGGATCGCTGGGCCGTCCTCGTCGCCGAGCGCGCCGGGGGCACGGGCTTCGTCCTGAACGCGGACGACCCGCTCATCGCCGACCTCGGCCGCGACAAGGAGCTGGACCGACGCCCGGGCGTCACCTACTTCGGCATCGAGGACGACTCGCAGGCGCTGCCTCAGCTCCAGCACGCCCACGACGCCAAGCACTGCCGACGCTGCGGCGCCCCCTACGCGTACGAGCGCGCCTTCGTCGGGCATCTGGGCCACTACTCATGTCCGAACTGCGACGCCGACCGCCCGGACCCGGATGTCGCCGCGGAGCGCATCGAGCTGCACGGGATGGATGGGTCCACCCTCCACGTACGAACCCCGGCCGGAGCCGCCGAGATCCAGCTGGGCCTCCCGGGCCTCTACAACGCCTACAACGCGCTCGCCGCGCTTGCCGCTGCCCTGCGGCTCGGCGTGCCCCTTGAGCGCGCTGTCACCGGCCTCGAGATGACGGAGGCGGCGTTCGGACGCGTCGAGACGATCCCGGTCGATGGAAAGCGCGTGTCAATTCTCCTGATCAAGAACCCGGCCGGCGCCAACGAGGTGCTGCGGACCCTCCGCCTCGAGGGGGACTCGAACGGAGCCGGCGTCGACCTCTGGATCGCGCTCAACGACCGGATCGCGGACGGTCGCGACGTCTCGTGGGTATGGGACGCCGATTTCGAGCTGCTCGCCGGCGGCGTTCGCCGCGTCGTCTGCGCGGGCACGCGCGCTCCCGAGCTGGCTGTCCGCCTGAAGTACGCGGGCGTGGATCCTTCGAAGCTCCAGATCGTCGAGGGCATCGAGCGCTCCCTCGACGACGCGGTCGCAGGCGCCCCCGACCGCCTCTTCGCCCTGCCCACCTACACCGCCCTCCTCGAGCTCCGGACGCTGCTCGCGCAGCGCGGCCTCGCGAAGGACTACTGGGCATGACGACCGCCTCCCCCGCTGCCCAGGCCGTGATGTGGCACGACGTCGAGTGCGGCGCGTACGGCGCGGATCTCCCGCTCTGGGAGCAGCTCGCGCTCGAGGCCGGCGGCGCGGTCCTCGACCTCGGTGCCGGCACCGGGCGCGTGGCTCTGTACCTGGCCCGTCGCGGCCGAACGGTGGTGGCGGTGGACAACGACCCGGCCCTGGTCGCCGAGCTCGAACGCCGCGCGGCGGCCGAGGCGGTGGACGTTGCGACCGTGCACGCGGACGCGCGCTCGCTTGGGCTTGACGGCAGGACCTTCGCCCTGGCGATCGCGCCCATGCAGACCTACCAGCTCCTCGGCGACGCGGACCAGCGAGTCACGGCGTTGCGTGAGGTGCACGCCACCCTCGCTCCCGGGGCGCTCGGGGCGCTCGCGATCGTGGAGGGGCATGGCGAGGCGGTTGGCGCCGCCCGCCCTGACGTGGTGCCGGACGTGCGCGAGGCCGGCGGGTGGCTCTATTCCAGCCTGCCGCTCGAGGTCACCGCGCGTGATGGCCACCTGGAGATCCTGCGCCTCCGCCAGATCGTGTCTCCCGAGGGCGAGCTGAGCGAGGCGACACACTCTGAGCGGCTCGCCATCGTAGACGCCGCGACCGTCGAGGCCGAGGGCCGCACCGCGGGCCTCGTCCCCGCGGGTCGCCGAGAGATCCCGTCGTCCGAGCTGCACGTCGGCTCCGCCGTCGTCCTGCTTCAGAGGGAGTCGTGATGGAGCTCCGCGTGCTCGCCCTCTACCCGGAGCAGATGAACATCTACGCCGACCGCGGGAACATCATCTTCCTGCGCCGACGCTGCGAGTGGCGCGACATCGGCTTCTCCTACGCCACGGCCGGCCCTGACGAGGGCTTCGACCCGACGGCGCACGACCTGATCTACATCGGTGGGGGGCAGGACCGCGACCAGCGGCTCGTCGCCGAGGACATGGTGCGCACCAAGCGCGACGCGCTCGCGGCGGCGGTCGGCGACGGAGCGGCGGCGCTCGCGGTCTGCGGGGGATATCAGCTGCTCGGGCACAGCTACCAGCTCGGCGCGGAGCGAATCCCAGGGCTCGGGCTCGCGGACCTCGAGACTATCCGCGAGCCCGGCGAGCGCCTGATCGGAAACGTCGCGATCTCGGTCAACCTCGGCGGCGAGCCCCTGACCCTTCCGGGCTTCGAGAACCACGGCGGGCGCACCTACCTCGGTGCCGATGCCGAACCGCTGGGCCGCGTGCTGCGGGGCTTCGGCAACAACGGGAAGGATGGGTTCGAGGGCGTGCGCCGCGACAATCTCTTCGGCACATATCTACACGGGCCGCTGCTCCCGAAGAACGCCGAGTTCGCCGACCATCTGATCGCCCTCGCACTCGCGCGCCGCGAGGGCTCCGTCCCCGAGCTGGCGCCGCTCGACGACGAGCTCGAGGGCGCGGCGCACGCCTCGGCGTACGCGGCCGCCATGGGCCGCTAGCTGCCTAGCGTCCGCTCGAGCCGAAGCCGCCCTCGCCACGCGAGCTCACGGCGAGCTCGGGAGCCACGACCGGCTCAGCCGCAGCGAAGGGCGTGATCAGGAGTTGCGCCACACGGTCCCCGACGCCGATCTCGAAGGAGCCCTCGGTGTCCGTGTTGAGCAGCAGCACGCGGACCTCGCCGCGATAACCCGAGTCGATCAGCCCGGGCGAGTTGACGAGGGCGATCCCGTGACGAGCGGCGAGGCCGGAGCGCGGCAGCACGAGCCCCGCGTGACCCTCAGGGATCTCGAGCGCAATCCCCGTCCCGACGCTGATGCGCTCCCCCGGCGCGAGGATCGCGGGCTCCGCCGCGTGGAGATCGAGGCCGGCGTCGCCCTCGTGCGCGCGCGTCGGAAGCGTCGCAGCGTCGCTGAGCCGCCGTACCGGTAGGTCCACGCGCGTGAGGCTAGTCGCCGCGACGGCGGGTCAGGCGGATGCGCCGTTCGAGCTCGCGCCGTTTACCGCAAAGTCCGCGAAGCGGTGCGCCTCCGCTGCGGGAACCCGAGCCCGTACCAGGACTCCGTCCGGGCGATCGTCGCGCTCGAGGTCCCCGGCCAGCGCGTGAAGCTCCGAAAGCCGCGCGCCCTGGGAGTACGGAACGAGCAGCTCCATGTCTCGGAGCGTTTCCTCGAAGGCCGCCGCGACCCGGTCGCGCAGCTGGTCGAGGCCCTCGCCCGTTTCGGCGGACACCCCCAGCGCCTCGGCATCGCCAACCAGTAGCTCGCTGCGCGCGTCGGAGTCGAGCAGGTCGAGCTTGTTGTAAACGAGGAGCCGCGGCTTGTCGCCCGCCCCAAGCTCCTCGAGGACCGAGTCCACGGCCTCGATCGATCCCTGCCGCACCGCGCGCGGCTCCGATCCATCCACGACGTGGACGATGAAGTCTGCCAGGCGCGTCTCCTCCAGCGTCGCCTTGAACGCCTCGACGAGTTGGTGCGGAAGCTTGCGGATGAAGCCGACCGTGTCCGTCACGAGGTAGTCGCGGCCCTCGTGGCGGTAGGAGCGGGTTGTCGGATCCAGGGTGTGGAAGAGCCTCTCCCCGACGCCCACGCCGGCCCCGGTGAGCTTGTTCAGCAGGGTCGACTTCCCCGCGTTCGTGTAGCCCGCCAGCGCGACGGTGGGCAGGCTCGCCGACTCTCGGCGCGCGCGCATCACCGAGCGGTTCTGCTCGAGCCGCCGCAGTCGTCGCCGCAGGGCCGCGATGCGGTCGCGCGCGAGACGGCGATCCGTCTCGATCTGGCTCTCGCCCGGGCCTCTCGTTCCGATCCCGCCGTCCATGCGCCCGGCGCCGAGGCGCTCCAGGTGTGTCCACAGGCCCCGCATGCGCGCGAGGTTGTATTCGAGCTGCGCCAACTCCACCTGGAGGTTTCCCTCAGCGGTGTGAGCGTGGTCGGCGAAGATGTCGAGGATCACTGCGGTCCGGTCGATCACCGGCATTCCGAGCGCCGCCTCGAGGTTGCGCTCCTGCCGCGGCGCCAGCTCGTCATCGCAGGCGACCAGGTTTGCGTCGACCCGCTTCATCTCCGCCTTCAGCTCGGCCAGCTTCCCGCGCCCGAAGTAGCGGTCCGGGTCCGGCGCCGCGCGAACCTGCGTCATCTCGCCGGCGGTCGCCACCCCGGCGGTTCGCAGCAGCTCCTTCAGCTCGGAGAGGTTGCCGTCCTCCCCGGCGACGCCGTCGAGCACGCCGATCGCGAGCGCCCGCTGGCGGGCGCGGCGATTGGTGACGCCGGCCTCGCCGGCGCCATTGGTCGGGCGGACGGTCTGGCTCGGGCTCCTAGGCACTGAGTCAAGTGTAGGGGCGGGCCTAACGGCCCCACTCCTCGCGCGTGATCGCGAAGCGATCGTGGTCCCGCCAGCCGCCGTCGATGAACAGGTAGCGCGGCGAGTGGCCCTCGAGGCGGAAGCCCAGCGCGCGCACGAGGCTCACGGAGCGCTCGTTCTGCGGCTGCACGTTGGCCTCGACCCTATGAAGGTCGAGGGAGCCGAACGCCTCGTTGAGCACAAGCCGCACGCCGGCGCCCATGAGCCCCCGGCCGGCGAAGGGCTCGAAGGCCCCAAAGCCCAGGTACGCGGACTGGAAACGGCCCCGGACGATGTTGCCGATCGTGGCGTACCCGACCAGCCCGCCACCGTTCTCGATGATCAGGAAGCCCTGGTTGTCGGCGCGCCCGATCCGCTCGCAGTAGGCGCGATAGGCCTTCGCATCCGAGGGAGCCTCGAGCCACGGATGGTGCAGGCGACGGCTCCGCTCCACCGCGGCCAGGAACTCCCGTGAGTCGGAGAGGCTCGGGGTGCGAAGCGAGACGCTCATCGCTCGGTTCCTGTGAACAAGCGCGCCATGCGGGGCAAGAGGATAGGGTCGGGGGTATGTCGGTGAGGGGCTTAAGGCCCGAAAGAGGCGTGTGAGGCGGCGAAGGCGGCGCAAGTGATGCGGGTCTTCGTAACGGGTGGCACCGGGTTCATCGGTGGGCACGTCGTCCGCAAGCTGCGCGAGCGCGGCGACGACGTGCGAGCGCTCGTTCGAAGCCCCGACAAAGCCGCCGGGCTGCGCGATCTCGGCTGCGAGCTGATCGCCGGGAGCCTCACCGATTCCGTCGCCATCCGCGAGGGCATGGAGGGCTGTGACGCAGCGGTCCACGGCGCGGCGATCTACGAGGTCGGGATCCCGGACTCCAGGCATCGCGCGATGTATGAAGCGAACGTGCTCGGGACCGAGAATGTGCTGCGGGCGGCCCTCGACGCGAAGATCGCCAAGGTCGTCTACGTCTCCACCGTCGCCGCCTTCGGGAACACCCGGGGCCAGGTGGTCGACGAGACGTACGAGCACCCCGGCGGGGGATACACGAGCTATTACGAACAGACGAAGGTCGAGGCTCACAAGGTCGCCAAACGCCTGATCGCCGATGAGGGGCTGCCCTGTGTGATCGTGCAGCCCGGCGGCGTATACGGGCCCGACGACCACTCGGCGGTCGGCAAGCAGATGCACGACTTTCTCGCCGGTCGGATGCCGCTCCTGGCGTTCCCCGACCTGGGCTTCAACATGGTTCACGTCGAGGACGTGGCGGACGGCGTGCTGCTGGCCCTCGACAAGGGCAAGCCGGGCGAGGCCTACGTCCTCGGAAGCCAGATCACCACGATGCGCGAGCTGATCGAGACACTCGCCAGGATCTCAGGGAAGAACGCGCCGAAGCGCGCGATCCCCACGTCGCTCATGAAGGCCATGACCCCGATCGGACCACTCGTGGGCAAGGTGATGGGCCAACCGCCCAACCTGCGCGAGCTAATCAGCTCCGCCGACGGCGTGACCTTCTGGGCCAGGCACGACAAGGCGATGGCCGAGCTCGACTACTCGCCCCGAAGCCTGGAGACGGGCCTGCGCGAAACCTTCGAGGCCGAGGGAAAGCTCTAGCTGCCGCCGCGCGCTAGTGGGTCACGCTGGTCTTCACCTTCGCGCGCTCCGACTCGCTCACCGGTCCCTTCTCCTCGAGCGTGCCGATCGCCTCGGCGATGTCCTCGTGCAGCCGGTCGACCAATGAGCGGCTCAGGTTCAGCTTGACGAGCGCGCGCATCATCTTCACCTTCTCGGCGTTCGGTGGCATGGTGTAGGCGGGCAGCATCCAGCCGCGTTCCGCCGCCAACTGGAACGCAATGTCGAACTCGTCGTAGGGGTGCTCCTCGGCGAGGTTGAAGGCGACCAGCGGGAGGGTCTCCTCCCCCTCCCCGATGATCTGGAACTTGCCGATCGCGGCGATGTCGTCGGCCAGCGACTTGGCGTTGTCCTGCATGATCTCCATGATCCTGCGGTATCCCGCTTTGCCGAAGCGGACGAAGTTGTAGTACTGGGCGAGGACCATCGACGAGCCCGTCGAGAAGTTGAGGGTGAACGTCGCGTCGGTCTTGCCGAGGTAGTTCTCGTAGAACACGAGGTCCTCCGCGAGGTCGGCCTTCTCGCGGAAGATCAGCCACCCGATACCGGGATAGACCAGCCCGAACTTGTGGCCGGAGGCGTTGATCGAGCGGACCTGCTCGAGGCGGAAGTCCCACTTCGAGTCCGGATACAGGAACGGCCAGACGAAGGCGCCGCTGGCGCCGTCGATGTGAAGCGGGACGTCGAGCCCCTTGTCCTTCAGCTCGACGAGGAGGTCATTGATCCCCACGACGTCGTCGGCGTGGCCCGTGAACGTGGTGCCGACCACGGCCGCCACCCCGATGGTGTTCTCGTCGACGTGCGGGTCCACGTCCTCCGGGCCAATCGTGTACTTCCCCTCCTGAAGCGGGACGATGCGCGGCTCGACGTCGAAGTAGCGGCAGAACTTCTCCCAGACGACGTGCACGTCGCCCCCGAACACCAGGTTCGGAGAGTCGGTGGGCCCGCCGGCCGCCTCGCGGCGCTCTCGCCACTTCCACTTCAGAGAAAGGGCGCCGAGCATGATCGCCTCCGAGGAGCCCTGCGTGCTCGTGCCCGTGGTCTCTCCCGGCGCGTTGAAGAGCTCGGCGAGCATCCGGACGCATCGCTGCTGGATCTCGAAGGTCTGCGGGTACTCGGCGTGATCGATGAAGTTGCGGTGGAGGTTCTCGTCGATGACCCGGCGTGCCTCAGGCTCCATCCAGGTCGTCACGAAGGTGGCGAGATTGCGCTCCGGGATCCCCTCCACGGCGAGCTCCTCGTCGATCAGGCGCATCGCCGCGATTGGCAACATCGGGTCGTCAGGGATCGCCTCCGAGGGGGGCGCCTTGGTGAGGAAGGAGCCGGGCTCCGCCATCTTGATCGGGTCGAGCGAGTCGCTCATCCGATCAGAACCTATCCGGCTCCGCTCCTGCGCGCCACCCGGGTTCAGGCGTGTGCGGCTGCCGCGCGGCTTCGGGACGGCATCACGACCGCGGCGGCGATGACCATCGCGAAAGCGGCACCGCGCGCGATGCCCTCGAGGACGTCGCCCCCGATCGCGTCGCCGAAGACGAGGACGCCGCCGAGGATCGCCGCGCAGTTCGCGGCAACCGACGTGACGGCCACCACGCCGATCACCTCGCCGACCTGGAGCGAACGCGCGATCGCGTAGAACGAACCCACCCCGCCCAGGATCGCGACCAGCGTCCACGGGCTGACGATCGCGAGCGGATCCGCCG
>Ga0126312_10000712_pt1 | contig 20642 bp, 19 predicted proteins | sample Plot104A_FD_92537 | JGI IMG/M metagenome (GOLD analysis project Ga0126312, IMG submission 92537) | Serpentine soil microbial communities from UC McLaughlin Reserve, CA, USA - Plot104A | ecosystem: Environmental > Terrestrial > Soil > Grasslands | place: USA: UC McLaughlin Reserve, Lake County...
CGGCAGCTCGGCGGGCGCCGCCGCGTGGCCCGGCGGCGGCGGCCTCGTCAGCGCGCTCGTCGCCGCCGACACGCTCGCGCTCAGCGACCGCGCGAACCACGCCGTGACCGGCTCGCTGCGGGCAGCCGCCGTGGCCGCGCCCGCGGCCGCGGGGCACGTCGTCGCCTGGTCCGACGACGCCGGGCTGCACGTCAGCTGGTCGCGCCCGGAGGCACGGCGGGCGATCCGCTGACCGTCGCGGCCGTCCCCACGGCCTCCTTCCAGCTGACCGCCGCCTCCGACGGGCACCCGTGGCTCACCTGGCGCGAGGCCGGCGCCCTGCGCGCCCTGCAGCTGGCCGCGGACGGAAGCGGTCAGCGCGCGCGTCGCGCGCTCATCCACCGCTTCGGCCCGGCGCACAGCCGCACGCGGATCGAGCTGTCGCGCGGGTCGCACCTCGCCGGCCTCGCGGTCGAGCCGGGAGGCCGTATCCACCTGCTCGTGCGCGTTCCCGGCGGCGTCGCTCTCCTCGCGCCGGGCGCCGCGCCGCGGCTCGTCGCCCGGCGCACGGACCCGCGCGCGGTGATCGCCGGGCCCGGCGTCGTCGCGGTCGCCACGTCACGCGTGTACCACGAGCCGGAGAACGAGGACGGCGGCGGCTCGTCCCCGCAGACGATGCGCTACGAGACGCTCCACGTCCTTGCGGCGGGCCGCGTCGCCAAGATCCGCTCGACCCTCGACGGCCACGACAGCTTCTGATCCGCGCCCGACGCCGTAGGCGCCGCGCTCAGGGCGGGCAGGCGCCGGGCTTGTCGGCGCCGGGCGCCAGGCAGCGCGAGACCTGCACGGGGTTCTTGCGGTCCTTCATGACGAAGCGGTCGACGCGGGCGATCGCGCCCGTCTCGAAGACGCGGACCTCGATCGCGGCCTTCGGCCGCAGCCTGGCCCGCTTCAGCAGCTTCGTGAACTTCACGCTGCCCGCCGTGCGAACCGTGACCTTCCGCGTCTTCCCGCGCAGCGCCGTGGGGCATCCCCGGCCGCTGCAGCGAAGCTCGATCCGCATGCCCGGCCGCGTGTTGTTGACCTGCAGCCGCGTGACCTTGGTGAACTCGCGGAAGACCGCGAAGAAGCGGGCAACCGTCGCCCGCGTGACCTCGAGCGGCTTGGGCGGAAGCTGCGCGTCGCCGCCACTGCAGTCCTCGTCGATCCCGTTCCCGGGGGCGTCCGCCGCGCCGGGCCTGATGAACGGGTTGCCGTCGTCGCAGTCCGCGGGTCGCGCGGCGCCATCGCCGTCGCGGTCGGGGTTCTCGGCGTCGGCGCCGGAGCAGTCCTGGTCGATCCCGTCGTCGAACGCGTCGTTCGCGCCCGGATGGATCGCCGCGTTCCCGTCGTCGCAGTCCTCCGGGACGGCGACGCCGTCGCCGTCGCGATCGAAGTTCTCGCCGACGGAGCGCCCGAACAGCTCGAACTCGTTGTCGACGAGCGGCGGCCGGCCGTCATCCGAGCTCCAGACCGACAGCCAGCGCCCGGTCTGCTTGTTGGCGGCGACCACGCCCGCGAACGGCGCGGCGTCGTCGTCGTTGTCGATCCCCATGCGCGAGATCGTGAAGTCCTGCGGCGTGCCCTCGATGCCGGTCGGGTCGAGCACCGTGCCCATGATCTCCTTTTCGTCGTTGGAGAGGCCCGGACGGTCGACGTCGGTGCCGGTCCACGTGACGAGGAAGCGCTCGAGATTGGGCAGGTAGGCGACGGCGGGCAGCGACGCGCTGAACGCGGTCCCCGATCCGGGCGGGCCGGCCGACGACACCTGCTGGTCGTCGGTACCGATCTCGCCCAGGTCCGGGTTGAGCCGCTGGATGTGGATCTCGAGGCCTTCCGTACCCTTGCTGGCCTGGTAGGCGACCAGCAGCTGGTCGTGCGCGGGGTCGGCCGTGAGGTCCGGAGCGCTGGCGCTGTGGCCGGTGCCGCCGCTGGCGCTGATCTTCTGCTGCGGGCCGGACGTGGTCAGCGCCGGGGAGACGCGCCTGGCGAAGATCTCGACGTCCGAGAAGTTCACCGCTCCCTGCCACGCGACCGCGATCTCGTCGCTGTTGGGAATCGGCGCCAGCGTCGGCGAGAACTCGTTGAACCCCGAGAAGTCGTTGACGAGCTTGTCGGAGGCCAGCGGTGCGCCGGTCTCGGCAGTGATCGCGGAGACCATGATGTCGAAGTTGTCCTGGGAGAACTCGTCGCCGCTGTAGGCGACGACCCAGCGGTCCCCGGGGGAGTTGTCGCCGCTCGCGTCCGGGCGGTACACGAGCGAGACGCCGTCGATCACGCCGCGCGTGCTGTCGGCCAGCGGCCCGACGCCGGACATGAGAATCTCGTCGCCGCCCGCGGCGCCGTTCCGCTTGAGCGCGGATCCGGTCGCGCTTACCAGCTGCACGAACACCTCGCGCCCGTTCGGGCCGTTCTGGCGCGTATAGGCGACGGCGTAGCGGTCGCGCTCGAAGTCGTAGGCGACGGAGGGAGCGTGCGAGTCGACTCCGGCCGCGTCGGTGGGCAGGGCGCTGATCTGGAACGCCGAGCCGATCGGCGTGCCGTCCGCGGCGAGGCGGCGGCCGAAGATCTCCTCATCGCCGCCGGCGAAGCGGTTTTCCCAGACCGCCAGGAACTCGTTGCGCTGGCTGTTGTAGGCGACGTCCGGGCCGGCCGCGGCCTGGTCCGTCGTCCCGTCGACGCCCTGCTGCGTCAGGCGCAGCTGGCTGCCGATCGGCTCGATCGGCTGGAGAGCGTGCGCCGGCGGGGCCGTCAGGGTGAGCGCCGCGGTGACGCCGAGGAGGAGTGGCCGGATTCGTCCCATGGTGTCGCTGAGACGTCTGCCGGCGCGTGCGCATTCCCACGGCGGGTCGGCAAACCCACCATCGTGGCGCGCAGCTCACACAGCGCGCGCGGGGTCGTCCGCCGGCAGCACGTCGCGCGCCCAGTCGGCCCGCTTCCACGCCGGCACCGGCGTCTCCTCCGCGGGGCGCGGGACGAACGGCGAGCGCTCCTCGAGCTCCATCCGGTGGATGTAGCGCGGGCAGTTGGGGAAGACCTGGAGCGCGCGCACGCGGATCACGAACTGGGCGCCGGGATAGCGGGCGAGGAGCGGGTCGTCCGCTTCGATCGTCGCGACGCCGTTGAGGCGCAGCCGCCGCGGCGGCCGGCCGTAGAAGTCGATGAACAGCAGCCCGACGTGCGGGTTGACCCGCAGGTTGCCGACCGAGAGGTACATGCCGTTGCCGTCGTAGTTCGGGAAGGCGACGGTGTGCTCGTCGGCGACGGTCACGAACCCGGGGTCGCCGCCCTTGTACGAGCACTGCGGCCGCCCATCGGCGTCGGCGGTCGCGAGGAACAGCATGTCCATCCGCTCGATGAACGCGCGGTCCTCGGCCGTGATCGCGTCGTGGACCTTCACCCGCTCGAGACGGTCGGCCAGCCGGCGCGTGTCGAAGCGGTCCTGGAGCTCGCGCGCGCCGTCGTGATAGATCTCGGTCACCCGCCGAGTATCGCGGACGCGGGCAACCGATCGCCAGCGATAGAGTCGAGCCGTGACGAACCACTACAGCCTGTGCCGCCTCGACGAGGCGGACGACGTCTTCGGCGGCCAGTATCCGGGCGAGATGAAGATGCTCGCCGATCCGCTCGGCACCGAGCAGATCGCCTTCACGTATCGCAGGATGCCGCAGCACTCGGGCGGCAAGGGCAGCTACGGCCACCGCCACAAGTCGCAGGAGGAGGTCTACTTCGTCGTCTCGGGAGAGCTCCAGTTCAAGCTCGAGGACGACGTGATCGACGTGCCGGCCGGCACGGCCGTCCGCGTCGCGCCCGGCACCGCCCGCTCGGTCTGGAACGAGCGCCCCGAGGAGGCCGAGCTCCTGATCGTGTCGCACCGGATCGCCGACGGGCGCGGGGACGTCGAGCTCGTCGAGGACTTCTGGCCCGCCTGATCCGGGCGCGCCGCGCGCTGCTCAACTCGCTGCTGTTCTTCCCGGCGCGCGAGCTGCTCGCGACGCCGGCGCGCGCCGGACTGGCGTTCGAGGAGCTGGCGATCGATACCGGCGACGGCGAGCGCCTGCACGGGTGGTGGGTGCCGGCGGGCGCCGAGCCGCGCGCGCACGTGCTGCTCTGCCACGGCAACGCGGGCAACGTCGGCGACCGCGTGCCGCACGCCGCGCTGCTCTGTGCCGCCGGGCTCGACGTGCTGCTGTTCGACTATCGCGGCTACGGCCGCAGCAGCGGCCGCGCGAGCGAGGAGGGAACTTATGACGATGCCCGCGCGGCGCGCTCGGCGCTGCTGGCGCGCCCCGAGGTCAACCACGATCGCGTCGTGTACCTGGGCGAGTCGCTCGGCGGCGCCGTCGCGCTGGCGCTCGCGCTCGAGCAGCCGCCGGCCGGCCTCGTGCTGATGTCCGCTTTCACCAGCATTCGCGACATGGCGCGGCGCCATTACCCGATCGTGCCGCCGCCGCTCGTCCCGGACGCCTATCCCAGCCTGCACCGCGTGCGTGACCTGCGTGCCCCGCTGCTGGTCATCCACGGCGAGCGCGACGAGATCGTCCCCCCGCTGTACGGCGAGGCGCTGTATGACGCTGCACCGGACCCGAAACGGCTGCACATCGTCGAGGGCGCGGGGCACAACGACCTCGTCACGCGGGCGGGCGACGAGTGGGCCGCCGCGATCGCGGCCTTCAGCGCGACGCTCGCGTGAGCCCGGACGGCGCCGGCGCTCCGTCGCCGGAGCCGAGCGCGTCCGCTAGCTGCATCCGCGACCGGATTCCGAGCTTCCCGTACGCGTTCGCGAGGTGCGTCTCGACCGTCTTGATCGTCACGAAGAGGTCCTCCGCGATCTCGCGGTTGGTGTGCCCCTCGGCCGTGCGCTGGGCGACGCGGAGCTCGCCCGGCGTGAGCGAGTCGACGCCGCGGCTGGCGATCCGGCGCGGCCGCGCACCGGCGGCGAGCGCCTCCTCCAGGGCCCGGCGCGCGAGCGGCGTGGCGCCGCAGCTCATCGCCAGCTCCTGGGCGCGGATCGCGCTCGCGCGCGCCGCCGAGCGCTTGCCGGCACGGCGCTGCGCGGCGGCGAGGTCGGTCGTGGCGACGGCGACGTCGAGGACCGCCGGCGAGTCGGTGAGAGTCGCGACCGCACGTTCCAGCGTTCGCAGCATGGTCGCGTCGTCGGAGACGAGCGCGAGCGCCCGCTGCGCGAGCCCGATCGCGCGCTTGGCGCCGAACGCATCGGCGAGCTCGAGCTCCTCGGCGGCCAGGCGCCGGGCCCGCTCGCGCTCTCCCGCGCGGGCCAGCGCCAGCGCGGCGTCCGAGCGCCACGGGACCGTGGTCGGGTTGCCGGATCCCCACGCGACGCTGATGCGGCCGCACTCGAGGAGGTCGGCGATGCCGCGCTCGACGTCGCCCTGCGCGATCCGCAGCAGACCGCGGGCATGGAGGACGAGGTGGTACGGGAGCGCGTCGGGGTCCGCGCCGCGATCGAGGACTTCGGCCTGGAGGCGGGCGAGCTCGCCGGCGCCGGCGCCGCGGGTCAGCGCCACCAGCACCTTGACGGCGCGCGCGGCGGTCACGAGAGCGTCGGTCCCGTATGCGTTCTCGGCGAGATCGAGCGCCAGCGAGCAGTCCGCGTCGGCGTCGGCGATGCGGCCGCGGCGCCAGTTGACGAGCGCCTGCATGGAGCCGGCGGCCGTGCGGACCACCACCGATCCTCGCCGCCGCGCCTCGGCGAGCAGGCGGGCGTTGATCCGGCTGGCGTCGTCGAGCCGGTCCGCCCACATCGTCGCGACGGCGGCGATCAGGAGTCCGTAGCCGCCCTCCATCGCGTCGACGGGGATGAGGTCTCCGGCGACCGCGCGAACCGCGAGGTCGGCGGTCTCCGCGGCCGGCCTCAGCCCGCCCGCGGCGGCGTCGAAGGCGAGTCCCGCGAGCACGAACGCCTCGAGCCGCGTCCGCGGCTCCCCGCCCGGGTCGCGCAGCGCCTCGATGCGGCCCGCGAGGCGCTCTCGCGCTCCCCGGCTGATGTACGCCAGTCCGACGTGCTCGAGCTCGATCAGCTCCCGCAGCTCCGGGTCCAGCGCGTCGCGGTCGGGCTCGAGCGTCTCCAGGACGTCGAGCGCGTGCACCGCGTCGCCGCCGAACTTGAGCGCGCGGGCTAGCTCCAGCGCCGCTCGGGCGCGCGACGCCGGGTCGGCGGCCTCCTCGACGGCCCTGCGCAGATGCCCGCCGGCGGCGCCGCTCCCGGCGCGTGCCTCCGCCTGGCCGAGCTCGGTGAGGACCGCGCAGCGCTGATCGCCGACCGGCGGCTCCGCGAGCGCGCGGTCGAGATAGGCGGCGGCGGTCGCCGGCGCGCCGAGGACGCTCGCGCGCGCGGCGGCGGAGCGCAGCGTCGCGACCGTCCGCTGGTCGCCGGCCGGCTCGACGTGGAGGAGGTGGGTGGCGAGCTCCTCCGGCTCGGCGCCGCGCTCGCTCAGCATCGCGGCGGCGGCCGCGTGGAGGCCGCCGCGGCGGGTCGGGGAGATCCCGTGCAGCACGGTCGCGCGGACGACGGGGTGCGTGAAGCACAATCCGTCGCGATCCTCCAGGATCCCAGCGCGCACGAGCGTCGCCTCCGCCGCGCCCAGCGATCCGGAGTCCACCCCGGCGAGCCGCGCGGCCGACCGGGGGCTCGCGTGATCACCCAGCACCGCCACCGCCTCCGCGAGCGCGCGCGCTCCCTCGGGCATCTGGGCGAGCCGCAGCTCGACCGCCGCCGAGACGCCGCCGGGAGCGAGCGAGCCGACCCGGCGTGCCGCCTGCGCGGTCGGTGCGAGCCGCCGCGCGCGGACCTCCCGCAGGAGCTCCGACAGCAGGAAGGGGTTCCCCCGGGTGGCCTCCAGGCAGGCGTCGGTGAAGTCCTCGTCGGCGTACGAGCCCACCGTCTGGCGCACGAGCGTCTCCACCGACTCGGGGCTGAGCGGCGCCGGCCGCAGGACGGTCGCCCCCGGGTCGGTCACGAGCGCGGCCGGGAGCTGGCCGGGCGACTCCGTCGCCGGCCGGGTCGCGGCGACGAGCAGCACCGGGAGCCCCTCGACGCGCCGCGCCAGGAAGCAGAGGAACTCGAACGACGGCTCGTCGGCCCACTGCACGTCGTCGACCACGACCGCCAGCGGCTCCTTGCGCGCCACCGTGCTGACGAGCCAGAAGAGGCCGTTGATCTTCGAGTAGCGGTCGCCGCCGGGCGCGTCGTCGCCGAGCACGCCCTCCGCGAGCACCGTCCGCGCGAGCCGCGCCGCGCCCGTGAAGAGCTCGTCGCGCTCCGGCTCGGCGAGGGCGAACACGAGCGGATCGAGCAGCTGGCGTACGAGCCCGAACGCGATGTGGGCCTCGAGCTCGGTGCCGCGCGCCGCAAGGACGCGCACCTTCCCGGCGGCCGCCGCGTCGGCGCGCACCGCGCGCAGCAGCCGCGTCTTCCCGATTCCCGCCGGCCCCTCGACCACGACGAGCCGCCCTTCCCCCGCCGCGGCCTGCTCCGCCGCGGCGGCCAGTACCGAGAGCTCGGCGTCCCGCTCGACGAGCGAGTCAAGTCCCGCTGCGGGCATCGGCGCCGATTCTAAAGGCGGTTACGACGATCCGCCGCGCTTGTCAAGCGCCACTCTTCGCGCGCATAGCGAACGCCGGTCAACGCCGATCGCCCACGGTTTTCGCCGTCGCGCGCATAGCGAACGCCGGTCAACGCCGATCGCCCACGGTTTTCGCCGTCGCGTGCAGCGTTGACGGCGCATGTCGCCGTCAACGCCGCACGCGCCGGCGGCGACCCGGCCCGTGCAGCGTTGACGCGCGAGCGCCGCCCGCCGTCATGTCCGAACCTTGGCGGCGTCCAGGAACTCCGTCGCGGCGCGGCGCCCGCTCTCGTACAGCCGCTCCACCGCCTCCGGAGCGATCTCGAAGTCGAACGGGTTCACGCCGAGCGCATCGACCTCGATCGTGCGCTCGCGCACCCACGGCTGGGCGAGATAGCCCTGATCGCGGCCGACCACCGCGGTCGTGATGACGCTCTCGAGGAACCGGAATCCCGGGACGAGCCGGAGCGCGGCGAGCTGCGGGATCAGCTTCGTGTCGCCGGCCGGGAGCTGCGGGATGAGCGTCACGCCGATCGTCGGCCAGCGCGACCGCCGCCCGTCGGTGCGGTCGAAGAGGTCGATCGGGTAGTTCGTGAGAAGTCCGCCGTCGACGAGCAGCGACTCGCCGCTCGGATAGACGAGCTTCGCGGGCTCGAAGAGGTACGGAACCGAGATGGAGGCGCGGACCGCGTCGACCACGCGCTGCTCGTCGGGGTCGAGCCCGTAGCGCTCGTAGTCCCACGGCAGCCGGAGCAGCTGGCCGCGGCTCACGTCCGCAGTCATCACGACTAGCTTCCAGCTGTGCTCAGGGCGCGGGTCCCCGCCCCGGTCGTCGCGGCGCAGATCCCGGAACGTCCGCACCCCGAGCTCGTCGAGCCAGCCGGCGAGCCGCTCCACGAAGTACTTGCCCTCCGCGTAGCCGTTCTCGAGCACCACGGAGAGCGGCGCGCCGAACACTGGGATCCGGTCGACCCCTCCTTTGTCCAGGAAGCGCGGGTACTCGAGGCTCCCGACGAGCTCGCGCAGCCTTGCGCTCGGCATCCCGGCTGCGAGCAGCGAGCCGACGATCGCGCCGGCGGACGTGCCGGCGATCCGCTCGAAGCGATACCCCCGCTCCTCGAGCACCGACACCGCGCCGACGTGCCCGATGCCGAGGACGCCGCCGCCCGAGAGCACCAGATCGGCCGACTCCACTCCCGCGTTCATGCCCCGCTCCTTTACTCGGCTCGCCGTCGTGCCCAAACCGTACGCCGCGTGTATCTCCGGCGCACGGCGGCGCCTCCTCAACCGTGAACCCAGCCCACGACAGGAGCAGCCGTGACCTACCTCATCGTCGGACTCGATCGCAACACGCTTGCGCCGTGGCACGAGAACGTGCTCGCGCGCGACATCGGGACCGCGACGCGGGTCGCGAGGACGCGCGCAGCGATGCAGGGGATCAAGCTCGTGGTCGCCGCCGTGATCGGGCCCAACTCCTGCGTCCTGCAAGCGGACGCAGCGGCCGCGTCGAAGGCGGCGTAGCGCCGGGCGAGGCGCGATCACCGGCCGCGTGGGAAGATCGCCGCGAACGGAAATGGCGATGGAGCTGCTGCGAATCGCGGGATCGCGCGCCGACCTGATCGGTCTGGGCGACGTCCCGGACCTTCACGTCGTCGGACCGTCGGCCGTCGACCGCGGCGACGGATCCTGGCTGGTCTCGGTCTACGCTCCGGAGGGCCAGGCCGAGGCATTGAGCGCGCGCGGGCTGACCGTCGATCGGCTCAAGCCCGCGGATGAGCTGGGCGAGGAGTGGGCAGCCGCCGTCTCGCCGCTCGAGGCGGTCGCAGCGGGGTATCTCGACTCGGCCGCCCTCGCGCAGCGGCTCCGGGACCTCGCCGGTTCGCATCCGGACGTGTGTGCCTGCGAGCCGCTCGCCAACCTCACGCACGAGGGGCGCGAGGTGCTCGAGCTGCGCATCGGAGGCGGGCAGGCCCGTCGCGTTGTCGTGATCGGCGGCGTCCATGCGCGCGAGTGGGCGCCGCCCGACGCGCTGCTCTCGATGGCCGAGGGCCTCGTGCGCTGCTATGCCGCAGGCGAGGCGCTCGAGTACCCGGAATGGGTCGACCGGTCCGCCGGTTCGGCGGTCAGGTACGCGCCCTGGAGCGTTCCGGCCGCCGACGTGAAGCGAATCGTGGAGGGCCTCAACCTCGTCCTCGTCCCGCTGGTCAATCCCGACGGCCGCGACTTCAGCCTCAGCGGGCCGGACGACCTGCATCGCATGTGGCGCAAGAACCGCCGCCCACCCGCGCCCGGCCGGACGGGACCGTGGTGTCACGGCGTCGACCTCAACCGCAACTTCGACCTCGCGTGGGACTTCGAGCGCTACTACAACGCGGTGGCCGCGGGCGAGGTGCGCTCGAGCAAGCAGCCCTGCCATCAGGAGATCTTCATCGGCCCGGCAGCGGCGTCGGAGCCCGAGACGCTCAACGTGCAGTCGCTCGTCGAGCGCCACCGCCCGTCGCACTTCCTCGACGTGCACTCCTACTCGCGCGCGATCCTCTTCCCCTGGGGCATGGACGACGATCAGGGCCGCGACCCCAGCGAGAGCTTCCGCAATCCGGACTGGGACCGCGACGGCGCGCACGGCGGGCGCGACGGCGTCGGCGGCGTCTACGGCGAGTTCCTGCCGCCGGACCTCGCCGCCGCGCATCAGGCGATCGGGCGCCGCATGCGCGACGCGATCCGGGATCAGGCCGGCAGCGATCCCACGGCGCGCCGGCGCTCCATGTACACGGTCAAGCAGGCGCTCGGGCTCTACGCCACCACCGGCACCTCCGACGACTGGTGCGTCGGGCTCGGGCTGCTCGACGAGCCGGGTCCGCCGATCCACGGCTTCTGCCTCGAATGCGGGATCGACCGGGCACGCGACGACCCGACCGACGACGAGGGCGGCTTCCACCCCGACTACGGGCTCAAGTACCCGAAGATCGAGCGCGAGGTCCACGCCGCGGTCCTGGCCCTCGCCGGCGCCGCGCTCGCCGGCACGGCTTGAGCCGATGGCGCGGGCAATCGCGCGGCGTCGAAGAGCGTCGGCTTCCGGATCGTGACGGCCTGAGCCGCGGGTCAGCGCCGGGCGTCCAGCTCGGCGTAGCGCTCGGCGAATGCCCGCGCCGCCTCGTCGGGCGGCCAGGCGGTGAGCTCGAGCTCGACGGGCTCGACGCCCTCGAGCTCGGGCCAGTGCCAGGCCTCGGCGCTGAACGCCCGCCGCTCGGTCGCGAGGAGTGCGCGGTCGGCCGCCTTGATCTCCGGCACGTCCGGCCTGATCCGGAAGCGTTCGCGGATCGCGACCTCGAGCCGCGCCTCGGCCGCCTTGAACGCCGCCCCGAGGGGGCTGCGGTGCTTGAGCGGATGTGGCATGTCGCCCAGGAACGCCTCCGTGGCGTCGTGCATGAGCGCGGCGAATGCGTCCTCGGCGTCGCCGCCGCGCTGCTCGACGAGCCGGGACACGATCACGGAGTGCTGGGCGACGGAGTAGAAGACGCGGCTGTGCCCGCCGAACCGGCACTGGTTGGCGAGCGCACGGGCGATGTCGCCGGCGTCGAGCTGCTGCGGATCCGGGTCGAACGGGTTGACCCAGCGGCCGGACACGGTCTGCAGGTAGGGGCCGGCAGCGGGCGGGGCGTGGTCGTGTGCGGCCATCCGAGGATCGTAGTTCATTCGTATGACGCCTGGTCGCCCGCCGGGCTCGACCCGCTCGACCGCCTTCCCCCGGTGAGCCGGTCCGGGCTTGTTCAGAAAGTCGTAAGCGCGTCGCAAGATCGACGGGGAAGGCTGCGGGTGTCCATCGAACAGGAGGCACCGGATGAGACTCTCTGCGATCGCACTGCTTGCCGTCGGGGCCGGCTTCGCCCTTCCCACTTCCGCGATGGCCGACGGCCTCGGCCCGCCCGGCGACACCATCTACGCGTTCGACCAGCAGTTCCGGACAGTCGCGACGCCCACGTCGCTCCCGGACCAGGGCGCCTTCGACACCATCTACGTGTTCCCCGACTGCCCGGCTTGCGAGAGCGTCTCGGAATCCGCCCCCGGCAGTCGCGACTACAACGGCGGCCGCTGGCGCGTGGTCGAGGCCGACGGCATCACGACGCAGCTCACCAACGCCGACGACGTGGTGGCGCAGGCCTCGTCCCTGACCGACACGGGAATCAGGTTCGTCTGCCCGCTGATCCGCGCGTGACAGCACGGCGGGCGCCGACGGCCCACGCTCGCATGACCGCGACGCTATCTTCGCGGTCATGCGGCGCCCCACTCCCGCAGCTGACTGACGATGTCGCCGTCGCTTCCGGTACGCCCGGGCGGTCGCCCGCGGAGGACGCCGTGAACGTCATCGAGGAGCTCGTCCGCGCCGCGCACGCGTTCGCCCGCCCGGCGTGATTCACGTTCGGCGACTACGAGGACGACTGACGTGGCCGGCGACGACGAGGAGGTGCTCGACCTCGACGGGCGCGCGGTCCGGCTCTCCAGTCCCCTCAAGGTCCTGTTCGCCGAGCGCGGCGAGACCAAGCGCGACCTCGTGGACTACTACCTGCGGGTGGGCGAGCCGCTGCTGCGGACGATGCGCGACCGCCCGGTGCTCATGCAGCGCTTTCCGCACGGCGCGGAAGGGCCGTCGTTCTTCCAGAAGCGGGTCCCGCAGAACGCCCCGGAGTGGCTGCGGACGACGACGGTGACGACGGTCAACGGCACGCCCTCGCGCGCGCTGGTGATCGCCGACCGCGCGCACGTCGTCTGGGCCGTCAACCTCGGTTGCCTCGGCTTCCACGTCTGGCCGTACCGGGCCCCGGATCCCGCGCACTGCGACGAGCTGCGGCTCGATCTCGACCCGCAGCCGGGCACCGACTTCTCGGACGTCCGCCGCGCAGCCGCAGAGCTGAAGGCCCTGCTCGACGAGCTCGGCGTCGTCGGCTACCCGAAGACGACCGGCAACCGCGGGTTGCACGTCTACGTCCGGCTCCTGCCGCGCTGGGACTCCTACGCGATGCGCGCCGCGGCGGTGGCGGTCGCCCGGGAGCTCGAGCGCCGCCGCCCGGACGTCGTCACGGCGGCGTGGTGGAAGGAGGAGCGCGGCGCGCGGATCTTCGTCGACTACAACCAGAACGCGCCGCACAAGACCGTCTTCGGCGCATGGGCGGTGCGCGCCCGCGCGGGCGGCCAGGTCTCCGCGCCGCTGCGCTGGGAGGAAGTCTTCGGGCTGCACCCCGACGAGCTCACGCTGGCGACCGTCCCCGAGCGCCTCGATCGGCTCGGCGACCCGTGGGAGGCCATCGACGACGCCCCGCAGTCACTCGAGCCGATGCTCGCCATGCACGAGCGCGACCGCGCGAACGGTCTGCTCGATGCCCCGTGGCCGCCGGTCTACCCCAAGATGCCCGACGAGCCGCCGCGCGTCGCGCCGAGTCGCGCCCGGAAGAGCGCGCCGCGCCGATCCGATCGTTCGACGTAAGCGCGCTCGAGCGGGAACGCCGCGCTCGCCGCCGGGCTCAACGCCTCCCGCCGTCGCTGCCCGTGTGCTCGAGGATCGCTCGCGCGACCGTGTCCCAGTCGGCTCGATCGACGCCGTGACCGGCTCCCTCGAGCGGCAGCAGCCTTGCACCGGGGATCTCCTCGGCGAGCGCCGCTCCGTGCGCGAGCGGGAACATCGGATCCGCGGTCCCGTGGATCACCAGCGTCCGCGCCATGACCGACGACAGAGGCTCGCGCGACCGCTCGTCGCCGGCGAGAGCGTCGTGATTCTGCGCGGCCGCGAAGTCGCGCGCCCGCTCGACGTCGCGGCGCGCGAGCTCGCGGAGCGCGGCCTCGTCGAACGGCCGCCGGCCGCCCGCGAGCACGCGCGAGTAGTCGACCAGGTACTCGATCACCGACGCGGCGTCAGACCAGTCGACCTCGACGGTCGCGACGAAACGTGCGAACTCGTCGGTGCTCGGCGGGAGCGGCCGATCGCCGGGCACTGCCCGAGACGTGCTGATGAGGACAAGCGAGGCGACGCGCTCGGGGAAGTCGAGCGCGAGCAGCTGCGCGAGCGCCCCGCCCATCGAGACACCGACCACGTGCGCGGCCGCGATGCCGTAAGCGTCGAGCACGCCGACCGCGTCGCCGACCAGATCCGCCGCCGTGTATCCGGGCCGCCCCCGCTCGAACGTCACCGACCGGCCCGTGTCGCGATGGTCGTAGCGGATCACGAACCGACCAGCGCCGGCGAGCACCCGGCAGAAGCCCTCCTCCCACCAGAGCATCGACCCGCCCATGCCCATGACGAGCAGGATCGGCGGATCGGCCGGATCGCCGAACGACTCGGTGCAGAGCTCGACGCCGTTCGCCTCGACCATCCGCTCGGCCACGTTCGCTCCCACCTTCGCCTACGGGCAAGCGACCGGGCTCAGGCCCAGAAGGCGTCCTCGGTCTCCTGATCGCTGCTGACGTCCCAGAACTCGTGGGCAAGCCCATCCTGACCCATCCGGAACACGGCGACGTGCGAGGTGTCGATCTCGCGACCGTCGTCGCGGCGAGCGGTCAGCCTGAGAAAGCAGAAGACGTGCCGATCGCTGCCCAGCCAGGCCTGCGGTTGCGGCCGGTAGGTACCGCCGGTGAGCTCCGAGCGTGTGCGCATCAGCGCCCGCCAGGCGTCGAGGCCGTGGTAGTCGCCGGCAAGCGGGTGGTTCCCGACGATCCGCCACACCAGGTCCGGCGCGAAGGCGCCGCCCACGTCGAGCGACCCGCTGGTGACCTTGTCGATCGCGTCGCGCAGCTTGATGGCGTTGGGGTGGGTAGAGCTCATGTCAGTCCTCTGTCATCAAGCCCAGAACGCGTCGACCGCGGACTGGTCGGCGGCAAGCGCCCAGAATTCCGTCACGCGCCCGTCGTCCGCGAACGTGAATGCCTCTGTCATCTCTACGTCGAGGTTGCGCCCGTCCTCACGGCGCCCCCGCACCCGCGCGACCACGCCGGCGTGGCGGTCGTCGGCGACGATGTCGACCGGCTCGATGCGCAAAGAGCCGCCCGTGGCCTCGCGCGCACGGCCGAAGTAGTCGAACAGCGCGTCGACGCCCCGGTACGCGCCGGCCATGGGATGCGTGCCGCGGACGAACCACACGATGTCGTCGTCGAAGAACTCGCGATACGCGTCGAGGTCGCCGCGGTTGAACGCCTCCAGCGCATCGCGCATCCGCCCGACGTTGCCGTGCTCGTCCATCGTGCGCTCCTCGGTTCGCTGGATGGGCCTGTCCCCAGAGGCGTCCTGCCGAATCATCTCGCCCGCATCGGACCGGCAGCGTGGCACACTTCGCAGCGTCTGCAACCTCGGCAGCCAGGACGAGACGGAGCCCGCCTGGCGCACGATCCTGGACCACCGATGACCCGATGAGCTGGCGGATCCGCGGCACCTACTTCGAGTCGTGCAACTGCGACGCCATCTGTCCCTGCCGCCGGATCGACGGCGTGCCGGGCGGGCGCTCGACGCACGGCGTGTGCATGGGCGTCCTGTCGTGGCTGATCGAGGAGGGCGCCGCGGACGGCGCCGACCTCGCCGGACTCCCCGTGGCGCTGGCCTGCCGCTATTCCGACGACGAGTCCGGCTCGCCGTGGACGTGGATCCTGTACCTCGACGCGCTCGCTTCCGGCGAGCAGCGGGCCGCGCTCGAGCGCATCTTCAGCGGTCGCCTCGGCGGGGACGCAACGCGCCACTTCCCGTGGGCGTGGAAGGCGAGCGAGCTCGTCGCGGTGCGACCTGTAGCGATCGAGGTCGACCACACACGGCGTCGCGAGCGACTCCGGATACGCGACCGCGTCAGCGTCCGGATCCGCGATCGCCACGACGGCGGCGAGACGGTCACGTGCGTGATCCCCGGGCATGAGCGAGCGGGCGAGGAACTCGTCGCGGACGAGCTCGTCGTCGACGACGGCCCGCTCGCATTCAGCTACCGCGGCGTGTGCGGTTACGGCTCGACGTTCGATTACGCGGGCTGATCCCGGGCGCCGGGCCGGGCCCTTCGCTCCTCGAGCAGGGCGCTCGAACGACCCTGCCGCGAAGCGCGCCTTTGCGGTCGTTTGTCAGATGGCAGTGCGTGCTGAGAGGCTGATGCGGTGACCGCGCGACGATGGTCACGCGACGATGGGTGAGACGACGCACGAGCGGCAGTCGGTTGCGGCCCCCGAGGCCGCCGATGGCTTGACGGCTTCCGTCTCCACGGGTCTCGGGGCGCTCAATTCGACGCTGGGAAACCGCACGATGAGCTCCGCGTTCGGGGTGACGGCCGGAGAACGGGGTCGCGGCGGCGGGTCGTCGAGCCCGCCTTCGAATTCCGGAGCGGCGGCGACCACGCCGGCCGACGACCGGATCGTCGCCCGTCTGGCAAGCGTGGCGGCCGACCGCAGAGCGACGCGGGCGGCCCGCGAGCCGGCGATCGCGCCATCCACCCGAGCGCTGATGCGACAGTCCCCGCCGCAGACTCAACCCGTGACGGACGCCGGTCAGGCCTTCGAGCTCAAGATCGACGTCAATTCCCATCCGACGATCAACCTGAGCGGTCGTGTGGTGTTCACCCCGCAGAAGTCCTCCGCCACCGTCGGGACGGGCGACGGCGGCAAGGCCAGCGCGCTGGATCGGAAGGTCAGCCTCGCCAAGGGCAAGGGGAAGCCGTGGGCGGATTCGTTCGCCGCCCGGCTGGCCAAATGGGAGCCGGAGGCCGGCAAGGAGGAGATCTTCCCGGGGGTTACGGTCAGGACGGACATCCAGGCGCTCGAAGCCAAGGTCGAGTCGGAGAAGGACCTCGACATATCGCTGCTGAAGATCGGCATCCAGATCGACGCCGACGTCATGCAGCTCGCGCCGCCCCCTGAGTGGGCCGACCTGTTCAAGGAGCACGGCTTCTCGATCCGCGTGATGGGCCGAGCGGAGTGGAAGCTCTCCGCCGCTCAGGCCTCGGGCCTCGCGAAGGCCAAGGCCGCGACCGAGAAGGCCAAGAAGCTCGCGGAGGAGGCCACCGCGCTCGTCGAGAAGAACAAGGTCGCGCTCGAGAAGATCAAGACGAGCGAGCGCCAGGCAGCCAGCCTGCTCAAGAAGGGCAAGCAGGAGCTCGCGGCGGCCAACAAGCTGAAGCGGGGCCTCGCCAGGCAGGAGGCGATCAAGAAGGCGAACCAGAAGATCGCGAGGGCGACGGCGAAGCGCGCCGCCAACGCGAAGGAGATATCGAAGCTCAAGGGCGCGCTCGCCAACAAGAAGGCCGAGGCCCTCGCCGCGGAGAAGGCGGCGATCGAGGCAGAGAAGAATCTCGGCAGGTTCGCCAAGGGCCTGGCCAAGGTCATGAAGAGCACCGTGGCCAAGACGATCCTGAAGTGCCTGAACGCTCTGGGGATCGCGATGACGGTCTTCGAGGTCGGCTCGTTCATCGCGACGGTGATCGAGCATGGCTTCGGCTTCGGATTCGACAAGCCGGAGGGCGGCAGCCAGCGCGGCGACGGTCCTGCCAAGGAGGGCTCCGGCGGCGAGGGCGGCGAGGGCGGGGACGGCGGCTCCCAGGGCGCGGTCGACGAGGGAGACGGAGGCGGCGAGCTCGACGACGAGGGCCCGGCTGCGTCGATCGACGTCGACGAGCCGGCGGATGCGGGCAAGATCCCGCTGCACCCCAATGCGGAAGCGGTCGCCGGCGCCATGGGCCTCGACACGTCGGGCAAGAACCCCGGGGTCAGCGACATCGACCTGGCGTCGTTGAACCACCTCGTGCCGTCGGATCTGTCGGACGAGGAGCTCGAGGCGGTCCTCGCGGCGGTCAAGTCGAGCGGGGCCAAGACGCCGGCGCAGGCGGCGTCCGCGATCCTGACGAGCGTCGAGGACGCGCGCAAGGCGCGCGACCAGTCGGGCGAGCCCGCTCAGAAGCAGGGCGGAAGCGGCGACAAGAAGCCCGACGAGGCCGAGAGCTCAGGAGTCCGCGACATGAGCACCATGGCGCTCCAGCTCGCGAACGGCTTCGACCCGAAGAAGCCGCCGGCGCCGGGCAGTGCGGTCGCGCTGTCCGTCACCTTCACCTACGCGAAGGCGCCGCAGAACGCGATCCTGAACGCCAAGTACCTGCACGACGGCGGCAGCGACGATCGCATCGTCTTCTTCTTCGAGAACATGGTCCAGTGGGAGAAGCAGATCGACGAGCACACGATGATCGTCATGCCTGCGGGGTCGAGCCTCGAGTTCAGCTGGACCAAGCAGTTCCTCGGGCGGCGGTGAGCCGCGGCGCTGACCGGCAGGCGTACCCTTCACCACATGAGCCTGGCGCAGCCGTCCCGCACGATCGTGGTGGAGCCGGTCGAGGCCGCGACAGCGGCCCCCGCACCGGCCGGGCCGAGGCCAGGCGAGCCGCCCGCGCGCGCCGAACCGGCCACCGCACCGCCTCCGCAGGCGCAGACGGCCGCCAGGGCGTGACTGCGGCGCCCGACCTCGCCGCCGCCGTCGTAGCGTTCCGTTCATGGCGGCTGGCCGGCGGACGACTGATGTCACCGTTCATCCCCTGCCGCTGGCAAGACCGCGTGATGCACGCCGCCTGCTTCGACGCCAACCGCGGCTTGACCCGGGGCGCCGGCTGGCTCGAGGAACCGCACGGGTCACCGCACGAGGCATGCCGGTGCGGGATCTATGCCTACTACACGCCGGGCCCGCGTTCCTGGTTCGGCGAGGCGTACTGGTGCGAGGGCGTCGTATCGACCTGGGGTCGCCTCGTCGTGCACCGCGACGGCTTCCGCGCCGAGCACGCGCGCGTCGAGGCGCTCGCCGTCCCCGACGGACTGCACCGCTTCGGCGCCGCGCATGTTCAGCGCGCCGCCGCGGAGCTCGACGTCCCGGTGGTGGCGCACGGGGAGCTCGAGAGCTTCGCCGCGCGCCTGGGGAGTGGCGTGCCGGCCGCGTTGCTGCCCAGCGCGCGATCGCACCACTGAGCGCAGCGCTCCGAGCCGTTGCCAGATCGCCGCGGCTCGCCGGGTGGGTGCTGAGCTTCGTGCGAACATCCCGCCATGGCAACGCTCGGTGCGAAGGAGCGCGCGCGGCTTCCCGACAGCGCCTTTGCGTACATCGACTCGAGCGGCCGGCGGCGTCTGCCGATTCACGACGCGTCGCACGTCCGGAACGCCCTCGCGCGATTCAACCAAGTGGTCTTCGAGGACGAGGCGGCGCGCGACCGGGCGCGCAGCCGCTTGCTCAGAGCGGCCAAGAAGCACGGCATCATGCCGATCGGCTTCATCAGTGCCCAGCTGCAGCCCCAGCTGAAGCTGCCGAAGGGCCAGCTCACGTTCCTGCTCACCGACATCGAGGGCTCCACCGCGCTGCTGGCGCGCCTGGGCGATCGCTACGCCGGCCTGCTCGCCGACGTTCGCCGGGTTGTGCGCGCCGCCGTGCGGCGTGCCGGCGGGCACCAGGTGTCCGCTCGCGGCGACGACGTCTTCGCCGTGTTCGAACGGTCGCCCGCAGCGCTCGAGGCCGCCCTGGCGATCCAGCGCGCGATGCGCGCCGGGGCCTGGCCGGAGGGATCGAAGGTCCGGCTGCGGATCGGCCTGCACCGCGGGCGTCCCGCGCTGACCGACACCGGCTACGTCGGCCTCTCGGTCCACGCAGCCGCGCGCATCTGCTTCGCGGCGCACGGCGGCCAGATCGTGCTCTCGGCGCCGGTGCGCAGCGGGATCTTCGACTCGCTTCCGGAGGGAGTGCGCCTGAGGGGCCTCGGCGCCTGGCGATTTCGCGGGCTGCCCGAGCCGATCGAGATGTTCCAGGCGCAGGCGGCCGATCTGCCGGCCGACTTCCCTCCGCTCCGATCGGGCGGCTGACGCCGCAGCGCGAACGACAGGCGAATCAGACCGGCACGACCCCGTGGCGCTTCCACGGCCGGGAGACCCGCTTGCCCTCCGCCAGCTCCAGCGCGCGGATGATCGTCGGGCGCGTCTCGCGCGGGTCGATCACGTCGTCGACCATGTCGTTGCGCGCCGCCACGTAGACGTCGATCAGATCGCGGTAGGCCGCGATCAGCTCCGCCTTCTTGGCGGCCGGATCCTCGGCCTCCTCGACCTGCCGGCGGAACACGATCTCGACCGCCCCCTCCGCGCCCATCACCGAGATCTCGGCCGACGGCCACGCCACGATCAGATCCGGCTCGTACGCGCGCCCGCACATCACGTAGTAGCCCGCGCCGTACGCCTTGCGCAGCACCACCGTGACCTTCGGCACCGTCGCCGCCGCGACCGCGTGCAGCATCTTCGCGCCGTGCCGGATGATCCCCGCCGCCTCGACCTTCGTCCCGACCATGAAGCCCGGCACGTCCTGCAGGAAGACCAGCGGGATCGCGAACGCGTTGCACAGGTTCACGAAGCGCGCGGCCTTGTCGGCGGAGTCGTTGTCGAGGATCCCGCCGAGGTGCCGCGGCTGGTTGGCGACGATGCCGACCGGCCGCCCGCCCATGCGCGCCAGGCAGGTGATGATCGTCCGCGCCCAAGCGCCCTTGACGTCCAGCCACTCGCCGGCGTCGACGATCCGCCGGATCACCTCGTACATGTCGTAGGGCTTGCGGTTGGTGTCCGGGAGCACGTCGAGCAGCTCCGCGTCCATGCGGTCCACCGGGTCGCTGACGGGCAGCACCGGCGGCGGCTCCTCGCAGTGCGACGGGAAGAACGACAGATACCGCTTAATCACCGCGACGCACTCCTCGTCGGAGCCGACCTCGACGTCGCCGACGCCCGACCGCCGGCAGTGCACTCGCGAGCCGCCGAGCTCCTCCTGCGTCACGTCCTCCCCGATCGCCGCGCGGACCAGGTGCGGACCGGCCAGCGCCATCGACCCGCGGCCGCGGACCATCGGCACGAAGTCCGCCAGGCCCGGGATGTAGGCGGTGCCCGCGGCGCACGGGCCCATCAGCGCGGCCACCTGCGGGATGACGCCGCTCATCACGACCTCCTCGCGGAACAGATGGCCCGACCCGGCGAACAACGAGCCGGTGGCCTCCTGGATCCGCGCGCCCGCGGAGTCGAGGA
>Ga0126312_10000713_pt1 | contig 20636 bp, 15 predicted proteins | sample Plot104A_FD_92537 | JGI IMG/M metagenome (GOLD analysis project Ga0126312, IMG submission 92537) | Serpentine soil microbial communities from UC McLaughlin Reserve, CA, USA - Plot104A | ecosystem: Environmental > Terrestrial > Soil > Grasslands | place: USA: UC McLaughlin Reserve, Lake County...
CTTGAGGTGGCGGAGGTGGCGGAGGTGGCGGAGGTGGTGTGTATGTTACGACAATAGTGAATGATTTTGTTTCAGTGTTCCCAGCTGCATCGGAAGCAGAGCATTGCATTTTCGTTTGACCCACTGGAAAATTAGCCTCTGTAAAGACAGCATTAGTACAACCTTCTTCTGCCACTGGACCATCAACTATGTCTGTGGCAGAGATGTCTAAGCGTTTAAAAATAGCGTTAAGACGGATGCCCTCAGGACCTGTAGCATTGACACTAATAGTCTCTCCGTCTTGAACCTCTATTCCATTATATTTTACTATTATTGCAGGTGGTGTTGTATCCTGTACTGTTACTGTGAAATTACCTTTTGCAGGATTGCCAGACTTATCTTTTGCTTCACACCCAACAGTTGTTGGTCCTAAATTAAATGTATCACCAGAAACTGGCTTACAGTCTACATGTACTGAACCGTCAACTAGATCTAAAGCTGTTGGTGGTGGAGTGTAGTCTACTACTGCTCCACTCGAACCCGTAGCTTCAACAGTAATAGGTGGTGGTACAGTAATGTCTGGTCCTCTTGTATCCTGTACTGTTACTGTGAAATTACCTTTTGCAGGATTGCCAGACTTATCTTTTGCTTCACACTCGACTACCTGCGACCCTACTCCTGTAATTGTAATAGGAGAAGATGGAGGAGGACATGTTACTGTAGGTGATGGGTCAACAATATCTGTAGCTGTAGCAGGAGGGTACTCAACTGGAGTTGATGGGCCAGAAGCTTCAACGGTTTTAGATTGCGGTGGAATAAGGGTTGGTGGTGTTGTATCCTGTACTGTTACTGTAAATCTACCATAACCTGTATTGCCAGAACTATCTGTGGCTTGACAATTAACAGTTGTTGTTCTTATTCCGAATGTATCACCTGATCGTGGAGTACACTGTACAGGTACTGAACCATCAACGTTGTCTGTAGCAGATACTGTAAATGTAACAATGGCACCCTCAGGGCCTGTAGCTTCGGCAATAATATGAGAAGGATAGATAGGCTGTGGAGGTTCTTTGTCACTAATTGTTACTATGATAGTATCGGACGCAGTTTGACATCTAGAGCCGTTTGCTGAATCAGTAACTGTTACTGCAACATTATATTGACCCAATCTGGCAAATTGGTGTGTCATCAACTGGCCCCCTTTAACATAATTATTATTGCTGTTACTACTACCGTCATCATCAAAGTTCCATCTAAATTTGTGGGGCGGTGTGCCTCCCTCTGTGATTGCCCTAAACTCAATGGTTGAAGGAGGTGAGCCATCCTCTGTAGCATTGGCTTCTATTGAAACACCCAATGGTTCCGGCGGTGGTGGGCATACATCAATCTCGCCACAGTCCACTTCAAGATTCATCTGCCGCTTGTTGTTGGGTTGGTTATCATCGACAACTGCTCCAGAGAGGGGTGCAATTTCGCTTTCAAATATTATGTTATATTTGCCAGGTTCCCAACATTCAATTGTATAGGTCTGATCATGCTGTTGGCGCTCGCTCAGAGAAGTGATTGTTGTTATTGTTGCTCCATTCTCATTCGGATTTGCTCCGGCTGCAGGTGTCACTATCACAGCGCCAGCATCTGATGCTGGTGCCGTGATAGTCCTCCTTGATAGTGTGGCATCAATAGGCTTATCCGGTCCATTATTGGTAACAGTCGTCTGAACAGTAAGATCGGCAGAACTGCCAACCGGGATTGACAATTGCTGCTGCCCATTATCAGTACTAACATCTACTATGGCCAAATCAGAACCTCTGCAGTCAGGATCGTCAGGAAATTGGTCACAGAAGCTAAGGACAGGTGATCCCAATTCAACTGATATGACTTCCTCAGCCCTCGTGTTATTGGCTCCCTCATGATGGAGATAACTTACCTTCATCAAAGCAGCATTTGCATCAAATGGAAATACGAAGCGGCCTACAGCATTTGGCAAGATTTTGAGATACTCTTTGCTATCTTCTTGAAATTCAAGAGCAAAAAGTGGATGCCAATAATTGAATTGCTGAATGATAGCCCCATTATAATCATATATCTGAACTCTTAGCAATGGTGGATTTCCAATATTGCTGTGAGGAGGTCCATAGCTTACGCCAACGTCTACAAATTCAGCCTTGTTCAAGGCAGTAAAGTTCAGGAGAACAACCATTGATTTATCAACAACATTATTGAAATCAAATTCAGGTACCGCTGTCTGATTTAGATCGTCTCCATTATTAGGTGTCTGAGCATACGCAAGGTTTAGACTGACTAAAACCATGAGTAATAAGGAGCCAAGAAGAAAAAAAGAAGCTACTGTTGTTGCTTCTGTCAAAAGCCTAATCCTCCAGTCCAATTGATTATATTTTTTTGGTGACATGTCTCTCTATATGCCCTACCTCATCTCTCCCTTGTACAACGGGCAAGAGGTGCTGAATTATTATCAGAAGGCGACAAACAATTCTCAAACCACTTTTCAATTCGTCTATTATCTAAATCATTGAGCTGCCCGTTATCTACCATCATATCATCTGGCTGGCTATCAGATGTGAAATACTTATTTAGACCATATTCATATGGAATCCTTCTGCACGTTTTCCCCATTTTGAGCGCATCAGTCGTGCAGGCCTGCTCGCCATTGAAGACATTCTGCCAAGGAGCAGATGATTCATAAACGCCACCATAATCATACTCATCTGCTAAGCCGAACGGCCGGTGGCCAATTTCATGAACGAAGACATAACCCTCTTTCTCAAGCGTTGCCATATTAGCTGTGGAAAGTTCTTTATCATTCCTTGTGCAATCTCGCATAGAATCATCACGGTGAAGTATGACTGCTGCATCAAATGAGAGATATGCAGTATTCCAATTGGCAGGAGGTATAGATTCGCAATTATTCCTAGCCTCTCCCATATCTTGAGCAATCCAGAAGTTAGTCTTATTTTGATTCTTGAGGAAAATCGATTGATTGTAGTATAGCCCAATGGCCCTTTGCACATCAATTAAGAAATTAGGATCCATAGGGCTGGAAAAGGTTTTGTTGTCAGCAACAAATAAGATATCCATGTTGCTACTGCGATTTCCAGTATAAAGAACTGGTATGGCCGTACTACTGAAAGCTCCGATTACTATTTTCTTCATTCCCGTGAATGATAATTCAGATGATGTACTATTGTCTATGACGCTGCAGCCGTACGAGACTGTTGTTGTCAGGTTTGTGAATGGTCCGATGGTGTAATTGAGAGTACTACTGCTAGTGATATTTTTACTGGGGATGACCAGCTCTGTTCTATTAGAATTAATCACTATCTCAATTGAACCGGCAACTTTCGGTGCAAGCGACCCATCTACTGCCTTTGCGGAAATAGTTATGGGTTGATTTGCTTGTGGCCAGACCGGTTCATGGATACATTGCACCTGCAGCCTTGAATTGAAGTAGGATTCGATGCTATAATCATCATCAGCAGGAGGTATTTGAGCCTCAACATTTTTCATCCCTAAAATAGCCCCCGATAATAGTAGCACAATCAGTAAAATTGAGATCGATAAGCGAACGCCCAAACCTGGCCAATTCATATTATATTTCATTTTGGCCAAGATTTGAATAGAAATTCGTGACAGGTTAAGCTTGCTCATATTAGTTTTTGATGATTTCGGTAATTCTCGTAGTAATATATAACATTTATGAAAACTTTCCACCTGATATAAATAGTAAAAACTAGATATCATAGAAAGCTAGCATAGAAGTTAAAATATATATGATTAAATTGCGATTCTTAGCAAATATTGTTATCTCTTATTGGAAGTCAAATAAGCCACGTAGATGCCATATACTGTTTGTTTAAACAAGTAACTCTTGAGCGGTCCAGAGAGAGAAAAAGCGTTAAAAGTATTAGCAGTAAGTCATGCTTTGCCCTGGCATTTTATGTAGCGGATCGAATAGATAATTATGATCTATGAATCGGTGTCATAAAGTTAGAAAAGACACTGCTTAATAGAAGCACTAGTCATCTTACAACGGAAGACAATGCAAAAGGAAGACGTTGTGCAATCTTTTCTTATTATAGTCTTGATATTATTATTATCAGTTGCCTTAATAATATCGATGACAATGAAAACACATAAAATACTAGTTCAAAATGCCTTCGCCTCTTCCTCACCTTCTTTTCAACGGCAAGAGCTAACACTCGGTAGCGGAAGTTGGTTTGATATGTTCAGTGGGAAGTCAACAACAAGAGGTGGTACAAATTACATCGATATCCAATCAGTGAGCTATTTCAGTAATGGAAGACATTTAAACGCGACCCTTTGGCTGGCAGATTTCACAATCAGCCCTAATGATTACGAACTTGTGGATTATGGAATGTACTTTGATGCTGATTCTAATAACAGGACAGGATTAAGCGGAATTGATTATAAGGTAGAAATAAGTTGGAACAATGAAAGCAGAACGTGGACAAGGATATTTGAAGAGTGGTCTTCAAGCGGAGCAAAAAAGATCTTAAGTAAAGAAGAGAATGTAACTGATTTCTTTGAAGATGGTGCTTCACATGTCACATTGTTTGCAGACTTGGATTCTATACTTTCACCTAACAAATACAGGGTTTTATTCTATGCAGAAGGAATTAATTATGTGCAGCAACAATTTTCTTGGATTATTGATTCAACTAATTGGATTTCAATTCCTTCTCCAGAATTGGTTTTTGTGATATCGCCAAGTCCAATTGTTTTGACACAAGGAGGAGAGTATATTGCTGAGGTGAGAATTAATTCTTCTAGTGCGGAGGAACTTGAGCTTAATATTAATCCTTATGTAACAGAAAACAGTAGTAATAATAAGCTTATAACAATGAACCTAGATTCTGAAAGATTGCTTATCCCTCCATTTGGTGTTGCGTCTACACACATGCGTGTTTCCATAACTCCTGATATTCAACCTACAGACTATATGATCATAATGCGAGCAAATATTACTACGCTCAATACAGCACCATTTGCTGAGCCAGGATCTACTCAATCTGAGACTCAAAAGAGTGCAACTAATAATGATCAGGAAATAGGCATTTCTCGCAGCCAACAAGCCATCAGAGAATTTGTTTCAAAAACAATAACGGATCAGCCGGTCTTAAAGTCATCTGTATTTTCAATACAGGTGAAAGAATGGAAATTCGATGAGCAATTGAACAGTTTCGTTAATCAATGGATAACTCCTCTTACGGCAATCTATACAACCATATCATCTATTGTTGCTGGGATTTTAGGATGGATCTATGGAAGAAGAAGAAGAACTGAAGATCGAAATAATAATAATAACAACAATTAGACCCAAAGAAGCCGTTGTGACAAATAGATGTTGTAATGAATGTGAAGACTCCTCTTCTTCGGCAGAGTAGTAGTAGCAGCTGTTGCTGTCAATCCTCATAATCATCTCCTTTTCTACATTCAATAAATATCATTTCTAATGCTGTGTTACGCATTTTAGCAGTATATATTACTAGACTCATAGGTAGAATAAGATATTGTGGGACATATTATAATTATAATTATATAATTAATCATGACGGGCTACGCGGACCTCTGTTCAAATTCTGGATATCTAATCTAATGCTATATTCCTGGGGGTTTTTTAGAGCTTCTACAAAAGAAGTTCCATTAAGAATTTTAATATCTACGCCTGTTGGGGTAGTTCCATTTTCTTCGAAATCAAAGTTATTTGCATTAATGCTAACTTTGTAATCTATTGGTGCTGGTCCCGTTATCAACTTATTTGAAGTATTATTTGTAAACATAAGTACCAATAATTTATATGGCTCATTATTAGTTTCTGGCCTGCCACTTTCTGGACTTAGATAGCTAGGGCTCATGTAATAGTAGGCAGAGATATCGCTGCCATTATCAGCAGCAGAATATGTAGACACTTTTGTAAAGTTCGACGGGACTGTGGCAGTAGTAGAGCCTTCCATGAATTGTACCAGATTACCATCAAATAATGAACTCAAAACAAGCCCGTTAACGAAAGCTCTAAGCTTTTCCTTCGAATTATCTGGAATATGCTTTAAACCTTCTCCAATTAATATAACATCTGGGGGAGCCTGAGCTCCAGTTATCTTAAGTGAACCTATCATATTTCTAACACTCTCTAAATGAGCGGGGAAATTCTGAGGGTTAGTGCTGTATGTAACAATGTAACGAAAAGATTCACTTGTGACCCATAATTTCATTGTCTTCGTTTCATCAGTTCCTTCCAAGCCGGTATATACCGCTAGATATGCCGGTCTGCCGTCCAAAGTAGTCTTGTTGAATTGCAGAAGATTAAATCCTGGTATGGTGTTTCTCAAGAAATATAATTGTGTGCCTACATACTCTTCTAAAGCTACAACCTCATCAAACAGGGAATGTCTTGCAATATTTAACATTGCCACACTATCGCCTAAATTGCTATTACTCTTATTCTGTGGCAACAGTGTGAAAGTAACAATACTATCTACATATGGACTTGTAGGAATACCCGGTAATGCATTCCATCTAGATGGGTAATTTATCCTTATTTCAGGTATCACAAAAGCAATTGTATTGTCAGTAGTGGTATTTGATTGAGGCGTTATTTGAAGTTCTGTTGCATGTTGATAATCGTAACCAAATGGAATATAGAAGGAAGATGAAGGAGAAGCATATGCTGCTAATATTGATGGCATGAATAGTAAAATTACAAAATATGGCATAACAACAAAACCTAATTTTGTCCTTTGTTTTGGAAGTAAGTGCAATTTTTGATTAGAAATTACTTGATAAAGGAAAAAAGGAGTATTCCTTAATGTTATAGTAACCTCTAATGTATAGACTCTACAATATATTAGGCATTGTTTTTGTGCTAACCATCAAGGTCCGCTCTTGAAAGGGCGCCTAGCACCTGGCACAAATAAATGTACAAAAGTAAATTATCTATCTACAGGTATATTCAAAAGCTCTTGTTGCTGCTTTATTATATCTCCTCCACAGCTTCAGGCAGTTCGTCAAGTCCGTCGTCTCCGATGCCGTAAACCAAGACTACTACAGCGAAGGGTTCTTCCTTTGGGTCACATCGGCAGAGCCCGTATTACGTCAAAAAAAGAGCAGGAGCTGCGGGAGATATAAAAAAAGTGAAAGGCATTTGAGCATTATAATATTGGGTGCATACTAGGTTGCATACTACTACTATAGTTAAGTAAAAGTTCCATGGAAACGCCTTATGGCAAAAAGGCGAATCATTGCCCATTTTATGCATGAAAGGGAACGAGACAAAGCGAAGCAAATGATGAGCCACGTTCAGGTAACTGAATCATATGTATTTGGTGAAATAGACGAGGAACGCATTCCAGACTTGCAGAGGCAGGGCCTAATGGTGCAAACCCTGGAAGATCAGCCTGCAATAGAAACACCTGGCAGCGGGTCAGAGCCATTACCAGGAATTAGGAGATCAAAGCCTCGTCCGTCGTCGTTGCGTGGAGTGCCAAGTGGTCCACGCGCGGTGGCAGAGGAAAGAGCCATTGAGCCAAACAAGCCGGACTATTATCTTGTTCAGTTAGTTGGCCCATTGCTTGAAGAATGGCGACAGGAGCTAGAGCAGCATGGGGTAAAGCTACTTGAATATATGCCGCGCTTTGCTTATACTGCCAAGATGACTCCACAACAAGCCAACGAATTGAAGGAACTACCGTTCATTCGTACTGTTCGTCTTTATGGGACGGAAGACACTGGACCGATCGGTCTTAGAGCTGCATTTGCTCCTCCTCCTCCGCCTCCGAGTCTTGGAGGGCCATCGGCTGCTGAAAGAAAGATGCTTGCCTACGATTTGAGAGTTCACGCGGAGGAAGATTTACCAAAGGTTCTCCACTGGCTTCAACAACATGGCATCAATGTCGCAGGCAGCAAAGCGCGAAAAATACGACTGTACCTATTAGAAGATTCTCCTCTCGTAAATGAAATCTCGGCATTAGCTGAGGTTGCACAGCTTGAAGAATATGTTCCTCCGAAATTGCATAATAATGTGGCAAGGACATTATTAGGAATTGATAGGCCTTCTGGTTCACACTCTACGGTAGTAGAAGAAGAGGATATTGTTCAATCAGGAGATGGTCAAGTCGTAGCAGTGGCAGACACAGGTATTGATAGTGATCATCCTGATTTTAAGGGACGGATCGTAGGTATAGTGGCGCTTGGCAGGGTGGGCGATTCAAGCGACATACATGGTCACGGTACCCACGTGGCAGGATCTGTACTTGGAGATGGCACCTCCTCAGGAGGAGCCATTCGTGGCGTAGCTCCAAAAGCAAAGTTATTTTTCCAATCTCTGATGGACGGAGAGGGAGGACTTGGCGGGCTACCGCTAAACCTAGGAGATCTTTTTGAACAGGCATACCAAGCCGGTGCTCGCATTCACAATAACAGCTGGGGGGCGGCAACAAGCTCAGCCTATACAGTCAACTCGACAGAAGTTGATGAATTTGCAGCCAGACGACGAGATATGCTCATAGTAATTTCAGCCGGAAATGAAGGGCAGGCGGAAAATCTGAAAAATGCACAGAAAGGACATGTTGACTGGCTCTCAATAGGTTCTCCAGCATCATGTAAGAACGCTCTGACAATAGGTGCGTGCCGTAGTAGCCGTTCAGATGGACCGTTATCAGGCAGTACCTATGGCGAGGCATTCTCTGGCTTTCCTGACCCCCCTATTGCCAGAGAAAATGTTTCTGGTAATCCTGAATCAATAGCTGCATTCAGTAGCCGGGGGCCGTGTGACGATGGACGCATTAAGCCTGAAGTTGTTGTACCAGGTACAGACATTGCTTCCACCAAATCATCGCGTGCTCCCCTGAGAAATTTCTGGGGGCCATTTGCTGGTAATACAAGGTATGCGTTCATGGGGGGTACCAGTATGTCTGCCCCACTGGCCGCGGGGTGTGCTGCATTAGTTAGAGAGTATTATACCAAGGAAAGAAGCCATCATCAGCCTAGCGCAGCGCTTTTGAAAGCAACTCTCATTAACAGCACCCGCTGGCTTACAGGGTCTGATTCCGTAGCCGACCATGCGAAGATGCCAAACTTCCATCAGGGTTTCGGATGCATCTACATGCCCTTTGCAATTCCAAATCAGGGATCGCTGCCAAATAATAATCTCAGGCTTGAATTTCTGGATACTTGGAACGATCCAAACATGCAGTTCAACCGTACCGGCCAGCGTGTTCGTTTCAAGGTATCTCTATCCGGAGGAAGCTGGCTGCGGATATGTTTGGTGTGGACCGATCTGCCCGCGCGGGCGCTTCAGAATAACCTGAACTTGTTTGTCGAAAATATACAATCAGGACAAAAATGGATGGGTAATGAAGACCTACCAATGAGCCTTCATATTCCAGATCCTAACAACAATGTGGAAGTAGTAAGACTGGAAAATCCAACTGCAGGAGACTATTTGATTCAGGTACAGGCTTCAAATCTGCTTCAACCAAGACAGGACTTCGCCTTGGTCGTCACAGGAGATCTCACTTCACCTCTTGAGCCATTCCCTCACGATTAGTAAAGAGGAAGGAGGAGGAGGAGGAGAAGACGATTACGATTATGATGTCAGACAAATAGTGGAGGTTCTTCGAACATGCTTAAACTGCGGCTGATTCAGGCAGAATTTGGAGACTCCATGATCCTGAATTTTGGTTCCCAAGAAAAGCCGAGGTATATGTTGATTGATGGAGGTCCGGAAAGAACCTACAAAAGGCACTTAAAGGAAGAATTGCAGGTAATCAAGGCTGCGGGTGGCAACGGCCTTGATTTAGTCATTCTTAGCCATGTCGACAACGACCACATAATAGGGCTGTTGGATATGCTGTCTGACTTACAGGAGCAGCGCAGCAATAGCGTACAGGGGATCTTATCTATAGCTGGCCTTTGGCATAATTCCTTTAGTGACACAATAGAGGATAATGCTGGAAGTATTCAATCAAGGCTAAGAATGCTTTTGGCAAACGCTGGCTCAGCTGGAGGACAGGTGATGTCAGCGGCAGAAATGGCACTTAGTGGAATAGGCGAAGGTAGGCAACTTCGGCTGTCTGCTTCTGCACTCAGTATTCCCATTAATCCAAACTTCGCTCGCGATCTCATTTCAGTTGATGATGCACCAAATCCAATCAGTATTGATAACCTTAGCTTGCGCATAGTGGGACCGACTAGGGACAATCTAGAAAACCTTCGCAGGGAATGGATAGCTTGGCTAGATAAACATGAAGATATCCTCTCTGAGGAAGAACCATTCATAGCAGCCATGGCCGACAGGAGCATTCCAAACCTGAGCAGCATAATGATCTTGGCAGAAGCGGACGGGGGAAAGAAGATTCTTTTTACAGGTGATGGACGCGGAGACCATTTGCTTGAAGGATTGCAGAAGGCTGGTTTGCTTGCAGACAATGATCGCCTTCACGTTGATGTATTAAAGGTACCTCATCATGGAAGCGACAGAAATGTCAACAAGACGTTCTTCAAGAAAATCACAGCCGACAAGTATGTCATCTCGGCAAATGGCAAGGATGGTAATCCTGATTTGTCAACACTCATATGGATAGTTGAATCGGCTAGGGAACAGCAGCGACCAATTGAAATAATAGTAACAAATGAAACATCTACGACTGAGCAATTAGTTAACAATTATAATCCTATTGATTATCGCTATACATTAACTGTAATGCCCAAAAGTGCTCACTCCATGACCATCGATATTTCATCATAAAGAGAGGTTCAATACCATTTTGTCTTCTCCTTCAGTAAATTTTTTATTGTATCTATATCTCCTAGTTATTATACTGTGAATGGTCGTTGTCTCTCAAAACGTGTATCTTTCTGTCCTACGATATAGTAGTTAGGCGTCTGGTCGGGTGGCATTCTCCTGACAATATCCTTATGTAACCTTCTATGAGTGCCCTTGAAGGTACCGTCTTTCCAGACTGCCAGCAGTCGTGAGGTAAAAAGCCCATTGAAGGTACCATCTTGCGAGAGCTGATTATCTTGGCATCCTGATATTAGAAGAACAGAGGCCTTTACCTTATCCTCCACTTCTTTCAGATCAGCTCTTTTCAGTATATTATCATAAAACTCTTTGTTGAGGCGATAAGTACGGTTCGCCACATCAGAAGGCATGAAACGATATTTCACTTTATCCCTATCAGTATTAGATGTTCTCATATCCATGTCATCTTGATAGTATGCGGCCTTGGTAACAGTCCCACTATGACAACTATCAGAAAATACCAAGACACGCACTCCTTGAGCAAATTCTCCATACAGAGAATATAGTTCATCATCAACAAGTTCACCATCGTACAGACACCAAGTTTCATCCATTGCATCAGCTTCCTCCTCATTGCGATCTGGCAACTGTCCACCATGACCGGAGTAGCTTAGCATGAAAATATCGCCTGATTTCAGTGTCTTGGATGCTTCCCTGACTTTTTCAATTACGCGCTCTCTCGTTGCGTCCCTAGTTAGCAAGCTAGTTACCTTAAATCCTTGAGATTTCACTATGCTTGTCATATCCTCAGCATCAGCCTCACAGGCATTGAGATCACCTGACCATCCGCTGTAATGCTTTGGATCAACAGAGTTCAATCCAACCGTAAGCGCTAGCCCTGCTGCCATTAGTAAACCTCCCCTTTGTTGCCTTTGATACTCATGAAAACAAACTGCATGTATGCTCTTGCTTATTGTAAGCTATTATAAGAGATTTTTGCTATAAGCAACTGTAAAAAATATATGCTAGTTGATCTATTGTGAAGGTCCAATTGTTGTTGTTTTTTACTCCGTAGTAGGCTACTACTATTATTCCTGAAAAAGGCTATAATAATATGTAGCCCGTTACTTTGAACCCTTGTACATGTGCAGCTCAAACTCGCTTGGGCCCATACGTGTAGAAAGCTTTGATCCTCATTTTGTCTGAATGACCGATTGAACGTAGAGGTAGGATTAGAGACATTCTAGCAGTAGTATAGTCAACCGCCCAAACCAATAGCAGCAATCTATAACTAATATGGATATGTACACACACAGGATTAATTGAGCTGTGATCTTCTTCAATCTATTCGTTGATTCATCAAGTCTAAATCCTGAAGGTTTTTTTCTCTCTCTGAACCCTGTGGGTCCCCTTTCTGTGTTCAGAACCTCTAAAACTGGCCTTAGGAAGTCTCATGTTGCTAAAAGGATAGCTTAGGAGAACAAAAAGAAAGAAAGCATATGAATTCTTGAGATTATGTATACGATTTCGGCTGACAAAGCCCCCTATCACGCGAGCGAGGAGCGAGCTCTACTTCACTAGCTCAATTTGTTCCGCTATTAGCGTCGTGCCAACCACAAAGCCATCACATTTGACCTCATGCCCCATGTATTGCGTCAGCTCGCTATCGTCGAATGCAGGCCCAGTCTTGCGTCGCAGGATATACCTTTTGGCATCAACGGTTTCGATGAACATTGCCACTCGCTCGCTTTTGCTTCCCTTCCCGTATACACCTTGTGTGACCCATCCATGCAGGGAAGTGACCCGAATTGGTTGCGATGAACTCATGGCAATAATAATAATAAGCTCAGCATTGATGATAAATGCGATAGGCGACGATGCGGCCGTTTAATTCTTTGGCCACTACAGCGACACCGCGCTTTACCTTTTCCTCGGTTTCTCCTTTCGTCGGTGTCTTGACAGCCACAAGGTAACGCGAAGGAGCTGATGGTGGGGTCTTAGTCTTAGCAGCTCGACCTTTGGATCTCTTCGCGCCTTTCACAGCAAATGCTGCGAATGTTCCTTTGTCACCTAGCTGCGCCTTCTCGGCTATCCTCGAGAGCGCGGTTCTCATCGTCGACGACAACTTGCCAGAGGGTACTTGCTTGGAGGCGGTGGGCTTTGTCTTCGCTAGGAAAGCTCCTGTCAACTTCAATTTCTCCCGCCGTTCAGCACGAAAGAACCGCTCTGCTTCAGCGGGCGTTACACCTGTAGGTATGTCGGTTGCGCGAGGTACCTCAATAGGATGCACACTAGGATCGCCAAGCAAACAAAACTGAGCAAGCGTCTTGAGATCGATAGGATCCATTTGCGCACTACGCTCTACGAACTGCTGTTGCGCCAGCAGAGCCGCACGGCCAATGGACGCGCCGTCCAACACGTTTAACAAAAAGTACTGGCATATGACATCCGCTGCCCCGTTGCCCTCAGCTAGGCCGTAAGCGATAGTTGTACTGCCGAAATAACCATAGCCCCCATGATATAAGTAGCTCTGAGAGATGGGTTGATCGATAGCCAATGTGACTGCGTCGTATAACTCTGCACCGTAACAACACTCTACAGCTGCGACCGTGCCTTCGACAATTTTGCCAGTAATTGCCTGGGTGGTCAATGATATTGGCTTGCCCTTATCCCCCTCGCCATAAAATTCTGGAGATGCTAAAGCGCCATGACAGTTGATGAAGTGCATACGGCTTTGTAACTGTTTGTCAGCATAGTCCCGTCCCGAGGACGGCGCGAGAAACAACTTATCAGCATTTCCGAAGATATTATCGAGGCTAAGTTTCGTTGAGCCCTGCCAAACCTCAGCAGAAAGGCCGAAATAACCTATGTAATCGTCCAGAGACCTCCTCTTGTAATTAGTTACAGCCCTCAGAAGCGAAACGACATAGGACGGTTCGTTAGCGCTCACGAGATCTGGCAGCCTTCCTACAAGCCGTGTTGGACCAACAAAACGAGCTGGATCCCGCGAATAGGGTGCATCGCAGGCATATGGTAGATCGCTCCAAGCGTGATCGTCGTCGTCGCCACCTCCATGTAGCTTATAAACTGGGTTATCGAGATCTTGGTGCGGCACTACATCTGGAGCTCCCAGGATCATAAGATAATGAGGACTGAAAGATTTGAACATGGCATCGATGGCCTCTTTGTTCGCTCGACAATCGCTGGTGCTAATCACTGCCTTGCCCGATAACTTTTTCATACTAGCCTCGTCGTCAAGATAAACAACCTTGCTCTTAATTCCACGCGTTTTGTCAGCTGCTATCAATTTGGCGAGCGCATTCTGGATCGTTGCAAACCCCTTAGTGTCATACTTTTTCAATAATGCTTTACGATTGGTAACGATGATCTTGTCCTCCATAGCTTGGTCCTTTGTTGAGTATGGTAATGAATCTATGAAAGCTTTTCGGCTTCGTTACGTAGTTGGGCAAAAAATTCTCTCCATCTCTCTCTTAGTACAATGTCATTATTATTTGAGTAATAACAGTTGCTGGATCGTCAGCATTTTGAAACAGAACTCACCATAGGCATAATATTACGTTCAGTCTGAAGTTAATTTCTGTAAGCTGACAAATCGCACTTTGCCTGGTGAATCATATTAGGGTCAGCAGCTCCGACGGCATAATCTGTGTCCGTATGGGCCTTTGCCGGCCAGAATCTTTTGGTCAGGTTGTTATCTGACCCAGCTCCCGCATCTATGACTATTTCTATCGTATCTTGGAATCTGCCTCACTAACTATTGAATCATGCTTTGCACTCTTATTATATCATCTCTGGTCCACTTTCCTTCTTTTCTCGAGCAGTATTGCGAACCCTTCAAGCTGCGCATTGCTGGAAACCTTCTCGTAAGTTCATTCAAAAAGACTAGCAAAGAACCCACTTTTTTGAAGTGATATATCACTTCATGGCCCGACGGTTTCGCGCAAATCATAACCTTTAAAGCTCTGGCACACTTGTGAACGTACACCACTATGACAACAACAACACCGCCAAATCCCACTGGATTACGACCTACAAAGATCCTCTTGTAATGATTACCAACTAAAAACTTGCTCTTGACTGGAATGCAAAAACCAATTCAAGCCTGTCACATACTTGTTGCAATGCTCTTATCGAAGCTCTTATCGAAAGGGATTTTTCTCAGGTACTATAGGATAAATCTTCTTGAGATCTCGCTCATCTTCTCCAATTTCTCGCTCCAGAGCCTTGCTCGAGAGACTATTTTCTGTCAGTGTATCAGCATTCTGTTTTGACACCCGTTCAAGCGCTTTAACAAGCTTCCTTATTTTTTCCTGGTTCTGCTGTATCCATTCATCGGTTTGCTCAAGACTTTCGGCTATTTTCAGAATTGCATCATAGTTTGTCGCGTCACCACTCTTTGACTTAATCACGTTTACGATAGAGATGGCAATCCCTGCGATCGCACCCACAACTGACGATATTGCTACTAGCAGCGCTGTCGCGTTCTGTATAGTTACAGCTGGTTGATCCGACTGAGCGCTTGCAGATGCCCAAAGGCCTCCCGCGGCACTAGATCCACATACCAAAACGATTGCGGCCATCCCCAATTTTCTGGACTGCAATTGCTTAACGATGGACTGAATCATTGAATTAGTGGCTCACATACATTGTAATAAGGTATCCGTTTCAAGCTTATGGTACATAGTCGCAAGTCCTAATTCTCTGCATACTCCGAAGAATACCGGTATTTCATTCATTGTCGTATTCTTTGATTTTGAATTTTGAATCGGCTTATAATAATAATGTACATGGAGATATTGAGCTATAATTTTAAAGCTGGTCAAGAAATAAGTTTACTGCACAAAAGATAAGTAGTTCGATATTTTATTTTCGGCTATGGAAATAATAGCTCCTAATGAAAAAAAGCTGAACATGGAAAGAATAATAATAATAATTCTTGTTGGCTTTTACCAAATTCGACGGTATGAAGATCACATATACACACACGCCATATAGATTTGCTACAATGAAGTACCATGCATTCTGATACAACTGAGTACAAAGGCAGTTGGGAACCAATTCAGTATCGATTCAAGCACCTTCCTGTCCATATGGCATTACTACATACAGGTAAGGTACTCGCATTTGGAGGATCTGGCAATGATCAGCATAACCTAGGTAATCCATTACCTGGAGAAATATTTGATCCAGGCGGACGAAGAAGCGATACGGGTGAAGTCTTTGAAATACCCAATACTGGCATACAGGGAGATATTTTTTGTGCAGGCCATGCGTTCTTAACTGATGGACGATTGTTAATTGCTGGCGGTACATACAGATATGACTTCTCCTTATTTGGTATTCCATTTCCACCTTTCAGCGGATTAGAACATACATACATCTTTGACCCAGTTAAATTGAATTGGAATAGAATGCATAATATGCATTTTGGTCGTTGGTACGCTACTTGCACCATGGTAACTGATGGCAGAATTCTTTGCGTCGGTGGCCTTACCAAGTATTTTCCATGGGCTTTCCTAAATAAGCTTGAAGTTTTTTCTAACACTGACAATAGCTGGAAAATACTGGGTGGCGCAAATCGCTGGTTACCATTGTATCCGCGATTACATTTGTTGCCGTCAGGAGAAATATTTTTCGCTGGCTCGTACAACACCCACTATACCTTTCCGTTTTCTAGAGTCGCATTTCCTAGTGCAAAACTAAACGTTCAGACAAAAGAATGGACAACTATCGGAAACCCAAACAATATCAATAGAGAAGAGGGCACTACAGTACTTCTTCCTTTGATACCGCCGGATTATTCTGCCAGAGTTCTTTTGATAGGAGGAGGCACGCCTACAGGCACAGAGGCAATAAACGATGTGGAAATGATTGATTTCTCTGAAAACCATCCAAGATACAAACCTATCACACCTTTGATTCATCCTAGATACTATGCCTATGCAGTCATTCTTCCTGATAAACAGGTGCTAGTGCTTGGCGGCAGAGTTGGCAAAAAAGGTCATGCAAAGCCAGACGAACCACATCATACTGGTCATCATGATGTTGTTGTTGTAGAGGAGGAGGATGAAGTTCCACAAGATCCTATGTCTGTAAGAGAACCTGAACTCTTTGATCCTGAAAAAGGGGAATGGGCACCTGTTGCTAAAATGCAGGTTGATAGAGTCTACCATTCTAACGCATTGCTTCTTCCAGATGGTCGTGTAATGACTGCAGGAAGTAATCCACGAAGAGGCGTAAATGAGCTTCGCATTGAACTGTTCTGTCCATCATATCTGTTTCGTGGCAACAGGCCTATGATCAAAAAGTGCCCAGATACAGTTCGTTATGGAACAAACTTTGAAATAGAAATTTTTGAAGCTGCGGACATAAAGTCAGTGGCGCTAATTCGTCCTTCAGCTACGACACATTGTGTCAATCCCGAACAAAGATATGTTGGGCTAGAATTCATACAAAAGAATTCTAACACTATTCTTGCCAGAATGCCTCTGAATAGGAATGTTTTACCGACTGGCTATTATATGTTGTTTATATTAAATTATGAAGATGTGCCCTCTGTTGCATACTTTATCTTAGTAAACTAAAATCCTCTTTGATTATGCAAAAAAAGACATAACAATGGGTAAAGTCCTCCCCCCTCGTGGAGCAAAAATATACCAATTGAACTTCATAAGTGGAGTCTGATGTCCCATCGGTCATGCCATATACTTCCTTATGGAGTTGCTGAAATCTTTTGCTACAAGGAATTATGGCTTCTGCTTGCACTAGGACCTTACATCCCTGCACCAGAGGCTTGCCCCTAAATCATAGTGAATTGAAAGTTGGCTCTTATACAAAGCTTTAAAGCCAGGGACTAATCCCGACGGGCCCACACGCAGGTTCCGACGATTCAAAAGGCATTAAGACATTTCTTTATCTGTGATGATTGCTTGTGGTGCGCTTCTGGAATCAAATCTGTAACAATTGCCAGATGTCTGCAATGACTGGTGCCCAGGATGCGGAGGACAATAGGAGAGTTTGCTGCCTCCAATACCTTCGCCGGCCGAGAGACCTGTGATGGAGAGGGAGCGCTGTCATACACTTGCGATGGAACCAATGGTTGAAGAGTTGGCAAGATCGATCTTTCTTCAATGTCTTGCGGGATACCAAGGTAGCTGGATCCGGGACGTTCTATCTGCGCAACCTTGAACGCCTTTCTTACCATTTCCGGCACTGCGCTAGGAACTTTTATTTCTGCTCGCCCACTTTGAAGATTCTCCATATTGGCATATCCATTTAGAATTCTTTATTAGAATTAAACTCTCAAGAATCGAGCTCTATATATGCAAAATATGCGCTTCACCAATCAATGTCAAAAAGACAAAAAGAAGGCGAAGTCAAAGTGCCAAAGGGATACAAACTCGTGGCTTACATAGTCCCGACAGGCGTCGTTTCAGAAGGTTCAAAAGTCCAACTTGATGGCAGCCAAAGCTATTTTGAGTACAACGATAATTTGCAGGGATCTGCAACTGCCACAAGGCCAGTCGATGATCAAGACGAGGTATCTTTTTTGTGGAGGCAGATAGAAGGGGCACAAGTGACTCTGGAAGACAAGGAGACCGCAACGCCCTCATTTACTGCCCCTTATCTAGATATTGGCAATATATCAAAAATCTATACAATTTTGAAATTTCAGCTGACTATTAGAGACAAAGATGGTGTGTCAAGCGAACCCACACAAGAGAAGATTGTTGTAAAACTGGTCCAAAGGGCACTCGTCCTTCAGGGCGGAGGTGCCCTCGGCGCATATGAGACAGGAGTTTTTAGAGCGCTTTATGAGGATCTAGCAAAAAAGGATGAAAATAACAGAATGCTATTTGATATCGTCGCAGGTACTTCGATAGGAGCAGTAAACGCTGCTATAATAGTTGGCGATGTGCTAAGCTATAAAAGGGCTCATCCACAAGCAAGTCAATCAGAAATCTGGCAAGATTCTGTTCAGGCGCTTGAAAAGTTCTGGTCAGAAATATCGGATCCTTTGATGCTGATGCCAAAATGGATGCGCGACAATCCATTGTCTTCGAGCTGGCTCAGCAACTGGAAAACTACAGCTGAACTTGGCAGCCTGCTGTTCAGCAGCTTATGGGACTATGGAAGGAGCACTGAAGAAGTATGGATGAAGATTTACAGGCGGACGCTAGAAACAGTGCAGAGGGAAATTAATGAAAGCTGGCCTTGGATTTGGCCTTATTTGCCCGTCTTTACAGAAGAATGGCCCTACCTTCAACCAATGAGCTGGAAGGACAACTGGAAGGAAGAGTGGCCGTACATTTCTGGCTACTTTTATTTCTGGCCCGAGAACTATGGCTTGGTCGCCACATCTGAAGCCGCCAGAAGATATTACAACTACAGCGTTTCTCTATTTTTTGGTGCCCCTCGAGTTCTCCTGCCTGGGATCGCTCAGCCAGATATGAAGTTCTTTCCCTTCAGCCTCAGTCCCGTCTTTACCAGATTTGACAACAGGCCGCTTGCCAGAGCGGTAAAGAAATATTGGGATTACAAAAGGCATCCAATAAAAACAAGTTTTGATAAGCTTGAGCCCAGACTTATTCTTGTGAGCGTAGACATGCTAGACGCCACAACTGCTGTTGCATTTGACAGCTACGCCAATCAAAACAACATATGCGTAAGTGAGTACGGAGACGATAAATTCAAGCACACAATAGAGTATCCAGAAGGAATCACCATCGACCATGTGATAGCTAGCTCGTCAACGCATCTCCGATACAAATATCCGCAAATGAAAGTGAAAAATGCTGGTAGTGATCTTCCACAGGAAGTGGGAAAAGAGGAGTTCCGCTTTTTCTGGGATGGCGCCTATCTAAGCAACACTCCACTGAGGGAACTTTTGCACATGCATAAACACTACTGGCAGAATGTAAGAAAGGAAACTGTTGAACTAGAAGAAGTCGGGGAGGTAACCCTGGCTCCCGATCTCGAAGTTTACATTGTCAACCTGTATCCTTCGGTGGAAAATGAGGTGCCCCTGGATGCAGATGCTATCCAAGACAGGGAGGTTGACATAAAGTTTCATGACAGGACAAAATATGATGTCAAGGTTGCGGAAATGACTACAGACTACATAGAGCTAATTCAGCAGCTGATAAACATCGGATACAAGCATGCTGAGCAAGATTCCGCATTCAAAGATGACCTTTTCGAGCTATTAAATAAGAAGAAGATAAAAAGCAAGAAGCGCAGAGGAGAAAGGAGGATGTACAAGGATCTGTTGAATGGAAGGGCCGCGGTTACGAAAGTGATGTACATTGACCGCAGAGATGATGGCAACACTATTTTTGGAAAGGCATTTGAGTTTTCTTCAAAGACAGTTGGTGATCTGGAAACAGCAGGCTACCAAGATGCCAAGATTGCAATGGAGACACAGCATACTGCGAAACATGATAATGGATCTAGGCGACAGACAGGCACTAACGCTGGACGGGGAGCGGTCGCTTGAACAAAAATCATCTGCAGCAATGACATACACCAAGCACCAGCATATAGGTAAAGCAGTAGCCACTTTTCATGAATTCATACAGAATTTGGAGCGTATTGCGGCAGCGAAAAAAGAGCCTGAAGAAAAAGCCGTCATATCGGACTTGGCAAAGACTGTGCACACGCTGCAAGAATTACTAGCCGCAGGCAGAACAACGAGTATGATGATGATGATGACCCAAGGAAAAGGAACATTGAGCAATCATTGTGGCGGAGCTAATAATAGGCTATTCGAGGAGAACCCCTCATGACGTAGGAGAGATTCTATCTAGCCGTCATGCTTGGTTAGCTAGCCGTTCCTCTTCTTTTTTCTTCCTGCAAC
>Ga0126312_10000714_pt1 | contig 20601 bp, 22 predicted proteins | sample Plot104A_FD_92537 | JGI IMG/M metagenome (GOLD analysis project Ga0126312, IMG submission 92537) | Serpentine soil microbial communities from UC McLaughlin Reserve, CA, USA - Plot104A | ecosystem: Environmental > Terrestrial > Soil > Grasslands | place: USA: UC McLaughlin Reserve, Lake County...
AACCCGAACATCTCCCCCTTGGGATCGTGGGCCTCTACGAGGCCGTCGCTGTAGAACAGTGCCAGCTCACCGGCATCAAGCACTATCTCCTTCTGCTCGTAGCTCATCCCCGGCATGCGCCCGAGCGGCATCCCCCTGGCCCTTAGCTCTTCAGCATCACCACCCACACGGCGCACATAGGGTGGGTCGTGGCCCGCGTTGGCGCAGCTCAAGCTTCCGCTCTTAGGGTCAAGGATCGCATAGAAACAAGTCACGAACATGTTGGACGGGATGCGAGCCAGCAACGTCTCATTGACCTGCTTAAGCACCTCCCCAGGAGATGAAGAGTCCAAGGTTTGTGAGACGGCCTGCAGCATGCCGCAGGTAGTGGACATCACGAGCGCCGCAGGCACCCCCTTGCCCGTTGCATCCCCCACGACCACCCCCAGTCTGCCCTCAGAGAGGGGGTGGAAGTCGTAGAAGTCTCCTCCTACCTCTCTAGCTGGCCGGTAGTAGGGACCGATATGCCAGCCCGCTAGGGTGGGCATCTCCTTGGGCAGCGAGGCTTGCTGGATACGCTTCGCCACCTGTAGCTCCTGCTCGACGCGCTCGCGCTCACGCGCTTCTTGTTCGAGGCGGCCCTCCATCGACTCTGCGATGCCACTCGACTCGCTCCACTCCTCGTCGATCTTGTCCCCGCAGATGTGGTGGATGATGATAGCCGTCGCTACGCGCTCTTGGCCAGTGGGCGCTAGGCCCAGATACCTGCCCCGGTCGTGGATGCTGCGTGAGGTGATGCGACTTATCACCAGGTCGCCGTCGGCTGCCTGGTAGTCGATCGTGGTGCGAACATAGGAGAGCGCGGCGTGATCCTCGACAACTGCCCGCAGGTAGCCTTCGCGCCCAGGCTCTTGGTCGGGAAGCAAGCTGTGATCGACGAAATCTGGGGCGAGCAGTTCGCCTAGCGTGTCCAGGTCGCCCTTGGCCGCCGCCTCTAAGAAGCGACGCACCAGTGCCTTGTTCTGTTCGGTATCCGACACAGAAGCTTCCTCCCTGCCAACTCGCATCTCTCTCCAACCGGGTGGCAACAACAGCCATGATGCCACCCGGAAGCTTATCCCACCAAGTGCCTGGAAGAGGGGTTCCCGGAAGCTCGTTTGCAGAAATAGCTATGCAGCGGGCCGATCAATGCTTCCATTACTGGAGGTGCCAACCTCAGCACGTTGCGCCAAAATGCAACGCACAGCAGGCTGCGCTACACCGTCAGCGGTGGCTCCACGACCTCGGTGGAGCTGGCGTAAGCGGTGATGCATCCCCGCGAATGGGGACTCTAGGCTGCTGAGTCAATAGCAGTGAGGATAAGGGCCTAGAGCCCCTACACACAAAGGGAGTGTGCAGGGACCCCAGCCCTAAGAGAGAGTAGCTCTAGCGGCGCCTCACCTTCTTCTCGAAGGCTCCTATGTTGCACTTCTTGCCCTGCGGCCTGCTAACCCCTCGCTGGTCTGTTGTGATATCCGTGCAAGGTTGTAAGGGCCTACGTCTTGGACGACGTTTACAAGCCCCACACCTACGAAGAAATGAGGGCGCTAGTCGAGGCCGGGCAGCTAGCCCCCGACGTATTTGCGCGGCTCGACCCAGACAAGCGCTACGGTATCTGGTGGTTCAACCGGCGGCGCACAAGGCGCACTCAAGTTGCTGAGGTGGGTACCGACGGCGAGCGCGTCTACAAGAAAAAGAGCCACAATGTCTACAGGCCGAAAGAGGAATGGGTCGCGGTGCCGGTGCCCGACTCTGGCGTACCGCGCGAGTGGGTAGACCAAGCGCGCCAATCGATTGAAGAGAATCAGGTGACTTCTGCCGCCGGTCGGCGGGTATGGGAACTGTCGGGCGGCACCATCCATTGTAGCGAGTGCGGCGGTAACATGATGATCCACAGCGTTACGGCACCGGGCCTCAAGAGTCCGGGCCGCCTCTTCTACTACCGTTGCCGCAAGCGCAACCGTGATGGCGCAGACGCGTGCGTGCACCGCAAGTGCCATCGGGCCGACGAGATAGAGCCGCTAGTCTGGAATCTCGTATCGGGACTACTCAAAGACCCCGAGCGGCTGCGAGTCGGGCTTGAGGAAATGATAGAGCAAGAGCGCTCGGCGATGCGCGGCGATCCCGAGCGCGAGATCAAGGTATGGTCAGAGAAGATCGCCGAAGTAGATCAAGAGCGTCGTGGCTACCTACGGCTCGCCGCCAAAGGGCACATAACGGACGACGAACTAGACGAGGTTCTCGCCGACTTAGAGGACACGCGCAAAGCAGCCGAGATCGAGGTACAGACCCTCAGAAGTCACCGACAAGTGCTGGCACAGCTAGAGCGCGACAAAGACGCTATCTTGGAATCCTACGCACGCATGACCCCCGAAGCGCTCGACAAACTCAGCCCCGAAGAACGGCATGGCGTCTATAAGATGCTGAGGCTTAAGGTAGCTGCCAACCCCGACGGATCGCTAGAAGTTACCGGCGCACTACAGGATTGTTTTGCACCTGAGAACCAACATCAGGGTGGTTCCCTGGCGCAGGATCAGGTCCACTTCCCCGTACCGGTTCCTGTAGTTGCGCTCGATGAGGTCGTAACCCTGCCTGGTGAGGTAGCGCAGCGCGAGCTCCTCGCCCCACGCGCCGGAGAGGCGGTTGTTCAGCCGCCGACCCCAGCGTAGCTGAGACGATGGACTCGGCACGGTCCCAGCCTGGCGAGCGCGAGTCGGTGTTCTAGGGTCCCGTAGCCGCGGTTCCTCTCGAAGCCGTACCCGGCGTGTTGTCCTGCCAGAGCATGCATCGCGCCGTCGCGTAGAACCTTCGCCACTACGCTCGCAGCGGCGACCGCCGCGCTCTTGGCGTCCGCTCGCGCTAGGCACTCTATCTCCGGACCGAGGGCGAGGTTACCGTCTGCGAGCCTGCAGCCGGCTCGCGGGCCGAGCAACTCCAGGGCTCGCGCGAGCGCAGCGCGATTCGCTTCTCCGACGCCGTAGCGATCTATCCACCACGCCGGAAAGCTTGCCACGGAGACGGCTTCGGCGTGGCAAAGCACCTCGGCGAGGAGTCTCTCGCGCGTTCTTGGGCTCAGGAGTTTGGAGTCGTTCAGGTCGGAGATCTCACCTTCTCCCAGAACGACGGCGGCGGCGACGAGAGGTCCGGCAAGAGCGCCGCGGCCCGCCTCATCCGTCCCTGCGAGCGGGGCGCGACGACCGAGCACCCAGGCAACATCGAAGGCGTAGAGCGAGCTACCTCCTCCGGAGGGATCGCCGTTGCGCGCCTCCGCCAACTCCTCGAGCTACTTGGCCTTCTTGACCCTCGCCTTGCGCCCGACTTTCTCACGGATGTAGTAAAGCTTTGCACGGCGCACGGCGCCGCGCGAGACTACCTCTATCTTCGCTACCTTCGGGGAGTGGAGCGGGAAGATCCTCTCGACTGCTACCCCGAAAGAGTTCTTGCGCACCGTGAAGGTCTCATTGATGCCCCCTCCCTTGCGCGCGATGCAAAGGCCCTCGAAGACCTGGATGCGCTCGCGGTTGCCCTCGATCACACGGTAGTGCACCCGCACCGTGTCGCCAGGCTTGAACGTGACGTCCCTCTGCTGCAGGTTCTCGCTAGTTATCACGGTCTTCTCCTCTCGTGGGTAATGTCAGGGTAGCTAGGGTAACCTCTTTGCCCGCTCGCGCGCCTCGCGCTCGCGCCAGGCGTCGATCTCGGCGTGATTGCCGGATAATAGCACGCCAGGGACCGCCTCTCCATCCCACTCCGCAGGGCGAGTATATAAGGGGGGACCCGCCCTGCACTCCGCGGAGAACGACTCGCCTACGAGACTCTCCGCGTTGCCGAGTACGCCTTCGAGGCGTCTGATGGCCGCGTCGGCGAGCGCCGCGGCTGCGATCTCCCCCCCCGAGAGAACGAAGTCGCCAACTGAGATGGCCTCTGTCGCAAGGGCCGTGCGCACCCGCTCGTCTACGCCGCCGTAACGCCCGCAAATGATGGTGATATCCTGGCCCTCCGCCACCTCGTTAACGTATCCCTGCGTCATTGGCCTCCCCCACGCCTCGGTGATGACAACGCGCCGCCTCTCCCTGACTTCCCGCGGAGGGACCCCGTAGACCTCGAGTAGGGCGTGCGCGACGACATCGACCCGCACTACCATCCCCGCACCACCACCGAAAGGGGCGTCGTCTATGCGGCCTCCAGGGGCATACTCCCTGAGGTCGAAGCTCCGGTAGCCCACGACGCCGCGCTCGATTGCCCGGCCGACGACCCCGACGCGCAGAGCGGCCTCCACCACAGAGGGAAAGACGCAGAAGACGTCGATGTTTTTCACGCGGTGATCCATGACTCGTCTAGGCCCGGAGAGCAAGCGAAGGGCCCCCGCTCGATGGCGCTGCGTCCGCGGCTATCCGGTTGCCTGTAGTGCAGTTTTCGACCAGCCATAGATCAAACTAAAGCGGTAGACGGCTACTGGGGCGGGCGAACCACAAGGCGGCGGGTAGCGAGGTCAACCTCGGGGACGTGCTCTAGGGTAAACGGGATGTACAGCGCAGTACCTTCTCCACCCCCGCCGACTACCAGAACCTCGTGCGCCAGCGTCTCGAACGTCTCCTGCACCGTGCCGACTTCCTCACCGCTCTCGCTCACCGCGCTCAGTCCGACCAGGTCCCCCACGTAGTACTCACCCTCCTCCGGCGCGTCCAGCTCCCGACGATCTAGCACGAGATCCTCACCCTTCAGGGCGATAGCCGCGGAACGTTCCTCCGCGCCTTCTAGTTCCACCAGAAAGCCTTTGGGGGTCTCGCGTACCTGCATGATGCGCCTCCGCCGACCGGCCACGAGGGGTTCTACGCCCTCGCGCAGGTGCCTCCCCGAGCCCGTAGCGCGCACCTTTATCGTCCCGCGCTTACCATGCGGCCCGACGACGACCCCGATCACTACAGGATCGGTGAGACACTCCACGATCCTAGCCCGGGACCTCCACGTTGACCCTCTTCTCGAGCTTCACGGATGCGGCCTTCACAACCGTGCGGATGGCCCTGATCGTGCGCCCCCCGCGACCGATTACCTTGCCCATGTCCTCTGGCGCGACCCTGAGCTCGAGATCCACCCTCGAGTCGGTCTCGGTGCCCGAGACCTCGACCTTCTCTGGCTCCTCCACTATGGAGCGCGCCAGGACCAGCAACAGGTTCTCGAGCTGACCCATGATGCTCCCGCTACAGTACCCCGGAGACCTTCAACAGCTTCCGGACCTGGTCTGTGGGTTGTGCACCCTTGCCTATCCACTCCATCGCCTTCTCGGCGTCGACCTGGATGTCGGAGGGCTGCGTGCGCGGGTTGTAGGTCCCGATGCGGTCTATAAAGTGACCGTCGCGTGGGCTGCGCGAATCTGCGACGACTATCCGGTAGAAGGGGGCGCCTTTGGCGCCGTGCCTAGCGAGCCTGATCTTAACCGCCATCTACAAACCTTCCTCTCTGCCTTTTACCTTGTATTGAACGGCATCCGGGGCATTCTGGGAACGCCCCCCTTGCCCATCTGCTTCATCATCTTCTGCATCTCCCCAAACTGCTTGATGAGCTTCTGAACCTCCTGCTGGGTACTCCCCGACCCTCGGGCGATCCTGCGTACCCTACTCGGGTTCTGAAGCAGCTTGGGATTGCGCCGCTCCTGGGCGGTCATGGATGTTACCATGGCTTCGACCCGATTTAACTGTCTGTCGTCTATCTGTACGCCGTTGAGCTGCTTGTTCAGGCCCGGGACCATACCGAGCAGCCCCGAGAGCGGGCCCATCTTCTTGAGCATCTGCATCTGCTTGAGGAAGTCCTCGAAGGTGAACTTTCCGCTCATCAACCTCTTGGCGTCTGCCTCGGCCTCTTTGCGGTCCATCTGCTGCTCGGCCTTCTCGATGAGCGTGAGCACATCTCCCATCCCGAGGATGCGTCCGGCCATCCTGTCAGGGTAGAAGTAGTCGAACTCGCTCATCTTCTCGCCCTCCGAGGCGAACCGGATCGGCCGCTCGGTCACCGAGACTACCGAGAGCGCGGCCCCCCCGCGGGCATCGCCGTCGAGCTTGGTCAACACCATCCCGTCGAAGTCAGCGTACTCCTGGAACGCCTGCGCAACCTCGACGGCGTTCTGGCCAGTGACGACGTCGAGCACGAGAAGCACGGAGTGCGGTCTCGCAGCCTTCCGCACCCTCTTGAGCTCTTCCATCATCTCCAGGTCCACGACCTGGCGGCCAGCGGTATCGACGATGACGAAATCGTAGCCGCTGTCCTGCGCGGCCCTGATGCCGCGCTCGGCGATCTCCTCGGGCGGCGGTTGCGTCCCCTCCTCGTAGACAGCTACCCCGAGTTCGCGCCCAATCTGCTTGAGCTGGTCTATCGCGGCAGGCCGGTACGTGTCACAGGCAACCAGATAGGGGTTCTTGCCGAGCTTGCGCGCGAAGAGCGCAAGCTTGCCCGCAACGGTGGTCTTGCCGTGCCCGTTGAGGCCGGCGAGCATGACCACCGTCGGCGGCTTCGAGGCGAAGGTGAGCTTGTGGGAAGTGCCGCCCATGAGGTTAGCGAGCTCCTCGTTGACGACCTTGACGACCTGCTGGCCAGGGCTCAACGCCTTGGAGACCTCCGCGCCCGTAGCCCTCTCTCTTACCTTGCCGACGAACTCCTTGACGACTGCGTAGTTCACGTCAGCCTCTAGGAGGGCGAGCCGTATCTCCCGCGTTACCTTCTTTACCTGGTCCTCGGTCAGGTTGCCGCTTCCGCGCACCCCGTCGAGCGCCGTATTTAGCCTCTCTCCAAGGGTATCGAACACGCTAGAGATCCCCGAATAGAGCTTCGGCGAACTCACCAGCGTCAAACGGGTGCAGGTCCTCTACCCGCTCGCCGACAGAGATCAGCTTTATGGGCACACCGATCTCGTTTGCGATGGCGAGCGCTATGCCGCCCTTGGCCGTGCCGTCGAGCTTGGTCAGGATTACCCCCGTCAGCCCAGCGACCTCGTTGAACATCTTGGCCTGCCGCAGGCCGTTCTGCCCCGTTGTCGCATCGACGGTGAGCAGAACCTCGTGCGGCGCGCCGGGGAGTTGCCGCCCAATGACACGCCTGACCTTGTCTAGCTCGGCCATCAGGTTTACCTTTGTGTGCAGCCTCCCTGCCGTGTCCACTAGCAACACGTCCACTCCTTCCCGCTTGGCCGCCTCGACAGCGTCGTGGGCGACCGCGGCGGCGTCCGCGCCTCGCTCGCGGGCTACTACCGGCGCACCGGTCCTCTCACCCCACCTCTGGAGCTGCTCTATGGCAGCAGCCCTGAAGGTGTCCCCTGCCGCGAGCATGGCCTTGCCTGGCAGGAAGCTGACCAGCTTGCCGGTGGTAGTGGTCTTGCCAGTGCCATTGACTCCCACCATCAGGATCACGGTGGGCTCGTGGGAGACGTCCAGCTCGACGGGCCCATCGAGCATGCGCCGAGCGTGCTCGACGAGGAGCATCCTGAGCTCCGCGCCGCTCGTGATGTTCTTCTCGAGCGCCTCCTGCTCGAGCTCCTGAACGAGCTTTGCCGTGGTCGCAACTCCAACGTCGGAGGCGATGAGGATCTCCTCGACCCGCTCCCAGAACTCCTCATCCCCCACATCCCTAAACTCCGCAACGGCGGCGTTGAGCTGCCCGACTACCGACTCACGGCTCCTGCTCAAGCCCTGCCGCAGCCGCCCGAACCATCCGCCGGACTCCTGCCTCTCTTCCACAGGCGTCTGGAGGAGCGTAGCTTCCACCTCGTTCCGCGACACCTCATCGACAAGGGCGTCGCCTTCCGGCTTCGTCGCTACGCTGGACCCGGAATCTCGTTCCGGCTCCTCCTCACTCTTTTTGAAGAAGCTGCGCCACGAGCGCGCCATAGCCGGTCTTCTCTACTCCCCTCGGATACGCTTCGACACAACCGCCGTGGCCCCGGAGGCGTCCTGTACGACGCCGTAGAGCACATCAGCCGCGGCCATGGTCCGTTTCTGGTGGGTTACCAGCAGGTACTGGCCGTTTGCCCTGTGAGAGTCTACCACAGCGAGGAAGCGTGCCAGGTTGAGATCGTCAAGCGCAGCCTCCGCCTCGTCGAGCACACAGAACGCCCCAGCCCTGATGAGGAAGATGCCAAAGAGAAACGATAGAGCTAGCAACGCCCGCTCCCCGCCAGAGAGGACGCGTAGCGGCTTCCACCCTCGCCGCCCGAGCCGCAGCCCGACCTCAACCCCCTCCTCAGAGAGGTCGAGGACACCCGAAGCCCCCTCCATCATCCGCGGCACCATCTCCGCAAAAGCCCCGCGAACCCGCTCGAAGGTCTCCGAGAACCGCGACTCTATCTCTCTGTCCATCGACCGTATTATGCGGTTAAGTTCGTCTGCGGCGGCCTCTGCGTCGGCGCGCTGGGCGGCGACGAACTCGTGGCGTTCTCGGAGCCCCTTCTCCTGAGAGAGGGCCAGCAAGTTGACGTCACCGAAGCGTTTGAGCTTTCGAGCCAGGCGCGCACGCTCGTGGTCGGTGTCTGGCTGGTGGCGCTCCGCTTCGCGGCGCGCGACTTCGAGGGTGGCGCCCCACTCGGCCCTTATCTCTTCTTCGGCCTCGGCGGCTGCCGACTCGGCTCGCCGCAGCTCTTCGGAGAGGTGTACCGTGGCAGCGCGGCCGAGGGCTAGGTCTCTTGCGAGGTCAGCTGTTCGGCGGGCCAGGGAGGTGCGCTCTGCAGAGGAGCGCCTGTGAGCCTCGGTGGTCATGGACCTAAGCGAGCGCATCGCGCTCCGGCGCTCCCTGACTGCCGACACCAACATCACCGAGACGCGCGCTGCGCGCTCGACGATCCTCGTGAGGGTATGCGACCCCGTGTCCTCGCTTGCGCGGTCTAGGTGGCGCGAGATCCTCGCCCGCCTCTCTCTGCCCTCGGCGACGGCCGCCCGCAGCTGGGTCAACCGGCGCTCGGACTCCGCAGCTGCAGCCCGGGCGCTATCCGCAGCCGCGGCGACCGCGCTGATCTCCTGCTCTGCGCGGCCCAGGGCCTTCTCGGCTTCGCCGAGCGCTGCCTCCTTCTGCTGTGTCTCGCGGGTTAGTGATGCCGCAATCCTCTGCCGCTCGAGGAACTCATTGCGGTAGTCTTCGGCCAGCCTTGCGCGGCGGCCGGCCTCTCGCAGAAGGATGGCCCTGGCGCGCGAGGTTCGATCCGCGAGATCGAGGAGCTCCTGCGCCAGTCCCGTTGCCCGCTGGAGGCGGCTCGAAGACTCGGAGATCTCGTCCCTCAGATCGTGCAGGATCGCGCCAGGTCTCTCCTTGAGGGTGTCGAGGCGTTTGAGCTCGGCTGTGAGCCTTGCCTCGCGCGCGAAGCCGTCTGCACCCGGCCTGATGCTGACGCTCGTGCGCGTGAGACGCAGGCCCGCGCGGGTGACGGCGACGTACCCGTTCGCCGGTGCGTTGTTCCCGGGGTCCTCGGTGACGTAGATGCCGCCTAGCAGTCGCTCCAGAGCCTCGGCGTAGCGCTCGTCGAGGACCACCACACACTCTATGAGCGGCTTGCCCGGTGGGAGCGGAGCCTCTTCTACCCTCCTGGCGTCGAGACGGAGCGCAACGCGCTGGGTGCTGGAGAGGAGCCTCATGCCTTCGTCTATGTTCTGTGCAAGCACCCCGGCGCCGAACTCGCCAAGGGCGGCCTCCACGGCCACCTCGTAGCCGGCGCGAGCTCTGATCACGTCGAAGAGCCGGGTTCCGGCGTGCGCGGGCATCTCCCCGCGCAACGCCTTTATTCTCGACTCTGCGCGCCCGGTCGCGGCCGCAAGTGAGCCACCGCGGCGGCTGATTTCATCCGCGCGCGCTTCGACCAGGGCGATCTGGCCCCCCAACTGTCCCCGCAGCCGCTCGGCCCCCGCTACTATCGCTTTACCCCAGGAACGTTCGAGGTATCTCGTCGCCTCAGCGAGCCGCGCGAGCTCCTCCTCGGTCGGAGCACGACTTTCGCCTGGAGGCGCGCTACGGGCTAGCCGAGCGCGAAGGCTCTCTAGGCTGGCCTTGAGATTTGACCTCTCTTTCTCAGCAGCTGCTCGCTGATCCTCGGCGTGCGCTAGCACCCGCCGCAGCCGCGCCGACTCCTCGGATCTCGCGGCGTGCTCTACTTCGAGCACTTCGATTCGCTCCTCCAGTCCTGCCAGCGCCCGCGATATTCGCTCTAGCTCTTTCTCAAGACCCGAGACGGAACGGTGCAGCTCCGCTTCGCGCCCGCGGCCTGCCTCTAGGCGGAAGAGCGCTCTGTCGGCGCGGAGCGATTCGGTCCTCAAGTCCTCTGTACTATCCTCGAACTTCTCGAGCTGCTGCTCGACCCTCCTGAGATCATCCTCCAACCCTTGTGTCCTCTGCGCGAGCACCTGTTCTTTCCCACGCAGATCCTCCTCGCGCGCGCTCAGCTCCTCGACACGAGAGGCAGCATCCCCGAGCCGGCGCCGGAGCCCACCTATCTCTTTGGTAGCGACCCGGTAGAGGTGGGCCAGCGAGAGCTCGCGGTAGCGGGCTTCGATCTCCCTGTACTCACGGGCGGCCGCAGCCTCGCTCTGGATCCTACGCAACTGGTTCGCAAGCTCGGTCTCGAGCTGGCGGCTCTTTTCGAGCTGAACGTCCGCCTTCTCCAGGCGACGGCTCGCGGAGAGCCGCCGGCTGCGGAAGACGCCAAGGCCTGCGGCCTCTTCGAGAGCGAGGCGGCAGGCAGCGGGCCCGCCGGCGACTATAGCGTCCACTGCCCCCTGGCGGAGGATGCTGTGGCGCCCGATTCCGGCCTCGCCAGCGACGGCCCTGACGTCCTGGAGCCGCGCTCGCGAGCCATTGATCCTGTACTCCGTCTCGCCTGCGCGCGATATGCGGCGGGTTACCGAGACCTCGCTGTAGGGCAGAGAGATCTCACCCGAGCCGTTGTCAAAAACCAGGGTGACCTCGGCGGCGGTCGCGCCCGGTATCGTCTCTGAGCCTGAGAAGATCAACTCGCTCATAGCCCCTGCGCGCAGAACCCCAGGGCTCTGCTCCCCGAGCGCGAAGAGCACTGCATCCGTTATGTTGCTCTTTCCCGAGCCGTTGGGACCGACTATCGCCGTGACGCCCCCCTCGAGCGGCATCCTTACCGGCCTGGCGAAAGTTTTGAACCCCTTGATGTATATCGCCGAGAGCACCTTGAAAGCGCATTTTACGCAACTTTAACCACGAAAGCACGCAGAAAGGCGCAGCAAATCAGCCAGTCAGCACGCTCCGGCTAAAGCCTCCGCTCTCAGCCCGCCACCCTGCGGGTTGCTTGTCAGCTTGTCAGCTACTTAGAGGGGTTCGCCGCTCCGTAGCACCAGCCAGAGCCTCTGCCCAGAGTCGTCTCGCAAAGCGCGGCCTGACACGAGCCGAGCGGGAGCAAGCTGACCAGCTGAGAGCGAAGCCTAGACTAGCGGCCGAAGCGTGCTGACCGGCTGAAGTGCTATGCGCCGACGTGTACTTCGACGGTCGAGCGCGGGACCGGGCGGATCCCCAGGATCTCGAGTGCAGCCCTGGCAGCGGCCTGCTCGCTCTCCTTTATCGACCTGCCCTCGCCGGTGGCTACCTCGCGGCCATTCACGGAGACCCCTGAGGCGAAGCTAGGCCTGTGCGCCGGGCCCTGCTTGGAGATCACTCGGTATGTAGGCCTCAAGCCGTCGGCCTGGAGGGTCTCCTGCAACAGCGTCTTCCAGTCGCGCAGCTCGTCGGTGTCCACCTCGGAGGGGTTGAAGATCTCGTCTATCGTCCTGAGAACCAGATCCCTGTCGATCAAAAACGCCGCCCCGATTATCGCTTCGACGGTGTCCGCGATAACCGAGTCGTTTATGACGGAGCTCTCGATCATCTCCTCGAGCCCCTCGGCCCGCCCCACGGCGGCCAGAAAGGACTTCCTAACGAGGTGGGCCCTGATGCGCGTGAGGTCTCCCTCTAACAACTCCGGATAGCCGTGGAAGACAAGCTCCGCAACCCTGCTGTTCAGCGCAGAGTCCCCGAGAAACTCTAGCCGCCCGTTCGAGTCGTAGGGGTCCGCGACGCTGGGGTGCGTCAGCGAGCGCTGCCGCAGCGGCTCCGGCAGAATAGTTATGAGGTCCTTTATAGACACTTCGTTCTCTATTCTACACCTTCGAGAAGGCCACCACGACGTTGTGTCCGCCGAAGCCCATCGAGTTGGAGATGGCGGCCTTGAGATTCGGGGACTCTACCGCCTCGGCTCCCACGTAGTTCAATTCTTCGCAGTCGTCGGCGAGGTTCTCGAGGTTGATAGTAGGAGGAACTACCCCGTTCTTTATGGCGAGGGCGCACATGATGCCCTCGGTAGCACCCACTGCTCCGAAGGAGTGTCCCGTCATTGACTTGGTTCCCGAGACCAGCGTATGCGGCATCACCCTGGCGATAGCCTTTGTCTCGGGTCCGTCGCCGGTGGGGGTGGCGGTAGCGTGAGCGTTGACGTGTCCGACATCCCCGGGCGTGAGCCCTGCATCTTCGAGAGCGAGGTGCATCGCACGCTCGACACCACGGCCCCCTTCATCTGGGGCGGTCACGTGGTAGGCATCCGTGGTGCGGCCGTAACCGGCGACGGCGGCGATAGGCTGGGCGCCGCGGCGCTCCGCGTGTTCGGGGCTCTCAAGGACCAGTGCCCCCGCACCCTCGCTCATCACGAAACCGTCGCGGGCAGCGTCGAAGGGGCGGCTCGCCCTGTGAGGTTCGTCGTTGCGGCGGCTTACTGCCCGGATCGCACAGAAGCCGGCCATGGAGAGCGGGGTGATCGGGGCCTCCGCGGAGCCGACCAGCGCAACGTCAGCGTCGCCGCGCCGGATCAGCTCGAGCCCCTCAGCTATGGCCTCGGCGCCCGTAGCGCAGGCAAGAACCGGGCACTGGCTCGGTCCCGTCGCGCCGAGCATGATCGCGAGCTGGCCCGCGGCCATGTTTGGGACCATCATCGTAATAAGGAAAGGGCTCACCCTACCCGGTCCCCGCTCGTTCAGGACCCTGTACTCGCGCTCCCACGTCGAGAGGCCGCCGATTCCGCTGCCTATAACGATAGCGACCCGCTCTGGCCTCTCGCGGATCAGGTCTACTATCCCCGCGCTCTCGGCGGCCTCGATCCCTGCGGCGATGCCGAGTTGGGCGAAGCGGTCCATCCGCCGCGCCGCCTTCTTGTTCATGAAGTCCGTAGGGTCGAAATCCGAGCATTCACCGGCGATCTGCGAGGGAAACGGCGAGGAGTCGAAGAGCGTTATCCTTCCTACACCGCTCTTTCCGTGCAGTGCAGCGTCCCAGAAGTTCTCGACCCCCGTCCCTAGAGGAGTGACGGCCCCAGCGCCGGTTATGAGCGCGTACCCGTTGCCGTTCGACCCCTTTTCGGTCACGCGGCCTGGTGCTCCTGCACGTAGTCCACAGCCTCCTCGACCGTCGTGATCTTCTCTGCCTCCTCGTCGGGGATCTCCATCCCGAACTGCTCCTCGAGCTCCATAATGAGCTCTACAAGGTCCAGGGAGTCAGCCTCCAGATCCTCGCGGAAGGAGGCGTCTGGCGTGACGTCACTCTCCTCCACCCCAAGCCTGTCTGCGGTTATCTCCTGTATCTTGCTCAGTATCTCTTCGCGATCCAAGCCTTCCCTCCTCTCCAAGGTTTACAACACGCTACATTTACCCTTTGCGGGCGCACAGCGCGTAGTGTAACCTCAAAATCTCTTACTGCATAGTCATGCCGCCGTCCACGGCAATGGTCTGCCCCGTAACATACCCGGCACCCTCGCTGGCCAAGAACGCCACGACCTCGGCCACCTCCTCTGGCTCGCCGAACCTCCCGGCCGGTACTTGATCTCTTATCTGCTCCTTGACCTTCTCGGGCAGGCTCCCGGTAAGCTCGGTCTCCACATACCCTGGGGCCACGGCGTTGACAGTGATCCCGCGCTGGGCTACCTCCCGTGCGACGCTCTTGGTGAACCCGATAATGCCTGCCTTGGAGGCAGCGTAGTTGGCCTGCCCGGCGTTCCCGACGAGCCCTACTACGGAGCTGACGTTGACCACCCTTCCCCAGCGCGCACGTATCATCGGCCGCAGCACCGCCCGTGTGCACAGATAGGTGCCCCTGAGGTTGGTCCGCAACACCTCGTCGAACTCCTCCTCTTTCATCCGCATCATCAGGTTGTCGCGCGTGATGCCAGCGTTGTTTACGAGTATGTCCAGCCGCCCGAAGGCCTCGCCCGCGCCCTTGACAAGAGCCTCCACGTCCTCCGGCGTAGCCACATCTCCCTTGAAGAGCTCGCACCCCACCCCGGCCTCGCGCACCTTATCAGCGGTCTCCTGGGCCGCATCGTCGTTGGAGCGGTAGGAGATCGCCAGGTTCGCGCCCTCACCCGCAAGGCGGAGGGCCAGTGCCCGGCCGATTCCGCGCGTCCCGCCGGTGACGATGGCTACGCGTCCCTCCTCGATCACCTGACCTCTCCCCTCTCGGCGAACGCGAACATCAGCTCGGCCTCGCAGACCCGTTCCTCGCCGACGGTCGCTCGGCCACTCCCCCTGCCTACCCTACCCTTGAGGCGCTCGATCCGCACCTCCATCCTCAGAACGTCCCCCGGCAAGACCTGTCTACGAAACCTGACGCCGTCTATTCCGGCGAAGAGCGCGAGCTTGTCGCTGTGATCTCCGCCAGCCATGACGCCGACGGCCCCGACCTGGGCCATCGCCTCGATGATGAGCACGCCAGGCATTACAGGATAGTCTGGGAAGTGACCCTGGAAGAACGGCTCATTCTGGGTAACGTTTTTTACGCCCACGGCCCGAACTCCTGGCTCGAGCTCCTCGATCCTGTCAACCAGGAGGAAGGGGTAGCGGTGCGGGATGAGGTCCTGGATCTCCGCAGGGCCAAGCGGTAGTCTCATCCGAGCACCTCGCTCGCCGTGCGACCCCCTATCTCTTTGCGCCGGAAGTCACGCAGCATCCGGGTCAGCGTCCCGTCCTCCCCAGCCTCGATGAGCTCATCGACTCCCAGATCCAAGAACCTATCTATGACAGCTACCCAGCGCACCGGCGAGAGCATCTGGTTGCTGAGCGCGAGCCTGATATCTCCCGCGGTAGCCAATACTCCCCCCTCCGTCGCTCCTACCATCGGGATCTCCGGGTCCACCAGCGCGACCTCCGATAACCTCGCCTCCATCGCTCGCGAAGCATCGAGCATGAGCGGGGAATGAAACGCCCCAGCTACCTCGAGCCTTACCCTGCGCCCACCCACACCCTCGGCTACACTCTCGAGAGCTTCATCCTCGCCAGAGATGACCGTCTGCCGCGGCGAGTTGAAGTTTGCCGCAACGACGACGCCGTCTGCCTCCTCTGCGGCGCGCACTACCTCCATGGGATCTGCGCCGATCAGGGCAACCATACCGCCCGAGGTCTCCCGCGCAGCCTCGTTCATCAGCCTGTCCCTCTCGGCAACCAGCTTGATCCCATCCTCTAGCCCGAGGCTTCCCGACGCGTGCGCGGCGGCATACTCTCCGAGAGAGTGCCCCGCCACCACATCTGGGATTACCCCCGCGTCGCGCAGCCTGTAGAAGAGGTCCACCGAACTCGCGAAGAGCGCGAGCTGGTATGGCACCTGCCCATCACCGACCTGCGCCCTAACCGCCTCCCGTACCTCACCGGTGAACTCGCCCCTCCCGCTCCCCTGGCCGGGAAACACCACAGCCAGCCGCATCTCCACATCCCCCTCTCAGATCCTGTAAAGGTTCGCCGCCCAGGTCAGACCGAAGCCGAAGCCCACGGTTATCACGTACCTGCCAGGCTCCATCTTCTCGTAGATATCAGGATAGGAGAGAGGGATGCTGGCCGCCGACGTGTTCCCGAAACGGTCCAGGTTCATAACGAGCTTCTCCTCGGCAAGCCCCAGTTTTCTCGCCGCCGCGTGTATTATGCGTGCATTTGCCTGATGGGGGATGATGTACTGGACGTCTTCGAGGGTTATGGCGTTGCGGGAGAGGAGCTTCTCTACCATCTCTGGCATTATTCTCACGGCGAACTTGAAGACCTCGCGGCCGTTCTGGTAGAGCTTGTGCTCCTCTCCGGGATGACCGGCGCGTCCGAGGGGAGCCATACGGCCGTCGGCGCCGAGGATGTGATCCACGAATCCGGAGTCGCCTTCGCTCGGGTCGAGGATGACCGCGCCGGCCCCGTCGCCGAAGAGGACAGCGGTCGAGCGGTCTCTCTGGTCGACGATGGTGCTCATCGCGTCGGCCCCGATCAGGAGCACGCGGCTCGCGGCGCCGCTTGCGAGCATCGAGTCGGCGACGCAGGCGGCGTAGGAGAACCCCGTGCAGGCCGCAGCCAGGTCCATCGCGCCGACGCCCGCCGCCCCGATAGCCTCCCCCACCTGGCACGCAACGGAGGGCATCGACTCCGGGGCGGTGGAGGTGGCGCACAGGATGAGATCCACCGTCTCTCCGTCGGCGCTGGCGTGTTCGAGAGCCTGCTTGGAGGCTTCGATGGCGAGCGTCGCGCAGCTCTCGTGCTCGCCTACGAAGCGGCGTTCGATTATGCCCGTGCGTGTGGTTATCCACTCGTCTGTCGTGTCGAGGGTGTCTTCGAAGTCCCTGTTGGTCACCACCAGGCTCCCGAGCGACCTTCCGACGCCAACGATCTTGCCGACCGGACGCTCGTTCACCCGGCATCCCCTTTCGCGGTAGTCGCGTGTGCGGCGGTTAGGGCCGCTTCGAGTGCGTCGGCGAGCCCTGCGCCCGCGCGCGAGATGCCGAGTAGGGCGTTTTCCACCCCGCGCGCGCCGGAGTTGCCGTGCCCGATCACCACCGACCCCTTGACGCCGAGCAAGAACGAACCGCCGTAGTTCTCGGGGTCAACCCGGTCTCTCACCCCTGCGAGCCGCGGCCTGAGCACTGCTGCGGTAAGCCTGCTCAGGGTGTCGCCGGTCAGAGCTGAGCGCACGAGGCCGAGGATCTCGCGCGCCACGCCCTCAGCGGTCTTGAGCACAATGTTGCCGGTAAACCCGTCCGTGACGAGCACGTCAGCCACGCCGCCGCCGACATCCCTCCCCTCCACGTTCCCCACGAATCGGAGGCCCGGGGACTCGCTCATGAGCTGGTACGCCTCCCTGGTGAGGTCGCTGCCCTTGCTTGGTTCCTCGCCTACGTTTATGAGTCCAACGCGGGCCCCACCCTCGACTCCGAAGTACCTCTGGGCGAACACACTACCAAGAATAGCGAAATTCAGGAGATCCTGCGGCCTGCACCTTATGGTGGCGCCGGCGTCGAGTAGCAGCACCGGCGAGCTGAACGGGAGAACCGCCGCGATGGCCGGCCTGCGGCACCCCTCGAGCCGGCCGATCCTGAGCAGCGCCGCCGCGACCGTCGCCCCCGTGTTACCGGCGGAGAAGAGGGCATCAGCCTCCCCGTCGCGGACCATGCCGGCGGCGACGGCTATGCTCGCCTCGGGACGCGCCCTGAGCGCGGCAGCAGGGTCCTCTTCCATACCGACCGCGCCGCCGGAATCGCGCACGGAGAGGTTTGGAGGAGAGCCCGCGCCTAGTGTAGGTTCGAAGAGTTCACGCTCACCTACCAGAACTATCTCGTCGCGCGGAAGGCTTTCGGCGGCTGCCAAAGCCCCCGCGACTATGACTTCCGGCGCGTCGTCCCCGCCGAGGGCGTCTACCGCTATGCGCACAGGGCGGGTAGGCCAGTTACTCCGTGGCCTCCACGGCTACAACCGTGCGGCCCTTGTAGTAGCCGCACTCGGGGCAGACCCGGTGCGGCACGTGTAGTTCGCCGCAGTTGGGACAAGCCACGAGGCCTGGTTTACCTAGAGCGTGGTGAGCTCTGCGCTGGTTCCTGCGCGCCTGCGAGGTCTTCTTCTTCGGTACGGCCATTCGATTACCTCCTGCTGCTCGGTTCTTACTCTAGAAACTAGAGGCGAATAGCCCCTCGAGGCCCCGCCAGCGGGGGTCCATCTTTTCTTCGCCGCCCGCTTGCTCCACCCGCTCCGTGCCCGAACAGAAGACCTGCATCGGCACCTCGTTCGGCAGGGCTCGTTCGGCATAGCGCCCCAGATCCAGCGTCCAGTCGCTTACCGCCAGCTCCTGGTTGTTTGGGCCGGGGAGGAACTCGGAGTCACCGAACTCGAGTCGCAGTTGCGTGGGCTCAAGGGTCCGGTCGCACGTCGTGCGGACTACGACGCTCACCACGAGATCCAGGTGCAGGCCCTCAGAGAGCCGCGTCACACCGACGTCGGCGTATGCCTCCATTATCTCGTGGCTGCGCCCGTAGAGCTCGAAGGGATCCATGCCGAAGTCGACGTGCACCTCGTGCCGGTCCCCGACCCCGGCGCCCGGGCGCCTGAGGGGTATCAGGTCCTTCATGGCCTACTCTTCCTGGACGCCCTGCAGCTTGTTGCGACCCCGCTGGACGGCCTCGAGGAGCTTGGCAAGGTTGTCTTCGAGATTCGCGAGGACCTCGTCAGCGTAGTCCTCCGCGCCGAGCCGGATCTCACGCTCCCTGCGGCGCGCGTCCTCCATGATCTCGGCGCTGCGCTTCTCCGCCCTCTTCAGGACCTCCTCCTCAGAGGTGATCTTCTCCGCCTCGTCCTGAGCGCTGCGGATGATGCGATCGCTCTCGCTGCGCGCCTCGTCGAGCATCGCCTGACGCTCCTTGACGATCCAACGCGCCTGCTTGAGCTCCTCGGGGATCGTCTGGCGCATCTGGTCTATGACGTCGAAGGCGGCGTCCCGGTCTATCATGGCCGTGTTGCCGAAGCCGGGGAAGCTCCTCGCCTCCTCTACCAGTTCCTCCAACCTGTCTATCAGCACCAGTACGTCCATACTGCAAACCTATCTTTCGCCTACAACCCCTATATATTACCGTCCGCGCTCGAATAAATCTCACGAACGGTCTCAAGTATGCCCTCTGGCACCAGCCCGCGCACCTCGCCGCCCAGCGATGCTATCTCCCGCACAACGCTCGATGAGAGGAAGCTGTGCTCTGCAGCCGCCATGATGAAGACCGTCTCGAGCTCTGGGTACATCTTACGGTTGAGCTGCGCCTGCTCGAACTCCGACTCGAAGTCGGAGACCGCCCTCAACCCCTTTACCACCACCTTGGCTTCCTGGTCTCTGGCGAAGTCGACGAGCAGCCCCTCCATCACCTCGACTGAGACGTTCTCCAGCCCACCTGTCACCTTCTCTATGAGCCGTGCCCGCTCTGCCGCTGGCAAACGCGACTTCTTGCGCAGGTTGCTCCCCACCGCCACCACTACGTGGTCGAAGATGCCGCAAGCGCGCCGGATGATGTCCAGATGCCCCGTCGTCACGGGGTCGAAGCTCCCGGGGCAGACCGCCACGATCATTGTGATCTCAGACCGCTCAAGTATCGTCACGAACGTGCCGCCGTAACGGCGCGTGACCCCTTTCTCGCCTCCTGCAACTCCCGTCGGAGCTTCGCCGCTCTCGATCACTAGGCGACCGCCGGGCGCTAGCAGGGCGCCAAACCGGGACAAAAGAGCCCCGACCTCCGTCTTCGCGATTCTATATGGCGGATCGGCGAAGATCAAATTGAATGCCCTTCCCTCCCCCAGCATCAGATCCAGGGCCCGCCCGACGTCACCCCTTACCACCTCTGCCCTGTCTTCGAACCCGGTCCGCTCGAGGTTCTCATGTATCGCGGCCACTGCCTGTCCAGCCCGTTCGACGAAGACGGCGCGCTCGCAACCCCGGCTCATTGCCTCTATACCCATGGCTCCCGTCCCCGCGTACAGGTCAAGGACCTCTCCGCCGTCGAAGAACTGCCCCAGCGCGTTGAACACGCTCTCGCGAACGCGGTCCGAGGTCGGACGCACTCCTTTGGGGACAGGGGCCAACCCGACCCCGCGAGCGGTCCCCGCGATGATTCTCATGGGTGGGAGCAGGGAGCAGGGGATAAAGGGTCGAGAGAAACGCTGTTCCTCATACCCTACCCCCTACTCTTTGAACAACCACTCGACGTCCCTGCCCAGCAGCTCTCTTATCTCGCGCCGCAGGGGACGGTGAGCAGGGTTCCCCAGGGCCGGGTCCTCCGAGACGAGCGAGAAAGCTTCGCGCCGCGCCTCCACCAGGATCTCTACGTCGCGCAGGAGCTTCGCCACCTTGAGGTCAGGCATCCCGCTCTGGCGGCTTCCGAAGAGGGTGCCCTCGCCCCTGATGGCCAGATCCACCTCGGAGAGCTTGAAGCCGTCCTGGAATCTCGCGAGCGCCTCCAGCCGTCGCGTGGCGTCCTCCGTCTTGGGATCGGCTACGAGAAAGCACTTGGGGGGGTGGAGCCCGCGGCAGACCCTCCCTCTCAATTGGTGCAGCTGGGAGAGGCCAAAGCGCTCGGAGCCCTCTATGACTATAACCGTCGCGTTTGGCACGTCGACCCCTACCTCGACCACCACCGTTGCGACGAGCACCTCCGTCTCGCCCGCCCTGAATGAGGTCATGACATCACGCTTCTCCTCTGCCTTCATCCTGCCGTGCAGTAGCCCGACCCGCCGCTCGGGGAAGATCTCTCCCGCGAGTTCCTCGTAGAGCTCCTCTGCGGCCCGCACGTCCTCCAGC
>Ga0126312_10000715_pt1 | contig 20601 bp, 22 predicted proteins | sample Plot104A_FD_92537 | JGI IMG/M metagenome (GOLD analysis project Ga0126312, IMG submission 92537) | Serpentine soil microbial communities from UC McLaughlin Reserve, CA, USA - Plot104A | ecosystem: Environmental > Terrestrial > Soil > Grasslands | place: USA: UC McLaughlin Reserve, Lake County...
AGCGGCGCGGGCTGAAGAACCTGCGGACCACTCCCGACGCGCTGCCCGAGGTGATCTCGGAGTCGACGGTGGCGGCCTTCGGCAACTACGACGTGCTCTCGGAGCGCGAGCTCGAGTCGCGCTTCGAGGTGCTGGTCGAGCAGTACATGATCCGCGCGAACATGGAAGCCGAGACCACGGGCTCGATGGCGCGGACGATGCTGCTTCCCGCCGCGCTGCGTCACCTGGCGCTGGTCGAGGCGAGCGGCGTCGGCGCCCTCGGCGACGAGGTGCGCCCGCTGATCGACGAGCTGGCGGCGGCGATCGCGAAGCTCGACGAGGCAAACGTGTACCCCGGCGGCTGCGAGGGCCTCGAGCTGGCAAAGCACGCCCGCGACCGGCAGATGACCGCGATGACGGGGGTGCGCGAGGTCGCCGACAAGCTGGAGAAGCTCGTGGCCGACGACCTCTGGCCGCTGCCCAAGTACAGCGAGATCCTGTTCATCAAGTAGGCCCGGCGCGACATCCACTCCCGGTAACTTCGCAGGCGGTGTCCCGGCCGAACGTCGAAGTGGTGGAGCGCTGGTACGAGGCCTACAACGCCCGCGACCTCGAGCAGCTGCTGTCCCTGATGCATCCGGAGGTGGACGCCACCTCCGCCGGCATGTCGGGCGTCGAGGGTGCGGGGCACCTGGGCCACGGAGGCATCCGGCGCTACTTCGCGGACCTGTGGGAGACGTGGGAGGACCCGCGCGTGGAGGTGGAGCACATCCTCGACCGGGAAGAGCGGGTGGTCATGCTTGGCCACACCACCGGCAAGGGCCGGCTGTCGGGCATGGACGTGGTTGAGCCGGTGGCCACGGTGATCGCCGTCGAGGACGGGGTCATCGTGCACTACCGGACCTACCGCGACTGGTCCGAGGCGCTCGAGGCCGTTGGCCTCAGCGAGCAGGCGGCGCCGGCGCGGGAGCCTGCGTCCGAATGAGCGTGGTGGTCCACGAGCAGGGCGAGCTGGCCGGCGTCGGCGGCTTGCGACTGTTCACCAGGTCGTGGCTCCCGGATCGCGAGCCGCGTGGGGCGATCGTGCTTGCACACGGCGCCGGCGAGCACTGCGGCCGCTACGAGCACGTGGCGGCGCGGCTCGCGGCCGAAGGCTTCGGGGTCCACGCGCTCGACCACCGCGGTCACGGGCGCTCGGAGGGCCGCCGCGCCTACGTCGACCGCCTCGCCAACACCGTGGCCGACATCGACCAGCTCGTGAGCATCGCTCGCGAGCGTCATCCCGGGCAGCCCCTCTTCCTGCTGGGGCACAGCATGGGCGGGTGCCTGGCCATCGCGTACGCCCTCGAGCACCAACAGCGCCTCGATGGGCTGCTGCTGAGCGCCCCGCTGGCGGCGCTCGAGACGGCCTCGCCGGTCACCCGGGCGTTGGGCAAGCTGCTCTCGGCGGTCACCCCCACGCTCGGCCTGTTCGACGTCGACCCTGAGCGCGTCAGTCGCGATCCTGACGTGGTGCGAGCCTACGTCGAGGATCCTCTCGTGCACCACGGCAAGCTGCCAGCCCGTACGGTCGGCGAGCTGGCCGCCGTGGTGGAGGGCTTTCCAGCCCGCGTGCCCGAGCTGCGCCTTCCGCTGCTGGTGATGCACGGCACCGGCGACAAGATCGTCCCGGTGGCCGGCAGCCTGATGGTGCACGACGGCGCCGGCTCGGACGACAAGCAGCTGGAGCTCTACGACGGCCTTTACCACGAGATCCTGAACGAGCCCGAGCAGCAGCGGGTGATGGACGACGTCGTGGCCTGGCTGCAGGCTCGCCTTCCGGCGCGCTAGGCGCTTGGCAGCACGAAGAAGGCGATCACCGCGTACTGAATCGCCGCGGCGGCGATAACCAGCGCGTGGAAGACCTCGTGGTAGCCGAACACGGCGGGCGCCGGATCGGGGCGCTGCCGGGCGTACACCACGGCGCCGAGCGTGTAGAGCAGGCCGCCGGCTCCCACGAGCGCCGTCGGCGCCACGCCGAGCTCGTCGAGGAGCCCCGGAAAGGCGGCCACGGCCACCCAGCCGAGCAGCACGTAGGTGAGCGCCACGAGCCACTTGGGCGCGTCGATCCAGAGCAGCTTCATCAGCGCGCCGCAGGCGGCGCCTGCCCAGACGGCGACCAGGATGATCGTGGCTATCGGCCCGTCCAGCACGAGCAGGGCGAACGGCGTGTAGCTGCCGGCTATCAGCATGAAGATCATCGTGTGATCGAGGCGGCGCATCCTGCGTCGCGCGGCCACGCTGGCCCAGTCGATGCGGTGATAGAGGGCGCTCACGCCGAACAGCGCCGCCACGCTGGCCGCGTAGACCGTGGCGGCGAGGGTGCCTCGCCCGCCTGGCGCGAACAGCACGAGCAACGTGCCCAGCACCACCGAGGCGAAGAACGCCCATTGGTGCAGGACACCGCGCAGACGCGGCTTGGGCAGCGGCATCGGCGGAGCGGCCTCGGCCATCCGTTGCTCCTACCCGGTAATCGGAACTTTACGGCCTGGTCACGAGCCGGTCACGGCAGCCCCGTGCGGGCGGCCGAGACTGGTGGCATGAACCTCGCCGGCTCGAACGCGCAGCGCTTCGCCGTGCTCGCCTTCACGGCCGCCGTCACCGCCTACCTCGTGGGGCAGGTGCTGAGCGAGGCGGCGACGGGCCTGGAAGGATCTCTGGAGGTGGTCGCCTACTCCGTGGCCGCCGCCTTCGGGCTCGACTTCGGGGCCGGCTCCTGGCGCTCGCTCTGGGCCGGCTGCCCGCGCCGTACTTAGGGATCCCGAACTTCTCTTCCGCACGCCCCCTTGGTGCGCTACATTCGAGCCGTGGAAGCTCGCCGCAGGGATGTGCTCCGGGCGTCGCCCCGGATGTTCGACTCGAAGCTGCTAGACCGTCTTTCGCGGGTTCATCCCACGGTTCCCCTGTTCATCTTCATCCCGGCTATCGCCGTGCTGTTCGGGCTCGGGCAGGAGGGCACGCCGCCATTGCAGGTGATCGGGCTGCTCCTGGGCGGGTATGCGTTCTGGACGCTCACCGAGTACTGGATGCACCGCGTGGTCTTCCACTTCGAGCCGGAGGACGGCTGGGGCGCCCGTCTGCACTGGATCATCCACGGCGTCCACCACGACCACCCGAACGACCCCTTGCGCCTGGTGATGCCGCCGTCGGTCAGCGTGCCGCTGGCACTCGGCTTCCTCGCCCTGTTCGTGCTCGTGATCGGCGCGCCGGCGGCCTACCTCTTCGGTGCCGGCTTTCTCTGCGGCTATCTGATCTACGACATGACGCACTACCACGTGCATCACCACAAGCCGCGCACGCGGCTTGGTCGGCTCATGCGCGAGTTGCACATGCGCCACCACTTCCAGGACGACACGCGCGGCTTCGGAGTCAGTGCTCCCTTCTGGGACCACATCTTCCGGACGCCGCAGCGACGCTCTCGTACATAGGTCCTGCCAGGCCGAGCGGGGCTAAAGGCCACCCCCGGAGCGCCGACACTTTGCACGTGCGCGCGCGCAGGCACGCCCTCGAGCTCGAGCGCCGTCTCGCCGACGCACACCGGCGGCTGTCAGAGCTCGAGCGCGATCTCGAGCAGCGCTCCCTGCACGACGCCCTGACGGGCCTGCCGACCCCCCAGGTGTTCTTCCGCCGTCTCGAGGCCGAGGTGGAGCGGTCGTGTCGCCACGGCACGACCCTCTCGCTGGGGATCCTCGACGTGGACGCCTTCCGCGCGATCAACTCCCGCCACGGGCGTGATCTGGGCGACCGCGTGCTGCGTACGGTCGGCGAGCTGCTCCGAGGGGTGACCCGCGGCCCAGACCTAGTGACGCGCTCGAGCGCCGACGAGTTCATGGTGGCGCTTCCTGAAATGAACTCGCTCGAGGCGGCCGAGCCGTTCGCGCGCCTGCTCGGCGAGCTCGAGGCTTTGCGGGTGGGGCCGCTCGACTGTCTCTCCGCGTCGGTCGGGGTTGCCGAATACGTTCAGCCGATGAGCGCCGACCAGCTCGTCGGCGCAGCCGCCGAGCACGTTCGCCGCGCCAGGGCGAACGGCGGCGGCCGAGCCGAGGTGCGCTCCGACGAGGCCGATGGCGCACTCGGCGGCGACACCGTGGCCGTCCTCGCGGAGGCGCTGCTGGAGCGCGACCGCTGCACCGGCGAGCACTCCGAGGTGGTGGCCGAGCTGACCGTCCAGGTCGCCCGCTCCCTGGGCTTGGGCGAGCGGGAGGTGGGCCAGGTGCGCGCTGCAGCGCTGCTGCACGACATCGGCAAGGTCGGCATCCCCGACGACATCCTGCACAAGGTCCGCCACCTCTCGGAGCGGGAGTGGCAGACGATGCGCGAGCACCCGGTCATCGGCGAGCGGATCGTGCGCACGATCCCGGGCCTCGGCCCGGTGGCCCGGATCATCCGGCATGAGCACGAGCGCTTCGACGGCGGCGGCTACCCGGACGGGCTGAAGGGCCACGAGATCCCGGTCGGAGCCCGCATCATCCTGGCCTGCGACGCCTACCACGCCATGACCTCGGACCGTCCCTACCGCCGCGCGATGTCCCACGCCGAGGCCGTGCGCGAGCTCGCCAACGGCGCGGGCTCCCAGTTCGACCCCGAGGTGACCGAAGTCCTGATCGGCTACCTCTGGGGCAGCCGTCAGTTGTCGGCGAGCGGCGCGGGCGCCGCCGTCTAGGCCGCTTCGGTCCGGGGCCAGGCTGGCCTCGGTGTAGGCGGGAAGCGCTGAACGGGGGCGCTAGGCTTTTTCCCCCGCGGATGTGGCGGAATCTGGTAGACGCGCGGGCTTCAGGTGCCCGTGTCCTTCGGGACGTGGAGGTTCGAGTCCTCTCATCCGCATACCCTCAGGCCGTTTGGAGCGCGTGCCCCCGGTGGCCGGGTTAGGCGTTTTGCCCGTTCCAGTCCGGGAACGCCCTAGGTAGGCAAACGAACGCAGAAGGAGCAGAGAATGCCCTGGACAGAACTGAAGGCACGCCGCTGGCCGGCTTTCGACAAGGAGCTCGACGGTATCTCCAAGGAGACGATGGAGGACCACTTCAAGCTCTACGAGGGCTATGCCAAGAAGGCCAACGAGTGCCGCGGGATCCTCAACGAATTCGACTACTCGCAGATCGAGGGCAACCAGGTCTACTCGCCGCTGCGCGCCGTGTCGATCGACTACACCTTCGCACTGCTGGGCTTCAAGAACCACGACCTCTACTTCGGCCACCTCGGCGGTGAGGGCGGCGAGGCCACCGGCCGCTTCGCGGAGCTGATCGACGGGGAGTACAACGGCGTCGGCAAGTGGTTCGACGCGGTCAAGAAGGCCGCCAGCGCCGCGCGCGGCTGGGTCATGGTCGGCTACGACCTGAACGACGGCTCCCTTTTCAACTACATCATGGACACGCAGAATCTCTGGGCCGTCTACAACATGTGCCCGGTGCTCGCGATCGACGTCTACGAGCACGCCTACGCGCGCGACTTCGGGGCCACGCCCGACGGGCGCAAGCAGTACGTCGAGGCGTTCTTCCGCAACCTCGACTGGAATCACGTGAACCGCCAGCTCGCGCAGGCCGAGGCCGCACGGGAGGGTGCCCAGAAGATCGCCTCCGAGGCGGAGGAGGAAGTGACCGCCTAGCCGGTTAGGTCCCGACCGGCGTACCTGGGGTCGCCGGTTGGCTAGGGTGACCCCGATGCGCCGCGCCAGAGCCACCGTGACCGCGCTCGCGGCGGCGTCCGCCCTGTTGGTGGCGGCCCCCGCCTTCGCCGCCACGTTCGTTAACGACGCTGCCCTGCAGGGCACGAATGGCCTGGACGTCTTCTGCGGCCTTGCCGGCGACGACTTCTTCGCGGGGATGGACGGCGACGACTTCCTGTTCGGCGACGACTGCGCGTCGCAGCTGCGGGCCGCGGCCAGCTCCGGTCCCGCGGGTGACGACACGCTCTTCGGCATGGAGGGCGACGACTGGCTGGACGGCGGGGCCGGCGACGACTGGCTGGCGGGCGGCTCCGGCGACGACCGCCTGTCCGGCGACGGCGGCGACGACCTGCTCACCGGCGGGCCCGACGACGACGTGATCGATGGCGGCGGCGGCCAGGACCGCATCGTCGGCAACGGGGGTGCCGACCGTCTCGCGGGAGGCTCGGGCAGAGACCAGATCGACAGCGCCGACGACGACGAGGACGTGGTGATCTGCGGCCGCGGGCGCGACGAGGTCCGCGCCGACCGCAGCGACCACCTGCGCGGCTGCGAGAAGGTCCGCCGCGTGCGCTCCCGCTAGCCACCTATTCTCTGCCCAATGGAGACCGCCGTCGGCGACTGGGCCGGGCACGCCCATGCCACTCTTGGCCGCGGCGGCTACCGCTCCAGCGCCCCCCGCAGCGCCGTCGTCGGGGCGATCGCCGAGCTGGGCTGCAGCGTGACCGCGAGGGAGATCGCCGATCTGCTCGAGGACCAGGGCCGCGGCGTGGGCCTGGCCAGCGTCTACCGCGCGCTCGACCTGCTCGACCGGCTGCGGCTGGTGCAGCGCTTCGACGTCGGCGAGGGGGTGGCCCGCTACGAGCCCGCCCATCCCGGGGGCGAGCATCACCACCATCTGGTTTGCCAGAGCTGCGGCAACGTCAGCGCCTTCGAGGATTCGGAGCTGGAGCGCGCGATCGAGCGGCTCTCGCGGCACGTCGACTTCACGATCGACGCCCATGACGTGACCTTGCGCGGGGAATGCCCTGCCTGCACGAGCGCACCGCCAGAGCGGCTCGGGCCGTGAGCGCCCGCCGCAGCCTGGCATGATCCGCCACTGGTGATCTTCCGCCAGCTCACCCACGACGATCTGGGCTGTGCTTCCTATCTGGTGGGCGACCTTGACGAGGGTGTTGCGGCGGTCGTGGACCCGCGCTTCGAGATCGACGGCTATCTCGAGCTCGCGCGCTACCTGGGCGTTCACATCGAGCACGTGCTCGAGACGCACAACCACGCCGACCACGTGTCCGGCCACGGCCGGCTGGCGGCCGCCACCGGCGCGCAGATCCACGTGCATCGCGACGCCGGAGCCGAGTACGACCACGAGCCCTTCGACGACGGCTGGGAGCTCGAGCTGGGTTCGCTGCGCGTGCGGGCGCTGCACACCCCCGGCCACCGCCCCGAGCACACCGCCTTCGCCCTCACCGACACGGCACGCGGCACGGAGCCGTGGGCGGTGCTCACCGGCGACACGCTGTTCGTAGGCGACGTGGCACGGCCCGATCTGGCGGTCGACAAGGAGGAGGGCGCGCGCGGCATCTTCCGGAGCCTGCACGAGCGCCTGCTTACCCTGCCGCCCGAGACCGAGGTTTGGCCGGGCCATCTCGGCGGCTCGATGTGCGGGGGGCCGGCCATGGACATGAAGGTCTCCTCCACGCTCGGCTTCGAGCGCCGTCACAATGACCTGCTGCAGCTCGAGCGGGAGGACGACTTCGTCGAGCGGGCGCTGGCCGGTCTCGGGCCACAGCCGCCGAACTTCCGGGCGATCGTGGAGATGAACCGAGGGCCACTCGTCACGTCGGGGGTCGAAGTCGGCCCGCTCACCCCGCGCCAGGTGGAGCTGCGGCGGGCAGCGGGAGCCCTGGTTGTCGACGTGCGCACCGACCTGCAGTTCGACGACGCCCACATCCCGGGCGCGGTCTGCATCACGATGCTCCGCTCGGGCTTCGGCACCAGGCTCGCATGGATCGCCGACCGCGAGCGCGAGATCGTGCTGGTGGGGCGCGACGACGCGGACGGCCGCGACGCCGCCCGGCTGGCCACCGCGGTCGGCATTCGCTGCCTGGGCGGCTACCTGGCCGGCGGCATGACCAGCTGGCGGGCCGAGCGCCGCGACGTGGAGCGCGTCGAGCGCGTCACGGTTCCCGAGCTGGCGGAGCGGCTCGACGGCGGGGAGGAGCTTCAGGTGCTCGACGTGCGCGAGGAATCCGAGTGGCGCGACGGCCACCTGGCGGGCTCGCTGCACCTCCCCTACCACGACATCCGCTCCGTGCCGCAAGGCCTGGGCCGGAGCCGGCCGGTGGCGGTGATCTGCGCTTCCGGCCAGCGCAGCGCCACCGGGGCCAGCCTGCTCAAGGCCCACGGCGTCCGCGAGGTGCTGCACGTCGTGGATGGCGGCGTTCCGCAGTGGGAACGCCTGGGCCGGCCCCTGGAGCGCTCCTAGCGCGCGTTCCAGAGCCTGAGCACGGGGAGGCCGTGCTCCCAGCCGCAGGCGCTCAACGTGGCGGTGTCGAGGGCGAACATGGACCCGGCCTCAGGTCCGAGCCCGATCCAGCGGGCGGCCAGCACCCTGAGCACGTGACCGTGCGCGAACAGAGCAGCGTCGCCGGCGAGCACGCGCAGCTCCCCCACCACCCGGTCGACGCGCGCTCCCACGTCGGCGGCTGACTCGCCTCCGGGACAGCCGTCGCGCCACAGGAGCCAGTCGCCCCGCTGCTCCTGGATGCTCGCGGTGGTCCGGCCCTCGTACTCGCCGTAGTCCCACTCGAGCAGCTCGTCGCGCCGCTCGGCACGCTCGCCGAGACCGGCCAGCCGGCACGTGTCGCGCGCGCGCCCGAGCGGGCTGGTGAGAACCCGCTCGAAGGAGCGGGCCGCTAGCGGCTCGCGCAGCCGCTCCGCCTGGCGACGTCCCTCGTCGGTCAGCGGGACGTCGGTGCGGCCGGTGTGCCGGCCGTCCCTGCTCCATTCGGTCTGCCCATGGCGGACGAGCAGGATCTCCGCCATGCCGGCTCGCTAGAACTTGTCGTAGTCGTCCTTGCCGACGAACTTGGTGAGCTTGACCTGATCGCCGTCGACCGTGGTCTGGGCCTGAAAGGCGTAGCGCGTCTGCTTGCCCTTCGACGTCTCGCGCTCGTAAGTCTTCTTCTCGATCTCGTTCTCGTCGACCTGCACCTTCTTGCGGTGCTTGACGCTGTAGAACTCGACGGCCATGGAGTCTCCCCTCCTCGAGTAAGGCCGGACGCCCAGACCGTAGACACGCCGCCAGACGGATGAGCCTGTTTTGGGCAGCCCCGGGCGGGTATGCCATGAGCGTGCTCGGCGTGATCCGCCTCCCCTTCGACATCGCGCGCTCTCTTGCGGGCGGAGCCATCGACGTGAGCCTGGCCGCGCTGCGAGCGGCGCGCGGCCTCGTCGAGGACGATTCCCTCCAGACCGGCTGGGATGTCGCGGGGCGACCGCCCCCGTCGCCGCCGGCGACGCGGTCGAGGATGGCCCCGACGCCTGCCCCCGGCCCCGGCCCAGCCCCCACCCCTGCGCCGGCGCCCGCCACCCGGCCTGCACCGGCCCCGGCGCCCCCGCCCGCCGAGGAGCACGTCTCCGAGGAGCCGGTGCCCGTGGCCGAGTTCGCGGAGCCCGGCGCGGAGGACGGTGCCAGCGCCGAGCTGCGGGTAGAGGAGCCCTGGGAGGGCTATGCCCGTCAGGATGCCCGCACGATCGCGCGCGAGCTGGCTGGAGCGACCAGCGAGACGCTGGCTGCCGTAGAGCTCTTCGAGCGCACGCACAAGCAGCGGCGATCCGTAACGCAGGCCGCCGAACGGCGGCTGCGCCGGCTCTCGAGGCCGGCTGCAGCGCGAAACCGCTAGACAACCCGGCATGGATAGCGACGCGCGGCTTCGCCGCCGGCTGCAGGCGCGGCGCCGGATTCAGCGCCAGCGCCGACTCGCCGGGCTGGGAGTGCTGGTCGCCGTGGTGCTGGGCATCGGCTTCACCGGGCTCGCCGCGCTGGGCGGCGGAGAGGAATCCCCCAAGCGGGAGCGGGCTCAGAAGGCGCCCGCGGAGCTGCCCCGCGGCGGGCGGGCGATCCTGCCGCGCCATCGCGTGGTGGCCTACTACGGCGCTCCCCAGGACGGCGAGCTCGGCGCCCTCGGAATCGGCTCCCCCGACTCGGCGGCGCGGCACCTCGAGCGCCAGGCGCGTCCCTACGGGCGGCGGAGCCGCCCCGCGCTGCCTGCATTCGAGCTGATCGCCAGCGTCGCGTCGAGCGCGGCCGGCGGCGACGGCGACTACTCGGACCGCCAGACGCCCGGCACAGTGCGGCGCTACCTGGCCGCCGCCCGGCGCCACAAGGCACTGCTGATGCTCGACATCCAGCCCGGTCGCTCGCCGTTCATGCGCGAGGTGCGCGCCTATCGCCGCTTCCTCGAGCAGCCCGACGTCTCCCTCGCGCTCGACCCGGAGTGGAGCATGGCGCCTGGACAGCTGCCCGGCAAGCAGATCGGCTCGACCGACGCCGGCACGGTCAACCGGATATCCCGCTACCTCTCGGGCATCGTGCGCGAGCGAGACCTTCCCCAGAAGCTGCTCGTGATCCACCGCTTCACGAACGACATGATCCGTTCCGAGGGGCAGCTCGAGCGCCACCCAGGCGTGGCGCTGGTGGTGAATGTCGACGGCTTCGGGAACCAGCCCATCAAGAAGGCGAAGTACCGCGACTTCACCCACGACCGGCGCGCCGCGAAGGTGCGCAGCAACGGCTTCAAGCTCTTCTACAGGGAGGACACGAACCTGATGAGCCCCCGGCAGGTGCTGCGCCTCAAGCCGCCGCCGGACCTGGTGGTCTATGAATAGGCGCCGATGAGCGGGCTCGAGCGCCAGACGTCGATCTACATGGGCGGGGTCAGCGGCGGCCGGCCGAGGGTGCCTGTCGACCCCAACCGGTTGGAGGCCGCGGCGCGCCGGGCGATGTCCGAGGAGGCGTACGCGTACGTGGCGGCCGGCGCCGGCGGCGAGACCACCATGCGGCTGAACCGGGCGGCCTTCGACCGCTGGCGGATCGTGCCGCGCATGCTGCGCGACGTGTCCGAGCGCGACACGTCGGTCGAGCTGTTCGGGCGTCGCCAGGACAGCCCTTTCATGCTCGCGCCCATCGGCGTGCTCGAGCTCGCCCACGACGACGCGGACCTCGCCGTGGCCCGCGCGGCCGGCGCGGAGGGCGTCCCGATGATCTTCTCCAGCCAGGCCTCGACCCCGATGGAGGACTGCGCCCTGGCGATGGCCGACGGGCAACGCTGGTATCAGCTCTATTGGAGCACCTCCGACGAGCTGGTGGAGAGCTTCGTAAGGCGCGCGGAGGCATGCGGTTGCGGCGCGATCGTGGTCACGCTCGACACCACGATCCTCGGTTGGCGGCCGCGCGACCTGGACCCGGCCTTCCTGCCCTTCCTGCGCGGCAAGGGGATCGCGCAGTACACCAGCGATCCGGTATTCAGGCGGCTGATGGCGGAGGCCGGCGGCGACGGCGCCGACGCCCCGGACCCCAGGCCCACGCCGGCCGCGCTAAAGACCCTGGTCCAGCTCACGCGCCGCTACCCCGACGGGTTCGTGCGCACGCTCACGTCGGGCAGCGGCCGCGCGGCCGTTCAGCGCTTCGTGCAGATCTACTCGCGGCCGTCTCTCACCTGGGACGACCTCTCGTTCCTGCGCGAGCGCACCAAGCTGCCGATCCTGCTGAAGGGGGTGCTGCACCCCGACGATGCCTCGCGGGCGCTGGATCACGGCGTCGACGGGATCTACGTGTCGAACCACGGCGGCCGCCAGGTGGACGGCTCGATCGCGACGCTCGAGGCCCTGCCCGGGGTGGTGGACGCCGTGAGCGGCCGCGCCCCGGTGCTGGTGGACAGCGGCCCACGCGGCGGGGCGGACGCCTTCAAGGCGCTGGCGCTGGGCGCCGCGGCGGTCGTGATCGGCCGCCCCTACGTCTTCGGGCTCGCCGCCGCGGGCGAGCACGGGGTCAGCGAGGTGCTGCAGAACTTCAAGGCGGAGTTCGACTTGACGATGGGCTTGGCCGGGTGCAGGTCGGTCGCGGAGATCGATCGCGAGGCGATCGTGCACGAGGACTCGTTGCGGTGAGCGAAGAGCGATGGGCGAGCTTCGACTGCTACGGCACGCTCGTGGACTGGAACGCCGGAATTGCCGAGAGCCTGCGCCGGGTGCTCGGCGACGACGCCCAGCTGGCGCGCTACCACGAGCTGGAGCCCCAGCTGCAGGCGGAGCGACCGGGCGAGCGCTATCGCGAGGTGATGGCGCTCACCCTGGAGCGGCTGGCGTCCGAGCGTGGCCGCGAGCTCGGGCGCGCGGAGCGCGACGCGCTCGGCAGCGCGCTGCCGAGCTGGCCCGTCTTCGCCGAGGTCCCGGCCGTGCTGTCGGACGTGCGCGCGCGGGGCTTCAGGCTCGCGATCCTCTCGAACTCCGACCGCGACCTGATCGAGTCCTCGATGCGGGCGATCGGCGTGCCCTTCGAGCTAGCCATAGTGGCCTCGGAGATCGGCTCCTACAAGCCCGCCCACGGCCACTGGAAGGCGTTCTACGAGCGGACGGGCGCTGACCCGGCGGGCCACGCGCACGTGGGGGCCAGCCTGTTCCACGACGTGGGCCCCTGCGACGAGCTGGGGATCCCCTGCATCTGGATCAACCGCCTCGGCGAGCAGCCGGGCTCGGCGCGGCCGGCAGCCCAGTTGCCGGACCTCAACGGGCTGGCTCGGGCACTCGACAGAGCGCTTGGTACACCGACGTGAAGCCGGACTCGAAGCCGTTGCGCGCCGCACGCAGATAGAGGCGCCAGACGCGCACCCGCTCGGCGCCCGCCAGGCGCACCGCCTCCTCGTGGTTCTTGTCCAGGCGCTCCGCCCAGTGGCGCAGCGTCTCTGCGTAGTCGGGAGCGAAGCCCTCGACGTGATCGCTGCGAAAGCCCGCGCGCTCGAGTGCCAGCAGGACGCGAGAGAGCGGCAGCGGCTCCGCATCCGGAAACACGTAGCGCTCCGAGAACGGGCCGGCGGCGGGATCGGAGTGGCGCAGGCGGGCGATGCCGTGGTTCAGTAGGCGCCCGCCGGGGCCGAGCAACCGCCCCAGGCGCTCGGCGTAGACGTCGATCTGGGCCTCCCCCACGTGCTCGACCATGCCGATGCTGGCCACGGCGTCGAAGCGCTCGCCCACGAGGTCGCGGTAGTCGAGCACGCGGATCTCGACGCGATCGCCGACTCCGGCCTCGGCCGCCCTCTGGCGGGCGAGCCTCGCCTGCGGCTCCGACAGGGTGATCCCGACCACGTGAGCACCGTGCCTGGCCGCAGCATGCACCGCGAAGCTGCCCCAGCCGCAACCCACGTCGAGCACGCGCTCGCCCTCGGCCAGCTGGAGCTTGGAGCAGATCAGCTCGAGCTTTGCCTCCTGGGCCTCCTCGAGGCTGGTGGCGCCGCGCGAGAAGATCGCGCAGCTGTAGGTCATGGAGCGGTCCAGGAAGAGCGCGAAGAAGTCGTTCGAGACGTCGTAGTGGTGGCGCACCGCCCGCGCGTCGCGCCCAGGCGTGTGGCGGCTGCCGCGCGGGTGCAGCTCCGCGGCGGGCGGTTTGGGCGGCCGCGTGACCCCACACGCGCGCAGCGCCGCCAACGCCAGCCGCGCCCGCCCCCGCGCGTCAACCGGCGGCGGCCGCCAGCGGTCCACCACCCGCATGACGGCGTCGAGATCGTCCACCTCGAGCTCGCCGGCGGCGTAGGCGCGGCCCAATCCGAGCTGGCCCGGCGCCCGCAGCGCGTGCGCAACCGCCGCGGGCGAGCGGGCACTGAAGGTCGGCGCACCGTCCCCGTCGCTGGCCGGCAGCGCCGTGCCGTCCCAGAACTCGACCGCGAACGGACGCGCGGGAAACGCCCGCTCGAGCTCCCTGCGCAGCGGCGCTGTGGTGGCGAACGGCATACCGCCGACACTATTAGGGTGCCGGCCATGGCCACGGTCCGCGAGGCGGTGTACGACCTGCTCCGCCGACGCGGGATGACCACAGTGTTCGGCAACCCCGGGTCGACCGAGCTGCCATTCCTCGCCCAGTTTCCCGGCGACTTCCGCTATGTGCTGGGTCTTCAGGAGGCGGCGGTGGTGGGAATGGCCGACGGCTTCGCGCAGGCCAGCGGGCAGGCGACGCTGGTGAACCTGCACACCGCGCCGGGCGTGGGCCACGCGATGGGCGCGATCTTCAACGCCCAGGCCAACAAGTCGCCGCTCGTGATCACGGCCGGGCAGCAATCGCGGTCGCTGATGACGTTGCAGGCAAACCTCACGAACCGCGACGCCGCACGCATGCCCCACCCGCTCGTGAAGTGGAGCTACGAGCCCCCGCGCGCGGAGGACGTGCCCCACGCGCTGGCCCGTGCGGTGCACATGGCCGAGCTGCCGCCGCGCGGGCCGGTGTTCCTGTCGATCCCCATGGACGACTGGGAGCAGGAGGCCGACGCCGAGGCCGTGGCCCACCAGACCGGTCGCTCCGTGGGCGGACGGGCGGCCGCCGATCCCGCATCGGTGCGCGAGCTGGCCGCCGCCCTGGCCGCCGCCGCCAACCCGGTGTTCGTGGCCGGTCCGGACATCGACGCCGGCGGCGGCTGGGAGAAGGCGGTCGCGCTGGCCGAGCGCGCCCGCCTGCCGGTGTGGGCCACGCCGGCAACGGGTGGCGGACGGATCGGCTTTCCCGAGAACCACCCTGCCTTCCAGGGCATCCTGCCCCCGGCGGTGGGTCCGCTGTCGGAGACGCTGGCCGGGCACGACCTGATCCTCGTGGTGGGCTCGTCGGTGTTCCCGTACTACCCGAACATCCCCGGCCCGCTGCTGCCCGATGGCGCGCGCCTCGTGGCGGTCACGAGCGATCCCGACGAGGCGGCCCGGGCGCCGATGGGCGACGCGATCGTGGCCGATGTCGCGCTGACGCTCGAGGCGCTGCTGGAAGAGCTCGAGCAAGCCGCGCGCGACCATCCCGAGCGCGACCGGCCCGAGCGCCGCGCCGATCCCGAGCCGCCGCCCGAGTCCGACCCGATGAGCCCGTCGGCGGCGCTCGCCGTGCTCGCGGACGTCTTCCCCGACGACGGCATCGTGGTGCTCGAGTCGCCCTCGAGCACGCCCGCGCTGCGCAACCGCGTCCGTGCCTCGCGGCCCGGCAGCTACTACTTCGCTGCGGGGGGCGGGCTGGGCTTCGGGCTGGCGGCGGCGGTCGGCGTGCAGCTCGCCCAGGCGGAGCGGCGGGTGGTGTGCGTGATCGGTGAAGGCTCGGTGCAGTACTCGGTCCAGGGCCTCTGGACGGCCGCGGCCTACGGCGTGCCGGTCACGTTCCTCGTGCTCAGGAACGACGAGTACGCGATCCTCAAGTGGTTCGCAGAGCTCGAGTCGGTCACGGGCGCGCCGGGCCTGGACCTGCCGGCACTCGACTGCGCGGCCCTGGCCGAGGCCTATGGCGTCCGCTCGCGGCGCGCCGGCGAGCCGGCCGACCTGCGCGAGGCCCTCGCGGCCGCGATCGACTCCGACGCGCCCGAGCTCGTCGAGGTCAGCGTCTCGCCGGGGATGGCCTTGGCCTGACGCCCTCCCAGCGCTCGCCGCGCACGAGGTCGCCGAAGCCCATCCAGGCGAAGTTCATGAGCAGCCGCGCGACCGTTTCGCGCGGCACCGTGGGGTTCTCGGCCCACCAGCTGGCCAGCGACTCGCCCGCCCCTATCAACGCGCGGGCCAGCGGCTCGGTGGCCTCGAGCGCGTCCGCGTCCGCGCCCTCGGCGGCCGCCGCCGCCCCCAGCAGCGTGCCGACGCCGCGGGCCAGCTGACGGCGCACCTTCGCGCCCTCGCGGGCGAACGGCTCCGCGCCCGCGGCGGCCTCGCCCAGCAGCACCGTCCAGGAGTCGCGCCGATCCTCCACGAACCACAGAAACGCGCAGGTGCCCAGCCACAGCTGCTCGTCGGGCGCGGCGCCGGCGTCGGCGCCCTCGTTGATCGCCTCGAACAGCTGCGCGCGGGCCCGCTGCATGCACGCGAGAAAGAGCCCCTCCTTCGAGTCGAAGTAGGCGTAGAGCATCGGCTTCGAGATCCCGGCGTCCTCCGCTATCTCGTCCATCGAAGCGCCGTGATAGCCGCGCCTGGCGAACACCCGGGTGCCCACCTCGAGCATCTCGCGCTCGCGCACGGCGCGTGGCAGGCGTCGGCCTCGCTCCATGTTTCATTATGCTACCCGCCGGTAAGTTACTCGTCAGTAAGGTGATGATGCACACCCTTCTCCAGATCGCCGCCAAGTCGGCGCCCTCCGGGGGCGCCGAGACCGGCCAGGCGCTGATCGCCACGGCCGGCGCCATCGTGATCACGGGCGCCATGCTGGCCGTCGTCATCGGCCACCGCAGCGGCCGCCTTCCGCAGGTCGGCAGGATCGCCGCCTTCGCCGAGCGCTCGTCCGGTATCCCCGGCTGGTCCTCACTCCCGCTCGCCTTCGTCGCCGGCGCCCTGTCGGTGGCGGTGTTCGGGATGTACTGGGACATCTCGATTCACCTGGACGAGGGCCGCGACCCCGGCCCGCTTGCCAACCCGGCCCACTACTTCATCCTGCTCGGGCTGTTCGGCATCTTCTTCGCCGGCCTGCTCTCGATCAGCCTGCCCAAGGGCGACCGTCCGAGCCGCTCGGCGGTCAAGCTGATGGACGGCTGGTACGCGCCGCTCGGCGGCCTGCTGATGCTGGCGTCGTCCTCATTCGCGCTGGCCGCGTTCCCGATGGACGACCTCTGGCACCGCGTCTTCGGCCAGGATGTGACGCTCTGGGGCCCCACGCACCTGGTCCTGATCGGCGGCGCCGGGCTGGCCACGGTCGGCGCGCTGATTCTGCTGGCCGAGGGCGTGCAGTCGCGCGGAGCGCAGACGCCGCGCCCCGAGCCGCGCGCCCTGCTGTTCCGTCGGGTCAGCGTGGCCGGCGCCTTCCTGGTCGCGCTCTCGACATTCCAGGCCGAGTTCGACTTCTCCGTGCCGCAGTTCCGGCTCGTCTGGCACCCGATCCTGCTGATGGTCGCCGCCGGCATCGGGCTGGTCAGCGCCCGGCTGACGATCGGCAAGGGCGGCGCCGTCTACGCCGTCGGCGTGTACCTGGCCATCCGCGGGCTGCTGTCGCTGCTCGTGGGCCCGATCTTCGGCCACACGCCGCTGCACTTCCCGCTCTACATCGCTGAGGCGATCGTGGTGGAGCTGGTGGCCCTGCGCGTGGCGGCCGACCGCCCGATCAGGTTCGGGGCGCTGGCGGGCCTGGGCATCGGCACTATCGGGCTGGCGGCCGAGTGGGCCTGGTCGCATATCTGGTGGACGATGTCGTGGGGCAGCGCGCTGCTGCCCGAGGGCATCATCGTCGGCGTGCTCGCCGGCGTCGCCGGCGGCGTGATCGGCGGCTTCGTGGGCGGCTGCCTGCGGGCCCCGCGGGCCGAGCGACAGAAGGAGGTGCGCTGGGCGCCCGCAGTGGCTGCGCTGGTCGTGCTCGCGCTGTTCGCCTGGGCGCTGCCCCAGAACGCGGGCATCCCCGTCAAGGCCGATGTCACCCTGCGCGACCTCAAGCCGCCGCCCAAGCGCGAGGTGGCGGCCGACATCACGCTCTTACCGCCCGATGCCGCCAAGGACGCCGAGTGGATCAATGTGACCGGCTGGCAGGGCGGCGGCAGCGTGGTCGACAAGCTGCGCCAGATCGGCCCCGGCCACTACCAGACCACCAAGCCGATCCCCGTGAACGGCAACTGGAAGGTCACCCTGCGCCTGCACAAGGGCCGCCAGGTGGCCTCGGTGCCGATCTTCATGCCCGAGGACACGGCCATCCCTGTCAAGGAGATCCCCGCGGCGGCGAGCTTCAGCCGCTACTTCACGCTCGACAAGCAGAACCTCCAGCGCGAGCAGAAGAAGGGCGTCTCGCCCTTTCTCACGACCGCGGCCTACTTGATCGTGCTGGGCATCGGTCTGGGCCTGGCGGCGGCGCTGGCCTGGGGGCTCGCCCGCTTCGCGCGACGTGAAAGGACGACCGCCTGATGGAAGCCCGGGCCGCGACCGGCGACCAGGTCGAGGCCGCCCTCCAACCCGGCGAGGACGTCCCGTTCTCGCTCGAGCTGTCCGACGACCAGAAGGACATTCGCCAGTGGGTGCACGGCTTCGCCGAGGGCACGGTGCGACCGGCGGCCGCCGAGTGGGACGAGCGCGAGGAGACGCCCTGGCCGGTGATCGGCGAGGCCGCCAAGATCGGCCTCTACGGCTTCGAGGCGATCGCCCAGTTCTGGGCGGATCCGAGCGGCCTGACGCTGCCGATAGTCAACGAGGAGCTGTTCTGGGGCGACGCCGGCATCGGCATGTCGATCATGGGTACCACCCTGGCGGTCGCGGGCATCTTCTCGGCGGGCACGCCGGAGCAGCTCGGCGAATGGGTGCCCCAGTGCTACGGCACCCCCGACGACCCGACGGTGGGCGCCTTCTGCGTCTCCGAGCCCGACGCCGGCTCCGACGTATCGGCGTTGCGCACGCGCGCGAAGTACGACGAGGCCAAGGACGAGTGGGTGCTGAACGGCCAGAAGGCGTGGGCCACGAACGGTGGCATCGCCAATGTGCACGTGGTTGTCGCGTCGGTCGAAGCAGAGCTCGGGTCACGCGGCCAGGCCGCGTTCGTGATTCCGCCCGGCAGTCGGGGTCTCGAGCAGGGGACCAAGCTGAAAAAGCACGGCCTGCGCGCCTCGCACACCGCCGACGTGTTCCTCGACGACTGCCGCATTCCCGGCTCCTGCCTGCTTGGCGGAAAGGAGAAGCTCGACCAGCGGCTGGCACATGCGCGCGAGGGCACGCGTGGCAAGAGCCAGGCCGCCATGCAGACGTTCGAGGTCAGCCGTCCCACGGTCGGCGCCCAGGCGATCGGCATCGCCCGCGCGGCCTACGAGTACGCGCTGGAGTACGCCAAGCAGCGCGAGCAGTACGGGAAGGCGATCATCGAGAATCAGGCCATCGGCTTTGCCCTGGCCGACATGAAGATGGAGATCGACGCCGCGCGCCTGCTGATCTGGCGCGCCTCCTGGATGGGCCGCACGGGCCAGCGGTTCGAGAACGCCGAGGGCTCGATGTCCAAGCTCAAGGCCGGCGAGGTGGCCGTCTGGGCGACCGAGCGGGCGATCCAGATCCTGGGTGGGAACGGCTACACGCGGGAGTACCCGGTCGAGCGCATGCACCGCGACGCGAAGATCTACACGATCTTCGAGGGCACATCCGAGATCCAGCGGCTCGTGATCGCGCGGGCCATCTCAGGGCTGCAGGTCGGCTGACCGGCGGGCACGACCCCACCGGGTCGTCATCCGGGCCGGCTTGGGGGAAGCGTCAGCGGCCGAGCGCCAAGCCACTCGCGCAGCTTGGCGTAGACCGCCGGGTGGTTGAGCAGCGCCATGTGGTCGGCGCCGCCCACGTGCGAGCCGTACTCCGCCTCGAACGGGATCCTGCGGCTGCGGCTGCGGCCAGACGCGCTGGGCTGAAGCACCAGCAGGTCACCGACCAGGCGGCTGAGCGGGTCCTTGCCGCCGCGGGTGATCGTCGCGGACACGAAGCAGTGCGTGGCGCCTTCGAGCAGGGGCACCTCGTCGCAGGCCACCGCCTTGAGCGCGTCCGGGTCGCGATCAAGCCAGTCGGCGTCGACCAGCGAGCCTTGACGGAGGTCGCGGATGCCGGCGCTGCGGCGGCGAAAGAAGGCGGCGACGGGTCTCGTCTCCGGGACTGCGTGCAAAGCCGCGCTCAGGTAGTGGACGCCCTGGGCAAGCGGCGCTCCCATGTGCGGCGTGCCGAGCGAGACCACGTGGCGCACGCGCCCCGCCCAGGCGGCGCCCTCGAGCGCCGCGTGGTGGCAGGCGCTGCGCGACACCAGGCCGCCCATCGAGTGCCCGACGAGCGCGATCTCCTCCACCCCGCCCGGCCAGGCAGCGCAGAGCTGCTCGAGCAACTCGGAGAGCGAGCGCCCGTTCTCTGACACGTGACGCCCGGTGTTGTAGCGCACGTAGACCGGCGTGCAGCCGAGCTCGCGCTCGAGCCGCGCGCCGTAGGTCTCGCGACCGGCGCGCGCGCCCCAGTGCCAGGTGACCTCGGTGCCCATCAGGCCGTGCACGAAGACCACCAGCCGCGGTGTGGCGCGCGGGAAGGCCGCCTCCAGCGCCGACTGGTCGAGCGCCACCGCGCGCCCTCCCACCCGCACCGCCATGGGCTCCTGGAGCGGGCTGCGCTCGCGCTCGAGCGCATCGCCGATCAGGCCGTCGATCGCCCCGATCAGCAGGCCGCCGCGCGGGTCGATCGAGATCGAGCGCCCGCCGTCCGCCCGGCGGTCGCTGACGGCCACGCCGGCTACGCGGCCGAATGCCCGGGTGCTTCCCCGCAGCGCCCCATAGACCTTCCCGGAGATCGCGTCGTGCGCCACCCGCGTCGGCAACCCGAGCGGGCCCAGTGCCCGGAAGGCGCGGTGCGCGACCGCGTGGTGGGTGCCCCAGATACCGCCGGGGATGCGGGCGAGCTCGTCGAAGGCGAGCTGTGCAAGCGCACGCCGCTCGTCGACCCGGCGTTGGATGGCCATGGCTCGATGTACCGCCGCCGCCGACCGTGGTTACGCGCCGCGCACACGCTGCTCGAGGAGGCGGGGCTCGCCTGGCGGTAAGCTCGCGCGTCATGTCAGCGCGAAGGGCGCGCATCGCTCTGGTGGCGATCCTCGTAGCGGGAGTGGTGCTGCGGCTGCTGTTCATGCTGGCCTGGCGGCCCGCGTTCATGGGCTGGCCCGACGCCGCCAGCTACATCGACGTCGCCCACAGCGAGCTCTTCTCGAACAACCTCCGCCC
>Ga0126312_10000716_pt1 | contig 20566 bp, 20 predicted proteins | sample Plot104A_FD_92537 | JGI IMG/M metagenome (GOLD analysis project Ga0126312, IMG submission 92537) | Serpentine soil microbial communities from UC McLaughlin Reserve, CA, USA - Plot104A | ecosystem: Environmental > Terrestrial > Soil > Grasslands | place: USA: UC McLaughlin Reserve, Lake County...
CGGGGTCGAGCGCAGCTCGGGATCGCGGGTGAGGTTGCCGGTGATAACGACCCGGTTCACATTCGTGCCTGCCATGAGGCTGCTTCCTCCTGTCCTCCATCTAAGGGACGCTGATGGGCTGTCAATCGAGAGTACAAACGGGGTCGGCCGGCCTGGGCGTGTCCTGACAGGAAGTTGCTGCGAAGTGCGACTTCTTTGACGGAGTTGTGCGTCGGGGGTGGCCGGACGATGCGGAGCAGCGCCGGCAGGCGAAGCGGTGCGCTACTCGCTAGGCGGTGCTTCGGCGGCGGCGCGGGGGCGAGCTACTCGTTGGGCGCTGCGTCTGCCGCCGCGCGGGCGGCCACCCGGGTGTCCTGCGGCTCGCGGTCCTCGCGGCGGCGCGGGGCCTGCTGCTCGGGGGGAGGCGGCGTCGGCTGGCCGGGCTTGCGCTTGATGATGCGGAACCGGAGCACCGCGTCGATGATCCGCAGGCGCTGGTTCAGCCGGTCGAGCAGCGCGTTGTCGCCGGCGAAGTAGTACAGGCGGTACTCGGCCTCCGGCCGGTGATCGATCTCGTAGGCCATCCGGCGGGCGCCCCAGTCGTGCGACTCGAGGAGCTCTCCGCTCGAGCCGATCAGCGACTCGACCTCGGAGATGGCGGCGTCGCGTCGCTCGTCGGGCGCGGTGGGGTCGAGCAGGAGGGTGAGGTCGTAGAGGCCCGCCATGAAGCGGGGCACGATAGCAGCGGGCATCCGCCGTTTAGGGAGCGAAGCGCTCCGGGGGCGAATGGCCTCCGGCGCCCGGCTTCAAGCAGGCGTGGACCGGCGGCGGGCAGGCGGCGCCCCGGCGTTCCTGCGCCGGGTGCGATGGGGCAATGTGGGACGGCTGGCCGCGCTGCTCGCCGCCGGGTTCCTGATCGCGACCAGCGGACGCGGCTGCCGATCGAGCCCCAGCCCCGGGCCAACCCCGGGCCCGCCGAGCTCGGTGCACGAGGAGAAGACGCCCCACGCCGAGAGCATGGGGAGAGCGGCGCCCGCAAACCGGCCGGAGGGCGGAGCACGCGACGGGCGAAGGCAGAGGCGGAATCCGTCGAGGAAGAGGACGGCGAAGCGCGAGCGCAGTCCGCGGGGCGGGGCGGAGAGAGCGCGAAGCCGGGGGGATGCGATGCGCGGCTCGAGAGCGCGGATGCGCGCTCCGCAGCAGGCGGAGGCCGAAACGCTGAGCGCGATGCAGCCGCCAGAGCAGCTCGCCCAGGCGCCGCGGCAGCCGATCGCAATGCCCACGCCGCCCCCGGGCGCGCCCACTCCGCGGGCGCCGCCCAAGCCGGCCCGACCCGCCAACGGCGAGTTCACGCCCGATCCCGGACCGTAGCCCGCCAGCGGCGGCCTACGACCCCACCGGGCCCGATCCCGGACCGTAGCCGGCCAGCGGCACCCTACGACCCCACCGGCGCCCGGCCCTTGCGCTTCGCCTCGATGTCGGCGAGCTGGGCGTCCACCCAGTCGCCGGGGTCGCGGGAGGTGACGATCCGCTTGAGCCCCTGCGCCCGCCAGGAGCGCTCCTCGGCGGACATCGTCAGCGCGCGATAGATCGCGTCGGCCTGCTCCTGCACGTCGAACGGGTTGACCGACAGAGCGAACTCGGCAAGCTCCTCGTGCGCTCCGGTGTTCTCGCTCAGCAGCGATACCCCGTTCCGCTCGTTGACGAGCGGCCCCTCCTTCGCGATCAGATTCATCCCGTCGAACATCGCATTGACCATCAGGAGGTCGTAGTGCTTGTAGGCCGCGATCGCCTCCTCGAGGTTCTCTCGCAGTCGCAGCTCGATCGGCATCCAGTCGGTCGTCCCGTGGCGGTGGTTGACCACCGCCACCAGAGCCTCGATCCGCTCCAGGTACTCGGCGTACTGGGGCACGTCCTGCCGGGATGGGGTGAGGTGGGCGATGAAAGTCACCTGCTCCTTGAACTCCTGGTGCTGCTCGAGGAAGAGGTCGAACGCGGTGAAGCCGCGGAGCACGTTCTTCGAGAGATCGGCCCGGTCCACTCGCAGGATCAGGTGCTTGCGTCGGCGGCGCAGTATCTCCTGCTCGTATTCGTGGACGGCCGGACGCTGGGCTGTCTTGTGGAACGTCTCCGCCGAGATCGGCAGCGGATAGGAGCGCACCCACACGTCGCGCCCGTCGAACCTGACGACGCCGGCCTCCTCGTCCATCTCGAGGTCGAACAGCTCGCGGCAGCAGAGGAGGAAGTTGCGCCGGTAGGAGCGCGTGTGGAAGGCGATGATGTCGTTGGCGAGGATGCCCTCGTAGATGTCCTCCCGCATGTCCGCGGGAAGGACCCGCCAGGCGTCCGGCTGGGTCCACGGGATGTGGACGAAGTGGTGGAGGAAGAGGTCCGGGCGCGCGCGCCGGATGAACTTCGGCGCGACATACAGGTGATAGTCGTGGAGCATCACGACCGCCTCGTCCTCGTCCTCGACCTCCTCCAGGACCGCCCGCGCGAGGTCCGCGTTCACCGCGCAGTAGCCCGTCTCGTAGGCCTCCACCTCGTGCCGCCGGACGTCGGGCGCGTTCGAGAGGTCCCAGAGGTAGTGCTGGATGAACCACAGCATCGGGTTGGCGACCACGTTGTAGAAGCCGTCGTAGGCGTCCGGATCGCTCGCCACGAGCCGCATGCGGTAGACCTCCTCGTCCAGCTCCACCTCGAAGCTGCGCCCCCCGTGTCGCTCCGCCATCTCGGCGTCCTCGTCGCTCATGGCGGAGGCGATCCAGACCGCGTCACGGTGATGCACCAGCCCCTTCAGCGCGGCGACGAGCCCGCCGCCGCCGCGCTGGGCCTGTCCGTCCTCGAATGTCGCCGGGCCGCGGTTCGAGACGAGTACGAGGGGGACGTCCGGGCTCATTTGTGGTCGGTGAAGATCTTCAGCCAGTCGCGCAGCAGGCGCGGCGTGAGGAAATGCTTGCGCACATGCTCCTTGCCCGTGCGCCCGAGCCGCTTCCCGAGGTCCGGCTCGCGCAGGATGCGAACGGAGCGCTCGGCGCACTCGGCCGGCGACGAGACGAGGAAGCCGGTCTCCCCGTCCTGCACCTGGAGGGGGATCCCACCGACGTCCCCGCCGATGAAGGGGCGCGCCTTCCAGAGCGCCTCGGAGACTGTGAGCCCGAAGCCCTCGCGGGTCGACTTCTGCACCATGACGTCGGCCTGCGACTGGAACGCGTTCACCTCGATCGCGCCGACGTTGTTCAGGTTGTTGAGGATGTGTATGTCGGGGTCGCCGTCCGCGTATGCCATCGTCGAGTTGAAGAACTCCCACCCCTCCGGGTCGTCGGTGGCCATCGACCCTACGAGCGCCAGCTGCGCCTCCGGGAGCTCCTCCGTCACCTTGCGGTAGGCGTCGATCACTCCCATGGGGTCCTTCCAGGGGTCGAAGCGCGACACCTGGCACATCAACGGCCGGTCCACGTCGATGCCGAACTGGTCGCAGACGAACGCCGCGTCCTCCGGCGATAGCGCCATGTTCTTGGGCGACAGCGGATCGATCGCAGGCGGGCAGATGTAGACGCCCGCGGAGCTCCCGTCGACGCCCTGCGGCACGTACTGCTCGACGTGCCACACGGACGCGTCGTACTCGCGAATGAGCGGGACGATGCGCTCGATGGTGTCCGGGTTCGGAGTCGAGAGGTCGATGTGGCAGCGCCACACCCAGGCCGCCGCCTTTTCGGGGACATGCTTCCTGACAGCCGCCGGCTGGGGGTCGTGCACGATGATCATGTCCCACCCTCCCGATACCTCGGTGGCGTTCAGCGCGTTGTAGCGCTCGAAGATCTTCCACTCCTCGTCGGTAAGCGGGTCCGGACTCCCCTGCAGCGCGTTGTGGAGACGCTTCGTCACGTTGTAGAACTCCTCGCGCCCGAGCATCACCTGCCACTCGGCCGCGATGCCGACGTCGTTCATGAGCGGTATGAGCGTGTACAGGATCTCCGCTACGCCGCCGCCGAAGGCGGTGGCCGAGAGGTGGAGGACGCGCAGGCCGGCCAGGTCCTTCGCGAGGTCTCTGATCTCCTGGATCAGCGGCCTACCGGCGAGATGGGTGTAGTCGGCGAGGCTCTTGTTGCCTACCGATACCGGCTGCAGCACGAGGGCGCAGACTACCCGGCCGGCTTGCGCAGGTACTTGACGAGACGCGTCTGACCTTGCCCGAAGGACGACTGATCGACGGTCGCCTCGATGATCGCCCTGCTCAGCTCCTGCTCGACCGCCGCGACCGGACTCGGCGGGCCGTCGAGCTCCATCAGCAGGCGGTCGTCGTGGAGACGGAACGAGAAGCTGAGCCGGCTCTCGTCGTCGAGCGGACGTGCGTCGTCGACGTAGTCGTTCGCGGCCTCGGTGATCGCGAGCTTGAGGTCCGCCACCTCGTCCGGCGAGAGCGGGGTGAGCCTGCAGACGGCAGAGAGAGCGAGGCGGGCGAGGACGAGGTAGTCAGGCCGCGCCGGAATGGTCAGCGAGACGTCGCGGCTCTCGGTGGCCTGAGGCACCTCCACTAATTTTGCACCCTACCCGGGAAACGGGCGAATGCGAGCATCCTTACTTAGATGATCGATCCCAAGCCCACGCGCCCCCAGGGGCACGCGGATTCGGAATCAATCATCTAGTCACGCCAATGGGGCGCCGCTCCAGCTTCACCTCGATCGTGCGCCGCTTCCCGTCGCGGATGATCACGAGCTTCACCATGTCCCCGGCGTTCTTCGCGCTGATCACATCCGCGAGGTCCGCCTCGCGCGTCAGCGGCTTCCCGTCGACCGCGACGATCAGGTCGCCGCCCGTGACGATGTCCGGCTGCCCCTCGAAGGTGATCGTGTCGTCTCCCTCCTTGATCCCGACCTTCTCCGCCGGGCTGTTCGACTCCACCTTCTGGACGAGCGCGCCGGTCCTCGCCCCGAGGTCGAGGTGCTCCGCGAGCTGGGGCCAAAGCAAGATCGTCGAGACGCCGAGATATCCGTACTCGACGCGCCCGTGGTGGCGCAGCTCGTGCAGCGAGCGGCGCACGGCGTCGACCGGGATGGCGAACCCGACCCCCTCGCCGCCGCCCGACTGCGACTTGATCTGGGCGTTGATTCCCACCACCCGGCCGTGGGCGTCGAGCAGCGGACCGCCCGAGTTCCCCGGATTGATCGCGGCGTCGGTCTGGAGCGCGTCGCCGATCTGGAAGCGCGTGAGCGACTCGATGGTGCGATCCGTCGCCGAGATCACGCCGATGGAGAGCGACTGGCGCTCCCCGAACGGGCTGCCGATGGCGGCGACCGGCTCGCCGACGTCGATCGGGTCCGAGTGCCCGAGCGGAAGCGGCGTGAGCGAGAGCTCTCCAGGGTCGACCTTCAGAAGCGCAACGTCCGCGTTCGGGTCGTCGCCGACTATCCGCGCCGGGACGCGGTTGCCGTCCGAGAACTCGACGAAGACCTGCTCGGCACGCCGGCTGCCCTCGTCCTGATCGGTGCTCACGACGTGCGCGTTGGTGGCGATGTAACCATCTCCGTCGAGCACGAAGCCCGATCCCTGGCCGCCCTCGCCCTGGTCCTCGAGCGGGCTCGTAGTGCCGTCGAAGATCGAGATCACCGTCACGACGCCCGGCGACAGCCGCTTGTAGATCTGCGCCGGGTCGAACCCGCCCTCGCGGCCGACTCCCTGCACCACCTGGACCCGCGTGGTCGTGACCTGGCGCGCCGCGCTCGACTTGTCGCCGTCGTCGTCGCCGGAGCTGCAACCGGCTCCGGCGAGTACGAGCGCCGATGCGGCGAGCGCGGCCGCCCGCCTCACAGCTCCAGCCCGTCCGAGGGCAGCTCGAGCGTGAACGTCGTGCCGCCGGGCTGAGAGCTGACCACGAGACGGCCCTCCATCCGCTCGGCCAGCTCGCGTGCGATCGCCAGGCCCAGGCCCGCTCCGCGCGCGGCGTCGCCCGTGTAGAAGCGCTCGAACGCCTTTGCGCGGGTCCCATCTGGGAGCCCCGGACCGGTGTCGGCCACCGTGAGCTCGGCGGCCCCGTTGCTTCGGTCTGCCCTCACGGTGACGTCCGTCCCCTCCGGCGTGTGTCGGAGCGCGTTGTCGAGCAGGATACGCATGATCTGCGCCACCCGCCCCCGGTCACATCGCGCCTCGGCGCCGTCCTCCGGGAGCTCCACCTTGAGCTCGGTGCGGTGGTCCGCGAGCGCCGGACCGAACTCCCCGACCACGGAGCGAGCCAGCTCGGCAAGGTCCACAGGCTCCTTCTCCAGCTCGACCGAGCCGGCGTCGAGACGAGAGAGGTCGAGCAGGTCCACCGAGAGCTTCTGCAGCCGCGCGACCTGCTCGCGCATCGTCTCGATGAACTCGCGACGTGTGTCCTCGTCGAGGTCCTCGTCCAGGAGCAGCTCCACGAACCCGGCCAGCGAGAAGATCGGGGTGCGCAGCTCATGCGATGCGGTGGCGACGAACTCCTTGCGCGCCACGTCGACCTCGCGCAGCTGCTCCTGCATCTGGTTGAACGTTCGCGTCAGCTGGCCGAGCTCGTCCTCGGAGTCCTCGGGGAGCGGCTCGGCGAAGCGGCCGCGAGCCACGCCGCCCGCGGCGACCTCGAGCCGGCGCACACGGCGCGCGAGGCGGCGCGCGACGAGGTAGCCGCCGACGAGCGCGATGAGCAGCGCGGCGAACGTGGCGAGCAGGACGCGGCCGCGGATGAAGGAGACCGCTTCGCCGACCTCCTCGAAGTCGCGTGAGTAGAGCGCCACGCGCTGCGGCTCGCCGGCCGCGAGGAGCGGCTGTGCCACCAGGCCTATGTCCTGGCCCTGGAACTTGTCGAAGACGGTCTGGCTCCGACGGGTGCGAATGGCTCGGCGCAGGAGCGCAGGGTCGCGCGGGAACGCCCGCTGCTCGCGGGAGTCGGCGAGCGGGAAGAAGCGCAGATCGCGCAGGTTGCCCTGGGGGCCGACGGGTGACTCCTCCCAGCCGAAGACCGTCACGTTGGAGTCGGTCTGCTCGGCGACCGCGCGCACGCGCCGCTCGAGCTTCGGCTGGCGCGTATCGCCCACCAGGAGCGCCTCGAGGTCCGGCTTGTAGATCTGGGAGACGAGCTCGAGGTCGCGCAGCCGGCGCTCCTCGAGGCTCGACTCGGGCTGCGTCACGACGGTGAAGTAGATGACCGCGAACGCGGCCGCGGTGATGGCGAAGAAGAGGAGGGCGACCTTGTTGCGAAGCGAGCGGAGGCGCGGGACGCGGCTCATCGGTCCCGGAAGCGGTAGCCGACCCCCCGGACCGTCAGGATGAGCTCCGGGTGCTTCGGCTCGCTTTCCAGCTTCTCCCGCAGGTGGCGGATATGGACGTCGATCGTCCGCGGGTCGCGATAGGAGGAGTCGCCCCAGACGCGCTCCAGCAGCATCGCCCGGCCGAAAACGCGGCCTGGGTTGCGAGCCAGCGCTGCGAGGATCTCGAACTCGACGTAGGTCAGCCGCACCGGCTCGCCGCTCGCCTCCACCTGGCGCTTCTCGAAGTCGATCCGCAGCTCGGCCGCCTCGATCGGCTCCTCGAACTGCTCCTCGTGCGGCGCGAGGGCGGCCCGGCGGAGGACGGCCCTCACGCGGCTGCGGAACTCGCGGACCGAGAACGGCTTCGTGATGTAGTCGTCGGCGCCCAGCTCGAGGCCGAGCACCTTGTCGATCTCCTCGGTCTTGGCGGTGAGCATGATGATCGGCACCGTGCTGCGAGAACGGATCTGGCGGCAGACGTCGAAGCCGTCGAGCTTCGGGAGCATCACGTCGAGCACGACGAGATCGAAGTCTCCATCACGAAGCCTGTCGAGCGCCTCGCGCCCGTCGAGCGCCGGCACGACGTCGTAGCCCTCTTTGCGCAGCGGATAGCTGAGGAGCTTCTGTACCGAGACCTCGTCGTCGACGAGCAGGATCCGGGGTGCAGAAGCCGTCACCTTCGGAATTGTAGGTTGACGCTGATAGTGAACTCGCAGGCCCCGGTCTCGCAGCCGTGATCGAGCCGCGCGTATACCGAGCGGCGTTCGTGCCCGCGCTGGTGGCGCTCGTGCTGGCCATGTTCTCGTTCGAGAGCCGTCCGCGCCCCCTGCCGCAGGGGCTCGCGGCGGACGTGCTCTTCGACGGTCGTCAGGCGGCGAGCATCGCCACGCGCATCGCCGAGCGGCAGCCGGACCGGCGGCCCGGCCGGCGCGGCGATCGCGTCGTCGCGGGGCAGGTGGCGGACGCCTTTGCGGCGGGCGGCTTTCGAGTGGAGCGCCAGCGCTTCACGCATGCCGGCCGCTCGCTCGACAACGTGATCGCCCGCCGCGCAGGGCGCTCGCGACAGCAGATCGCGATCGTCGCGGGCCGCGACGCCGCCGTCGTGCCGGACGGCCCCGGCAGCGCCTCGGACACCGCCGCGCTGCTCGAGCTCGCGCGGGTCTTCCAGGGGCGGCCTTCGCGCCAGACGCTCGTGCTCGCCTCGATCGACGGGTCGACGCTTGGCGAAGTCGGCGCCTCGAAGCTCATGGACGAGCTCGGTCCGCCGGAGCGGATCGATGCCGTGCTGGTCATGTCCGACCTGGGATCGCCCAAGCATCGGGGGTCGCTCGTGCAGGCCTGGTCGAACGACTCGCGCCGGGCAGGGATCGGTCTCCAGCGCACGGTCGGCGACTCGATCCGTCAGGAGCGCCAGCGTCAGCCCGAGCCGAGCGGGGCGCTCGGCCAGCTCGCGCGGCTCTCGTTCCCGGTCGGAATCGGTGCGCAGGGCGCGCTGCTCGACGGAGGCTACGACGCCGTGCGCATCTCCGGCAGCGGCGAGCTTCCCCCGGAAGGGGACGGACCGGTCGAGGCGATCGACGAGGACACTCTCGGCACCCTGGGGCGCGCGACGCTGCGGACGGTTACGGCGGTCGATCAGGGCCACCGTCCCGAGCACGGGCCTAACAGCTATCTCCTCGCGGTCAGCCAGGTGCTCCCCGGCTGGGTGCTGTCGCTCCTGGCGGGGACGCTGCTCCTCCCCGCGCTCGTCGCCTCGGTCGACGCCTTCGCTCGGACCAGGCGTCGCCACCTGCGCGTGGTGCCCTGGTTGCGTTGGATCGGCGCGTGGACAGCACCCTTCCTGGCCGGCTTCGCGGTTGCCGAGGTGCTGGCACTGGTCGGGGCGACGCCGGCTCCGCCGCCGGCGCCCGTGCCGCCCGACGACCTGCCGCTGGACGGCGCGGCGCTCGGCGTCCTCGCCGGGGTCGCGGCGGCCATGGCGCTGGGCTTCGTCCTGGCCCGCCACCTGGCGGCGCGGCCGGACTCGGCGCTCCGCAACCCCGTCGAGCCCGGCGCCGGCGTCGCCCTGGCGCTCGTCGTGACCGTCACGGCGCTCCTCCTCTGGCTCGTGAACCCGTACGCCGGTCTGTTGACCGTGCCCGCCGCCCATCTGTGGATGCTCGCCGTGCTGGCGCGGCCAGTGAGGTCTCGCCGGGTACGAGGAGTGCTCGTCGCGATCGGGGCGCTGCCGCCGCTGCTGGTGACGCTCTACTACCTGGTGACCCTGTCGCTCGATCCGCTCGCGGGCGCCTGGTACCTGTTCCTGCTGGTGACCGGCCACAGCGTCGGACTGATCACCTCGCTCATCGGGTGCGTCCTGTTGGGGGCGCTCGGGGCAGCGATCGAGATCGTCGTCCGAGCCCCGGCGGAGGAAGCTGACGAGGCCCCGCGGCACGAGGGACCGCCCGTCTACGGGCCTGGGGCGTATGCTGGGCCCGGATCCCTTGGAGGAACGGAATCAACTCTTCGTCGATGAACAGGCGTCCAGCTTCCAGAGCCGGAGCTGACGGCGGCGGCGCGCGCGTGCCGATACCTCGCGGGCAGATGCTGGGCAGGGGAATAGATCCCATGCTCGTGCGCAAGCTCGAGCGTGGCGAATACGTCGTGGATGCTCGCGCGGTCGCCGAGGCGATGGTGGCGTCAGGCGTGTTCGTAGCCGCGCAGTGCCGCCAGCGGCCCATCCGGGCCAAGCACGACCAGTCCGCTTCCGGCTGAGACCTCGCCGACCCAGGTGAGCTTGGCTGCGCCCTCGGCGGCCTCGCGTCGCTCTCGGGGGACGGTCACCAGCAGCTCGTAGTCGTCGCCGCCGGTGACCGCCTGCTCGGGGCTCACGCCCGGCGCCGTGGGTACGGCCTCGAGCCGCACGACCAGCCGCACGCCGCTGCGCTCGGCCACGTGCCGCGCGTCGGTGGCCAGCCCGTCGCTCAGGTCGATCATCGCGTGGGCGCCGGCGGCGGCGAGGGCGCGCCCCTCGGCCAGCCGCGGAAGCGGCCGAAGGTGGCGACCGACGAGCGCGCGCTCGAGGTCGGACGCCGCGCCGCCCTCTCCGGCCAGCATCAGCCTGCCCGCCTCGGATCCGCCGAGCTCGCCGGTAACCGCGACGAGGTCTCCGGGCCGGGCGCCGTCCCGTCCGACGAGCTCGTCCTCATGCTCCGCCCACCCCGTCACCGCCACCGTCACGGTCAGCGCCGGTCCGCTCACCACGTCACCCCCGGCGAGCGTCGTCTCACAGCGCTCCGCCAGCGCCTCCATCCCCCGTACGAGTCCGAGCGCTCCCTCGTACTCCGCGGGCAGCACGAGCGAGACGTACGCCTCGCCCGTGTCGGCCCCCATCGCGGCGAGGTCCGAGAGCGCAGTTGCCAGCGCCTTCCAGCCGATGTCCTCGGGGGAGTGCGTGGCCGTGTCGAAGTGCACTCCGTCGACTACGGTGTCGATCGAGGTGACCGCCAGCGGGCGGGCGTGCACAACCGCCGCGTCGTCGCCGGTCCAGCGCACGATTCGCCCGCCGCGCTCGCTGATCGCGGCCTCGATCGCCTGGATCAAGGCGAGCTCTCGCACGGCTACAGTCTGACCTGTGGAGGGTCGATCGGCCGACCACTCGCCGACATTCCTCGAGCGGCTCGGCACCGCCGCGGCCGGCATCACCTCGATGGGGCCGAAGCGTCCGGCGACGCGACTGGCGCTCCAGTGGGGCGTCGCCGCGGTCATCTTCGGCTTCCTCGTCTACTTCGTCGTGCGGCAGTGGAACGACCTGCCGGACTTCAACTGGCACTTCGAACCCGGCTGGCTTGCGCTCGCCGGGCTGGCGGTCCTCGTCTTCTACTTCTGGCAGGGTGAGCTCTGGCGGCTGATCGTGCACGCCCTAGGTGAGGAGCACCTGGAGCCGGTGCCTGCACGCGCCATCTGGGGGAAGTCCCTGATAGCCCGCTACGTGCCTACGAACGCCCTGATGGTCGTCGGCCGGATCGTCATGGCCGAGCGCGAGGGCGTGGCAAAGCGCGTCTGCTTCGCGAGCATCGTCTACGAGCTGGGGCTCGGCTTCGGGACGGCGGTGATGGTCGGGGCGTACTTCGTGATCGAGCTGCCGGCCTGGCAGGACGAGTCCGCTCGATACGCCGTGCTGGCGTTGATCCCGGTCGTCATAGCGGTGCTGCACCCGCGGATCTTCCTCCCGCTCGCCAACTACGGGCTGAGCAAGCTCGGCCGCGAGCCGCTCCCGCGGGCGCTTCCTTTCGCCAAGGTGATCTGCTTCGCTCTCATGTACGTCGGCTGCTGGGCCGTGGTCGGGACCGGGGTGTACTGCTTCGCGAGCGCGCTCACGACGCTCGCCACGGGCGACTTCCCCTACGTGGCGTCCGCCTACCCGGTCGCCTTCTGCGTCGCCGTCCTCACGTTCATAGTCCCGAGCGGGCTCGGGACGCGCGACGCCGCGCTGGCGCTCGCGCTGCGGGCGGTCATGGCGGCGACGGTCGCGACCGCGATCGCCGTCGCGTTTCGCATCTTCCAGACCGCGGTCGAGCTTCTCTACGTGGGCACCGTGGCGTGGCTAGGCCGGCGCCGCCGAGCGCCCGCCACCGTCCCGGCGGCTCGGCGCCGCCGCTGAGCGCCCGCTACTGGCCCGGCGGCGCGGCGCCGCCGTTGCCCAGGCCGTTTCCGTTCCCGTTGCCGTTCCCCGGCGCGGGGGCAGGGGCGGGCGCGGGCGCCGGAGCCACCTGCTCGGGCTGCTGGACCTGCGGCGCCTGCTGCGGCGGGGACTCGTAGAGGTTCGGGTCATACCCGCCGTTCTGGCCGCCGTAACTCGGGGTGCCGGTCGACGGCGACGAGTAATAGGAGCCGCTGCCGCTGTAGCTGCCCCCGGTGCTCGCGTACTTGCCGTAGAAGGGCGAGGAGTGGAACGGCTCCTGCGGATGGGGGAAGTCGCTGCAGTCGTCACCCTTGGCCATCTCCATGTAGGAGGTCCAGATCGAGGTCGGGGTCCCACCGCCCTGCTCGCCGGTCGAGATCAGCGCGTCGGGGTAGCCCAGCCAGACGGCCGTCGAGAGGTACGGCGTATAGCCGACGAACCAGGCGTCGTTCTGGTTGTCGGTGGTGCCGGTCTTCCCGGCGGCCGGGCAGCCGAGCCCGCTCGCGGTCCGGCCCGTGCCGCCCTGGACGTTCGCCTTCAGGATGCGCGTGACCTCGTACGCCTGGCCGTCGGTCAGCACGCGCTTGCCCTTAGGGCTGGAGAGCTCCTCCGACTTCCCGTCGGGGAAGACCACCTTGCGGATAGCCGTAGTGCGATGGCGGATGCCGCCGGACGCGAGCGTGGCGTAGGCGCCGGCCATCTCGAGCGGCGTGACGCCCAGCCGGAGACCGCCGAGGCCTTCGGCCGGATAGCAGTCCAGCTTCGTGGTTATCCCGAGCAGCTTCGCGGCCTTGCAGACGTTCCTGGGGCCGACGTCCATGATGAGCTGCGCGAACACGGTGTTGTCCGACGCCAGCGTGGCCGAGAAGAGGGTCATCCCGCCGCGATAGCTGTTGTCGTAGGTCTTGACCTGCCACGGCACCGATGACCCAGGAATCGGCAGCGACAGCGGCTTCGAGACGTAGGTGGTGCTGTTCGCGTTCACTCCCTGCCGGATGGCGGCCGTCAGCACGAACGTCTTGAACGCCGAGCCTGGCTGCCGGTGGCCCTGGGCGGCGAGGTTGAAGCTGCGTTTCTGGTAGGTCCCGCTCGAGGCCATCGCCTTGATCTCACCGTTCGCCGGGTCGACGCTCACGATGGCCGACGACGGTCCCGTGGGCTCGTACACGTAGCTGTCGATCGCCTTTCGCGCCTCCGCCTGGAGGTCGGGCTGGATGGTGGTGTGGATCTTGAGCCCCCCGCGGCGCACCACGCCCACGCCGTACTTCTCGATCAACTGCTCCTGTACGAAGTCGAAGAAGTACGGCTCGCGCCGGGTCGTGTATCGGGTCCCGTGTCTGAGGTGCAGGCCGCGCTGGGACGCCTTGTCCGCCTGGGCCTGGGTGATGTAGCCGTTGTCGACCATCGTCCGCAGGACCTCGTTTCGGCGTCGCAGCGCGGCAGCCGGGTTGCGGAACGGGTTGTACTCGGACGGCGCCTGCGGCAGGCCCGCCAGGAGCGCGGCCTCGTCGAGATCGAGGTCCTTGACGTGCTTCGCGAAGAAAGTGACCGCGGCGGCCTGGATCCCGACGGCGGTGCGCCCGCCGACCGTTCCGTATGGCACCGAGTTCAGATACTCGTGCAGGATCCAGCGCTTCGAGTGCATCTTCTCGAGCTCGGAGGCCAGCTTCGCCTCCCGGATCTTGCGGGCAAAGTTGCGGGCCGGGTCCTTGATGTAGAGCGCCCGGACGAGCTGCTGGGTGATCGTCGAGCCGCCCTGCACGGTGTTGCCGGACTCGAGGTTCTTGATCCCCGCGCGGACGATCGCGTTGACGTCGATCCCCTGGTGCTGGTAGAAGCGCTCGTCCTCGATCGCGACGGTGGCCTGCCGGATCACGGGTGGCATCTCGCGGAAGGGAACGACGCGCCGGATCGTGTCCGATTGCACGAAGCCGAGCCGCGACCCGTCGGCGGCAAAGATCTCCGACACCTGGCCCTTGTCTTCGGGCTTCAGCTCGCTCAGGTCGGGCGCGGAGGACGCGATCGCCAGCACGTACCCGGCGAGCGAGCAGATCGCGATTAGGACGGCGATGGCGACAACGGCCAGCGCGAGCAGGAGCTTGCTGTGCCGCGGCCGGCGCTTTCGCCTCCTCGACTGTCGTTGCCGGTAGTTCACGGGGTTAGCTCGGCGGGCCTCGGTGCCCGCCCTCTGATGACATCGCCGCCGTCCGGGTGGCGTAACCGGGCCCGGCTGCGCCGGGCCCTCGGGAGGCCTCGACTGAGGATAGACCGTGCTCGCGGAGCCGGCGGAGCCAGCGTTGTCGCAGGTCCGCTGCCGCCTTCCCGCGCTCGGCGGGGGTCGCGGCCCACGTCGTCGCGCTCAGGCGCACCCCTTCCTTGTCGGTTTCGGCCACGCTCGCTGTTATCCCATCGTCCTCGTCGACGATCAGCTCGAGCGCGCGGTCCAGGTCGGCGTCGGGCGGCAGCCACACCGAAACCTCGACCTGCACGCGCGGATCGAAGATCGTGTGGTTCTCGATCGAGCTCTGGGCGAGGCGCTCGTTGGGGACGATCAACCGGCGCCCGTCGTCGAGGCGGATGTACGTATAGGCGAGCTTGACGTCCTCGACTTCGCCGGTCTCGCCCTCGAAGGTCACGAGGTCGCCGATACGAATCGGCTGGGTGATCGCGAGCAGGACGCCCGCGATCCCGTTGGCGAGCGTTTGGCGGGCAGCGAAGCCCACTATCAGGCCGATCACCGCCGACGAGGCGAGCACCCCCGTCGCGAGCCGCTTCACCGACGGGAACTGAGCGGCAGCGAGCGCCAGCCCGATCACGATGATGCCCGCGAATATCAGCCGCCTGACCAGGCGGAGTCGGGTCGTCGCGACCGGAGACAGATCCCCTCCCGCAACGGCCCGGGTGAGCTTGCGGCCGCGCCGCGAGAGCGCTCGATCCACCACCTCGGCGACGACGAACGCGATCGCTACCGTCACAACGGCCGTGATCCAGTCGCTGTGGTCCACGGCGGCGGTGTAGAAATCGGCTCCCGGCATGGCGTATGAGGCTACCCCCGCGGCGACTCGCGCAATCGCCGCCGTCCGCGACTCGGAGGCGGTACGCGTCGCCTGGCGCGTCCTCTGGACGACGCGTCTCGCGGTGCTGGTCGTGGCGATCTTCGCCGCGCTCTCCTTCGGTCCTGCGACCGGCGGCCTGGCGCGTGTGAACGCGCTGAAGTTCGACGAGCCGGAGCTCACTCATGCGGTCGCCGATCCTCTGTTCGCTCCGCTCGCGCGATGGGACTCCGTTTGGTACCTGCGGATCGCCGACTCGGGGTACGGCGACAGCGAGCCGCGCGCCGCCTTCTTCCCGCTCTACCCGCTTCTGATCCATGCGGGCGGAACCCTCGGAGGCGGGTCGAAGGCCGCTCTCCTGATCGCCTCCTATGCGATTGCGCTCGCGGCTCTCCTCGCCGCCCTGGTCCTGCTCCACAAGCTCGTCTCACTCGAGCTCGGGCGCCGCTACGCGGGCCCGGCGCTCCTGCTGCTCGCTGTCTTTCCCGCGGCGCTCTACTTCGGGGCGCCCTACTCGGAGAGCCTCTTCCTTCTGCTCGCCGTGGGCGCGTTCTACGCGGCGCGGACGGAGCGCTGGGCCTGGGCCGGCGCGTGTGCGGCCGGGGCATCCGCCACCCGAAGCGCCGGCGTGCTCCTGCTGCTGCCGCTCGCGGTCCTCTACCTCTACGGCCCGCGCGGGACCGAGCCGCCGGGTCGCGGCGCACCTGCCGCGCGCGCGGGGGCCCGGCTCGCAGCGTTCCGTCCCCGACACCGCATCGGCCCCGACATCGCCTGGCTCGTGCTCGCGCCCCTCGGGTTGGTCGCGTACGTCGCCTGGCTCGGCCTGGCCGAGGGCGATCCGTGGCGCTTCCTGGACGTCCAGGATGCCTGGTCGCGCGAGCTCTCGGTGCCGCTCGGCGCGGCCTGGGAGGGTCTGACGGCAGCCGTCGACGGAGTCCGTCAGCTGGCGTCGGGCCGGCGCAGCCCGGTGTACTTCGAGGTGGCCGCCGGCGACCCGTTCCGGATCGCGGCGATCAACATCATGCTGTTCGCCTCGCTCCTGTTCGCGGCGGTGGCCTGCGTGGGCGTCTTCCGGCGGCTGCCGAAGGCCTACGGGCTATGGATGGTCGTCGCGCTGCTCGTGCCGCTCTCCTTCCCGGTGACGCCGCAGCCGCTCATGTCGCTGCCGCGCTTCCTTGCCGTGCTGTTCCCGATCTTCATGTGGCTGGCGCTCGTCTGCGAGGAGCGCCGGATCACCGCGCAGGTGGCGGCCGTCTCGGCCGTCGGTCTCGGGCTCTTCACGGCGCAGTTCGCGACCTGGCACTGGATCTCTTGACCCGCGCCGTCCTCCTCGACGCGCTCGGCACCCTGGTCGAGCTCCAGCCGCCGGCGCCGCGGCTCCGGTCGCTCCTCGCCGAGGAGGGGTTCGAGGTGAGCGAGGAGCGGGCCGCGCGGGGCGTGGGCGCCGAGATCGCCTACTACCTCGGGCATCATCTCGACGGGTCGGATCGCGAGGCTCTCGAGGACCTCCGCGACCGTTGCGCCCGCGCGATGATGGATGCGCTGGACGTGTCCGGACTCGACCACGCGACCGCGCGCAGGGCGATGATGGGCGCGCTCGAGTTCAGACCCTTCGACGACGTCGTCCCGGGCCTGCGGGCGCTCCGGGAGCGGGGCCTCACGCTCGTCGTCGTGAGCAATTGGGACTGCTCGCTGCCCGACTGGCTCGGCCCGCCCGGGCTTCTGGAGCTGGTCGACCGGGTGGTCACCTCCGCGGTGGTGGGCGCCGCGAAGCCAGACCCGCGCGTCTTCCGGCGCGCGCTCGAGCTGGCCGCGGTGGACCGCGCCGAGGTCGTGCACGTCGGCGACTCGCTCGACAACGACGTTGAGGGCGCCCGCGCCGTCGGAATCCGGGCCGTCCTCCTCCAGCGCGACGGCGCTCGGCCCCCGGACGTGGAGAGCGTCCGCTCGCTCTCAGAGCTTCCGGCCCTACTCTGAGAGGCCGATGCATCAGACCGCCGTGACACAGCCGCCCGAACCGCCGGAGCTTCCGGAGGGAGTCGCGCCGCGCTGGCCCCCCTGGTACGCGGGGGTGGGCTTCCTGGTCGCGCTGATCGGCACGCTGGTCGCCGTCGGGATCGTCGCGGCCGCAACCGGTGCGACGCCGGACGAGGAGGATCCGACCTTCACGATCGTCGCGACGCTGATCCAGAGCGCCATCTTCATCGGCACGGCGGTGCTCTTCGCGTCCTTCACGCGCAAGCCGGAGCCTTGGCACTTCGGTCTGCGCCGCGCGCCGTTCTGGCCGACGGTGGGTTGGGCGGCGCTCGGAATCGCCTCCTTCTACGTGTTCGCCGCGATCTATACCGCGGCCGTTCAACCCGACGCCGAGCAGACCGTCGCGCAGGAGCTGGGGGCCGAGCAGGGAACGTTCGGGCTGATTGCGGCGGGCTTCATGGTGGTGTGCGTGGCCCCGGTCGCCGAGGAGTTCTTCTTCCGTGGGTTCTTCTATAAGGCGCTGCGCACGCGCTACCCCGTGCTCGCGGCCGCGGCGATCGGCGGCGGGCTGTTCGGGGTCATCCACTTCGACTTCTCGAGCGCGGACGCCCTCCTGATCCTTCCGCCGCTCGCCGTGCTCGGCTTCATGTTCTGTCTCGTGTACGAGCGCACCGGCTCGATCTTCCCCACGATCGCGCTCCATGCGCTGAACAACTCGCTGGCGTTCGGCATCCAGGCCGAGGGCTGGGCGGTCTCGGCAGTCCTGGGACCGCTGATGCTCCTCGCCTGCATGAGCGCACCGCGGTTGACGCCCCCGGCGCCCGCGCTGCGATGAGCGCCGTCCGCGGGCGCGACCTGCGCAAGAGCTACGGTCGAATCGTCGCCGTCGACGGGATCGACTTCGACGTTCCGGTGGCGGCCTGCTTCGGCTTCCTCGGCCCGAACGGGGCCGGCAAGACCACGACGATGAAGATGATCTACGGGCTGGCCGCTGTTGACGGAGGCGAGTTGACCGTCCTCGGCCTAGACGTGAGCACCGAGCGCCGGGCGGTCAAGGCCCGCCTCGGCGTGGTGCCCCAGGAGCAGAACCTCGACCGCGAGCTAACCGTCCGGGAGAACCTGGCGGTCCAGGCGCTCTACCACGGCCTGCCCGAGGACGGGCGGATCGACGAGCTGCTCGAGTTCGCGCTGCTCTCGGCGCGCGCCGACAGCCGGCCCGGCCAGCTGTCGGGCGGCATGAAGCGGCGTCTCTTGATCGCGCGGGCCCTCGTGAACAATCCGGAGCTCGTGGTGCTCGACGAGCCCACGACCGGTCTCGACCCGCAGTCGCGGCTGGCGGTGTGGGAGCTGCTGGCTCGGCTGCGCGAGGAGGGGGTGACGCTCATCGTGACCACCCACTACATGGAGGAGGCGCAGCGGATCTGCGACCGGCTCGTGATCATGGACGAGGGCCGGATCGTCGCCGAGGGCGCCCCGCCGGAGCTGCTCGAACGCTACGAGGAGGACACGCTCGAGGGCGTGTTCCTACAGATCACCGGCCACTCGCTGCGCGAATGACGGCCGCCGATTACGTCCCTTCGCTTCCGGGCGCCACGCGGGTCTGGCGGCGCGATCTGCGGGTGTTCTCGAAGGTCTGGAAGGGCGCGCTGCTCCCGCAGTTCTTCGACCCGCTGTTCTACCTGCTCGCCATGGGGTTCGGCCTCGGCACGTACCTGGCGACGGTGAACGGGATCCCCTATAAGCAATTCGTGGGACCTGGCCTGATGGCGTCGGCCGTGATGTGGGCGGCGACCTTCGAGACCACCTGGAACATCTTCTTCAAGATGGAGGAGACCCGGCTCTACGACGCCGTGCTCACCACGCCGGTCGAGGTCCAGGACCTCGTGCTGGGCGAGATGTTCTGGGCCGCCACGCGGGCGGTCATCTACGGCACCGTCTTCACCACGGTCGTGACCCTGTTCGGACTCGTCGACTCGCCTTGGGCCGTCCTCGCGCCGCTGTTCCTCATGCTCGGCGGGGCCTGCTTCGCGATGCTCGGGCTCACCTTCACGAGCCTCATCAAGACGATGGACTGGTACAGCTTCTACTACACGCTGTTCATCACGCCGCTGTTCCTCTTCAGCGGGATCTTCTATCCGCTCGACAAGCTGCCGGATTGGGTCAGCGTGATTGCGTGGTTCACGCCGCTGTATCACCTGGTCGAGATCACGCGGGGGCTCGTACTCGGCCCGGATGCGCTCTCGGTCGTCGGGAACGCCGCGTGGCTCACGGTGGTGACGGCGGCGCTGTTCCTGATCCCCGTTCGCGCGTTCCGGCGCAGACTCGTGGCATAGTGGGCACACAATGAGCCCGCGCCGGTTTCTCCCGGTGCCGATCGTCCTGGTCGTGCTGCTGCCCGCAGCGGCCTGGGCGAAGGCGCCGGCCCCAACCCCAGCTCCGGCGCCGACTCCCGCCCCCGCCCCGGCGCCGACCCAGGTGGCCGGCAAGGCGTCTATCTCCGTCTCGGGCGGATTCGCCACTCGGAAGCTCCACTACTACGCGCCGGCGCAGGAGGTGGTGGTGCGCGGTCGCGTGACTCCCTACGTGGCGGGGGAGGTCCTCACGCTCCGTGCGTTCCGCCGCGGCAAGGCCAGCAAGCGCGTCCGGCGAGCTGTCCAGAGCGGCGGGCGCTACGAGTTCCGCTTCAAGGTCGGAAACCCGGGACGCCTCCGGCTGGTGGTGAAGCACGCCCGGAGCGACTCCCAGCACGCGTTCCGGACGCGTGCCAAGCGCGTCTCGGTCGTCAACTGGAGCGCGGGAGCGGGGGCGCGCGGGACCAAGGTCCTCTTGCTCCAGCGGGCGCTGTTGAAGCTCGGCTTCGCGACGCCGGTCACGGGCTACTACGACTCCCGCACCTCGAACGGCGTTCTCGCCTTCCGGAAGACGAACGGCATGGGCCGGACCGGCTTCGCGTCACGGTCGGTCTATGGCATGGTCGCTCGCGGCCGGGGGGCGTTCCGGCTGCGCTATCCGCGCGCGGGCAAGCACGTGGAGTTCGATTGGTCGCGCCAGGTGCTGGCGCTGGCGGACAAGGGCCGCCCCTACCGCGTGTACCACACCTCGTCCGGCAAGCCCTCGACGCCGACGGTATTCGGGACGTTCCATTTCTACCTGCAGACGCCGGGCACCAACGCAGAGGGGATGGTCGACTCGTCGTACTTCATCCGCGGCTACGCGGTGCACGGCTACCCCTCCGTGCCCAGCTACGCGGCGAGCCACGGCTGCCTACGGGTGCCGATCTCGAACGCCCGAGCGATCTTCGACTGGATCGACATCGGGGACACGATTTACGCGTATCGCTAGCTCCGGCTCCCGCCAGCCTCGGAGCAGGTAACCGGTAACTGTCCTGCCTAACGGGCGCAGGACGCCTTCTAAGCAGGACGCTTGCCCGATTTCAGACCCGTTTTGGGCGGAGCCTCCGGGGTTGAACGCGCGAAGGCCCCGCCCATTGCTGGGCGGGGCCTCCACGTTTCCCCCTTGGTCCGCCCGCCCACCGGGCGGGAGGCCGGTGTTAGGAGGCTTCCTGGGCGGCGGACTGATCGGCGCCAGTCGAAGCGGGCGCGGCGCCGCCGCCCGTCGTAGCA
>Ga0126312_10000717_pt1 | contig 20548 bp, 19 predicted proteins | sample Plot104A_FD_92537 | JGI IMG/M metagenome (GOLD analysis project Ga0126312, IMG submission 92537) | Serpentine soil microbial communities from UC McLaughlin Reserve, CA, USA - Plot104A | ecosystem: Environmental > Terrestrial > Soil > Grasslands | place: USA: UC McLaughlin Reserve, Lake County...
CCCGTGAAGTAATGCCACCGCCCCCGGTCGGACCGGATTAGGACGGCGCGACCCCGAAAATGGCGATCACCATCGACGTCCATTACGAGCTGACACTCACCGACCCCGTGGTGCCAAGGCTCGTCGGCTGTAAGGACGGTGAGCGTCCAGCTGAGCAACCGTCGCGGGGCACCGTCTCCTCCGTTATTGCGGACGACTTCTAGGTCTGCCGTCGTGAGATGGGGCTCAACTTCGTCGTTGTCCACGTGTAGCCGTCTCACTGAGAAGTGCATGGTGGCACGGCGCCTCCCTATGCCGTTCGAACGCATGTTCGCCTTATGGTCCAGGCCGTGGCGGACCTGCGGATTCCGAACTCGTCGACGAACCGGCGCCGGTCCATCGCGATGCTTTCCCCCGGCTCACCGGCGCTGAACCGCAGGCGAGTGGGCCAGGCCGCTACCCGACGGACCGGGGTGCTAGCCCACAACCCGAGGTTCAAGCCCGCTTGCGGGGGGGATGGTCAGACCCAGCCCATCGGGTTAACCGGGTTGCCGTTGACGCGCACCTCCCAGTGAAGGTGCGGTCCGGTCGATGCCCCCGTCGAACCGACGCGCCCGATTACTTCGCCTCTGGTCACTCGCTGACCCACCCGCACGCCGATCGAGGACTGATGTGCGTACCCGGTCGCGAGTCCGCCGCCGTGGTCGATCAGGGTCCAGTTGCCGTAGCCGCCGTTCGAGCCGGCCATGACGACGGTGCCGTTGTCGGCCGCCTTGATCGGCGTGCCCGATGACGCCCCGATGTCGACGCCGTTGTGGATACGCGTGCCGCCGGAGATCGGGTGGGTCCGCGGTCCGAACCCGCTCGTGGCCGGGCCGTTTACGGGCCAGATGAACCGGGAGTTTCTCGACGGCGGTGCCGGGCCCGCGGCCGATGGCGTTGGCGTCGGGTTGCCACGGGTCACGCTGGCAGCCGGGCCCGAGGGCGAGGGCGACGGCGCCGGGTTCCCGCGGCTCACACTGGCGGCGATCTGCGCCTGGATCTGGGCCTGCACCGCGCTGTATTCCGCCTCGAACTCGGCCTTCCGGGAACGGATCCCCTCGATGAGCTGCTGCTCCTGCGCCCCGGCGGCCGTCGCCTGCTCGCGCTCGGCGTCGGCGGCGGCGCGCAGCTGCGTGACGCGGTCTCGCTCGTCGGCGGCGACTCGTGCCGCCGCGTGCGCCTTTGACTCCTCCTGTTCGAGATCGCGCTTGGCGTTGTCGAGCTGGTCCTTGAGGCTTCCCTGTCTCTGGAGTTCGCTCTCGAGCCGACGTGAGTTCTCCCCCAGGTACTTGCTCCCCGCGACCAGCTCATGGGCGCCGGCCGCGGTCGACAACAACGAGAACACACTGGCGCCGCCGTTCCCGGAACCCTTGTAGAGCGTGACGGTCGATTCATTGAACCGCGCCTTCGATTCCTCGATCTCGGCCTGGATGCCCTCGATCTCGCGCTGCACCATCTCGATCTGGGCGGCGATACGCGCGATCTCCGCCTCAGCTACCTCGACCTTCTGTGCGGCATCGGAAGCCTGGCCGTCGAGCGCGACGACCTGCGCTTCGAGCTCCTGGCGCCTCGCCGTTGCACCCTCGAGCTCCGTGATCGCCGCGACTTCCGCGGCGGACGCGCCCTCGATCGCGTTCGAAAGCTCGTTGCGACGCGCCGTCGGCTCGGGAGACGGCTGGCCGCCGGCAGTCGCGGGAGCGAGAAGGCAAAACAGAAGTACGCCCGCGACCACACCCATGGCCAGGCGGTGGGCCCTCACGAGTGGCAACACTAAGCAACAAGGGTCACACAGGCAACAGTAAGGCCCGAACTACGCAGCCGCCATGGGGATCTTCCGCGCCGGATACGCGACTGAACGTCCGCACTCTCCCCGAGGACGCCCTCGCCGCCTGGCGAGCCCGGCGACCAGGGTCATCGCGGGCACCTCGGCCCCTCGACGATGGTCCGCGAGCTCAGACCTCGGGGTAACGACCCATCGACTCGGCTCTCGAGACCGCCGGAAAGACTCCTGTCCCCTCGAGCGGACGTCCCAGGGCCTCGCGAACGAAGACCGGCTCGACGGTGAAGTCCTCGCTGACGGCGGGAACCACCGCACGAGCTCCATGACCTGACGGCGGATCCCGTCGGTGTCGTTCGGCGGGAAGTCGTCGCGGTCGAGATGAACCACCAGACCGAGCGACTGCGAGAACACCTTGCGGACGATGCGCTCGGTGACATTCTCGCCCGCCATCAGCGCCGCGTTCACGAGCGCGTGCAGCGCCTCGGTCGCGTTGTTGGCATGGATAGTGCACAGTAAGCCGCAGCCCGCGTTGACTGCCCGGCTCAGCTCGAAGGCGCAGCGCCACGCACCTCACCGCCGGACAATGCGGTGGGGGCGCATCGCGGGTACGAATTCCGGATTTCCGTACCAGGGAGCGCCAACGGCGTGGCCCGCGAATTACCTGAACAGCGGTCGGAATTCGTCAACAACGGCTTCGACGCGGATGCAGATCATGTTGAGCATGGCCCAGGTGTCGATGCCGTCGGCTAGCGGGGTGTCCTTGAACGCTATGTGGACAGTGAAACTAGGGTCCACGTTCATCTCTGGGTCCGGAGGGTCGAAGACGAATCTGGCAAGTTCTGCGCCCAGTTTCAGGGGGCCCGTAGGAAAGATCGTGTCGATGAGGCTGTCCGGCATGTAGTGAGCTGTGCCACCGAACCGGTAGCCAGTTGTGTGGAGCGTCCGGTGCTTGTCGGAGTTCGACAGGCGCTTGAGGATCATGAGCCAGTGGTAGTCGGGACCGTTTATTCCGTGGTACGGCTGCAATCGCTCCATCGGTGCGATTAGGTCCGGTCCAATGCCCTCCAGCTTCCGAAGGTTGTCCCAGAACTCTCGACTGCTTCGGTAGATCGGGAAGTGAGTATCGCGAGCAAGGCCGGAACGCAGCTTGCCAGTGTGGAGAATCGCGAGCTGGTAGGCGAGCTGGTCGAGGGCCGACGCGGCGTTGTGGAGACAGTCACCGATGATCGGTCCCCACTCAGGTCGCGTGTGCCTAAAGCGATTGACCCTGTAGACGTGCTCTCGGCCGCCACGTTCCACGCTGTGCCGGAAGCTGTAAGCGTCGCGGCCAAAGGTATCGAATTCCGCTTGGAGAGTGTTGAGGTGGTGTTGAGCCCGCTGACACTTGAGCCGGACGTCGTCTAGCGCATGAGCCATCGCCATCGCACTAGTGGACCGCCCAAATAATCAGCACCGTCAGTCCAACGTACGTCGTGAGCACCAAACCGATTTTCCGAAGCCCTAACTCCGCCTCGTCGGCGTTACAGAAACCCCTGAAACGATCGCGCGCCGCACCGCGCTGTCGGTGGATTTCGTGTCTTGGTGCGGCCCGCGAGGATGCCCGGAGTTTCCCGTCTAGATCGGCTTACGTGCTGCTTCGTCCCGCCTTCACGACCGTCCCTCACTCGTCACCCAGACCCCTGAAGGTCATACGCTCCGCTCTTCCCGTTCAGCTCCTAGATCACGCTGCGCGTCCGCTTGACCACTGTGGAAGACTGTGGATAACTCCCGCGGGAGTACCGCCCACTCGCATGAGTGACTCCCTGCCGGGAAAAAGGGAGGCGGGAGACCCCCCAACGCACGGTTCTCTCGCCTCCCGCGTCTAGCTGCGGTCGCCCCGGCGTCGAGCCTCGCGGTAATCCGGTGAGCCATCGGTCCGCCGGAGGCGGACTCCCCGACGTTCCATTGGCGTCCGCGGGTCCGCCGGTTCGATGCCCAGGGCCACCTGGCGCAGGGTCTGTTTGCAAACACACTGCAAACGAACGCGCCAGCATGAGCCCGGACAGGCCGTCATCATGGGACGGTGTTGGCGCTTGAAACCGCAGGTCAACCAGACTGCGTGTCATCCACCCGGACGCGGTGATACGCCCGGTGTCGGACTCTTAATCCGCGGGTTCAGGGTTCGAGTCCCTGGGGGCGTACCACACACCTCGTTCGGCGCTAGCCCGACTTGGATGCGGCCATGACGGTCACGGGCACACGCTGCACCGCGTTGTTGGCGTATCCCTTGACGTTCCAGTCGGCATCGACGGGTTGCTCGTTGCCGGCGGCGTCACGCGCCCGGCACCACAGCTCGTAGTCGCCCGTCCCCGACGGTTCCCACGTCCAGGACCACCCACGCCAGGCGTACGGTCCGAGATCGGCGTCGTCGAGCGACGCGTCGTGCCACGTGCGGCCGCCGTCGGCGCTCAGTTGCACCTGCGTCACCGGGGCGAGGCCCGACCATGCCCGTCCGCGGACGCGACAGGCCCCGGGTGCGACGAAACGCCGCCGGGTCATGAAATCGGGAAAGCCGGGCGGAACCATCAACGCCCGGGGCGCCATGCGCGTCACCGGCTCACCCGGGTCGTCGCGGTCGCGGAGCAGTCGGTACCCCTCGGCCTGCTGAAAGCCGGTGAACGGCTCGGTGACCGCGGTGATCCGCTGCAGCCACTTCACGTTCGTCATGCCGTACCAGCCGGGAACGACGAGCCGGAGTGGGAACCCGTGTTGCGGAAGCAGGGGCTCGCCGTTCATCTCGTACGCGAGGAGCACGTCTTTGCTCGACGCCTCTTCGATGGACAGGCTCCGCGCGTAATCCTGCTCGACGCCGCCCTCCATGCCGTGGTCGAGTCCGGTGAACACGATCTCGGCCGCGTCGTCGAGCAGCTCCGCTTCTTCGAGCACCAACCGCAAGGGTGTGCCGGTCCACTCGGCGGTGCCCACGGCTTCGACGAGCCACGGCTGGCTCACCGGACGCGGTTCGAGACGCGCCCGCCCGTTCCCGGCACATTCCATTGTCACCGCGAGCGTCCGGGCGGGACGTGACCGGAGCTCCGCAAGAGACTTGGTGAGTGACCTGCGGACCCGGCCATCCACCCGCAGCGACCACGTCGCGGTGTCGACGCGCGGGATGTCGTAGTGGATCAGGAGGTAATGGAGGCCGGCAGGTGTCAGCGACCAGTCGAGTGCCTCCAGCGGCATCCCGTTGTTCCGGGTTGCGAGCTGGAGCTCGTCGAGGCTGATGCCGGCATCGGTCGCGTGACCTGCCGTCGTGCCCGCATCCACGATCGCACCCTATTGCCACCCGGAGCACTCGTACACTGCCGCCCGTGCCGCAGCCCCTAAGCCGACGACTCGATTGGCGCGCGCGCTGGTTCGACGAGCAGACACGGGCACGGGTGCGGGTCGGCGCGCGACGACACTGGGTCTTCCTCGTTGTCCTCGGCGCGGGCGCGTTGCTTCGAATCGTGACGCAGGTCGCGTACCGGCCGGCGCTGTTGTTCATCGATTCGTTCGGGTATCTCGAGAACCTGCACGACCTCAGCCCGAGGCAAGCCCAACCGATCGGTTACATCGTGCTCCTCCTGCGGCCGGTGCTCACGGTCGGCACCCTCGCCGCGGTCGCCGCCGTGCAGCACCTTCTCGGCCTGGCGATGGGCATCGCGATCTATGCCGTGCTCGTGCGGTTCGGTTGCCGTCGGTGGATCGCCGTGCTCGCCGCCGCGCCCGTCTTGCTGGACGCGTACCAGCTGCAGATCGAACACAACGTCATGTCCGAGGCGCTTTTCGAGGCGCTCGTGCTCGCCGCGGTCGTGCTGCTGCTCTGGAAGCGCCCCAGCTACACGACGCTGGCGATCGCCGGAGCGCTCTTCGGTCTGTCCATGACCGTCCGCGTCGTGGGCGGGGTGCTCGTGATTCCCGGCGTCGCGTTCGCGTTGGTCGCCGGTACGGGTGGAAAGGCCCGGCTGTTCCGGGCGGCAACGCTGGCGTTGGCGTTCGCCGTCCCGGTGGGGATGTACGCGGGTTACTACTGGGTCGAGACGACCCGCATCGGGTTCAACCGCGGCGACGCCCTCCTGCTCTACGGCCGGGCGGCAACGATCGTCGACTGCCGCGGGCTCGACCTGCCGGGTTACGAGCGGCCGCTCTGCCCTCGCGAGCCGCTCGGCGCGCGGCGGGGCGTCAACGACTACGCCCACCACAGCCCGTATCCCGGGCGGGTCGACCCGCCACCGGGCAAGAACCTCGACACCGTGCTGCGCCACTTCTCGCGCCGGGTGTTCGTCCATCAACCGTGGGACCTCGCGAGACACGTCGCCACGGACTTCGGCAAAGGGTTCATCTGGCCCCGCCGGACGTTCGCCGGCGACGCGACGATCGACCGGTGGCAGTTCCAGCGCGACTACCCGACGTTCGGCGACAACGACCCGGCCGCGGCGATTCGGAACCAGGGCGGCGGCAAGCCCAGCGTCGCCGAGCCGCTGGCGGCATTTCTCCGCGGCTATCAGCTCAGCGTCGGATACACGCCCGGGCCGGTGCTCGGCCTGGCGTTCGTCGCCGGTCTCCTGGCGATGTTCGGCGTGGGGCGGGCTCGGCGATCCGGGCTACGCGCCGCATGCGCGCTCTCGACGCTGTGCGGACTGTCCGTGGTGCTCGCCGCCGACCTGTTCCACTTCTCGTGGCGCTACCAACTGCCGGCGCTCGCCCTCGCCCCGCTGGCGGGCGCGCTCGGCCTCACCGCGCTGACCGGCTGGGTGACAGAAGCTCGTCACCGCTCCACTCCGGTTGCCCTTCGGCCGGGCGCACCCGATTCGCCGTCCGGCGCCAGTTGACGAGCGGGAGCAGGGCCTCGCCATCGACGCGGTGCTTGTAGCGCTCGGCGACGTCGAACATCGACGTGATCAGCGTCTCGGACAAGCGGTGCGGCGTCAGCCCGAGCTCCACGAGACCGCTGTGCACGACGCGGTAGTAGTGCGCTTCCGCCTCGACGCGAGGGTTCTCGATGTTCTCGATGCTGATCTCCCCCGGATACGAGGTAGCCACGACCTTGGCGATCTCGCTCACGGTGAAGCTCTCGGTCATCTGGTTGAACACCCGGAACTCGCCCCGCTCCGCCGGGTGCTCGGAGGTGAGTCGTAGGCACTCGACGGTGTCGCGGATGTCAATGACGCCCCGCGTCTGTCCACCCTCGCCGTAGACCGTGAGCGGCTCGCCGAGCACGGCTTGCACGACGAAGCGGTTGAGCACCGTGCCGAAGATGGCGTCGTAATCGAAGCGTGTTGCAAGGCGGTCGTCGAGCGCGGTTTGCGGCGTCTGCTGCCCGTACACGACCCCCTGGTTCAGGTCGGTGGCGCGTAGTCCCCACACGCGGCAGGCGAACTCGATGTTGTGGCTGTCATGCACCTTGCTCAGGTGGTAGAAGGAGCCCGGCCGCTTCGGGTAGAGCACGCGGTCCGTGCGACCCTTGTGCGTGACCTCGAGCCAACCCTCCTCGATGTCGATGTTCGGTGTGCCGTACTCACCCATCGTTCCGAGCTTGACGAGATGGATGTCGGGATCGACCTCCTTGATGGCGTAGAGCACGTTCAAGGTGCCGATCACGTTGTTGTGCTGCGTGTAGACGGCATGCTCACGGTCGATCATCGAATAGGGCGCGGCGCGCTGCTCCGCGAAGTGGATGATCGTGTCGGGCCGGAACCGGTCGATCATGTCGAACGTGGCGTGGGCGTCGGTCAGATCGGCGACGAACGTGTCGATCGACCGGCCCGTGTGCTCGTGCCAGACCCTGGTCCGCGTGTGCAGCGGCTCGATGGGGACGAGGCTCTCGACACCCATCTCGTGGTCGTACTGCCGCCGCACGAAGTTGTCGCCGATCGCCACCTCGTGACCGCGGTCCGAGAGATGCAACGCCGTCGGCCAGCCCAGGTATCCGTCGCCGCCCAAGATCAGGGTGCGCACTGTGTTCTCCTCCACCCGCGGTTGTGTGCGTCTTGCGTGGGGACGGTCCGCCGTGCTCCGAAGAGCAACACCTTTCTTACCATGCGATCTTGAGACCATTGTTTCGAGCGCGTGAGGAGATCGCGGCCCGACCAGCTCATTGCTGACCGAGTTTGTCAGGAATCGTCCGCGCCGCGTTTGCTTCGGTGTCGTTCACGCAGCCAGGTCGTGGTGAGGACACGCGCGTACCGAAATCCGTAGACGGGCCACCACCCTTTCTTCGTACGGCCATGCGAGCGTTTCCGCATCGTCATCGGAACTTCGGCGAAGCGAAACCCCTTGGCGAGCGCCTCCATGAGCAATTCCGACGCCTGGTACTGCGACTGGCGCAGCGTGACGGACTCGGTCACCTCGACGGTCATGGCGCGGAAGCCCGACGACGTGTCGGTGATGCGCTGGCCCGTCAGCACGCTCGCCAAGCGCCCGAAGAATCGTGAGCCCGATCGCCGGATCGGATCGGTCGTCTCCTGGCGGCCCAGCCATCGCGAGCCGACGGCGAAGTCGGCGTCGCCCGCCGCCACCGGCTGCAGGAGCTGATCGATCTCGCTCCCGACGTACTGACCGTCGGCATCCGTCGTGACGATGAAGCGCGCGCGCCCGCCCCGGGCGAGTGCGTACCCGACCCGGAACGCGGCGCCCTGACCCCGATTGGTCGGGAACGTGCAGACATACGCTCCGTGGTCCCGGGCGATCGGCGCGGTGCGGTCGGTGTCGCCGTCGACCACGACGATGCAGCTCACCGGAAGACCACACGCCTCGGTGGGCAGCTCGTCGATCACGGCTCCGATCGCTGCTTCCTCCTCGTAGGCGGCGATGACCACGACGACCGGCGTGAGCTCCAGCTGTCCGTACCGGGCGTGGAACTCGGCGATGGCCGCATCGTCCGTCTCGTCGAGGTCGCGTGGCAAGAGCCCCTTCGTCATCGGTCAAAAGTACGCTGCCGGCGTGCCACGACTCGATCCCCTCGCCGCGTTCCGTCTCGACGGGCACGTCGCGATCGTGACGGGCGCCAGCTCCGGGCTCGGGGCCCGATTCGCCCGGGTGCTCGACGGCGCCGGCGCGCGGGTCGTGCTCGCTGCCCGCCGGCACGAACGCCTCGAGGAGCTCGCGGGCGAGCTCACCGACGCCTTGCCCGTCTCGTGCGATCTCTCCGAACCGGACGCACCGGCCGCGCTCGTCGACGCGACGCTTGGTCGCTTCGGTCGGGTCGACGTGCTCGTGAACAACGCCGGCATCGACGCCCTGTTTCCTGCGATGGAGGAGCCGGTCGAGACCTTCCGCGACGTCCTCGAGGTGAACCTGGTCGCGCCATTCGCCCTCGCGCAGTTGTCGGCGCGGTCCATGGTGGAATCCGGCACGGGCGGGACGATCGTGAACGTCGCCTCGTTGTGGGGGTTGGTCGGCGTGGGACAGATCCCGATGGCGAGTTACGCGGCGTCGAAGGGCGGGCTCGTCAACCTCACGCGCGAGCTCGCGGCGCAATGGGCCCGCGAGGGCGTTCGCGTGAACACCCTGGCGCCGGGCTGGTTCCGCACCGAGATGACCGAGGGCCGCATGTTCGGCGACGAGGGCTCGGAGCGCTGGATACGGGCCCGCACACCCATGGGACGGGGCGGCGACGAGCACGAACTCGACGGCGCGCTGTTGTTCCTCGCCGCCGACGCCAGCAGCTTCGTGACCGGGCAGGTGCTGTGCGTCGACGGAGGATGGACGGCGATCTGAGCGCATCCCTGAGGCGTATCTCAACTGCGCCAGACGCAGTTCAGATACGCATCGGCGTCAGGTGTTCTGGAGCTCGTAGAGATCGGCGAGCACCTCAGCGGCGTGGACGGGGATGTCGCTGACCTCGTACGACTTGCGGATCACACCGCCGGGATCGATCAGGTAGCTGTACCGCTTCGAGAAGCTGACCTTGTCGGTCCCCGGGTCGCGTGTCTGGTACTCCACGCCGATCTGCTCGTCGTAGTCGGAGAGGAGGCGGAACGGGAAGTCGTACTTCTCCCGGAACGCCTTGTTCGCCTCGGACGCGTCGAAGCTGATCCCGAGGATCTCGCAGTTCATGCTTTCGAAGTCAGTGGCCTGGTCACGCAGGCCTTTTCCCTCGATCGTTCAACCGGGGGTGTCGGCCATCGGGTACCACCACAGCAGCACCCAACGGCCGCGCAGATCGGACAGCGTGACCGGGTTGCCGTCCTGGTCGGGACGGGTGAAGTCCGGAGCTTCGGTCCCGGGCTGCAGCACGGCGATGACCCTAGATCGTCGCCTTCTCCAGGACGTGCACCGCGCACGCCGATCCGAGCCCGATCACGTGTGTCAGACCCACCTTGGCGTCCTCGATCTGGCGGTCACCGGCCTCGCCCCGCAAGTGCGTCGCGACCTCGTAGAGGTTGGCGACGCCGGTTGCGCCGAGCGGATGGCCCTTCGAGATGAGGCCACCGGACGCGTTGACCGGCGTCTCACCGTCGCGCCAGGGACCGCGCTCGTCGATGAACTTGCCCGCCTCGCCCGGCTTGCACAGCCCGAGGTTGTCGTAGTGGATGAGCTCGGCGGTCGCGAAGCAGTCGTGCAGCTCCACGAGGTCGAGGTCGGACGGGTCGACGCCGGCGGTCTCGTACGCCTGGTTGGCGGCGTCGCGTGTCAGCGTGTTCACGTCCGGCTGAACCTGATCCGTCTCGGTCCACGGGTCGGACGTCATCACCGACGCCGAGATCTTCACCGCCCGCTTGCGCTGGTCGTCGGAGAGACTCGCGAGCTTCTCCTCGGAGACGAGCACCAGCGCCGCGCTCCCGTCGCCGGTCGGGCAGCACATCAACAGCGTGTTCGGGTACGCCATCATCTCGGCATCCATGACCTCGTCGAGCGAGAACTGCTTCTGGTACTGCGCGAGCGGATTGAGCGTCGAGTGGGCGTGGTTCTTCTCGGCGACCTTGGCGAACTGTTCGAAACCCACGCCGTCGTGCTCGTTGGCGTACTCCATGCCCGCCTGCGCGAACACGCCGGGCATCAGCGTGGTGCCGATGCGCCCCTCGACGCTCATCACCGAGCCGTAGCGGCCCGAGGGCTCGAACACGTTCTTGTCGGTGCGGGGTGCGCTGCCGAGGAGCCCGGCCTTGCCCATCTTCTCCAGACCGACGGCAATGCCGGTCTCGGCCTCACCCGATTTGATCGCCATGTACACGCAGCGGATGGCGGTCGCGCCCGTGGCGCAGGCGTTGGCGACGTTGTAGACGGGCACGCCGTTCTGGCCGACCTGTTTCTGGATGCGCTGCCCGACCCCACTGGCGGCCTCCATGAGGTTGCCCGCGCCCATGACGTCCATGTCGGCCATCGTGACGCCGGCGTCGTCGAGGGCGGCGAGCGCCGCCTCGGCGCCGAGGTCGATGAGGTCCTTGTCGGGATACCTCCCGAACTTGGTCATCGACGCGCCCAGGATCCAGACGTCGCGCTCAGCCATCGCGTGCTCCTTCTCTTCCTCAGGCCGGCTCGTAGCCGAACTGGATCGCCTCGGTGCCGTCGTCGTCGACGCCGGCGACGGTGGTCGTCAGTCGGACGTCCATGCCGAAGCGCACGTGGTCGGGGCTGGGCTCGACGTTCAGCAGGTTGGCCTTGACCACGCCGCCGCCGGACAGGTCGACGATCGCCGACACGTATGGCGTCGGGACGCCCGGCGCAGCGCGGTGCACGATGGTGAAGCTGCGCACCTTCCCGTCGTCGGCGAGTCGCTCCTTCGAGAACGACCGGCCGCTGCACTTGGCGCACGCATTGCGACGGTCGAAGTACAGCGCCCCGCACGTGTCGCACCGGTTGGCGACAAGATGCGGCGCGCCGTCGTCGAGCACGAGGTAGTCGACGATCGGAACCTGCTTGCCCATTCCCCCTCCTTCGCTCCGCGCACGCTACCGCAGACGCGACGGCGGGCTGGCAGGCACGCGGCCCACCAGCCCGTCGTCGCGCGTTGGGGCTGACGATCACGTGACGGTCACAGGCTCCAGCTCCTGGCCGTTCGGCGAAGCATCGACTGCGGGTGCGGGAATTGCCGGCTCCGGGGCCCTGGCCTTGGCGCCGAGCCACGCATAGCTCCCGCCGACGACCAACGCGCCGCCGACGATGTTGCCGGGCACCGTCCATGCGAGGTTGCGGAAGAGCATGCTCCACGTGCCGCTGCCGTCCAGCGCGGCGAGCGAGAACATCGTCATGTTGGCGATCGAGTGCTCGAAGCCCGAGGCGACGAACGCGAGCAGTGCCCACCACAGCACGATGCATTTCGCGGCGTCGCTGCGGGTCCGCGCCGCCATCCACAACCCCAGGCACACGAGCGCGTTGCACAGGACTGCTCGCCAGAAGAGCTGGCCGCCACTGGCGGCGTCCTTGGCCTCCACGATCGAGCCCAGCAGCGTCTGGGCGGGGCTGGCCTTCCCGGGGGTGGCGCCAATGGTGAGCGCGCCCGACTGGTAGACGGCGGCGGCGAACGCGATCGAGCCCACGAAGTTGCCGATCAGGGAGCTCACCCAGACGACCACGAGATCACCGACCCGGACGTCGCGCCGGACCAATCCCTGGAGCATGGTCATCGTGTTGCCGGTGAACAGCTCCGCGCCGGCGAAGACCACGAGGGTCAGCGCGACCCCGAACACGGCACCCTGTATGAGCTTGCTGAACGGCGATGCGGCGGAGACGAGCGGCGCGCCCACGCTGATCAGGAGCACGACGGCAACACCGACGTACGCGCCCGCGAGCATGCTGGCGATCGCGTAGCGCGGCAGGTTGCGCGCCTGGTCCGCTTTGGTGCGCGCGAGCGCGCCGGCTTCGTCGACGGCTTCGGGCACGGGTATGGGCATCGTGGGTTCCTTTCGACGGGACGGACGGGTCAGCGACCGGAACCGGCGCTCACGAGCTGGCGCTCCTCGTCGCCGGGGCCTGGCTCCCACCGGCGCTCGAGCAGGGTGGCGACGTGGGCGGCGATCGCGTCGATGCCGATGCGCCGGCACGTGCGGCCCAGTGTCTCGCCGTCGTGCCGCAGGGCCTCCCACACGCCCACGAGCGCGTCCACGGCGGCCACCACGTCGCGCTCCCCCACCCGCCCGACGACCTCGCCGTGCTGATGGCGCTCCAGGTCGGCGCCCACGAACACCTGATAGCCGTCGAGCGTTTGGCCGTTGATCTTCACCTTGGTGCCCGCCAGCCCGATGTCCGCCGCCTGGTGTTGCGCACACGAGTTCGGGCACCCGGAGACGTGCACGCGCAGCGTCGAATGGCGACGGAGCCCGTCGCTGGCGAGCAGCGAGATGCCGGCATCGGGCGCGGTCGTGACGCCGAGCGCGCACACGGCCGAACCGGTGCAGGCCCGCACGCGCGGCGACCGGCTGTCGCCCAGGATGCCGAGGGAGTGCTCGGCGAGGGCATCGCGCAGCGCCTCGACCGCGTCGACGGACACGTCGCGGAGCACGACGTCCTGGTCGCGGCTGAGATGAAGTGCGCCGTCGCCGTACCGCTCGGAGAGGTCTGCGATCGCTTCGAGCTCGCGACCGCTCAGATCACCCATGGGCACGTCCACGGTGACCAACGCCATTCCGATCGCGCGTTGGGGTCGCACGCCTGCGTTCCATCCGCTCGCCGGCGCCGCCGCGAGCACGGCGGCGTGCTCGGGGTTCCCGAGCACGGAGACGGGCGCCGGGTCCGGATGCGGACGGCGGCGCGCTTCGTCGAAGGCGGCCGACCACTCGCTGCGGAACGACCCCTCACCAAGGCGCTCCACCACGAACTTCAGACGGCCCTTCGCCGGATGATCGAGATCGCCGTGCCGAACGAAGACGTCGACGAGAGCTTCGGCCGCCGCCATCGTGTCGACGCGGGGCACGAAGTCGTGCAGCAGCACCGCGAGGTGCGGCGAGCGGCCCAAGCTGCCGCCGCCCCACAACTCGTAGCCGGGTTGCCCGTCGCGGACGACCGAGACGAACCCGCCGTCGTTCAGCAACGCGTCGTGCCGGCAGCGCGGCGACCCACCGAACGCCAGGTTGATCCGGCTCGGCAGAGCGGTGTTCAGCGCACGCGAGCGGCTGACGATGGCGGCCGACACGGCCCGGGCGTCGGGCAGGCAGTCGAACGGCTCGTCGAGCCCGAAGCCGGCCTCCTCGGCGCACATCACGTTGCGCAACGTGTGCCCGCAGGCCGAACGCGTGGTCAGGCCGATCGATTCGACCTCGGCGAGCACGCCGGGTACCGAACGGTCGGCGACCCAGTGCAGCTCGACGTTCTGGCGGGTCGTGAGGTGGACCCAGTCCCGCGCATGACGCCTCGCCATGTCGACGAGCCGCCGCGCTTGATCGGGCTGCAACAGCCCGCCGGGGACACGGACCCGGATCATGAACACGTGGTCCTGGAGCTGCGCACACACGCCGTGTGTCTTCAGCGCGTATCGCTCCTCGGGAGTCAGGTCGGTGTCGCCGACTCGGGCCAGCCGCTCGAAGTCGACCGGCAGGCCCGTTCGCTTCGCGCCGGGGATATCCGGAGTTGCCATGAGCGCACCGTAAAAGCGGCGTTCTTCGTGCGCGTGTCGAGCCGATGACGGGTCGGTCTCGACAATCTCACGCTGCCACTACGGCGCTGTGAGATCCGCGGACGCTCACTCTTCCGCAACCTCGCCGGTCACGCGGTAACCGCGTTTGGGGACGGTCTCGACCATGGTGCCGATTGCGCCCAGTCGGCGGCGGAGGCGTCCGACGGTCACGTCGAGCAGGTGATCATCGGTGCTGGTGCCCCAGACGGCACGACCCAGCTCGGAGCGCGTCGCCACCGCTCCGCGTCGCCGAAGCAGACAGTCGAGCAACCATCGTTCACGCGTGGTCAGCCACAGGGTTCGTTCCTGCGCGTCGTCGTACACCTCGACGGCTCGTCCCTGTACGACCATGGTCTGGTTTCGTTTGCGCACAACGAGCCGTTCGCCGGCGAGCCGGTCCGTGAGCGCTCGCACCATCGAGCCCAGCCGCGAGGCAACTGGCTCGACGACCGCGTCGAGCCCCAGGCTTCGGGCCACGCTGGCGCAGTACGGGCCGATCACCGCGGCGACCACACGAGCGTCCAGCGCGTCCCGCACGGCGGTCTCGCGGTCCTGCTCACGGGCGAGCTCGAGGAAGTTCGCGACCGCGGGACCTGTCGTGAACGTGACCGCGTCGACATCGCCGTTGCAGACGCGCTCGATGAGCGCACGGGGGGCGGCGCGCTCGTCGGGCAGCTGCCAGCGGTACACAGGGACCTCGATCACGCAAGCGCCCGCGGCCCGGATCGCCTCGGTGATCTCCGGCGTGCCGCCGCCGTGGAGCTGGAAGGCGACGGTGCGTCCCGCCAGCGGCTCGGCGAGGAGTCGTTCGGCCACCTCGGCGAGGGACTCGCCCGGAGCCCGCCACCACACATCGACTCCGAGCGCGTGGAGCGCGCCCGCTGCCTTCGGTCCGCGCGCAAGCACCCGGGCGGCCTCGAGCGCCGAGGTCAGCGCGTCGTCCCAGCCCCAGGCCGCGGCAGCCGTCACCCATCCGCGGATGCCGATGCCGGTGTTGGCGATGACATAGTCCGGGCGGTCTTCGATCACGCGCGCCGTCGCGCGCCGCAGCCCCTCGTCGGGGCCGAGCGGCAGGGTATGGATCACGGGCCCGTGGAGAACGTGAGCGCCCCGACGAACGAGCAAGTCAGCTTGCTCGTCAGCGCGGCGATCGGCGGTGACACCCACCACGAAGCCCTCGAGTGGCGAGAGCATGCAGATGATGCTTTGCCTGACTCTGTTTCAGGCGCGTAACTCCGGAATCACGAACCCGCGACGCTCGTCTGACACCCCGCTACGGTGAGATCCGCGCACCAGTGGCGGAATGGCATACGCGCAGGACTTAGGATCCTGTGGGCTTCGGCCCGTGTGGGTTCGACTCCCACCTGGTGCACGCAAGGCGAGCTCGCGGCACGCCAGCAGGATCGGTTCTACTTCTTCTTCTTGCGGCGGAAGATGCGCCGCTTGCGGCTCTTCTTCTCGAAGTCGGACAGGACGCCGGGCGCCGCCAGGTTGACGATGTCCTCCGCCTCGTCGAGCAGCGCCGACACGTCGCTGCCCTCGGGCTCCCGTTCCGGCGGCTTGGCCGAGTCGCCGAGGCTGCCGTACTGCCAGCCCGCGTCCCACCGCCGCTTCTCGAACTTCGGGCAGTCGTCGGGGCAGCGCCACGGCGCGTCGGGCGCCAGGTCGAGCCGGCACTTGCGGACGGTCTCGCCGCTCGGGTAGGTCCGACTCTCGTAGTGGCGGCAGTCCGTCCGCATGGGCATCGCCTCAATCTACCGGAGCGTCCCCCGGATTCGACGCGGTCCGGCGCGACTCCCAGGACGTTCTCAGGAAAGCCAGTCGGGCGCGCCCTCGAGCAGGTAGCGGCTCACCGCGAGGCAGCGCTCGAGCACGTCGCACGAGACCGCGTCGCCGTCTCGGATGTGCAACAACGAAACGCGCTGATGGGCGACGATGCGCAGCGATCGCTCGGGCGCGTCGGTCGCCGCCGGGATCGAGTCGATCGCCGACACCTCGAGGGGGAGGTCCGGGCCGCCCCGCCCCGCGAGCTCGGTGGCCAGCAGGAGTAGGTCGGGCCCGTGCGGCAGCGGCGGGAGCGCCCACGTGAAGTTCACGGGGAAGTGGAAGTCGTCGGGCGGGTCGTCGCTCTCGGGACGGCCCATCACCGCGTCCTCGAAGCCGAGGAGCACGCGTGGGTCGACTTCGAGCGAGAGGTACAGGTCGACAGGCCCTTCGCACCCCTCTTCCGGATGCATGTCGACCTCCCAGGTCTGGCGCAGCGAGTAGCTCTCGACGAAGTGTCGCTCGTCGTGGACGTGGAAGCCGTGCTCGACGGCGTGGTCCTTGAGGTCGGCGACGAACCCGGCGATGTCGATGACGGCCATCGCTAGCGTCCTTCGGTTTCCTGGATGACGCGTACCCCCTTGGCGAGCGTGCGGAACGCACGAGCGCGGTGTGAGAGGGCGTGCTTCTCCCGGTCGGTCATCTCCGCGAACGTGCGGCCGTCGCCCTCGAGCGGTACGAACACCGGGTCGTACCCGAAACCGGCGTCGCCTCGTGCAGTGCTCGTGATCACGCCTTCGACCTCTCCCAGCGCCGCGACCTCGAGCCCATCCGGCCAGCGAGCGACGGCCACGGTGGCGAACCTCGCCGCTCGCTCCTCGAGCGGCAGCGCGTCGAGCTCGCCGAGCAGCTTCTCCACGTTGTCGGCGTAGCTCGCGTCCTCGCCCGCGTAGCGGGCCGTGTGGACGCCGGGCGCGCCACCGAGAGCGTCGACGTGCAGCCCCGTATCGTCGGCGACGGCCGGTAGGGAGGTGGCGGCACAGAGCGCGACCGCCTTGATGCGCGCGTTGTCTTCCAGCGTCTCGCCGACCTCGTCGACGTCTGGGACCTCGGGTGGCCGCGCGACGAGCTCGAGTGACGGTGCCTCCTCGGTGAGCACGGCGACGATCTCGCGGGCCTTGTCGGGATTGGCGGTGGCGAGGACGAAGGTCGTCACGATGGGCGCGGCGCCGGCGGCTCGGCCAGCGTGGCTTGCTGAAGCTCGAAGAGCTCGGTGATCCCCTTTTCCGCCAGGGCGAGCAGCTCGTCGAGCTCTGATCGGGAGAAGGGGTTGCCTTCGGCCGTTCCCTGCACCTCGACGAATCGGCTTGCGCCGGTCATGACGACGTTCATGTCGACCTCGGCGCGCACATCCTCGGAGTAGTTGAGGTCGAGGTGCGGGAGCGCGTCGACGACACCCACCGAGATCGCCGCGCACGCGTCGGTGATGGGATGCGCGGCGATCGTGCCCGCTGCGATCATCCGGGAGAACGCGTCGTGCAAGGCGAGGTACCCACCACAGATCGCCGCCGTACGCGTTCCGCCGTCGGCTTGGAGCACGTCGCAATCCACCGTGATCTGGAGCTCGGCGATCATCTCGAGGTCGGTGACCGCGCGTAGCGAGCGCCCGATGAGCCGCTGGATCTCCTGGGTACGTCCGGACTGCCGGCCGCGCGCCGCTTCTCGGTCCGAACGCTCGAGGGTCGATCCGGGGAGCATCGAGTACTCGGCCGTCACCCAACCGCGTCCCGTGCCGCGCAGCCACGGCGGGACGCGATCTTCGAGCGATGCGGTGCACAACACGCGGGTTCGCCCGAAGTCGACGAGCACCGAGCCCGTCGCGAACTCGGTGAAGTCGCGCACGAACAGCACCGGCCGCAGCTCGTCGGGCTCACGCCCGTCTTTCCGAATGCCCATTCCGGCTGCTCCCTCGCTAGACGCGCGTGATGAGATGCGGCGTCGCCAGCGAGACGGGCTCGCCGAACGCCTCGGTGCTTTCCTTGACCGACACCACCGCGTCGAGCTCGGGCCACAGGTGCGTCAGGATCAGGCGGGACGCCTCGGCTTCGCGCGCGTCACGGCCGGCCTCGTGCGCGGTCAGGTGCCACGGCACGCCCTTGTGGCCCTCCTGGTACGTCGCCTCCGAGAGGACGAGGTCGGCGCCGGCGCCGAACGCCCCCACCGTCCAGCCCGGCCCGGTGTCGGCCGTGTACACGAGTCGCTTCCCGTCCGCGCTCACCTCGACCGCGTACGTCGGCGGCGGGTGGTCCGTGCGCGAGAAGCGCAGTCCGAGGTCGGCGAGCTCGACGCCGTCGCCGTCCCCCACGACCTTCCAGTCGAACGTGTCGCCCCAGTCGTTCACGAGGGCGCCAAGCTGCTCCTCGAGCCCCTCGGGCGCGAAGACCGGGAGACCGCCGCGCTCGAGCCCGTACCGCATCAGCACGTGGAGACCGTAGATGTCGGCGCAGTGGTCCGGGTGCTGGTGCGTGAGAACGACGGCACTGAGGTCCTCGATCCGGGCGTGCTGTTGGAGATGCGGGAGGGTTCCGTTGCCGCAGTCGACCCACACCGCCGCCCCGCCGCCGCGCACCAGGTAGCCGCTGCAGGCGCCGAAGGGCTGGGCGCCGTACGACCCCGAGCATCCGAGCACCGTCAGCTCCACTCCCACGCCTCCACGGTCTCGACCTCCGGTCCCAGGAACCGCGCGCCGAGCGCGCGGAAGGTCGCGAGGTCTCCGCTGGTGACGAACACCCGACGCGGCAGCTCGCTTCCAGGCCGGCGGGCGTGACCCCGGCCGCCGAGCCGCGCGCGCGTCTCGAACGCCGTCTCGTCGGCGCTCGACACGAGTACGACTTCGCGTCCCATCACGTCGCCGATCGTCCGGGCGAGGAGCGGGTAGTGGGTGCAGCCGAGGACCAGCGTGTCGACACCGGCGTTGCGCACCGGCGCGAGCAACCGCTCGGCGAGCACGTGCACTTCCTCGGAGTCGACGTCACCGGCCTCGACGAACTCGGCGAAGCCCGGGCACGCCGCGCACGTGAGCTGGACGCCGGCGCCGCTCGCATCGGCGGCACGCTGGTACGCGCCGGAGGCGATCGTGCCCACCGTTCCGATCACGCCCACGCGCCGTGTCTCGGTCGCCTGGATGGCAGCGCGCAAACCCGGCTCGATCACCCCGATGACCGGCATGTCGTATTCGCGGCGCAGCGCGTCCAGCGCGACCGACGACACGCGGTTACACGCGACGACGAGCATCTTCGCGTCGTGGTCGGCCAGCAGGTCGGCCATCTCGAACGCGTACTTGATGACGTCACGGTCGGGCTTCGGGCCGTACGGGAAGCGCCCGGTGTCACCGAAGTACACGACCGGCTCGTCGGGGAGCAGGTCGATGAGGGCCCGCAGCACCGTGAGGCCACCGAGACCGGAATCGATCACGCCGATCGGCCGGTCGCTCACGGCGCTCCCCGGTCGCCCTGGTTGGCGCCGTCGCAAGCTCCGGCTCCTGCGTTGCCGGTCGGCAAAGCCGCCGTCACCGCGGCTCCTTGGCCGCGGCCGGCTGCGCGTCGGAGCCGGTCCTCCACCGCAACGCCGACGCCGGCGTCGGGCGGCGGCACCGCCAGCAGCACGTCGACGCCGCGCCGGTCGACCTCGCGCAGCCGTGCGTACAGCACCCGGGCGTACTCGTCGGAGTCCGCGGGCGCGTCGAGCACGATCACGTCGGAGGGCACGGCCCGGACCGGGCCCGTCGCGAGCACCGCCACATGCTGGCCCGCGGCAAGGAGGGCGGTCGCACGCCGGGCGAGGTCATCCCGGTCGACGACGAGCACGGTCGCGTCCGGCGCGTAGTGGGACTTCAGTGTCCCGGGCGCCCGCGTGAGCCCATCTCGGCGGATCCCGACCGCCCGTCCCGACACCTCCTCGACGTGTTCGCGCGTGACACCGCCGGGCCGGAGGATCACGAGCTCGTCCCCGGTGCAGTCGACGATCGTGGACTCCACGCCCACGGTGCACGGCCCGTCGTCGAGGACGACGTCGACGTCGTCGCCGAGATCGGCGCGCACGTCCTCGGCCGTCGTCGGGCTCACGTGCCCGAAGCGGTTCGCCGACGGCGCCGCGATGGCACCGCCGAAGGCACGTAGCAGCGCGAGCGCGACCGGCTGGTCGGGCATCCGCACCCCGACGGTGTCGCCGCCGCCGGTGACGCCGTCGAGGACCCGCGCCGCGCGCCGCACGACGAGCGTGAGCGGACCCGGCCACAGCGCGTCGGCGAGCAGGCGGGCGACGACTGGGACCTCCGCCGCCCACTCGTCGAGCTGGGCGGGCGCTCCGATGTGGACGATCACGGGGTGCTCGCCCGGACGACCCTTGAC
>Ga0126312_10000718_pt1 | contig 20547 bp, 12 predicted proteins | sample Plot104A_FD_92537 | JGI IMG/M metagenome (GOLD analysis project Ga0126312, IMG submission 92537) | Serpentine soil microbial communities from UC McLaughlin Reserve, CA, USA - Plot104A | ecosystem: Environmental > Terrestrial > Soil > Grasslands | place: USA: UC McLaughlin Reserve, Lake County...
CTGACTTGTTCTGATCAGCCTCTGCTGGCCGCGGAACAACCTGTGCATCTCTCTGGCAGTCAGCTCGCGAGCGTGCTGGCGTGCCCACGACAGTGGTTTCTGGCGCGCAAGGCGCAAGGCGAATCCGCCCGTAACGCTGCCGCGAGCTTCGGCTCCGTGGTCCACGTTCTTGCCGACTACGGCGCCCACGCTGATGTTGATCATGACGAGCTCTCTCATCATCTCGAATCGGTCTGGAACCAGCTCAACTTCGATGCTCACTGGCTGTCCGCTGTGGAGCGGGTGGAGGCCGAGTCGGCGCTCGAGCGCTTTCTGAGTTGGCAAGAAGCCAGGTCACAGCAGACCTTGCTGGGTACCGAGGTGCCATTTTCTTGCGAAGTGGATTTGGGTACTGATCGAGTCCGTCTGACTGGCAGCGCTGATCGTGTCGAGCGCGATCTCGACGGGCGGATTCGGATTGTCGATTTCAAGACTTCGAAGACGGCTCCGTCAATCGCGGACATTGCGTTACATGATCAACTGGGGGTTTATCAGCTAGCTGTGCAGCAAGGTGCTTTCGCCGCCGTAGCAGGACAGGGTGCGCGGCCGGCTGGCGCAGAACTGGTGTATCTAAGACTCGCCGACTCCGAAAGCGGTCATCCGAAGACCTTTCTGCAAGCCTCGCTCGATGATGTCCCGTTTCCGATCAAGCCGCCGGACAATACCGACCAGACGTTGTCAGGCGAACAGCCAACATGGGTGCACCGCAGGTTGGCTGAGGCTGCGAAGATCATTCGAGGGGAAGATCATGACGCGCGCATCGGACCCGGGTGTCGCTATTGTCTCTTCCGCACGAGCTGTCCGGCGCAGCCGGTTGGTCAGCAGGTGGTGAAATGACCGTTCACACTCTCCTGCCGGCACTGCGGCGGATCCGGCTCGACAGCCCTGGCCAGCTCATCGACGCGCTCGGTATCTCGTTCTCCACGCAGCAGTTGCATGCCATCACTGCACCGCTCAAGCCAGGCGTGATCATCGCCGGTGCCGGATCCGGCAAAACCACAGTGATGGCGGCGCGTGTGGTTTGGCTCGTCGGCACCGGCGCCGTACGGCCCGAAGAAGTGCTCGGATTGACATTCACCCGAAAGGCGGCTGCCGAGCTCTCCCAGCGCGTACGCACCGCACTGCTAAAGGCCGGGGTCATCGCCGACCGTGGCATCGACGAATCGGGCGAACAGTTGATCATGACTTACGATGCCTTCGCTGCCCGGCTGGTCGCCGAGCATGGGTTGCGGCTCGGTTTCGAGGCAGATCCCACCTTGATCAGTGGGGCGACCCGGTATCGGCTGGCATCGCGGGTGGTTAAGGGTGCGGCCGGGCCCTTCGAGTTCATTTCACGGCTTCGGCCCGCGACGGTGACCGAACGGTTGCTCAGGCTGGATGCTGATCTCCAGCAGCACCTGGTGAATGTTAACGATCTGGACGGGCACGCTCGCGACTTGCTCCTCGGACTGCAGTCGGCGCCCCGCAACAATCGGGGCAATACCTACGCCGACGTCAAAAAGGCGATCATCGCCTGCCAGGAGCGCCTCGAGCTCGCCAGCCTGGTACGCGATTATCAGGACTTGAAGCGCCGTTTCGGATTGGTCGAGTTCGCCGATCAGATGGCCATCGCGGCTCGGCTCGCCACTGAGGTGCCTCAGGTGTCCAGCGCACTGCGTGACGCATTCCGGGTCGTGCTGCTCGATGAATACCAAGACACTTCGGCAGCGCAGGCGATCATGTTGCGGGGACTCTTCTCCGGGCAGACCGCCGAGGATGGTCGGGGATACCCGGTCACCGCGGTTGGGGATCCGTTCCAGGCGATCTACGGCTGGCGGGGTGCCGCGGTCAGCAACATCTTGACCTTCGCCCAAGACTTTCCGACTGCCGACGGCAGCCCAGCTCATCAATATGAGCTGACCGTCAACCGTCGCAGCGGGCACACGATCCTCGATGTAGCCAATCTGCTTAGCCGGCCACTGCGGACCGAAGCCGACTCGATGGCAGCGTCGAGAGTCGACGGTCTCGGACTGCTTCAGGCGCCGGAAGGGACCATCGCAGGCCAGGTGCGCGCGGCAACTTTTGAGACCTGGCCGGAAGAGCTCTGCTGGATCGGAGACCAGATTGCGGAGCTCAAAGAGATCGGCGAGGTGTCGCGTTGGGCGGACGTCGCCGTACTGACCCGTCGCAACGCGGACATCGCACCGCTCTACGCCGAATTGACCTCACGGAATGTGCCGGTGGAGATCGTGGGGCTTGGCGGTCTGCTGCATCTGCCCGAGATCATGGATATCACCGCCACATTGCGACTGATCGATGATGTCACGGCCAATCCGGATTTGATCAGATTGCTGACCGGTCCACGCTGGCGGATAGCACCGCGTGATCTTGGGCTACTGGGCCAGCGTGCCCGGGAACTTGCGCGCGGAGATCGGCAAGCCACAAACGTGGAGGACGACGAAGAGGGGGCCCGAAATGTGACTGTCCTCAGCTCCTTGGAGCACGCCGTTGCAGAGGTCGACCCAACCGAGGTGGTCAGTCTGCTCGATGCCCTGGACAGCCCAGGAGAGGCGGCGTACTCGCCGGAAGCCCGAGAGCGGTTTGCGCAACTCTCTGCCGAGCTGGCGTGGTTACGTCGGCACGGCGACGAGCCGGTGCTCGACCTGACTCGCCGAGTCATCACCACCATCGGCTTGGACGTCGAAGTGATGGCGACGCCGGAGTTCGCCCGGACGTCCCGGCGCGATCAACTGGGAGCTTTCCTGGATGCGGTCGCTGCCTACGTCGATGTGGACGGTGACGCGTCGCTCTCCGGGCTCTTGGGTTATCTGCAGGCAGAGAGCGAACAGGGGAGCGGACTCGAACAAGCCGTTCCCTCAGATCGTGAAGCGGTCAAGCTACTGACGGTTCATAAGGCAAAGGGTCTGGAATGGGAGGCGGTCTTTCTGCCTGCACTCATGAAAGGTGTCTTTCCCAGTGATCGGGTCACCGACAACTGGGTGCTGAACCCAGCGGTGCTTCCAGCCGAGCTGCGCGGGGACGCCGCCTCCATCCCACAGCTCGCCGACGCGACCAACGCCGCGATGGTGGAGTACAAGCAGCGGCTCACCCGTCAACAGCTACTAGCGGAGGACAGGTTGGCCTATGTGGCCGTGACGCGTGCGAAGCGCCTGCTGGTGGGCACCGGCCATTTCTGGCGTTCCGATCTCAGCAACCCTCGAGCCGCCTCCAGCTATCTTCAAACGATCATCGAGGAGGCAGTCCGGCAAGATCAGCTACTGGCCGAGGCCCAGTCGCCTGGACCAGACAATCCTCTCGTGACAGAGGTCGCTCCGCGGCCCTGGCCGGCGCCGCTGGATCCCGAAGCACAGGCGAGGCGGGAGGATGCCGCGCTGGAGGTCGCGCAGGCTCGGCGTCGCTTCGCCCAGTTCGGTCACTACGAGGATCCCGATAACGAGCCGCTGCTGCTCGATGATCATGAAATCGTTGCTAGTTGGGATGCCGACATCGATCGGTTGCTGGCCGAGGCGGTCGAGGCGCGGTCTGGCGATCAGCTGATTGAGTTGCCCACCCAGCTATCGACGACTGCAGTGCTGCAGTTGCATGCCGATCCGGAAGCTTTTACGGCAAACCTAGCCAGGCCGATGCCGCGCGCGCCTTCCCGGTCTGCCCGCTTCGGCACCCGCTTCCACCATTGGGTGGAGCGCTACTTCGGCAACCAGCTGGCCCATGGCGGTCTGGGCCAGCAGCAGCTCATCGATCCTGATGACTTGCCAGACCGGGCAGATTCGGGAACCCACGACGAAAAAGCGCTGCGGGAGCTCTGCGAGGCCTTTGCGGCGGGCCGGTTTGGCAGCACAGTGCCGTATGCGATTGAGGCCCCATTCAGCATCGTGATCGGTGGCCGGTTGATCCGGGGCAGGATTGATGCCGTCTACCGGCACCCCACGCGGTCTGCATCCGGCGGGCAGGAGTTCCAAGTTGTGGACTGGAAGACCGGTCGGGCTGAGACTGCCGATCCGCTCCAGCTGGCGATCTACAGGCTGGCCTGGGCTGAGGCGCAGGGCCTGCCGGTGGAGGAGATCGACGCAATCTTCTACCACGTAGGCAGCGACGAGATCGTACGGCCGCACGACCTGCCGGACCGAGCAGCGATCGAATCGATCCTGAATGCTTAGGTTGAGCCGTTACCCTGATCTCATGATCGACTGGGCGATCGCGAGTGACCTTGATCGAGTCGACCACCACCGCCGATCGCCGGAATGGGTAGCCGGCTTATGGCGGGACGAGAACGCGAAGCTGCTCAAGCTGGACGCCGAATCCCGATTCACGACCAACGCCGGAGGCAGCAAGCTTCGGATGACGAAGCCGTTCGTCGCTTACGACAGTCAGCGTCACCGGCTGCTCGGGCTACTCAACGGTGACCCCATCTTCGCAGTGGAGACGCTGACCGAAGGCGAGGTGCACGATTTCCGGGACGTCGGCTTCCAGCTCAGCGACAACGAGCGTGATATTGCCGCCACCGCAGCGGCCCTGACTCACTGGCATCGAATGCAGCCGCAATGCCCCAGGTGTGGCGGTCCGACGATGGTCATCAACGGTGGCTTTGTCAGGCACTGCGCGGCATGCGGCCGCGATCACTTCCCTCGCACGGATCCTGCAGTGATCGTGGCAGTCGTGGACGCCGACGATTGCCTGCTTCTCGGTGGCCAGGCGGCGTGGGGGAATCGAGTTTCGGTGTTGGCCGGATTTGTGGAAGTGGGCGAGTCGCTCGAGCAGGCGATTCACCGCGAGATCGCGGAGGAGGTGGACGTCACTCTTTCTGAGTTGCGCTATTTCGGCAGCCAGCCTTGGCCCTTCCCCCGTTCACTCATGGTGGCGTTCTTCGGTCGCGCAGCAGGCACGAACATCTCCGTCGACGCCGAAGAGATCGCCCACGCTGAGTGGTACACCCGTGATCAGCTCAGCGCCAAGCTGAATGCGGGCCAGCTCGGCCTTCCCGGAAAGAGCTCCATTGCCGCCCGGATGATACAAGCGTGGCGTGACGGCGAGGCACCCCTTTAGATTGCACGTTCAACGCTTGTTTCGCCAGCTGAGGCGAGACGGTGGCGTAAGCCGCTGGCTCGGTTGGCCGGGCGGACTATGGCTCGTCTGATTGCTTCCTCCGAACCAATCAGCAGCACTTGGTGCCGCGCCCGAGTCACCGCGGTATAGAGCAACTCGCGCGTCAGCAGCGGCGAGTCGGGGGGCGGCACGACGAAGGACACGCTGTCGAACTGGCTGCCCTGTGCCCGGTGCACGGTCATCGCATGCACGGTCTGGATGGCATCAAGCCGCACTGGCGGGTAAAGCCTGGCCGCCGCCCCGCGGGCGAAGGCGGCGCGTTCGCCGTCGGCCGTCTGGACAATCACGCCGGTGTCGCCGTTGTAAAGCGACATCTCATAGTCGTTGGCAGTCACCAGCAGCGGGCGCCCCAAGTACCACTCGCCGTCCTCGGCGTACCCGGGAATCGACTCGGACAGCCAACGCTCCACCTCTAGACCCCACCGCAGCACACCGTACGGTCCGCGCTGATGTGCGCAGAGCAAGCGATGCCGATCCAGAGCAGCGAGCGCATCTTCGACTTCCCCGGCTCTCGCCGCCGTCAGCATGCTGATTCCCGCCTCGCGAACGTGCCCGGCCATTCCGGAAAAGGCTCGGGCCGAAGTCTCGATTGCGGCTGATTCAAGATCAAGTTCGCTGAACTGGACATCGTCTGCGCCAGAACGAAGGATGTCGATAGCCGTATCGCCGTCGGCCGCCCGGATGGCGCGCGCAAGCGCGTCGATGGCGCCGCCAAATCGCCAGGTGCGCATCAGTTGCACGACGCCATGTACGGGCGCTGGGTCGCCCTCAGCAATCAGACCGAGCTCGACCAACCGCCGGCCAAGATCAGCATCCGGTATTCCGGGAGCCCGTGCGATATCGGCCAGCACGGCACCGGCCTCGACAGAGGAGAGTTGATCAGGGTCACCGACAAGGATCAATCGAGCGCTGGGACGCACCGCCTCGAGCAGCCGGGCCATCATCGTAAGGGACACCATCGACATCTCATCGACGATCACGACATCGTGCGGCAGATGATTGGTGGCGTCATGACGGAACCGGCTTCGATTCGAGGGCAGCCAGCCGAGCAGTCGATGCAGCGTCGATGCGGTGATGTCCCCGAGCCGTTGTTGATCTTCGGGCGCAAGGTGGGCGGCGGCGGCTCGTACCGCTTCTTCAAGCCGTGCCGCGGCCTTTCCGGTGGGCGCTGCGAGCGCGACCCGCAGGGCAGGTCCGTGCTGATCCCGCAGGAGCGCGAGCAGCCGCGCCACCGTCGTGGTCTTGCCCGTCCCGGGTCCCCCGGCCAGCACGGTCACCCTGCCAAGTGCGCTCACAGCCGCTGCCAGCTGCTGGCGATCCGGCTCTCCCGGCGCGAGGCCCGCATGGTCGAAGAGCCGCTGCAACGCATCCGACAGACGCGACTGATCGATCTCCGGCGCCGGTGCTGTGAAACGCCGGCGCAGCTCGACCCGAACCAGTTCCTCCTGCTGCCAGTAGCGCTCGAGGTATAACAGGCTGCCGGCCAGTCGCAGCGGTCGCCCACTCGGCTCGTCGGGCCCAATCGCTACCAATGGGCTCGCCACCATGGCGGCCAACCAGTCCTGCGGATCGGGCCAGGGGAGTGCGGCAAGGTCGATGGCCGCCTCTGCTTCATCGAAGGCTGTGTGACGAACGGCATGGAGGTCGATGCAGACCGAGCCATTGCGAAGCGCCCGCACCGTCAGCGCAAGAGCGAGCCGAACCGTCTCGTCTGCCTCCTGCCCGATCCGGCACACCGTTTCCGCGGTATGCACATCCGCGGTATTGAGGATGCCGGCCCGGTTGAATTCCGACAGCAAGCCGGAGGCGCCTTGCACGACGAGCTCCCGATCCGCGACGCCGGCAGTGACTGTCGGGAATCCGTGACCCGAGCCCGTCGATTGGCCAGTCCCTACTGGCTTGGTCGATACCAGTGTGCTCATGGCGATACTCCAGCAAGCAGTGCCGACAGTTCGACGACCAGCGAAGGGGGCGGCTGCCAGCCGAAGACGCCACACGGCAGGCCATCGACTCGCGGCGTGTCCGGACCAGCCATACCGCGTACGAAGAGATAAAGCACGCCGCCCAGATGGACAGCCGGATCGTACGCGGGCTGACGCCAGCGCAGCATCCGGTGCACGGCCACCGCATACAGCAGCGCCTGTAGCGGATAATGCGCAGTCATCATGGCCCGCGCCATTCGTATTGGTGCATAGTCGCCGACCGTGAGCAGCTCGCCGTCGAATCCGCCTAACCAGTTCGTTTTGTAGTCGATAACCAGATAGCGCGGAGGCCGCCCCTCCCGCCGGATTCGTAGTACGGCATCGATGCTGCCGCTTAGATAACCACGCAGCATCTGCGTCGCCAGCGCAGGGTCCGCCAGTAGATCGGGATAAGCGGCCAGCGGATCCGACCTGGGAAGGTGCCGGCGTAGCAGCGGGCCCACCCTTTCCAAGGTGAGATCGGCGGTGGTCGTGTCGCCGCCAGCCAGTGGATATTCAAAACCCAGCTCGGCAAGCCGGTCGCTGGCGGAGATATCACAGAGCCGCAGGTCATCGGCGAGGGGCCCGAGAGGCGTCCGGAAGACGGGAAGCAGTGCGCTCGCCAGGTCAGCAGCCGTCATCGTGCTGGATGGGCCTTGGGCCAAGGTCACCGCACACACTTGCCGCAGCGCCGCAGGAAGGTCAGGCTCTGTCGGATCGACTCGCTCAAATACGGCGTGCACCGCAGTGCCGAATTCCGCGCCTGACGGCAAATGGTGCATAGGAGACGGCTCAGCAAGACCGTTCTGCGATGGCGGAGGAAATTCCAGCTCGGCAACGATCGGGCTTGAGGGGATGGGCACAGATTCGTCATCTTCGCGTTTGAGCTCGGGCTCGCTGCCGACGCCGGGCACAGATGCCTCGGCGGCGTGCGCTGCAGCGGTCAGCGCGGAGTAGGAGGTCCTGCGCCACGTCAGATCGAGTTCACGATTGAAGCTACGAACGCTGAGTACCGGTTGGGCCTCGGTGCGGGGTCGCCACTCCGCTACCAACCGCGGCGCCATTTCCTCGACGCTGAATCCGGGCTCTAGCATGCGACCGGTAAACGGATTGCCGTTGAGTGGATAGGACGCCTTGGGTGTTGCCGGGGCACCTGGTTCGCGAGACGCAAGGCGGTGTAAGGCCGATGCCGGGGTATTGAACGACGGGGCCCACCAGGCCACTACCTGACACTCCGCTCGGGTCAAGGCGACGTAGAGCAGCCGTAGGTCCTCTCCGGATTCTTCGTCGCGATATCGCGAAAACCGCTCGGGCCTGCCCGGGCCATATCGACCTCCGACATCGAGCACACATTCGCCATTCCTGGCAGCGGTCGATTCGTGCAATCTGAGAATCCGCCCCTCATCGGAGCTATTGGCATGCCGATCCCAAGCTTCGGGCAAGTAGACGATCGGAAATTCCAAACCCTTGCTGCGATGCACTGTCAAGATCGTGACCGCCTTGGCATCTGTCTCAAGCCGCCGGGTGAGCTCGGGCAGACCACTGTGATGTACCTCTGAGATGCGGGCCCGCAGCCACTCCACCAGGGCTCCGACGCCAAGCTGGGCTGAGGTCATCGCCGCGTGCAGGCTTTGGCCCAGGTGCCGCAGGTCGGTCAGCATGCGCTCTCCACCACGCAGGCTGAGCAAACGCTCGGGGATCCGCTCAGTGGTTGTCGCCGTCTCAAGTAAGGCAGCTACACCGCGGCTTTCGAGCACCTTGCTCCACCAGCGAACCTGCTGCGTGAGCTCAATCAGCGACTCCTCATTGGCTGCGGCCAGGTCAGCAAACGTCCAGCCGAAGAAGGAGGTCAAGGCTGCCTGACGGACGGCTTGCTGGCGTGTCTGTTCCAGGGCGAGCAGCAGCGTTAGCCAGTCCTGCGCCATCGGTGAGGCGAAGACCGAGCTCGCGCCGTACATCACCGCTGGTACGCCGGCGCTCACCAGGCAATCGCGGATCGCCTCGCCCCGCTCGTTCTTACGGACCAGAATGGCAATATCGGACGGGAGGAGTGGTCGCGGACGGTTTCGGTCGACCAGCTGTGTTCCAGAAGCCAGCAGCGCCGTGATGTCAGCGACGAGATCATCAGCAATTTGAGGCCGGATGGTGGCGACGCTCGGAACCTTCTCGGCGTCGGCGTCATGCGGCATGATCCGCAACCGGATCGGTGCCGCGATGTCCTGCCTGCCCTCGGGCGGCGCTAGGCGTCGCCGCTGATGTTGGGCCGCGACCGGTCGTACGGCGATTCGTTCGTCACCCAAGGCGGCGTCAGCCAGCAGCACATTCAGTGCATCTACGAGGGCCTGATCGCTGCGGCGGTTAACGGCCAAGGTCCTGACTGCATCGGCTTGCTCGATGGCATCGAGATAGCTGAAGACGTCTGCGCCACGGAATGCGTAGATGGCCTGTTTAGGGTCGCCGATCAAGATTAAGGTGCGATGCCCGTGGAAGGCACGGCGCAGAATCTCCCACTGAATGGGATCGGTGTCTTGAAACTCATCCACCATGACGATTCGGTAGCGGTGCCGAAGACGTTCGACCGCGGCCGGCCCATGATCGGGATTCGCCAACGCGTCGCGCAGCCGAGTCAGCATGTCGTCATAGGTGAAAAGCTTCGCCGCACGTTTACGGCGTTCTACTTCCTGCCGCACTGCGGTTGCGAAGGCCACCCGCTCCCAACTGCCTGTTGGGTCATCGGGGCCGAGCCCGCCGGGTACCAGCCGAGCATGCACCGCCTCGACGGCGTGATTTGCCACCTCCAGGGCCTCGTCGTAGGTCATCGGCGGCGTGCCGTTCGCGGCGTATCGCTGCAAATAGAGGTCGGTGGTCACCTCGCGGGTCAGATCGCTCAGGTGCTCCACGACCGTCGCATACGGTTCGCGATCACCCAACACGCCCAGACCGTCGAGCATCTGCTGGCAGAACTCGTGCGTAGTTGCGATGGTGGCAGCGTCGAACTCCGCAAGCGCATCCGCCAATCGACGGCGACGCCGCTCAAGTTCTTCCAGGTCTCCGGTGCTGAGCAGGGCTTCGATCTCGCTAACTGGCCTGCTTCGTCCGCCCTGGGCGATCGCCTCAGCAAGGTAGCTCTCGATGGCAACCAGATGTTCTCGAACGCGTAACCGGAGCTCGTTGGTCGCCATCCGACCAAAGGTCACCAGGAGTATCTGGTGCAGTTCGGCCGCGCCTTCGGCGATGGCGCGGGCCGTGAGGGCCGCAATCGTGTAGGTCTTGCCGGTGCCGGCGCTGGCCTCCAGAACGGTCGTTCCGATAGGCAGCGCGCCGCAAATATCGAACGGAGGAGGATCGCTGATCATCGCAGGTTCTCAACGGCGAGCAGCGGTTGGAACACTCTGCGCGCCAGCGTTCCGAACCGGCTGGGCTCGGCGAGGCTGCCACGTTCTTCGCTGGAGACTGAGGGCTGGGCCAGCATGGCGTCGAAGCTCAATCCGAAGAACCGCTCGTATGCGTCATCGCGATCCTCCGCCCAAAGCCTCTCCAGTTGTCGCCGGTACAGGTGCGGCTGCCGGTCTCGATAGCGCAAGGCCGCGTACTCGGCGGAGGTCTTCGGACTGAACGGGATCGGCTCGCGTAATCCAGTCCTGCGGAGGTCGATCAGATCGGCTAAGACTCTGCCGGCCCAGGTTGCTTCGACCGGTCCCAGCTGCGAGCAGCCTTGGCGGCCGATCGTGACGGCTTTCCAGGGCCGCCCGGGGTCCGTCGCAGTCAACGCGAGCAGCCTAAGCCACGCGTGCAGCCGATGCTTGACCGCCAGCTTGGAGTAGCTGACATGCACGATGGAGTCGCCCATCACACCACTGACTGTTCCGGTGAGCCGTACCGGCCCGATCCCGGCCAATACCTCGTATGGGGCCGGTTGATCGGTAAGGAACGGCTGTGCGGTGTGTACCAGCTGCTCCACCTGGTCGGTGATCTGCTGGATGGCCTTTTGTCCGAGACCACGCGGCGGAAGGTAGCCCCGCCGCCATTCAGCGGCTTCGAGTGACACGGGTTTGTGCCCGGCGATGCGTAGCCGCAACAGGCGATCTCCGATGCTCCAGGCATCCAGACCCGTCAGGCTGACCGGAATCTGCTCGTCGGGGGACTCATCCGGTCGGAGGAGTGCGAGCCCGGCCCTGTCATACATCAGGGCCCGGATCGGATGGTTGAAGAAGCGGACCAGGTCGCTCAGACTGACCATGTCTTCATTGGCACGATCAGCCAACGGCTCTCGGCCAAAGACAGGCACCGCTCGGCGACGCTCACGCGAAGCGACGCGTACCGCCCGCAAGCTCGCCACATCGAAGCTGAACCGGTCGCGAGAGCCCAGGGCGCCGGGGGCGAAATTGCAAGTATCGAAGGGCTGCAACGGATGCCGCCGGATGATCTTGGTCCGGATTGCGGTGCCGTCGGAGGTACTCGCCGTGGCATCGAGTGCATCGAGCAGCTCGCCAATCGGGACTGCTGGAGGAATCTCGGCTCCCGATCGTGGATCCGAGCCGGCAAAGATCACTACCAACCGCTCCCGCGCCGACATGATCGCATCCAACAACAGCTGGCGATCCTCGCTCCGTACGTCGTGGTCGCCGATCCACTCGTCGTCGCTGATGATGTTGTCCCCATCTGGTGCCGCTCTTTGCGGAAACACACCATCGTCGACCCCGAGCAGACAGACCACCCGATGTGGCACCGATCGCATGGGCAACATCGTGCAGACCGTGAGAGTTCCGGTACGGAAGTTTGCCCTACTCGCCCGTCCGCGAAACGCGTCGCTCAGCAGCGCCGACACCTCGGCCAGACCAAGCGGAACATCGCCCGCCTGATCACTTCCGAGAGCAAGCTCACCGAGCTCGTGGTAGGCGTGGCTGAGTTGCCAGCTGTCCGCTGGTGGCACAGCGGCCAAATGCTCGATTGCCTTTTTGAAGAGCTCGACCCAGGCATTGAGGCTCTGGGTGGTATGACAGGCGGCAGTCAGCATGTTGACCCGAGCCACCAGCTCGGCTAGCCGTCCGACAAGATCAACATCGCCCGCGTCGACATCGTCTAATGGCAATGTGGTGCCGATGAAGTGCTGATCCGTCTCGTCCATCGTCACTCCGAGCAGCAACCGCTCGAGACCAGCAGCCCACGTGTTCTGGCGAAACTCACCCATCTGGAACCGGCTGCGATGAACCGCATCGAAGCCCCAACGAACACCTGCCCGAGGCACCAGATCATGCAACCTTTCCAGGTCGTCGCTGCTGAAGCTGAACTTGCGAGCCACGGGTGGAGCGGCGCAGAGATCGAGCAGTGCACTAGAACCAACACGGGAGTCGGCGAGGGCGACGATGCGGCTGACCAGCCCCAGGAGCGGATTCAGCTGACGCAAGGATCTATCGGCCAGTCGGACGCGAAGCCGATGTCCGGGGTGCTCGGCTTGCGTTTCGGGGGTGTCCAGACCGAACGAGGCGGCGATCAGAGGGGCGAACTTTTCAATGTCGGGGCACATCACCAGGATGTCCCTTGGCTCGAGGGTGGCATCGTCGGCAAGTAGGCCGACAAGCACCTCGCGGAGCACTTCTACTTGACGGTCGGGGCCATGGCAAGCGTGGAATTGCACACTTTGGTCGTCGCTCGCGAGGATGGGCCGGCTGTTCTCCAAACCTGGCGCACGGTTGGCGGCGATGTCAGCCTGCAGGAACCCGAGCAAAGCCTTCGGCTCAGTGGATTGGATGGGCGCGTGATGCACATCGGCTGCACTCGGATCGACCTTGGCGAGCGCGATCTGAAGTTCGCGGACGTCGCGGCCGAGATACGACAGCAGCCGATGGCGTACCAGCGCCTCGGTGGTGTCGTCGGATCGCCGCACCGGCTGGTACCCATGTGCTCCCTTGGGTTGGGTTGCCGCCTTCACGCCATCCCAGAGGAGAGGTGACGGATGGGCGATCCACAGATGCACGTCCCGATGATCAGCCAGAGCGGACAGCACGAGGAGGTGGTCGGGATCCAACCGGGTTGCACCAAACACCGAGAGCCGTTCGGGGAGATCACTGCTGTCTGGCTCACGCCTGAGTCTGACCACCGCTGCCTGCACGCGTTCCGCTGGGCTCGGCACGCCAAGCTCAGCGTGTAGTCGCCGCCATAGCTCTGGCTGCCAGGCGCGATCAGGCGGCAGGGCAGATCCTGAGGCGTCAACATCCTGGCCTTGAGTCCAACTGGTGATCATGATCGGACGTACTGCGGCATAAATGCTGAAGAGGTCGGCGAGATGCCGGGCCGTCGCCCACCGCCGCCCCGCACGCAACGCGTCCAGATCGGTGGACTGCCGGCTGCCGCCCAGGTAGTGCCACAGCGCCGCAGCCCAAGGCTCACCCCGGCAACCGTCGATGACGCGCAGCAGCGGCCAGACGGCGCAGTGAGGTTGCCAGGGATCGAGGTCCTCCTCGGCGCTACCTGCCAAGGCGCGCGCCACCAGCCGGCGGGGCGATGGAAAGGACACGCCAACACAGACGCCGTCGCTGCGACCCGGTGAGGCTCCGAGACGCTGCGCCAGACCCTGTGACAGCCAACGCTCCACCCCACGGGTTGGCACGCTGATGATCTCCGTGGCAAAAGGATCGGGCAGCGGAGTACTGAGTAGATCCCCGAGAGCAGTGACCAATCGGTCCGCACGCTCGGCTCGATGGAGATAGAGCGTCATGGTCGCGGTCAACACTAAGGCGGGCGACTGACACAATCTGGGCGTTTGCGGGAAGTGCCTCAGTCATGCGTCGAAAGTGGTCGCAGGCGACATGGATTTCGGCCGGGTTCATGTCGGTTCTGACCACTTGCGGGCCAGAACTGCTCCGAAAGAAACAAAGCGGAGGCGTTCCCGCGGGAACGCCTCCATGCCTTGACGCTAGCGCGAGACACCGGCCTATCCAACTCTCGGCAAGGGCTGATTCCAGGCAGAAGTGGTCATAAGCGAGATGGTTTAGGCAGGAATCCATGTCGTTTCTGACCACTTTCGCCAAAAGGCGGGACGAGCAGCGCCGACGAGAGAATCGAGCTCGCGTATCCGCTTACCGAGTGAGCTAAGGATCGTCGGTAGCGGCGCTTAGGGTGTCGTTTGTGCCTGCAGCCTCGAGGAGATCCGGAGCGTCACCGGATGCACTGCTGGATGATCTTGATCCAGAGCAGCGACAGGTTGCCACTGCGCTAACTGGACCGGTCGCTGTCATTGCCGGAGCCGGCACGGGCAAGACCCGTGCCATCACTTACCGGATCGCTTACGGCGTCGCCACTGGCACCTACAACCCGACGTCGGTGCTGGCGGTCACCTTCACAACTCGGGCGGCCGGCGAGCTGCGAGCTCGTTTGCAGCACCTGTCCGCCTATGGCGTACAGGCCCGGACATTCCATTCCGCAGCCCTGCGCCAGGCGCAGTACTTCTGGCCGCGGGTCTATGGCGGCGAACTGCCGCCCGTCCTAGACAACCGAATGGGTTTGGTCGCCGAGGCGGCTAGCCGACTTCGGGTCAGGGTCGACACGCCGGGTTTGCGAGATCTGGTCTCTGAGATCTCCTGGGCAAAGGTGAGCAACGTTAGTGCTGAGGACTATCCGCGATTGGCCGCCCAACACAACCGCCAGCTCGCCTCCTATGACGCCGAGACCGTGTCGCGCGTTTTTGCCGCGTACGAGAAAGCCAAGCGGGAGCGTAGCCGCATCGACTTCGAAGACATCTTGCTGTGCGCCGCGGCGCTGATGTCGCAGCACCCGGAGATCGCCGAAACCGTCCGCCGGACGTACCGGCATCTGGTCGTTGACGAGTATCAAGACGTCAGCCCGCTGCAGGAAGCGCTGCTCAACCTGTGGCGTGGCGATCGGGCGGAGTTGTGTGTTGTCGGCGATCCGGCGCAAACGATCCACTCCTTCGCCGGTGCCCAAGCTCGCTACCTCACCGGATTCGGTCAACGGTTCCCCGATGCCAGCGTGATACGGCTGGTACGCGACTATCGCTCGACGCCGCAGGTCGTTCGTTGTGCTAACTCGATCATGACTGCGCCCAGTGGCGATATCGCGGTACGCGGCGGCTTCCGGCCGGTCACGCTACTTGCCCAGCAGCCGGCCGGGCCGGAGGTGGAATTCGTCGAATCGCCGGATGAGTCGAGCGAGGCGGCGGGCGTTGCAGAGTGGCTGGCCAAGCAAGCGGCGGCTGGTGTGGCATTCCGCGACATGGCGGTGCTGTTCCGCATCAACGCTCAGTCGCCTCCCATAGAACAGGCGCTGGCCGACCGCAATATTCCCTATCTAGTACGCGGCGGTGAGCGGTTTTACGAACGGCCGGAGGTGCGTCAAGCGCTGCTGATGCTTCGGACCAGGGCGCGTGACACCAGCGGCGCGGAGCAGGGGAAGGCGGTGGAGCGGATGAAGGAGCTGCTCATCGCCTTGGGCTGGACCCAGCAGCCACCGGAAGGTGGTGGGGCACTGCGCGAACGCTGGGAATCGCTGGCAGCGTTACTGAGTGTGGCTGAGGACCTGCAGGCGGCAGCCGACGAAGCCCCTGACACCGAAACGGCTTCCAACGAGCCGCTCACCTTGGCGGCGGTGTCAGCTGAGCTCGACCGCCGCGCCGAAGCCCAACACGTGCCATCCGCCCAGGGCGTCACAGTCAGTACCCTGCACTCGGCAAAAGGCCTGGAGTGGGACGCCGTTGCATTGCTCGGGATTCACGAGGGATCCCTTCCCTTCGTGCTGGCGACCTCACCTGAGCAAATCAGTGAGGAACAGCGCCTGCTCTATGTCGGTGTCACGCGTGCCCGGCGATTGCTTCGGGTGTCCTGGTCCAGAACCCGCAACGGCAACGGCCACGCCCGTACGCCGTCGCGCTTTCTGGGGCCTGTGCTACCAAAATCGCTAAAGGCACCAGGCAACAGACAGCGGTCTTCGCGGCGTACCCGCCAGTCAGCCCTGTCGTTGCACTGCCGGTCCTGTGGTCGATCACTTACCGAAGGCGCCGAACGCAAGATCGGACGCCACCTGGATTGCCCGGCAACCTACGACGAGCACACCATGGCAATGCTTCGAGAGTGGCGACGCCAAGAAGCCGCCAACCAGAAGCTGCCGGCGTACTGCGTATTCACCGACGCCACCTTGATCGCCATCGCCGAAGCGCGACCCCGCAGCATCACGGATTTGATCAAGGTGCAGGGTCTGGGTCGCACCAAGGCAGACAAGTACGGCGAGCACGTATTGGCGATCATGGCCACCGAGGCTGATCGCGCAAGATCATCTTGAAGCGGGCGTCAGCCCGCATCGTTGCCCTGGAGCGAGCAATCAAACCGGATCGCGATAAAAGCGCGATCCGCGCCCGCGATGTTCGCGCCGCCGTTCTGCAGGAGGAGCCGACGAAACGCTTCGAGACCAGAGCTGATTCTGCGACGTGATCGTTTCGTCGGATTCGACGAAGACGGCGGCTCGCAGCGAACATCGCAGCGAGCGGAGCGAGCAATCGAACAGAGCGAGCCTTGGCGAGCGAAGCAATTAAATATGTATTTGCGCGGGTTTGAGATACTCCTTAGGGTTTATCAAGGACTTTAATGCTCGGCCCGAGCACAAGGTCGCCCATCGCTAACCTGGATGCCCGAGAGGAGGAGTGATGGTAATCGGTCGAACCAGCGGCGTACCCACGGCTGTCCGAACCGTGCCCGAACTCCAGTTCTCGAGTGCGGTCATGCGGGCGATGCCAGCCGTTGCCGTGCTCTCCCACGGCAGGCCACATGCCGCAACCGGCTTTAACTGGCTAGTCACGGGTGAAGTCTGCCCTCAGCTCAACGCACAAGGCGGACGTATGGCCGGACAAGGCGCGTACGACGTCACCGATACCAAGTTCTCGACCCAAATGGGACCACCTTCCTGTAGTCCGCCGGTGTAATCGACACCGACCGCCTCCAGGGCCGTGGCTCCCAAAACCGGGAATCACGGCCTTCGTGTTTCCCGGCCAGATTCGAGGAGCCCGTGTCCATTCGACCGGGCCAGGGCACCTCATGATCAGAAAAGTAGGCGACATGTATCACGCAGGAGGTGGCCCGATGACCGTTCCCCGGAGGCGGTTGGGCATCGCCAAGCTGCCCTGCCGACTGGTGAATCCGGACCTGTTCTTTGCTGAAGCGCCGGCTGATGTGGAGGTGGCCAAGGCACTATGCCTCGACTGCCCGATACGAGAGGCGTGCCTGGCTGGCGCACTGAAGCGGCGGGAGCCCTGGGGAGTCTGGGGCGGAGAGCTGCTTGTGGCTGGTGTGATCGTGGCACACAAGCGGCCCAGAGGCCGTCCGCGAAAGTACCCGGTCGCTGAGCCATTCGCCCCAGCGGCGAAGGACGAGGCTGCGGCATGAGACCTACGGGATACGCCGACGCCGGAAACCACGGCGATTCTCCCGAGACGCGGGTCTATCTGCGGATAGCATCATCGCTGTTTGAGTGCTGCTCGCGTCTGCTGACGCTCGCAGCTCGAGAAGCGGCTTGCATCATCAATCTGCGGCACAGTTTTGAGGCTCCCCTTCGGGTCGACTGTGGAGTCCTGGCTTCCCCAAGCCAAGCGCGTGCCCGCGACCTAGCCCCCACGCTGTGCCGCGGATTGATGATGCAAGCCGTTGCTGCATCCGCTAATCCTGCGCGTAGCCGGGGAGAAACTCTTCGAGCACCGCTCCGAAGGCTGCCTGCGCATTGAGCTGAGAGAGCACCGCTAGACCTCCCAACCAGACCCGATGGATGAGCAGATAGCTCGGTGGCAGATTCAGCTTCATCGCCACCCCGCCCGAGGCATGAGGGTCGCGTACCCGGATGAACTGTTCTCGCATCCAATCCCTGTTGAACTGAAACTGCGGCACCGCGGCGGGCTCGACGAAGGGGCCGAGATAGTCGAGCAGGTCTTCCGCGTCAACGTCGGAGGCGACAAATCCCTCCTCGCGGAGGCCCTCCGCTACCCGGTGAGCGTCACCCTGCTGAGCAATCCGCAGAATCCGGCCCATTGCTGGGGGCAGGCCGTCGGGAAGATGCGCCACTAAGCCGAAATCGACGACGCCCAGCCGGCCGTCCTTCATGAGCTTGAAGTTTCCCGGATGCGGATCTGCGTGCAGTAGGCCAACCTCGCTCGGCCCGGCGAAGAGGAATCGCACATATTGCAGCGCAGCGGCATTGCGTTTCTTGGCCGGCAGATTTGCGGCCGACGAGAGCGGGGCACCTTCAACCCACTCACTGACCATGATCTTCGGCGTACTTGCCAACACCGGTGGTACGTAGAATTCGTCGCTTCCTGCGAATCCCTCCGCCGCCTGCTGCTGGGATTCCGCTTCGAGGGTGTAGTCGAGCTCTTCGGTGACCCTCGCCGTAAGCTCCTCGACCAGTGCACTCACGTCCATACCACCGGCCAGGGGCGCGAAGACCTTCGAGAGCCGCCCGATCTGCCGCAGATCCGAGCGCAGGGCTTCGTCGGCACCGGGATATTGCACCTTGACAGCGACCGTACGGCCATCGGACCACGTCGCCTGGTGAACCTGACCTATCGATGCGGCTGCCGCGGGCAGCGGGTCAAAATCGGAGAACGAGGCGCGCCAGTCAGCGCCCAATTCGCGAGCCAGTACCGCATGCACTCGCGAAGTCGGCATCGGCGGTGCGGCGTCCTGCAGCCGCGACAGATGTGCGCGATACGGCGCCGCGACGTCCTCAGGCAGCACAGACTCGAACAAGCTCAAGGCTTGGCCAAACTTCATGGCGCCACCCTTGAGCTCGCCGAGTACGCGGAACAGCTGCTCGGCAGCGCGCTGCTGGAGCTGCTCGCTCACCTCTTCCGCGGGCGCCCCGCCCAATCGCTTGCCTATCCCGAGCGTCGCGCGACCGGCGAAACCGAGTGGCAGCGAGGCCAGTTTTGCGCCTCGCCGGAATGCGGACCGGGCTAGTGAACTCCCGTCGACTGCAGCGGCCAAATGCCGTTCAGCGCCGTTGGTCGGCTTGGTCGGCTGGTCGCTCATGGCCCTATTCTGTATGGCCGAGCCAACCGCAGCCACAGTTGGCATGCGCTTGCCAGTGACGCAGCCGGGTCACGAAGTCGGGCCAGCTGAGTTCGAGTGTCGAACCTGCGGACTCGGGCAGCTCACCGTTGAGGTATGCCAGCGCCTGCGCGGTTGCAACTGAGGCGGCCCAGGCGAGCAGTGCCGGTGGGGTCTCAATCTGCGCTCGCGAAAGCTGCCGAAGAACATCGGGCCACTGCGGATCCGCGTCGCTACGTGCCAGGTCGGCGCAGCGCAGGCATGAGGTCTGGCCGGGAACAACCATCGGTCCGACGCTTACGCCGTTGCCCCAGGAGCGCACGAGGAGGTGCGGCTCATCATTGCGGACCAGATGGTCGGTTATCACTCGATCAGGCTCCGGCCGGTCGCAGGCGAGGATCGTCAGATCCAGCGCAGTCGTTTCTGGTTTTGACCAATGGGTCACCGTCAAGATCCGCGTACGGGCATCGGCGACCGCCGAACGCAGTGCCTCCGCCTTCGAGGGGAGCGTGCCGGCAGCGGGATACAGGTCAGGATCGGGCGGCTCGCTGTCGTAGACGTACAGACGGCCGATCCCGCTGGCCAGTAGAACCCGAGCGACCTACGAACCCACCGCGCCGGCACCGATCAGCCGTACAGTCGATGAAGCGAGGGCATTGGTGTACGGCATCGAATCCCGTTCGGCGAGCATGCCCGCTGCGGCGAGTGCGTCCAGCGCTCCGGATACTTGGTCGGCCGTAAGGCCTGCGGCTCGCCCAGCCCGGCGTACCACGCTGGTTGGCCGTGAGCCGTCCAATAGATCGAGCACCGCACCGAAGCCGGCACCCCGGAACACCAGCGCGCTGTCGGGATCGATACCGACCTGAATCTCGTCGCTCTTGCGCTGAAGGAGTAGCGCGTACGGAGTCAGTTGAGGCTGCCTGAGGGAACGCTGGGCTGTGGATCGGGCTGTGGATCGGATTTGGATGGAGTTCATCGGGCCAGTTTGTGGCCAGCCAGCCCATACCTGAGCGCTATCCACAGCCGAGATCTGTTTGTCTGACCAACCAGCATCCTGATGCCCGCTGACGTGCATCAGGGACGGTCGCGGAAGACCGTCCCTGATGACTGCTCTGTGGTGGTTGTGTGCTACACCCTGCCGAGAATGCGGTTGAGGTTTGTGCCGCACACTGGGCACTTGGCCTTCGCCATCCGGGTGCCCTTGTCGTTGACGTGCACCTCGCCCGAGGCCTCGCGCTTTGCCTTGCACTTCACGCAGTAGAACTCGCCGCTGTACGTCTCCGCCATGACTTCTCCTTGTTCGATGTTCCTCCGCACCTGGTCGCAGCTGCGGGACCGCGCGCTGACGCATCGGACCGCCTGGCGGCCACATTTGAAGGGGCGACCGTTACTGCGACCAA